>Ga0265295_1005775_pt1 | contig 15503 bp, 11 predicted proteins | sample Munlansysbiofilm_FD_192503 | JGI IMG/M metagenome (GOLD analysis project Ga0265295, IMG submission 192503) | Leachate microbial communities from a municipal landfill in Southern Ontario, Canada - Methane capture system biofilm | ecosystem: Engineered > Solid waste > Landfill > Unclassified ... | reverse complement strand
CCATACTTTTCACTCCCTTTTCGCATCCGAAATAACGTTGGTTTTCATTCGTGATTCAAAATTAGGAGAATATTATCCCATTGCTAACGGCATTGCTCCAGAGTTAGAAAATATATCAAAAGAGATACTGGGAAAACTTTATCATAATCCAAATACTGGAGTTCATAAAATGAATGTTATTGATGATTCGTTGCTTAATTATTTGAACCTTACTCCTAAAAATGAATATTGTATCTGCTACACGCTCGAGATTAGTTCTGCTATTTCAGTAACCCTTTTCACTTCTTCGCTTGACAATACAACCGCTAAGGCGCATCAGGCTCAGTGGGAATATTTAAAACCGCTTATAAATCAGGAGCTTTATCATAGTGCTCACCTCTATTTGAAAGAACAACAAGCATTTGAATCCCATGGCGTATTATTTATCCTGTTGGACGATAAAAACAATGTTTTAAAAACCAACATCAAAAGTGATTTTTATTCTTTATATCATGCGCTGATAAAAGAGGGAATTGTTGATAATAATCGAATTGCGAACAATCTTTTAATTGATCTTTCAGTGGATGATAGACACCGGAAATATCTGGTAGTAAAGGAGAAAAATCAGACCCAATCCTTAATTAAGTTATTGCCTGTGGACAATTTTAAGGAGGTTGGAAAATCAGAAGCTCATGAATCTTTCTCTTCGATGGTGGAAATTATTCCCGTTGGAGTGCTTAAAGTAAGCAAAACCGGCTATATAACGTATGCCAATAAGTGGATGCTCGACTTCTTAGATGCCACAAATCAAAATCTCATCGGAATTCATATTGGCCGTTTTTTAATTCAATCCACCATTCCTGTAAATATTGCAACGGCATTACGATCAAATAAGCTCAATAAAAACGATTTTGAAATGAATATTATTACAAAGTCGAATCGTAAACGAGAGGCAAGCGTAACTTCGCTGATGTTAAGCAAGGAAGAGGGAGCAGTTTTGATTGTTCAGGATATTCAAGAACGTAAAGAGCTTACGCGTAAAATAAAACAAAAAGAGAACGATTTGCTACGCCTAATTAACAATAAGAATTTAATTATAGCTCGAACCGATAAGAACTCGAAAATTTTATTTGCCAATAAGACGTTTCTTAACATTGTGGGTTTTACAGAAGAGGGAGTTTTAGGGAAATCAATTTTCGATTTTATAATGAATTACGAACCAGCGAGATTCGATATATTATGGGCTGAAATTATAAATTTTGAGATTTCTCAAACCGATTTTGTGCTAAAGACACCGGATAATCTACCTTTATTTTGGTTAACTACGGTACAAACTGTTGGTGAAGATGTTGTTTTCTCAGGAATCGATGTTTCTGAGTTACAGCGTACCCGAAATATGCTAGGTAAATCCCAAAGGCTTATTAATCAAGTGTTTGATAATATCCCTGGGCTTGTTATGGTTATAAGTAAAACCTACGAGGTTTTGTTTACCAATGAAAAAGAAAATACTGAACGCTATAAACAAGGAATATCCTGTCATGAACTTTGCATGGAATCGGATAGTTTATGTGAAAACTGCCAACTACACACTGTTTTTAATGAAAAGGTAGCCAAGCAAATAGAGTTGTTTGACGAAAAAACCGATAAAACATATTCTGTTCAAACTATTCCACTCACCAACAATGCGGGTGATGTGCTGTATGCCCTTGAGTTTTTTCAGGATATTACAGCGCAAAAGACGATCCAGCAATCGATCCAGAAGTCTAAAAATGCCATTGAAAAAGTCAGTAAACTTAAAAGCTCATTTATAAGCAATATAAATCACGAAGTGAGAACTCCGCTCAATGCCATTCTCGGATTTTCCGAAATAATTTTGTCGGGAAATAAAAGTGCCGCGACAAATATGGATTATGTCAAGATTATACGCGAAAATGGAAACCGCTTGCTTGACACTATCACGGGACTTATTGAATTGAGCCGACTTCAAAGTGGCGATTATGTGGTTGTAAATGAGACGTTTAGTCTAAATAAATTATTAAGCCTTATTTGTGACAATTATCGCGATCACGACAATATCTTTTCAGGGAATGTACAGTTTATTATGTCGCTACCCACCAATCAAGTGTTTGTAAATACGGATAAGAATCGAATAACAAATATTGTTGAACAACTGCTGGATAATGCCATAAAATACACCTCCAAAGGAGTGGTGAATATGGCATTAGAGATGCGGTCAAACAATATTGTAATCATAATTCAGGACAACGGCGAAGGAATGAAAAACGATGATTTTAATGCGTTTTTCGAATATTTTGGCAAAGATCATATGAAAACCCAATTAATAGATGGTCCCGGATTGGGTTTAGCCATTGCCTATCATAATGCTAAGGCTATAGATGGAGAATTAGTTTTAGTACCAAATGCAACGCAAGGAACCCGATTCGAAATTGTATTGCCCCTTGATAAGCAGGAGATAACTGATAACAACAATCGACAATATGGGTGGGGCAAGAAAAAAATTTTGGTGGCCGAGGACGATGATATTAATTTTCTTTATATTGAGGCCTTATTATCAAAATCAGGTTTGACTATAATCCGAGCAAAAAACGGAATCGAAGCGTTGGAATTGATCGACCAAGATATTGATTTAGTATTACTCGATATACAAATGCCCCTATGCGACGGAATCTCTGTAGTTACAGAGGCACGTAAAAGAGGAATTACGTTGCCAATAATTGCGCTTACAGCCCACAATCTTCGGGAAAATGAGTGTCTGAAAGCAGGGTGTGATTTATTTATAACCAAACCAATAGTTTCGGATATGTTATATGCTATTTTAGATCGATTTTTATCCCAACCAATGTAGAAAACACCCGTTTGTAAAACCTTAAGATTTAATTTATAAATATGCAAATTTTCAAAATTATGAATTGAGAAACAGATCTGAAATTGAACAAAACCATGGGAATTCAAAATATTAATAATAAGTTAACAACAAGATAAATATGAATATAGCGGTATTAATTGACGGAGACAATGTGCCTTCAGCATTTGTAAAAGAGATGATGGAGGAGATTGCCAAATATGGAAATCCAACCATAAAAAGAATTTATGGCGATTGGACTAAGCCCAACCTGTCGAAATGGAAACTTTTACTTTTAGAACACGCAATAACCCCAATACAACAATATGGCTATACAACAGGAAAAAATGCAACCGACTCGGCAATGATCATTGACGCCATGGATATTTTGTATTCCGAAAAAGTACATGGGTTCTGCATCGTCTCCAGCGATAGCGATTTCACAAGACTCGCCACTCGATTACGAGAAGCCGGAATGCAAGTTATTGGAATGGGCGAAAAAAAGACTCCAAACCCATTCATTGTGGCGTGCGATAAGTTTATATATATTGAGATTTTGAAAACAAAATCAAAGGAGAAAGAGTCAGAAGAGGAAAAGGATCAAGACAAAGAATCGTATGATAAAATCACCGATAAGGATATAAAACTCATTGAATCAACCATTATTGATTTGTCTGACGATGAAGGATGGGCGTTCTTAGGAGATGTGGGAAGTTTGTTACAAAAGAAACAACCCAATTTTGATCCCAGAAATTATGGTTTTCAAAAGTTGACACCCTTGATTAAATCGACACGTAAATTTGACATTGAACAACGCGAAAACCCAAAAAGCAGCAATAAATTAATTTACGTAAAAGTTAAAGAAAAACGCAATCCAGGTCGACGCTAACTGAAAATGAGAATGATTTAATTTGATCTTAGCGATCGAAGATAAAATTATCGATATACAATGAAAACACTACTAAATCCATATGAAAAGGAATCCGAATTTAATTGCTTTGGTTGTTCGGAACAAAACAAAATAGGTCTTCAAATGAAGTTTATGGAGACCCCCGAGGGAGTAATCTCAAAATGGAAACCAGACAAAAGGTTTGAAGGTTATTTCAATATTTTGCATGGAGGGATTCAGGCTACCATGGTTGACGAAATAAGTAGTTGGGTAATTAACATGAAACTCGATACAGCTGGTGTAACCTCAAAGATGGAAGTCGAATATCTGAAACCCGTTAATATTGAAAATAACGAAATTACGATCCAAGGAATCATTGAAAAAGTTGGGAAAAGAGAGGTTGTTATCAATGCTACAATTTACGATCAAAATGACAAATTGTGTACAAAAGCGCGAGTTACATATTTTCTTTACCCAAAAGCAGTTGCTCAACGCAAACTAAAATACCCCGGAAAGGAAGCCTATTTTGAATAAAATCCAACTTTTTTTGAAATGCAAATTGGCAATATTAAACATGGGTTTTAATTTGAAAAGTCACTAAATTTACCGACATTTGCATTTTAAAACCGCAATGTTGTTTTAAATTTAATTAATTGATAATCAGGACGTAAAGTAGTATTATGGAACCAATAAAATTAGTCGACAATATTCATTTATTATGTGTTAACGATCGTCGGACACACCTTTTTGAGAACTATTGGCCACTTCCAAATGGAGTTGCTTACAATTCGTATCTAATTGTTGACGAGAAAACAGCACTTGTCGATACCGTTGAATTTGGACATTCGTTTGGATATTTAGAACATATCGAAAATTTATTGAATGGTAAAACCCTCGATTACTTGATTATTAATCATATGGAACCCGATCACAGTGGTGCTATAAAAATGATTATTGATCGATATCCAAAATGTATTATTGTTGGGAATCGTAAAACGTTCCCATTAATTGAAGGTTTTTTTGGTGTCAAAACTGAACAACTGGTGGTTGAAGACGGTGCTTTATTAAATCTTGGGAAGCATAAACTTAGTTTTCACATGATTCCTATGGTACATTGGCCCGAAACCATGGTAACATTCGATGCTACAAGTCAGATCTTATTTTCAGGCGATGCTTTTGGAAGTTTTGGAACGCTTGATGGAGGCGTATTCGACCATGAAATAAATCTCGATTTTTATGAGAGCGAGTTCCGTCGCTATTATAGTAATATTGTTGGAAAATATGGAATGCAAGTACAAAAGGCACTTGCTAAACTAGGTGGATTGCCCATAAAAATATTAGCCTCAACGCATGGTCCAATTTGGCGGAGTAATTTATCCTATATCCTTGAAAAATACGATATGTGGTCTAAATATCAGGCCGAAGAGAAGGGCGTAATCATTGTTTATGGGTCGATGTACGGCAATACAGAACGAATGGCTGAATCCATTGCTCGTGAATTGTCCGTTCAAGGCGTTAAAAACATAAAAATATTTGATGCTAGTAAAACCCATTCCTCCTATATCATTAGCGATATCTGGAAATATAGCGGTTTAATAATTGGCAGCTGTGCCTATAATGGAGGTATTTTTACACCGGTTGGCAATTTAATCAATCAACTACACGAAATAGGGTTAAAAAACCGCCATGTTGCATTGTTTGGTTCGTCTAGTTGGGGCGGTGGAGGTCTTCGCGTATTGGAAAAGTGGGCTGAAACTATGAGTTTCGAACCCGTTGGTCCAAAACCAGAAGCACGATGTGCGCCTAAGGCAAACGATATTCAAGAGTGTAAAGAAATTGCCCGTGCCATGGCAAAAGTAATTTTAGCATAAACAATTTACGGTAGAATCGGTCTTCGGTAAATCGTAGGTCGGTTCTGCTTTAAATTGCAAAGAACAGAACGTTAACGTTATAAGAAGATCATAATAACACCCATGAATAATTTACTGCGCGAGAAAACTCATACCACACCAGAAATATACTTTGATGCAAAAACTGGGGTGTTCGAAATTCAAGGACGATCGATTCCTGAAAATGCCATGAAAATATATCGTCCTGTAATGGAATGGATTGAGCAATATTTGGTGAATCCACAGCCAAAAACAACTATTAATCTTCGATTGAGTTTTTTCAATACCTCAACTTCGAAATATCTTATGGAAATGTTGAAAAAATTTGAAGTCGTTAACCGTCAAGGATATCCTGTAGAGGTTTTTTGGTATTACGACGACGAAGATATTAGAGATATTGCCGAAGATTATCAAGCATTGGTGGATGTGCCTATGAAAATGATTTTATCTACAAATAATATGGCAAGCAACGAGTAAATTAAGGAGCTAAACGTCGTATTTTCCATTCATTTTCATCCCTATAATATTCTAACCGATCATTGAGTCGATGTTTTCGACCTTGCCAAAATTCGAACGAAATAGGCTCAATTAAATAACCTCCCCACGATTCGGGACGTTCCAACGCTTCATTTTTATACAAAACATCTTTAAAATTTTGTACTAAAACGTCTCTCGATTTAATCATTTCACTCTGTGCACTGATTGTTGATGCGATTTGACTTTTGTAATTACGGGTTTTAAAGTAGGCATCATTTTCCGTGTTGTCGAGTTTCGATGCAACTCCATGAATGCGGATCTGTTTTTCCAACTCTGGCCAAAAAAACGTAACGTAGACTTGGTTGTTATTTTCAATGTCGTGGGCTTTTCTCGAGTTGTAATTAGTGAAAAAGACGAGGCCTTTATCGTTCACTTCTTTCAGTAGTACAATGCGCGAACTGACTCCTTTATCACTGCTGGCGGTTGATAGGTTCATAGCATTATAATCCTTGATTTTTGATCGCGATGCTTTTCGCAACCATTTTCGAAGTTCATTTATGGGATTAGGATCCAAATGACTTTTCTGTATTTTATCTACAGAGTACTCTTTTGATTTAAAGAATCGCATACAATGTCGTTATGTTATAATTTGAAACAGAAACGATTTTTTGAATAGATTGTTTCTGAAGATTCAAATATAATACAATTATTGTTAATAACAATACGTGCTATAAATCTTTTTATTCAATTGTTAATTGATTAAGCGTTTTACTATTACTTCTTATAATCTATTCATGACATACTTGTGCCCGACATATTGTTTTACGACTTTCTTACCAATGTGTTTGATATCAGCGTTTAACAATACGAAATGACGACAACACTCGAATATTTACAGAAACCTTTATATTTGGCTAAAGCTAATTTTATTTCTTTGACAACTCCATGGTTGAAGTCTTGGGTAACTCAATTTCATCATCTTTGAACTTTATAAGTTTTGAATTACCCTCGGCCTCAGCCGAGGGATTACAGGCAATAATGGAATTAGGACTTTAGCGCAATATTTTTCGTCGTTAATTCTTGTATTGTGATATGCAGATGCTTGTCATCGAAGTATTTATAGGCACAGATTACCGTAATATTTGTAGAAGCCCAAATGAAATAATTAATTGAGGTGCAGAGCACCGGAACCTTTGTAACGAAATAATAAAAAAACATTCAGTAACATCAAAACGTCCAAGAAACCACGCTAATGTTTTGCTGCTCTGCATCTTAACGTAATCGTATCACCATTTTTACAAATATTACGTAGTGCTGTCGTTAAAACACAACAAACACACGCATAGTCATACCCCTACTCCGATATCAATGTCACATTTCGTATATTGTTGAAATTCAGTTCTTAACGGCTAAAGCCAAAATGGGTGAATTGGAAATAACTCCAGCCTTAAGGCTGAATCTAGTGATCGTTATTAGACTTCGGACTTAAGCCCAATATTCCATTTTGTAAATCAAATCCTCATTCTTTATTGTAGTTAATATTATTATCAGTATAATTCAGAAACGTGTAACGAATGATTGAGTTGCAATGCAATAAATAAATTGGTAATTCTTATGACGGAAATATCAATATTGGAACATCTGCTTTTGCTAACATTTGGCGCGATAACGAGAGGTTGAAAATACGCGACCAAATCGTTCTTTTGCGCATGTTAATTGCAAATAAATCTATTTTTTGATTCTGGATATAGTCTTGAAAAGTAGTTGATGCTTTATCGCATTGCAGAATTTCATAGTCTATATCTGTTGTTTTAATCACCGTGTCGAGATACTCCTTCAGTTGATTCATCTTTGCTTTATTTACAGCATTGTTTTCTGAATCGGAGGCATAAATACACTTAATGGAGACTGAAAAGGCAGACATGAGCACGGCAAGTTTGCGAATCGAAAAAGCATCTTTATCGTCAAGATGTGCAGCATAAATAATCTTCTTTATGTCGGATAAGCGTGTAAAATCAGCTTTTTCGGGAATCACAAGAATTGGAACAGTCACATCTTCTGCAACCTCCGCTGCCACACTGCCCACTAGTTCAATGCTCTCAAATCCATTGTTGCGTGTTCCCATTATAATGATCGACGGTTTATATTGTTTTGTCATCTCAACAATGCCAAATGCCGTAAATCCTTCTTGCAGGGAATATCCCAACTGAACATCGTTTAGGTTTTCTTTTACGGCATAACTTTTCAGATCCGCAAATGCCTTTCGTAATCGTTCTTTGGTCTCTTTTTGTAAAATCTGACCACTGTAGTCAAAATCGATCTGAATGCTACCAATATCTGAAAATGGAATCATATCAATGGTTGGCAAGTGGTAAACATGCAGTAGTTTTACTTCGGCTTTGTATTTATTGGCCAGTTTTATTGCAAACTTAGCCGCATTCAAAGAGACTTCGGAAAAATCAATGGGAACTAATATCTTTCCAATTGTTTGAATTTTCCTTTTCGAAGGACGATGTTTGGCAATTAATTTCATGGCCTTTTCAACATCATTTTCTCGAATTAACACTTTAACACCTTCACCCACTGTAGGTTGAATTAGGTTTTCATTTTGTAGAGAGCATTCAATTCCATTCGAGCTAAGAAAGCTTTGTAAAAGCAAAGCACGAGAGTAAACTTCGGTTGCAATTGCGATTAGTCGTTCTGTCATGGTTTTTTGATTTTAGTTTAGTCTTTAATCTACTAACAACTGCAAATTTAGTATTGTTTATCAAACGAAGAATATGCGCTCAAAAATCGTAGTATTTGTGACCCCCATATATTGATATTAATAAGCAGAATATTGGAAACAAAAGCACTAAAACAGTTGTTCTAGCCTAAACAGAAATTACAAATATGACAAACTTATCTGAGATATTAAAAAACAGTAACGATTTGTTCTCTAGTAACAATTTTTACAAGGCTGTTATTGATCAAAGTGCCAATTTAATTTTACTGAGCGATCCTAGTGGAGTTATAGTTTATGTTAATGAGCGATTTCAACAATTATCTAAATATTCTAATAAAGAGTTGGTTGGCGTTCATACCAGAATAAATAAAAGTGGCGAACAGTCGGCTCTATTCTATCGAAATATGTGGAAAACAATAAATGATGGAAAAGTGTTTCGAGGGCAGTTTAAAAACAGAGCTAAGGATGGCAGTTTTTATTGGCTTGAAACCACAATTACCCCATTAAAAGATAAAATCGGGAATATTATCGCTTTTCTTTCGGTTTCGGAAAATATTACTTATCAAAATATATTAGATGAGCGATACAGCATCTCTATTGAGTTCTATAAAAGGCTGATTAGACATTTACCACATACCGGAATAATACTTACTACCGATTCCGATGTTGTATCGTTGGCTGAAGGCGAAGTAATTTCATTGTTGACGTTAAAAACCCGGTTAAATATTGGTCAAAAGAGTTCGCTATTCTTCGACGATGTTGGGCTAGGGGAGCTCAACATGGATATTGCTCAGGTGTTCAAAGAGAATCGATTAATGACCCGTACCATTGAGGTACTAAATTTTTCCTTTCGAATTCAACTTATACCTATGCCAAATGTCGCCGATACGCCCAACCATGTGTTGGTGTTGTTGCAGGATATTACTGAATATACGAACTTATTGCATGAATCAATGTCGAATCAGAAGCGACTCGAAGCTATGTTTTCCAATGCCGGAGCCGGTGTTGCAATTCTCGATCGCGACGGTTTTTTTAAACAAACCAATGGTACTTGGGATGAACTTATAGGCTACAAAAAAGGTTGCGATGTGGGAATTAAAGATGTTGTTCATTCTGGCGATTATTTACCACTTATGAAAAGCATGGTTGAGTTAGAGAACGGGGTAATTGATTCGTATCGGGGCGAAATTAGAGTTGTTAATAAACAAAAGGAGGTTAAATGGATCGATCTGTCAATGACCTCCATGTTTGATGAGAAGCTGAATCAGCAACTTATGATTATTATTGCAACCGATATCGATGAGGCTAAAAAATCAAAGGCTGGACTTATTGAACGAGAGCAGTTGTTGGAAGAGATGAATAGAACGAAGGATAAATTTTTCAGTATACTTTCACATGATCTTCGAAATCCCTTTAATTCACTGGTTGGTTTCTCCGAATATATCCTTGAAAGTTTTGATACTTTGAAACCCCAGGAGATTAAAGATTTTGTAACCATAATGCGCGATTCGGCTGAAAATACCCTCGAATTGCTTGAAAACCTGTTGGATTGGTCAAAATCACAACGCGGAAAAATAGAGTGGAATCCAAAGATAATTGGTATTCGGAAAATGTCTGAAATTGCAATTCGCCAAGTTAGCTCGGCATCAGAAAAGAAAGAGATAACCATTGAGAATAGAATTGATAATGCTATTTCCGCATTTTTTGACCCAAATATGATCAGCACCGTCATCCGGAATATTGTTTCAAATGGAGTGAAATTTAGTAATCGAGGGAGCGAAATTATCATCAATTCGGTGGTTGAAAACGATAAGGTTATTCTTTCATTTGAGGACTTTGGCAAAGGAATTCCTCCTGAAAAAATCAAAAAACTCTTTAAAATAGGGCAGCTAGAGTCGGAATCTGGTACCGAAAATGAACTGGGAACAGGGTTAGGGCTTATCCTTTGTAAGGAGTTTGTGGAAATTAACAAGGGCGAAATTTGGGTACAAAGTACGTTGGGAAAAGGATCAACCTTCTTTTTCTCAATTCCTAAACAATAGGGGGTCTATTGTAATTGATGTGGAACTTAGAGAGAAACTCAGAACAGAATACGAATCCCATTTTATTGCAACTAAATCGCCTGAAATTCGTATTTTAACGGTGTTGATATTTTAATTTCATTGGAACATTGCATTTGAAATGAAATTTAATTTTCACGAACCATATTTGTAAAATAATTACATATTTAATTATAGTCGTTATGAAAAAACAATTTATTTTTATGCTGTTATTGACCATTGCTGGATATGCATATGGTCAAATGAATACTACAAAAGGATTAAGCATTCGTTCAATGGTCGATGGAGTGGAGGTGACGAATATTTCTACACAAAATGTCGATTTTTATAAAAATGCCACAACACTGAAATTTACTTCTAATTTATTATCAAATCAGGAGTACTCCATTAACGCTTATCCCAATCCAGCCATGGATATGTTTCATGTCAACTTTTATAATGCTGTGTCGGGGAATGTTTCCATTTCGGTGGTAAATATTTCAGGTCAGATTGTTGCCAAAAACGAGGTAAATGCTGACATGGGATTCTTCACCGCTTCCGTTAAAGGCTTGCCATCAGGTATTTATGTTGTATCAATTATGAATTCGCTTGCCAATCAGCACACCAAAGTTCTTGTTCAATCCGGAACAAATGGAACAGCCACCATCGCCATTGAAAACAATGGAAATTTAGTGAATGATGAGAAATCGGATAATACTACGGTCTATTTTGAGGTGGGCGAGGCCTATTCTGTTGTAGCAAAATTGGGTGACCAAATCACGCACCGATTCATTACTCCGCAGTTGGGTGAAAATGTTGAGTTTGACTTTACTTCGTGTGTTGATAAAGAAGGGAATACCTATCCAACGGTGGAAATTGGGAATCAACTCTGGATGGCTTCAAATTTAAAAACGTCCTATTTTAAAAATGGGGATCCAATTCCTCAAATCCAAACCAACAAAGCTTGGAAGGAAACCAAATCCTCGGCGGTTTGCCAATATGATAACGTATTGGAAAATATCGATAAGTTTGGATTATTGTATAATGGTTATGCCGCAACCGACAAACGCGGCGTATGTCCACAAGGCTGGAGAGTTCCCACCGATGACGATTGGACTACGCTTCTGAATACCATAAATAAGGATGAGTATAGTGGAACAGAATCACAGTTGCTGGTGAATGAGAAAGAGTGGCAGCGTGGAAATAACCTATTTGGATTTAGTGCAATTCCCGCAGGAATGCGCTATGCACATAACGGTGCATTTGGACACAAAAATCAAAATACACGTTGGTGGACTTCCACAATCAGTAAATCGAATTTCGCTTGGAATCGATATATTAATGACGATAAAAGCTATTTAGGACGGGGCGAATACAATCTGAATTACGGATATAGTATTCGTTGTATTAAAGAGTAATTTAATTGCTATTTGTAATTGAATTTGTAGAAAAAGGCAATTCGTTTTCCAATAGGGTATTCGAATTGCCTTTTTTTGTCGTTTTTAATAAGCTTATATACAGCTTATTGTGATTTTAATTGCAATTAAACTAAAGATTTAGTTATCAAACTAAGAATTTAGTTATATATTTGTATTCGAAAGTATTCGAAGCATCATAGAATTGTTGAAATAATTTTGATGTTGTGAAAATTAAACATTGAAAAAAGAATTGGCATATGAAAGAGTTGACAAAAGCAGAGGAGCAGATTATGCAAATTATTTGGAAAACCGATGGTGGGTTTGTAAAAGATATTGTTGCTGAATTTGACGACCCAAAACCTGCCTACAATACGGTATCTACTATAATTCGAATCTTAGAGACTAAAGGTTTTTTAGATCATAAATCGTTTGGGAAAACCTATCAATATTTTCCGCTTGTTTCAAAAGAGGAGTACCAACATGGATTTTTCAAGAAGTTTATTAACAACTATTTTGATAATTCATTTCGTGGACTGCTCTCCTTTTTCTCAAAAGAGGGCGACTTGTCCATCGAGGAGATGGAAGAGATTAAAAAGATTATGCAAACCGAAATAGAAAACAAAAAAGCAGGGAGGTAGAAAATGAGCACTCTAACGACGTATTTTTTTGCTGTAAATGCAATCATGATTGTGTTTTACATCCTACATTCGATTTTTATTAAAAGAGATACGCATTTCAAACAACACCGAATTTACTTGCTTTTTGCACTGGGGATTTCCGTAATTATCCCTTTTTTATCAACGTTTTTCACCGTAAATGTAGAGAGTAGCACCGCCGTAGTTTTATTAAATACGGTTCAGATAGGAGCAAAGGCAATTGATCAGGTAACGCAATCAAGTTATTCGCTCACATTTATTTTGGAAGCCATTTATTTCGTAATAACGGCACTTCTTATTAGTAAATTAACATATCAAATATATGTAATTCAAGGTATTCGCAAACGTAGCGAATTTGAATCCACCCCAAACGGAAATGTTTATTGGACTGATCAGCCTACCGCATTTTCGTTTCTTAACAACGTTTTTCTTCCAAATCATTTGCGAAATAGCGAGAATTATACAGTAATTTTCAATCACGAACAAATACACCGTAAACAATATCATTCCATTGATATTCTGTTTATTGAACTCGTTTGTGCACTGTTTTGGATTAACCCTGTAGTGTGGCTCTACAGAAAGTCAATAAAAGAAACCCACGAATATTTAGCGGACGAAGTTGTTAAGGAGCAATACAACGACACCAATAAATATGAAATGCTCCTTTTTAGTCACGGCGTTGGTTTTAATATGGGTTTGGCCAACAGTTTCAATCAGTCCTTAACTCTAAAACGATTAATTATGTTAACGAAATCACCATCATCCCCAAGCGGAAAAGCGAAAATACTATTAATAATCCCAATGGCCGGATTGTTAACCCTTGGATTGGCCTGTTCTCAAAAAGAGGATATTCCAACTGAAAAAACTGAAAAGGTAATTGAAGTAGCTCAATTTAAAGACCCTGTGGATATTGAAAAGTCTGAAATCGATGATCCAATTTATACCGTTGTCGAAGTAATGCCTGAATTTCCTGGCGGGACCAAGGCTTTGATGCAGTATTTGCAAACGAATATCACGTATCCACCGGAGGCAAAAGCAAACGGAATTAAAGGCCGCGCAGTTGTTAGTTTTGTGGTTACAAAAACCGGAGCAATTGAGAACGTGAAACTACTACGATCGGTCAATGAATTGCTGGGCTTAGAAGCCATCCGCGTGGTTAAATCCATGCCAAATTGGACTCCGGGTAGTAATAAAGGCGTTAATGTTAATGTGAAATACAATTTGCCTATTTCATTTGTTTTGGAATAAACACGAAATTAAATTTGTGAAAGCCTGAGCGAAAGTTCGGGCTTTTTTTATCGCTTCCATGTTTGAAAACATTGAGAGATGGTTTTCATTTTAGTTTCGATTTGGTTTTCACTACATTTGCATTTCATTATAAATACTGAATTTATGTTTCGATTGGCCATAATAGGATACGGGAAAATGGGTAAATTGGTGGAGAAACTTGCCAAACAACAAGGAATTGAGGTTTGTGCCCTTATCGATCCCATTTTTAACAACAGCATTAATAAAGAGACACTCAACAATGCTGATATTGCCGTTGAGTTTTCTGTACCAGAGGCGGCAATTTCCAATTATAAAAAACTATTCGAGTGCGGAATTAATGTGGTTACTGGAACTACCGGCTGGTACGAGTATTTAGACGAGGTTGTGGCAGAGTGTGAAAAGTGGAATAGAGGACTTTTTTACGCCAGCAATTTTAGCATCGGCATGAATATTACATTTTTGCTCAATAAGCAACTTGCCAAGATGACTCGAAATCTTGAAAACTATCAGGTTCAACTTTCAGAAACACATCATGTTAAGAAACTTGATAAACCCAGTGGAACAGCAATAACATTGGCAAACGGAATTATCGAAAACTCCAAACAATACAGCCATTGGGAGTTGGACAGCAATACAAAATCGAAGGGAACTATTCCAATTACGGCAAAGCGCGAAGGAGAGGTTATCGGCTTTCATTCGGTGGAGTATCGGTCGAGTGTCGATCGAATTCAAATTGAACACGAAGCGTTTAGCCGCGAAGGATTTGCCATTGGGGCACTCGAAGCGTGTAAATACATGAACCATAAAACAGGAGTACATACTATGGAAAATCTATTGGCGTTTTAATGCTGATAAATCAAGAGTTTTTCATAATTTTACGTTCTTAATATGGATAAAAATCAAATCAAAAAACCATCAATGAAAATCCGATCTCTATTGACTAATAAATGGTTCAAATTTGGGCTTGTATTTATTGTTTATTTCCTTTGGGTGATTTGGCTCGACAACTATTTTTGGCTCATTGGACTCCCCATTATTTTTGACATGTACATTACAAAAAAAGTACATTGGACATTTTGGAAAAAGAAGGGCGTTAAAAAACAGACTAAAGTTATCGAATGGGTCGATGCCCTTATTTTTGCAGTGATAGCAGCCACACTAATTCGAACATTTTTAATTGAAGCATACACCATTCCCACAAGTTCCATGGAGAAATCGCTCCTGGTTGGTGATTATCTGTTTGTTTCAAAATATCATTACGGTCCGCGAAAACCAATCACCCCGTTGTCATTTCCTTTT
>Ga0265295_1005773_pt1 | contig 15508 bp, 14 predicted proteins | sample Munlansysbiofilm_FD_192503 | JGI IMG/M metagenome (GOLD analysis project Ga0265295, IMG submission 192503) | Leachate microbial communities from a municipal landfill in Southern Ontario, Canada - Methane capture system biofilm | ecosystem: Engineered > Solid waste > Landfill > Unclassified ... | reverse complement strand
ATTGTCAGCATCCATATCATAACCATCAAACCAAAACACGTTGAGGTAGCGAACTAGACTGAGTATTCCTTATTCCTGGTAAGCAACACCAGAATGGTGATGCTGGAGACAAGCAAGACCAAAATGCTTCCTTGCAGGAGGGGCATCCACTGCAATCCCACATAAGACCCAACCAACCCAAACAGTGGAGGGGTGACCGTACTTCCAATATAGGCACTGGCCATCTGTAGGCCAATGATTCGCTGGCTCAACTCAGGTCCAAAACTTCGTGGGGTTTGGTGAATCAGGCTCGGGAATATGGGAGCACATCCCAAACCAAGCAACAAGAGGGAGAGTCCGGCAAAGATCAGGGAGGCAAAGAACAAGGCAATAATGCTGACAAGGCAGAGAAACAATCCCAGAAAAATCATACGGATATTACTCAATCGGTAACTGATGAAACCGCTTGCCATTCTTCCCACAGTTATCCCAAGGAAGAACAGAGAACCATGGAAGGCAGCATCGGATGGAAGCAACTGCTTCACCTGGACCAGATAACTAACCGCCCATAGTCCCGTGGAAATTTCCAAGGCACAGTAGAAAAAGAAAGAGAGCAGGGCAAAGGGAAGTGCCTTATGACGAAGAGACCCCTTCTGATGGACTGTATGATGTTCTCCTTCCCTTTTCCCCTTGGGATCTACCCAGAGGGACAGAGAAGCTATCAACGCAAATACCAGGAGTGTTTGCATCAGGGTGAGTATCCGATACCCGCTTCGATACCCAAGCTGCAAGGAGAGGGCAAGTCCCATGACTGCAGGGCCTGCACTTGCTCCCAAGCCCCAAAAGGAGTGCAACCAGTTCATATGGCGCGCTTCATAGTGCAGTGCAACATAGTTGTTGAGGGCTGAGTCAACTGAACCAGCACCCAACCCAAGGGGAACTGCCCACAGCATGAGTATAGGAAGCGATGAGGCAAAGGAGAATCCCAAGAGAGCAACAGCTGTCATCGTTACACTGACGAGGGTCACCTTTCCCGTCCCAAATCGACTGGTCATCCGATAACTCATAAGAGCTGAGACCACCGTGCCGATGGAAGAGGTTGCCCCAATAAGACCAGCACTCCAGAAGGGAAGATCGAGTGATTGTTGCATGACCGGCCAGATGCTGCCCAATACACCATCAGGCAATCCAAGGCTGATGAAGGCAAGATAGATAACCACTAAAAGAGCCATATCAAGCAGCTCCCCATGTAAGGAAATAGACCGTTACCAGGACCGCAAGAGCAACACGGTAATAGCCAAAGGCAGAGAAGTCATGACGACGGACATAAGCAACCAATGCCTTGATACAAAGCAGGGATACAAGGAAGGAGGCAATAAAAGCGATACCTATCAGGAGATACTCCTCTGTGCTGTAACTGAGTCCCAACTTGATCAATTTCAGGAGGGAGGCTCCTGCCATGACCGGTATAGCCATAAAGAATGAGAATTTTGCAGCCACCGACCGTTCCATCCCGATGATGATCCCGCCAAGTATGGTGGAACCACTTCTGCTGGTTCCCGGGATCAGGGCAAGCATCTGGAAGAGTCCAAGGGATAATGCATCACGGTAGGTAATTTCGGAAAGCTCCTTTACACGGTGCTCCCTTTTACCCCACTTTCCTTTCTCAAGCACAATATAGAGCAAACCGTAGGCAAAGAGTGCAATGGCAACCACTTCCCACCGATAAAGGTAGGTATCCATCAGATCATCGATCAAGATTCCTATCACTCCAGCAGGAATCGTGGCAATGATTACTTTCAACCAGAGAATATAGGTCTCAGTCTTCTGTTTGGCATCCTTACCCTTGGTGAAGGGGTTCAACGTTGAGAAATACAGGATAATCACGGCAAGTATTGATGCAAGCTGGATGATGACAAAGAAGAGTTCTCTTGCGTCCTCGCCCAAACTGAGATGAATCACTTCATCCAAAAGCAATAGATGTCCCGTTGAGCTGATGGGAAGCCATTCAGTAATCCCCTGTACAATTCCCAAAAGCAATGATTTCAAACCTTCCTGAAACATATACCCCTCCAACCTTGAGCAAGTCTAAAGCAAACGGTTCTGCTTTACAAGATTGGTTATTCGTCCATGCATAAGTTCCCCCACCTTGTGTTGATTCCCTGCAAATGATAGATTTGCCGTATAAGGGAGAGGAGCATGGCACTGCATATTGTCCTGTTTGAGCCAGAGATACCACAAAATACCGGAAATATTGCACGGACATGTGCAGCCGTTGGTGCAACCTTGCACTTGGTGCATCCTCTTGGATTCAGCTTGGAGGAGAAATACCTGAAACGTGCCGGGTTGGATTATTGGCCATTGCTTACGATGGTTGAACATCCCAGCATTGAAGCTTTCCTGGCAGCACACCAAGAGAAACCGTTGTACTACTTCACCACAAAAGCTCCAAGAACCTATTGCGAGGTCACCTACCCTGAAGAGACCTATCTAGTCTTCGGCAAGGAGAGCGCTGGTATCAGCGAATCACTGCTTGTCAAAAACAAACAACGTTGTGTGAGAATCCCCATGAGGGAAGAGGCACGAAGCCTGAATCTCTCGAACAGTGTAGCAATCGCAGCATATGAATACCTACGACAGCAATCCTTTCCCTTCCTACAAGGGACAGGAACGTTACATAGACTTACATGGGAGGCCTGAGCATGGATAGTATCGGCATCATTGGATGTGGAAACATGGGTGGAGCAATCGCAGGGAGCCTGCAAATGGAAGTCTTGGTATATGACAGTGATGCACTGAAAGCCAAGCAACTTGCATCAAGCAAGGAAACCATTTCAGTGGCAGAATCTCTCGGAGCACTCTTGAGTACATGCAATACCATACTCATTGCAGTAAAACCCCAGATTCTCTCTACGCTCTATCCAGAACTGAGAGCATTGGGTAGTGACAAGAAACGATGGATTTCCATTGCAGCAGGCATTCCCCTCTCGGTACTTGCCGAGCAACTTGCCACTGATGAGATAGTACGGTTTATGCCAAACATTGCAGCACAGTATGGATCTGCTGTTACCGCTGTAGCTCCAGCTGAGGGTTGTTCCTCGTCCCTCCGTGAAGACTCCCTGCATGTTGCTTCCTCCTTTGGCTCTGCCTTCCTTCTACCAGAGACCCAGTTCTCAGCCTTTATCGGGATCAGCGGATCAGCCATCGCCTATGTATTCTCGTTCCTGCATGGACTTGCAATGGGGGGAGTAGCGCAAGGGATTGCCTATCCAGAGGCGCTGAAGATAGCTAGTGACACCATGAAGAGTGCTACCTCCTTGATCGACGCAACAAAGGCAAATCCAGTGGACCTGGCAACGCGAGTTTGTTCGGCAGGAGGAACCACCATTGAGGGCATGAAAGCACTCGCCCAGGGAGGGTTTGAGGGCTTGGTCATGCGTGCTGTCGAGGCATCGAGTGAGAAGTCAAAAATGCTTGAGGCAAAAGCGGCCAATCAGGGGAAATAAGTAATTCTGAAAGGAAGAAGGAATCAGTATGATAGATTTGAAAGAACTAAAAAGCAGACGAGACGAAATAGCAAACAACATTGCTGTAAGAAACATGCAGGTGGATATTGATGCCATCATTGATTTGCAGGAAAAACGCTCTGCACTGCTGCAGCAGGTTGAGGAACTCCGTTCCAAGAGAAACGAAAATGCCAAGAAAATGAAAGGCAAGCTGGATGCTGATACCCGCAGCAGCCTGATTGCAGAAGGCAAGTCGCTGAAAGAAGCAATTGCTGAGATTGAGGGCAGCCTTACCCAGGTTGAGGAAGAGTTCCAGAAACTTGCAAGGACAATTCCCAACTATGCCCACCCCGCCGCCCCGGTCGGGAAGGAAGACAAGGACAATACAGCAATCAAGTTCGTCGGTACCCCACCCCAGTTCTCCTTCAAGCCTCTGGACCATGTCCAGCTTGCTGAACGGCTCGATTTGATCGATTTCGATACAGCAACAAGGGTAAGTGGACCCAAGTTCTACTACCTGAAGAGGGAAGCAGTCATTCTGCAGATGGCCTTGGAACGATATGCAATGGATATCCTGATCAAGAAGGGATTCACCCCCTTCATTACCCCCGATATTGCCAAGGAGGAGATTCTCCAGGGCATTGGATTCAATCCAAGAGGGGAAGAGAGCAACATCTATACCATTGAAAATACTGACACCTGCCTGGTAGGAACTGCCGAGATTACCCTTGGCGGCTACTATGCCAACCAGATTCTTTCCAAGGAACAGCTACCGATCAAGATGGCAGGTCTCTCCCATTGCTTCCGCAGGGAAGCTGGAGGTGCTGGACAGTATTCAAAGGGACTCTACCGGGTTCACCAGTTCTCGAAGCTTGAGATGTTCATTTACTGTACAAGTGAGGAGTCTGAGGCATTCCATGACGAACTGCTTGCAATCGAGGAAGAGATTTTCAATGGACTTGGTGTAGCCTACCGTGTAGTTGATACCTGCACTGGTGATCTTGGTGCCCCAGCCTATCGGAAGTTCGATATTGAAGCATGGATGCCAGGTCGTGGAGAGGATGGTGAATATGGTGAGGTTACCTCCACCAGCAACTGCACCGATTACCAGGCACGTTCATTGGCGATTCGCTACAAGGACGAAGAGGGAAAAACACAGTTTCCTCATATGCTCAACGGGACAGCCATTGCACTAAGCAGGGCAATGGTTGCCGTCTTGGAAAATTTCCAGAATGAAGATGGATCTATCACGATCCCCCCCATCTTGGTCCCCTATACAGGTTTCTCCAAGATAGAGGCACGCTAACAAGGACGGAAGGATGCAGATCAGCGCACTTACAACCGACTTCTATGAATTGACCATGATGCAGGGCTACTTCTCGAACAAGCATAACCCAAATGTAGTCTTCGATATGTTCTATCGAACAAACCCCTTTGATGGAGGGTATGTGGTCTTCGCAGGTCTCCATGAATTGATAGACAAGCTTGAATCACTATGCTTCAGCGAAGAGGATATCGCGTATCTTGAAAGCCTGGGTAAGTTCACCCCTGACTTTCTCGCCTATCTGGCAGACTATCGCTTTAAAGGGGACCTGTATGCCATGGAAGAAGGTACGGTGGTCTTTCCTGGAGAGCCGCTGCTCCGCATCCATACCGACCTGATCGAAGCACAGTTGATCGAGGGGTTGTTGCTCAACACCCTCAACTTCCAGAGCCTTATTGCTACAAAAGCCTCCAGAATGTCTCTTGCAAGCAAGCAGGGACTCCTGATGGAGTTCGGCCTGAGAAGAGCACAAGGAAGTGATGGTGCGCTTTCAGCCAGCAGGGCTGCATTCATTGGTGGCTGCCAGGTCACCAGCAATACTCTTGCAGGAAAGCAGTACAACATTCCGGTTGCAGGTACCATGGCCCACTCATGGATCATGAGTTTCTCTAGCGAACTGGAGTCCTTCCGTGCCTACGCAGAGCTCTATCCCGACAATACGGTGCTCTTGATCGACACCTATGATACGCTTGGTTCCGGTATCGACAATGCCATCATCGTTGGATTGGAACAGAAGCAAAAAGGAAAGAAGATTGGGGTAAGAATCGACAGTGGTGACCTCTCCTACCTTCCTCGGGTTATCAGAAAACGCCTTGATGCAGCAGGACTTGAAGATGCAACCATCGTGGTATCAAACGACCTGACTGAGGCAATTGTCCAAACCCTGGTTCTAGATGGGGTTCCCATCGACAGCTGGGGAATTGGGACACATCTGGTCACCGGTGGTTCACAGTCCTCCTTGAATGGGGTGTATAAACTTGCTGCAAAGCAAGGAGATGATGGAGTTTTCATACCAACCATGAAGATTTCCAATAGTTTCGAGAAGACCACCAACCCCGGTATCAAGCAAGTCTACCGCTTCAGTGATGACGAGGCTGGTTCCATTGCTGACCTGATCACACTGGATAAGGAAAAGATCACCCTCGGGAAAAAGTATGTTTTCTACCATCCATTTGCTGAGGCTGACTTCTTTGAGATGCAGAGTGGTAGATACTCCCATCTGAAACCATTGATCAACAAACAGATGGAAAATGGTAAGAGAATTGGGGAGAAACCAAGCCTCCAGGAGATCCAGAGGTATGTGCAGAAGGAACTTGGAACGTTCCATAAGAGCTACTTGCGACAGATCAACCCACATATCTACAAAGTCAGTCTCTCTTCCAAGCTGAAGAAACTGAAGATGGATCTCTTGGTTGCCCAAAGAAAGAAAACCAAGGAAGGGCTATAATTCCCTCACTGGGAGACGGAGGATGGTTTTTAAATCATCCCTTCGCCTTCTTGGATGGTCGAGGTAAATCTCACGATGAGATCGACCCCGACGAGTCAGATTTTGCTCCTTGCAATAGGCTTCCATCATCTGGAAGCTTTTTCCTTCAAAGCTGAAAGGGCCGGTATGCAGGAGTGTGACACAGAGACCATCCTCAATATTGGAACGGTAGATATCAAGAGTAGGAATGCCTTGCTTGAAGGCCAACTCATCCCTTACTTCCTTGAACAAGGAATCTGTCATCCCGTGTGGCTCCCCTATCATTGCCGACCAACTCCAAGGCTCGCGATTCTCAATTTCCCTTGCTGTCCAGATACACTCCAAGACAGGGTTCTCCACTACTCCAGTTCGTTCACAAAGAAGGTCATGCAAGGAAAAAAGCAACCGGGTGGAACGAGTATACTCATCTTCGTTCGAGTTTCCCTCACCATCTATGATCAGATACGGAACTGAGGGAACAATAACCAAGGAAGGAGTCTCTTTAGCCTTGTAGAGAGACTTTCGCCCTACTCCAATACCCATGACTACCTCCTACAAGCATTCTTCTACTGCTTGGGCCAAGATCTGGGCCATTCTTTGCCTCCATTGGGGAGACACCAGGTTTCTCGCATCCTCTTCATTGGAAAGAAAGCCAACCTCTACCAATACGGCAGGCATTCTGGAGCCATTGAGTACCCATAGATCACGTTCCTTTATCCCACGATTACGACTGGTCACCAATGAACCGTTCAGGGCTTGCTCGAAGAGAGAGGCAACCACCAGATTCCGCTGATTGAGCAGCCGGTTCAAGGAGAGCTGGGAGTGAGCAGCATAGAGTGGGATATTCTCAATCGGGGTGGACTCATCAAGCAACGTTACCCGCTTATCCTGTTCCTTGGTCAGGATCTCAAACCCCGTAGCTTGATTGCTCGTTGCACTGTTTACATGAATGGAAATAAACAGTGAACTTGTTTGCGGTTGAAGAGGAGTCTTATAGGCTATGCTGCATCGCTCTTCCAGAGAGAGGAACACATCTTCAGAGCGAGTCATGATAAGCTGTAAATGGGGGTGAGAGACTGCAAGCAAGGCATGAAGCCGTTTGGCTATGTCCAAGGTAAGGTCCTTCTCATAGATGGTACCACCAGCAAAACTCCATGCATTGGTAGCTCCTGGGTCATGCCCACCATGGCCGGCATCAATGATCACCGTACCCAAGGGGTAGGAGAACGGATCGGCTGCACCAAACAAACCCAGTGAGGCCACGATGAGGAAAAGAATGGTCAGTATACGACGTTTCACGCATCCTCCTTGGGCCATTGGCTGTACAAGGTATGAAAATCGAGCTTCTGCAACCATACCATCCGCTTCTTTACTTCATCGTTATAGACTTCCTTGTCGACATACCCTTTGTATCGTTTTGCAACATTCTTTCCCTTGATTTGCTGTACGCTCAGGGCTTTAGTATAACAACGCTGGAACCCCTGCGCTTCACTACGGTCCTCGATAACACTCTCCCGGTCAGGGACCTGCATCATCAGATTGCTGTTGAGGGCAAGATCATACCCATAGAGGTGGCAGCGTAATCCCCAATCGAGGGCCTGCCAGTACTCGCTGTGTATCTCCTCATCAAATCCCCTCAGTCTTTGAAACAGTGCCCTGTCATAGAGGCCAAGGCAGGAGATGGGATAGAGTGTTGAACGAATGACAGACGGATCGGGAGAAGGAAAATCAGAATCAGGGTCCAGCTCCCGCTCAGTAAGGCGGGGAATTCTGAGGCAGGGGATAATTTCCCGATTGGCATTTGCGATAACCGCAGCGAACGCTGCTGGGTGATCTCCCTCACTCATTGCAGAGAACAGAAAGGAACCATCGAATTTCACGAGCAATAAATCACTTCTCACGATTAGGAAAAGATTTGCATGGCACTCATTTGCAACCGCATTAACCTTCTCACCGGTAAAGGCGTGTGTGGCAAATACCAGAAAGGTGACATCCTTGTACTCTTGTTGCATGGCAAGGATATCAAATCTACCCTCTTGTGTTACGACATGCAGACTGTAATTCATCTCCTGTACATACCAGTCCAGGGCCTCCTTCAACTGTTCAGGAGTACCGGTATCGAGAATCCCGATGGCAAGCTGCTCAATGTTGTGCAACTGATTGATGCGTTTGCCAATCTCTTGTTTTCTCCGATAGATCCGATAGTTAGTCATCATCGTTTAACAACACCAAGTCCTCAGGGCGGAAGATCACACCCTTATGCCCTTCTTTGATTATCTTATGGATATCCTTGCTGCTATGGCCAGCCACTGCAGCTATCTCAGTACTATTATAGTAAGGGACTGCCTTTGCAAAGGGTTTACCGTCGGTAGTACATATCTGTACCACATCGCCGGCACCAAAAACTCCTTCCACTGATACAATACCTTTGGGAAGCAAGCTTTTCTTTGCAATAAGCGCCTTTTTTGCCCCATCATCAATTACAATGGATCCGAGATGGGAGTTATAGAGAATCCAACGTTGTCGTTGACTGAGACGTTTCACACTATGTATACAGGTCCCTAGAACCTCACCGGTAAGAAGCCTGGGAAGCACATTCCCTTCATAACCACTGGCAATAATGGTGGTACAGCCAGCCATTCTTGCGATTTTTGCAGCAAGCAGCTTTGTTTTCATACCCCCAGTTGAATGGGTAGAACCAGCTCCTCCTGCATAGGAGAGGATGGTTGCATCAAGGGAAGTGATGTCACTGAGCAGCACAGCTTCCTTGTCTTTTTTTGGGTCAGCAGTATACAACCCGGTTATGTCGGTAAGAATGACCAAAAGATCTGCATCGATCTTGCTGGCAACCATGGCGCTCATCCTGTCATTGTCAACAAAGGCTGTCCCAATCTCAGCAGTACTTACCACATCGTTCTCGTTGAAAATGGGAATTACCCCAAGGTCCAACAACGTAAAGACACTATTTCTGAGATTCACGTAGGTAAGGCGGTTGTTAAGGTCGTTACGGGTCAACAGGATCTGGGAACATACCATTCCATGACGCTTGAAGGAACGGCGATAGCTGGACATGAGCAGAGGCTGTCCTATCGAGGCACAAGCCTGACGCATCGGTACCTGCTTCACGGGGCCCTTGAGTGAGAGCTCCTTTGCACCCATGCCGATTGCTCCACTGGAGACAAGAAGCACCTGATATCCAAGCGATTGAAGCTGAGCCAATTGATCGACAATTACGTCGATGCAACCCTCATCAATACCACTCTCACAACTGAGCAGATTGGTTCCAACTTTTACCACAACCCTGCGTACTGATGAAAAGTCCCTCATCATAGAACCTCTTCACCAAGCATTGACGGCCCATCCAAGGGCAAGTCCTGATGGGAAAAACTCCGACCCCCATCCTTGGTATAGGAGGCAACCACCTGCCCACTCCCCCTGACGAGATATTTGGTTGTCATCAGCCCTTCCAAGCCAACGGGTCCCCGTGCATGTATCTTTGCAGTACTGATACCAACCTCTGATCCAAGGCCGAAGCGGAACCCATCAGCAAATCTGGTGGAACAATTGGCAAAAACATCTGCTGAATCCACACCAGCAAAGAAGGTTCTTATCGAGTCATCATCTTCGCTGACAATGGCATCACTGTGATGTGAACCGTAGGTCTCAATATGGTCTATTGCCTCTGAGAGGGATTCCACTACATGGATATTGATTTCCAGGGCAAGATACTCCTTCTTCCAATCCCCTTCCTGATAGGGGATGCAATCCATGAAATGAGAAGCCTGCTCATCCCCATGCATGACAACCCCAGCCTCTTTGAAACGCTCGGCAAGCAGGGGAAGGATATCCGGGGCGATTTGTGCATGTACCAACAGTGTCTCGATCGCATTGCAGGCTGCGGGATATTGGGTCTTTGCATCGTAGGCTATCTCTACCGCCTTGGCGATATCAGCCTTGGCATCGATGTAGAGGTGGCAAATCCCATCAGCATGCCCCAATACAGGGATTGAGGTATTGTCCATGACATAGCGTACGAAGGCATTCGATCCACGTGGGATCAAGAGATCAATGTCCCCTTCCATGCCCAGCATTGTATCAACATCACTATGGCTTTCAAGCAACAACAGCCAGTCAGATCCAAGTCTTGAGGGCTTACAACTCTCCCTGATCGATGCAACTATGGCAGTATTGGTCTGGAATGCTTCCCTTCCTCCCTTGAGAATGATGCCATTGCCACTCTTGAGACAGAGTGATGCAATCTGGATCAAGGCATCCGGCCGTGCTTCAAAGATCATGCCGATGACACCAATAGGAACGACAATCTGCTCAAGCAAGAGCCCCTCATCTAGTTCCCTTCGTTGCTTGATAGTGCCAATTGGATCTGGCAGGGAAGCTACTTGTTCCAACCCAAGCAGAGATGCATGCAGCTTCTCATCATTGAAAACCAGTCTCTTGACCAGGGATTCTCTCTGCCCTGATTCTTTCGCTTTGAGAATGTCTCTCTCATTCGCAACCTTGATGGTTTCCCAGTCACGACGCAAACCCTCTCCAATCATTTGGAGAAGCTGGTTGCGTTCCGTTTCCGTACTGGAGGCAAGGCGTTTGGCACTCTTTCTCAAGGAACGAATGCTCTGTTGCAAGTATGTTGATTCCATAGTCAGTCCCTTATATACAGTAAGTATACACTAAACTGATTATGGGAAGCTATCAAGGTGATAAAGATTGAAGAGGTTCTGATTTGCGATTGCCTTTTGAAAAGTATAATGGTAAACTGCAACCAATCGCAACAAAGGAGACCCATCTATGAAGTTTAGAACCTTAGCCTTACTACTCTGCATGATCCCAGCTTTGCTCTTTGCACAAGGAGCGGCTGAACAAGCAATACAGGAGAGTGACTACTACCAGGCAGTCGATGCAAATGGAAGAACACTCAAATTGCAGGAAAAGCCATCAAAGGTATTGATTGCAGGAAAAGCGGGCAATATGCCAGCGAACGCATTATTCCTCTTCCCTGAGGTTACTGACATGGACCTTACCCTTCCCAAGACTGACCAGGGATTAGGAGATTTCTTCTCATTCATCAGGCCCTCGTTGGATGACAACCCACGTATCAGTCAGGTAGCCAGTGTGGAAGAAATCGCCAGCTACCAGAGTGATCTGGTGTTGACCAAGGCAACCCACTTTACCTCAATTGCACAAAAGCTTGACCAACTTGGGGTACCCAATTTTACGATGAATCTGGAATCCTACGAGGATTGGAAGAGAGAGGTAGCTGAGCTTGGCAGGCTTCTGAAGAACAATACACGAGCTGCTGAAATACTCGATCTATACGAACAGCGGCTTGATCCAATCAGGGAGACAGCCTCCTCAATCGATGCAAAGGACAGGAAACGTCTACTCCTCCTCCAGGCAAATACCTCCGACAACACCTACTCCTATAAGATTGCACCTGATGAGTGGATGCAGACATGGATGGTCGAGACCATTGGTGCCGAGGCAGTTTGGAAAGGTGCCAACAAGGCAGCAAACGGTTGGTCTACGGTAAGTTTCGAACAGATTGCTGCTTGGGATCCTGATATCATTATCGTTGTGAGCTACCGTACCCCGACTGACCAATACATCGAGGCAATCTATGAGTCAGAGATATGGTCAACTCTCAGAGCGGTAGAGAACAGACAGGTAAAGGCAAGTCCCTATGATATGATGAACTATATCCAGCCTGTTGCCTCCTGGATCCTTGGTCTGCAGTGGCTGGCTTCAGAAGTCTATCCTGAGCGCTATCCTGAGCTGAACATGCGTGATGAGGTCACCTCCTTCTACCAGGATTTCTATCATCTCACCGATGAGAATAAGCTTGGTTTCCTGAGAGACCGCTATAGTAATTCTGTTGCCATCAACGCACTATGAATGCCCATCAGCGCTATCAGGCAGAGCGTAAACGACGAACAGGACTCCTTCTAGGAATGCTGGGAGCAACACTGCTCCTGGCCTTCCTGTTCCTCTTTGCAGGGAGGTATCCCACTGCCGGATTCAGATTCCCAACAGACTGGTCAACCAATGCCATGACCAGGAGTATCTTCCTGCGCATCCGGCTTCCTCGTATTGTTCTGGCCTTGCTTGCCGGGGCAATGCTCAGTGCAAGCGGATTCACGTTCCAGATGCTGTTCTCAAATCCTTTGGTTGAACCTGGATTCCTGGGTGTAAGCCAAGGATCGGCCTTCGGAGCGGCATTGATGATTGTCATGGGAGTGGGATCAACCCTCTTTGTACAACTAAGCGCTACGTTCTTTGGGCTGTTGGCCTTGCTTGCTTCCTACTTGCTTGCAACCCGTTTCAGGTTTGGAGGTTGGCTGTTACGGTTGGTGCTTAGCGGAATAGCGGTATCAGCCCTCTTCTCCAGTGCACTAGGTGTGATAAAATTGGTGGCGGAACCTACCAAGGATCTGCAAGACATCACTTTCTGGATGATGGGAGGGCTCTGGAATGCCTCATGGGCCCAGATTCTCTCCATCCTATGGGTGGTCATTCTCAGTATGGCCATACTCCTAGGATATAGATGGAAACTCAACCTGCTTAGTCTCCAGGAGAAGACATCCTTCTCTGTGGGGATGAACCCCAAGCGAGATAGGATCATTCTTCTGATAGTTGCCACGGTAGGGACCACGGTCACCATTTCCATCACCGGTCTGATCGGCTGGGTTGGTTTGATCACCCCTCACCTGGGTCGTAAGTTGTTTGGTTCCGACAGCTCCACCAGCCTTCCCGGCTCCATGATTTTGGGATCATTCTTTCTCTTGGTCTGCGATACCATTGGCAGGACCGTCCTGGCTACCGAGATTCCCATCGGACTGCTCACCAGCTTCATTGGGGCCATTATCTTTATGATTATTCTCTCACTCAAGCACCAGGAGGGCAAAGCATGAACGCTTTGACGGTAAACCATCTGAGTTTCATTTACCCGAGCGGCACCAAAGCGCTCGATGATGTCTCACTCTCCGTAGAAGAAGGACAGAGTGTAGCTATCCTGGGTTCCAATGGAGCAGGTAAATCAACACTGCTCGATGTCCTGTTGGGATGGCAGAAGAGTGCCCAGGTATCATTATATGGGAAACCAATCTCCTCCTATGGGCGGAAAGAGCTCGGGAGAACATTAGCCTTGGTTCCCCAATTCGAACAATACAACTTCTCCTTTTCTCTGATCGATTACGTGCTGTTTGGGCGTTCCCCCTATCTTTCAGGGCTGGGAACACCAAGTGAAGTGGATGCAGAGATAGCCTATCAGGCACTGTATGATGTGGGTTTGGTTAACTATGCAGAGAGGCATATCACTACCTTGAGCGGAGGAGAACATCAGTTGTTGCTGCTTGCAAGGGCCATTGCCCAACAGAGTTCCATGCTCTTGCTCGATGAGCCTACAAGTGCATTGGACCCTGCCAACCGGAAAAGGGTTCTTACCATCCTGAAACAGCTGCATGCTAAGGGGAAAACCCTTCTATTTACCACGCATGACGCAAACCTTGCCTACGAACTTGCCAGCCATGTTGCGATGGTGAAGAAGGGTTCCCTGCTCTGTTACGGGCCAAAAGAAGAGGTGGTCAACACTGCCATGCTGACCACCCTCTATGATACCGAGCTAACCGTTGCCCAAGTCGGTACAAAAACACTTATCTATTGAGCTCCAGAGGAACAAAGCTGAAACTTCTTACATCAAACAACCCCATATCGGTTAGCTTATAGGCAGGGATAACCGGCAATGACATAAAACAGAGTGTCATGAAGGGATCGATTTCCTTACCGATATGTAGTGATTCCTGCGCAATATGATGAAGTTTGTCCAGCTGCTCAGCAATAACCGAGCCTGCCTCATAGCTCATCAAACCAGCAACGTTCTGTGCAAAGGAAGCCAGTATTTTCTTCTGTTTCACGATTACCATACCGCCACCAATGGAGATCAAGTGCTCTACAGCCATGGCCATATCCTCATCATCATCCCCTGCTACAATGATGTTGTGTGAGTCATGGGCAACGGATGTAGCCATTGCCCCACCCTGCAAGCCATACCCACGCAAGAGCGCCACAGCCACATTTCCTGTTCCTGTGTGACGCTCAACCACTGCAAGCTTGATGATATCCTGACTTTCGTCATGAACCCATTCTCCGTTTTCAACCGTTACGGTAGCCTCTCCTGCTCCAGTAACCACCCCCCCTGGGATGATGTCGATTACACGAACATTTGGGCTGGATAGTGGTAGGCGTAGACGCTTGACTGAAAAATCCTTGACTTGCATCTTGCCAGAGACTCTCTCATCATGCTTTGCCTTTGCAGCCTTGCAGATAACCCCATCTTCAGCTACCAACGTTCCTGCTACATACACCTGATGCATGGAAAACTCTTTCAGGTCATTGCAGAGCAAGAAATCTGCCCGTTTACCAGGTGCAATTGCACCTCGGTCGGTAAGATGATAGCAATCTGAGCTATTGACGGTGGCCATACAGATGGCCTCAATGGGATCGAGCCCATCCTGTACTGCAATGCGTACATTGTTGTTGATGTGCCCATCGGTGAGAATGCTTTTCGGTTGCCGGTCATCCGTACAGAAGATACAGCGTCTACTGTTTTTTTCCGTCACTCCTCCAAGGAGCATCAATACATTTTTACAAGCCGACCCTTCACGGAGCATGACATACATACCACGTCGGATTCGGTCACGTAACTCTTGCTCATTCTCGCACTCATGGTCGGTTAGGATCCCTGCACTTGCATAGGCATCAAGCTCTGCTCCGCTGATCGCTGGACTATGGCCATCTGTAACCTTATGTAGGCGTTTCGCCTCCATGATCTTGTCCAGGACCAAATCTGTTCCGGCGACTACACCAGGGAAGTCCATCATCTCACCCAAGCCGAGAACTCTTTCATGTTGCAAGGCTTCCTTGATATCCTTTGCTTCCAATACAGCCCCACTATGCTCAAAGGTAGTAGCCGGGACGCAGGAAGGCACCATAAAGAAAGCTTGCAACGCTGTCTCTTGAGATGCCTCCAGCATATAGGACAATCCATCAAGGCCACATACATTGCAGATTTCATGGGGGTCTGCAACTACTGTGGTGGTTCCACAGGGAACCACAAGATTGGAGAACTCTTCTGGAGTGGCATGGCTGGACTCTATATGCACATGACTGTCAATAAAGCCAGGCAGGAGATAGCGCCCCCCACCATCAACCACCGTTTCGGCT
>Ga0265295_1005772_pt1 | contig 15508 bp, 8 predicted proteins | sample Munlansysbiofilm_FD_192503 | JGI IMG/M metagenome (GOLD analysis project Ga0265295, IMG submission 192503) | Leachate microbial communities from a municipal landfill in Southern Ontario, Canada - Methane capture system biofilm | ecosystem: Engineered > Solid waste > Landfill > Unclassified ... | reverse complement strand
TGGCACCGATAATAGTGGCCAAACAGTTACCAGCGGTCTCTACTTCTATCGCCTGAGCACAGATAATCATAGCGAAACTCGCAAAATGATGCTGATGAAATAGGATCAAATAACTATAGGATGCCTTGACGCTTAGCTACAAAGTAGCTTTCCCAGGCATCACAAAGCCTAAGATATGGGGCACGACCACAAGGTTGTGCCCCATAATTTTAGAACCAGTTATATCCGAATGTTCCAAATCCTTGCATCTTGATTCTCGAGGTTCTTAACCTTCTCAATTTTCTTTTGCCCATCCTTCAATTACAGGCTCACGGATTGAAAACTGCCTGAGCAGTTAAAAAAGGCTTGACTACAAAAGCAAACTAAGAAATGCTGTACTTAGTTATATGATTAATTATAAATTACAAGAAGCGAAAGCTCACAATGTTCTTGAATAGTCGTAAAGCCATGACTTGGCATTTACACCAACCGTTGAACCTAACAATGAATAAAATAACTGGAGGAACAATGAAAAAAGTTCTCTTACTCGTATTATGCCTATCTTTCGTGATCATCTCTGTGAATGCCAAACAGATGCAGCCTGATCATGCCAAGATAGCTCTTGAATCCCCTGGACAGGGTAAACTAATTAGCTCTAATCGCTATCTGCCCGACTATAGCTTCACCAAAACTCCCACAGTTTTGTTGGAGAGTTACTACGACTACATGATTGGAAGCTATAATGGCATTCCCATCCGGAATATTCCCCTTGCTGGGGGCGGATATTTCATGACTTTCCATGGTAAAAGGACCGCTGCTGGCGCACGTCGTACATTTTACGCGCATCTCAATGCTGCTGGTCAGATTAGCAACATAAATGAGATTAGCCAGGTTACAAACAATGAAGGTTATTCCACTCTGGGAGTGGACCCCGTCAGCGGAAAGCCCTTGTATGCTTGGCATGCCAATGCCGATGCCGATGCCGAACTCGAAGTCCAATTCACTTCCGATGCCTTTATGTATGATTTGTCCGGTCTTTTCAATGAAATTCAAGTGATTGTGGACAATCCCATCACTATAACCCCTGGCGTTGGTAATCCCTCACTCGACAATGAATTCATCTGGCCTACCATTCAGATCGGCCCCTCTCCTGTCAATGGCATGCGCAGAGTGTATGTGGCAAATCGTAATTTTGTGTCTCACAATACTGATGTAAAGCCCAGTGAGAATCTCTACCTTGCTTATGCAGATTTCAATGAGGATATGATTGAAAATGGAGTAGATCTGGTGTGGAGCCATACCTCTATCCCCGAAATGGACCAATGGAACCACGATAATGTGTGGCGCCGTCCTTTCCATGCTCTCACCACCGATAATCTGGGCAATGTCTATTATGTCGGTTATCATTTTGCCGCTACTGCTGAACCTGGAGTGGACCATATTGAAGAGCCCAATATGGATATCTTTATTTGCCCGAATTACGGTGCAGGCACCTGGAGCCGCGTGTCAAGCTATGCCAACATTCCTACCTGGAATCCTCCAGGACAGCCCGGTGGCACCGGTTACTTTGTAGGTGAGGGTGACGTGCCTTATGCAGACGAAAACTTGCGCTGGGGCATAGTTGATTCCAGCCACTTGAATGCGGTTACCTCCAGCACTGGCAAGATCATTTTCCCTGCCCTTTTCACCGTTACGGTGGATACTGGTGGATATTATGATGGATACCAAACTGTGAAAGCCGTGATCTATGATACCGCTACTCAGCAATCTGTGATCAGAGAAATCTATCCTCAGAAAGATCCTACGGACACCCACAATCAAGCTTTTACCCCTTGGGATGTAGAAGCTTCTTGGGGCGTACCAGAGTATGCTCCGGCCTCAGATGGCCAGCTCTATCTTACTCCGGAAAAAATCTGGCCCTTCCCGCACTGGGATGCTGAACTCCATGATGGCAGCATGGCTTTCCATTGCAACAACATCAAAGTAAGCGAGCCCAATGATGATGGCCTGATGGTAGCAGTCTGGCAGGATTCTTATCGCGCTCAGCTCTACAATAAATTCCCGGATTCTTATCCCGAACTGGTTGCTTACGCCAATACTCCTGAAGTCTATATTGCCACCAGTAATGACAATGGTTATAATTGGAGCGAACCCATCGTGCTGAATAAAGTAGAGATACCTGCATTTGCAAACCTCAAACCCATGTGGGTATATCCGGCTGATAAAGTAATCACCACCGGAACCACTCCCGAGGGTTATAAAGTTGGCAAGATCGGCTTCATGTTTTACAATGATTATACTTGGGGTGCCAATGCAGTAGCACCGCCTGCTCACTCTGTCAATGATGGTGGAGCTGTGATGTTTATGGAAATGCAGATTGAATTCGGCCCTGATACCGGTACCTCAAATACTGATGTCACCGCACCCCAGATTACCAGTATGCTGAGTCAAAACTACCCCAATCCTTTCAACCCTGAAACCAATATCAGCTTCGATATGCCTGCTAATGGCAATGCCAAACTAGAGATCTACAATGTCAAAGGCCAGCTGGTGAAGTCTCTTTTCGACGGCGCAGCACCCTTTGGCAGAACCAGCTTGGTCTGGAATGGCACCGATAATAGTGGCCAAACAGTTACCAGCGGTCTCTACTTCTATCGCCTGAGCACAGATAATCATAGCGAAACTCGCAAAATGATGCTGATGAAATAGGATCAAATAACTATAGGATGCCTTAAAGCTTACTTTTTAAGGAGCTTTTCCAGCATCACAAAGCCTAAGATATGGGGCATGACCAACAAGGTCCTGCCCCATAATTTTTGTAAAGATATAGCCCGCTAGTGGTCGCTGGCGAAAGGCGGGCTAAGTCTTGCAGCGGTCTTTCTATATAGCTTATAGTAGAGATGGCGTGGAGATGAGAGCATTTTGCCCTGGTATATGCACGGCATCTCCACGGCAACAAATGGGGTAAGGGAGTCTTGGCTTTGAACTCAAAATCAGATTTTCATGATAAATGGAGGAATTCTTCTAACTCTAAAACCCTAAAACTTCCAGTTTGTGTTTAACCGGAACGGAGTCCAATCATACGATAAAACTCCAAAACCTTAAAACCCTAAAACGATAAACTTCTAAACCTTTCGAAAAGCTCCTCTGCATTGCCTGTTCCCTCTAAACCTTCTCAACTTTCTAAACCCCCCACTCTCCCTATTCTATCAAATCCGCCTTCAGCACCATCTTCTCCCAATCCACCTTGTAGGCTACAAAAGTGAAATATTCTGGCGGAGCCACATCCAGGCTGAGCAGGATCTGTTTGCCCCAAGGCAAAACCTCCACCCGGTATTGCCCCCAGACCACTGCCCGCAGGATGCCTTCCAGGGGTTGGTGCAGCTTGCCTTGTTCGATATATTTCAGCATCCAATAGCGTTCAGATTTTTGCACTGTGGCTCTGATCAAGTGAATTCTCTTTTCGATATCCGGGATCATGCTTTGCAGAGCATCCTCAGTAAAGCAGGTTTGCCCGTGGGTTAGATGGTTTTGTATCTGCATTTGGTTAATCAAATCCACAAATCTACGGATGGGGCTGGTGGCATGCAGATAGGCATCAGTGCCGATCCCGGGGTGATATCCGGCTGTGGTATCCAGAAAAGCAGAACTTTGCTGATTCTCATACTCTACGCTCCCCAGGCGGGTGATATTGCGAAAGAGCAGGGGCAGATGCTGGGTCTTGGCGTATTGAGCCAGGCTGCGGTTGTAATGTATCATCAGCTCTTCGATCATCTGCCGGGCATCGCTGTGTAAATCAACCTTTTTGGAAACCAGCTCGCCCTTTTTCAGGCTAAAATTATACACATAGCGTCTGCCTTCGGCTCTTTCTTCGGGATCGCGCTGCGTTTTGAGGCATTCCGCTATTTTGCTTAATAGAGAGAAGATGGGCTTGGCAAAATCTTTATCCACCGCTTTGTAGGAAAGATTCTCAGAGATCCTGAGCTTTTGCGCTATGATCTGGGTCTTTACTAAGCGCAGTTCCGCATCGAAATCTGTATAAAGGCTGAGCACAGGTTTTTCCTGACCCTGAACCAGGGAAAATTGGGCTTGGGAAAACTCCGGTGGCAGCATGGGAATGGTGCCGGAAGCTAAATACAAAGAAGATACCCGCTGCCTGGCCAGGTCAAATAGTGCCTGCTCAGCATCCAGATGCAAAGCCAGATTGCTCACGTGAATGCCCAGACGATAGCCTTCTAAAGTATCCTGAAGACTGATCGCGTCATCAAAATCCAGGCTGTCCTCATCATCGATGCAAAAGGCACTGTGCTCGGCTGTGGGGAGATCATCGATTTTAAGCTGGGCTCTGGGGTAATCAACATAAAAAGCAATGGGCAAACCCGATGCATCCAAAGCGGGATCTGCCGTATCCAGGCAGTCTCCCAAACGGGCCCGCAGCCGGACGATCAAATCCACAGGTTCGGCCTTGTGTCTTAGTAAGAGCTTATATAGATCATCGACTTTCTCTCCCAGCAAGATTTCTCTGAGCTCGCTCACCAATTGCAGTTTATCGCTATTCTGCAAAGAGTTGGCGGGATCATCTATATAGTCCGCTACGCGCTGCAAATACTCCTGCCGCTCCTCACGGGCTACCTGCAAAAGCAGAAAGCTCTCTTGCTCTTCGCTACTCCGCTGAAAAAAGAGCTCATGTTTTTGATAGTAACGTTCAGCGTGAGCTTTTAGGGCAAAAAGCAGAGCAAATTTGGCGGCATCCTCGTGCACCTGCTCCTGTTTCAGCAGATCAACAAAGGATAGCCCTGCAGGCGGAATAGCCGGCAGCACAGGACTTACAGTTTGCACTTTTTCCCCAAAAGAAACCAAGCTTTCAGGCTCCGCAGCAAAGCGCGCATCCGTAGCTAAAATCACCCGGCTACTGCTCAGCTTGGCGGTGCTTTTATCCTGATGGATAATCTGCAAATTATCTTGTATCTGCTCTGTTACCAAGGCAATTTGCAAAGATCCCTTATTGTAATAAGCGATGATTGCTTCAGCAAAGCCTGTGGGGGAGGGGGTCTGCTCTTTCATTTATATATCTGCCTTTTTCCTAAGATTGTAAATGGCGCCCCTGGGAAGAATCGAACTTCCGACCAACGGTTTAGGAAACCGCTGCTCTATCCCCTGAGCTACAGGGGCGCATTATCATAGTGCATTGTTTTTGAGGGGCGGCTATCCGTCAAGTTTACATTGACAAATCCTGGAGTTTGCCGAACTTGGGTTTCTCTAAAATATCGCAAGTAAAAAGGATTAGATAAATGAAGATAGCAATAGTCGGCGCTACCGGTGAAGTGGGCCGGATGATAATTACCTGCCTACAGGAGCTGAATTTGCGGCCCCAAGAGCTGGATTTGTATGCCAGCGCAAAATCACGAGGCCAAGTGCTGTATTACCTCGATAACCCCACTGTGGTGCAAGAGCTTAGCGAACAATCTTTGAGCAAGCACTATGACTATGTATTTTTCTCCGCTGGAGGCGGAATAGCCAATGCCTATGCGCCAGCCGCCCTGCAAAGCAGCGAAGTCATTATAGACAATTCCTCCGCTTTTCGCCAGGATCCTGCCATCCCTTTGATCGTGCCTCAGATCAATGCAGATCTGCTGCGGGGATATCAAGGCATCGTGGCCAATCCAAATTGCTCCACCATCCAGATGGTCTTGCCTCTTGCCATTCTCGATAAGGAATATCGTTTGAAAAAAGTGATAGTCTCCACTTACCAGGCGGTTTCTGGAAGTGGACACGGTGGGATCGAGACTTTGGAAAAACAACGTAGCGGCTCAAAACTCAAGGGCATATATCCAGAGCTGATTGATCTGAATGTAATCCCGCAAATTGGTGTGTTTTTGGATTCAGGCTATAGCGCCGAAGAAGAAAAGATGCATCAGGAGACCCTCAAAATATTGGGTAGGGAAGATATAGGCATCAGTGCAACTGCAGTGCGGGTGCCGGTGATCTATGGCCACTCTCTATCCGTCTATGCCGAATTTGAGCGGGAACTTGATCTGAAGCATGCTGCGAAAATGCTCAGCCAGGCCGATGCCATCAATTACCATGAGAATAGCTTCATCACTCCGCTGGGGCTGGGAACTTCAAATGCCTCACACGTATGCCGCCTGCGCCAGGGTGTGGATGGGTATTCGCTTACTTTTTGGAATGTGGGGCATAATGTCCGCATCGGTGCCGCTGCAAACGCTGTGAATATCATGTACGCCCACGCTTTGCAAGCAGGGAAGATCGGCTAAAGCTATGTTTGATCCCATTTCCTTGCGTCACGAGCTGCACAAAATACCTGAAATAGCTTATCAGGAACACAAAACCAAGGCTTTGATCCTGAAATATCTGCAAGCACTGACCTCTACCCGCGGAGTCAAAGAGCTTTTTGAAATCATCGAATTTTCGCAGTCCAACGGCATCCTGGTGGTCTATGCAGCAGGCGCTGAGGGTGATGACTTTCAGCTCTTTCGGGCGGATATGGACGCTCTGCCTTCGGATGAACAAACCGGCTGTGACTTTGCCTCCGAACATGAGGGCATGATGCACGCCTGTGGGCACGATGTGCATATGGCAGTGCTGATGGGGCTGATCCAGAGAGTGTGGATCATGCGTCCCAAATGCAATCTACTTTTCCTTTTCCAACCCGCCGAAGAGGGCGAGGGTGGTGCCGAAAGCATTCTGGCTGAAGGGATACTGCAAAGATACCCCATATCATCCGCCTTTGCCTTGCATGTGGGTAGCGATATGCCAGTGGGCACAGTGAGTTCAAAAGCAGGAATCTTCTTTGGCATTCCGCAGGAATTTGATCTGAAATTTATCGGCAAAGCTGCGCATGTGGCCTTTCCGGAGAAGGGGATAAACGCCCTGACCTCTGCGCTGGATTTCTTTAGCAGTATCCAGCCTGCGATCGAAGACCTTAAAAAAACTGAGCGGGTGATCTTTCACGTAGGCAAAATGACTGCGGGCAAAATCCGCAATATCATCGCGGATGAATGCCTCTTGCAGGGTACCCATCGCACTCTGAATGTAGAGACCAAGCACAGAGTAAGTGAACTCATCCAAACCCATGCCGGGCTCGCTGCGGCCAAGAGTCAGGCGGAAATGGAGCTAAAGTTCTTGGGTTCTTTTGATCCTGTGGTCAACGACGCGGCTCTGGTAGAGCGGCTAAAATGCTATTGTACAGAACTGGGCTATGAATTTACCCCAGCGGAAACCCAGATGACCGGAGAGGATTTTGGCTTTTTCACTTCTATCTATCCAGGATTGATGTATTGGCTGGGCAGTGGTAGTGATCAGGCACTGCATTCTAAATACTTTTTGCCTGAGGACGGGTGTATCAATGTGGGTATAGACTTGATGTGGGCTTTGGCGACTGGACTTACGATCCAGTCAGTAGAGCTTGCCTCAAGCGGAGCAGAATCCTGCGTGCAATAGTCAGCCCTTAACTCCTCTCTCTACTGGTAAAATGGCTGATCAAGATGAATATTATAGCCAGGCTGGCGCCGATGAGATTGTAGTATAAATCCATCGGATTGAAAGTTCGCCAGGGCACCAAGAGCTGGGCGTATTCAAAGACAAAAGCGGAGAGCAAGACTATGGCGATGTAGATGGGCAATTCGAAGTGTGCAAACCACTGGTAACCTTTGATCTTACCCCAAACCCAGAGCCAGGCATAAGCCAAAAAGGTAAATGAATGTACCAGATAATCCAGCCTGAAAGTAGCCAGCTTGCTGCTGCTGAGACTATTGGAGCTGCTGCTTCCTATGGGGATCAGATTCAGGGTTAGCAGCGCTGCCACTAAAGCCCAAAGCGGCAGGTTCCCAGGTCCTTTTTGCATATTACTAAAACCTCTACCCCGTAGCGCTGGCTTCAGCCGGCCGCTGCAGGATTGCAGACGTCTCTTCTGCAGAGCGCGGGACGCGCTCTCTTTTTCAGGGCTATTTCCTTTTCCACAGTCACTCCTCTTTCCAAGCCTACTTCCCTTTCATCAAGGCCTTCAGCCTTGTTCGACACGAGACGTATCGAATCCAGCAGTCTGGCAATCTAATCCGGCAGCACGCGGGTCGAATTCCAACTCCACCACTTTGATACCGTCTTTGCTGGGCAGTATCAGTCTCAATCCTTGCCCGTTTTTCTTATCCTGCAACATGAAAGGCATCATGTTCTCCATTGGAGTTTCATCTACAAACCGTAGAGCAGCGGCCGGAATGGGATACTCACTCAGCCAATCCCGGTAGGCATTCCACTCCTCTTCCTCTATCAAGCCCTCCTGAAAGCTAAAGTCACAGGCAATATTCATCCCCAGGACTATCGCATCCCCATGCTTGATCTTATACTGGCTGGCTGCTTCCAAGGCATGGCCGAAGCTATGTCCGAAATTCAGCAGCAAGCGCTCTCTCTGGTCGTAAGGGTCTATTGCACAGATCTGCATTTTATATTCGGCGAAGCTCAGGATCATTTCGTCTTCCAGCATTTCTGGACTACCAAAATCAGGCAGCACCAAATCCTCGCTTAAAAGAGAATACTTCAGCATCTCTGCATAGCCCTGGCGCAGTTCTGCTTTCGGCAGGCTTTTCAAAAAAGAGGTATGGATGATGATCCGCTCGGCCGGATAAAAGCTGCCCAGATAGTTTTTGTAACCCAGATGATTGATGCCAGTCTTTCCACCGATGGCAGCATCGACCATGCCCAGTAAGGTAGTGGGATACAAGATCAAGCGGCAGCCGCGTTTGAAGGTGGACACTGCATAGGCAGCCAGATCGCTGATGGTGCCGCCGCCAAAGACATGAATCGTATCCTGCCTGCCGATCTTATGCTCCGAGAGGAATTCATAGATTTTGAGGCATTGATTGAGGTTCTTATCTTTTTCGCCGGCCTTCAAAGCTAAAGTAGGCAGAAGTTTATCGCCTGCGAAATATTCAGGATAGAGTTTCAGGAGTTTGGCATCGCAGAGGATAGCTCCAGAGGAGGGATACTGGAAAGTAGCCGCCAGCTTTAAACTATCCGCTATCAGGTATTCTGTGTTCATATTGCTGTTATCTCAATACTGCGATCTTGCCGCGCTTGGCTGCGCCATCCTGGTCTGTAACCACGAAGTAGTAGATGCCGCTGGAGACCAATTTGCCGGCTTTGTTGCGTCCATCCCATTCAAAACGGGAGTAATTGTTTTCTTTTAGTTTGATTACCAAATCCCCGGAGGCGGAATAGATATGGCAGTGGTTTTTGCCAATGGGCATGCTATCTGGAGGATGGTTTACGATCTGGACCGTATTCTGGCCATTTGGTTTAAAGGGATTGGGATAGGCCTTGAGCTGCTGCAGGGAGGTTTCAGGCTTCACAGTCCTGCCTATGGACAGGGTATTCAAGCCTTCCGAGCTACCGATCAGGAGCCTTCCTCCCAAGGGGTCATAACCAAAGGAGATGATCTGATTTGACAGCAGGGGAGAATTGCCTTGATAGTAATTGGTAAAGCGTTCCCGGCGAGCGTCATACATACTCATGCCATTATCCAGACTTCCGATCCAGATCTTGCCAAAAGGATCACCATAGATCGCATTGGGTACAGTCTGGATACTGCCAAAAAGACGTTCCTCATCCACATAATACAGGGTTTCGTTTTCCCATTGACTGGCTGCAAAATTGTAAATCTGGCGTTTGATATACACGCCATACTTATACCAATTTTGCTCATCCCACATGTAAAGCCCTGTGGAGGAGGCGATAAAGTGTTGCCAACCGCTATAGGGAGTTTCTACACTGGCTACGCCAAAGACGGTTCCGCCCCTCAGCTCTGGCACGATCTGAGTGACCCAATGTTCGCCACCTGTTACAGGGATGCTGTCATCATTCCAGATTAAGAGCCCAACATCCCGCAGAGTGCCGAAAAAGTATTGCCGGCCATTATGATAGGCGCAATACAGGTGTTGATTAACGCTATCGGGTACACGGAATTCGCCGATCAGATTATCTTCCCGGTCAAACACGCTGACCCCACCATCGTAACAAAGCACCAGCATATTATCATGCAGATCCCTGTGAATGCCTGCGATAGTGCTGGTAAGCAGCCGGGGTGAGTCTGGAACCCAATCTCCCCAATCACCTGTTTCCTCATCCCATTCTGCTACTCCACGGCGAGTGAGCCAGAGCCAGCTTTCGTCGGCATCATCATAGATAGTCAAGCCGTAATGGTTTCCGCTGGCTTCATAATTTGAATCCCAGGCGCCAAACCACTTGCGATTACGCGAATCTACTGCCAGGGTGAGAATATTATTGGAATGCAACCGGCTATTATGAGTCTGATAGCTGGTCCAATGCCCATCCTTCAGCGAACTCACCCCCAGGGTGCCTTTGCGCACCACTTCTTTCCTTTCTATGCCGCTGCAAAACCATAAGGCGTTGTTTTGATCCGCTGCACTCTGAGTGATCTTGGGAAAGGCTATGCTATTGGGATTGAAGTATTCCCAGTTTCCCTGCCGGTATTTGGCAATGCCATCGCCCCAGGTGCAAATGTAGAGTTCGCCTTCCAATTCTTTGATCTGGGTGATCACATTGTGCCCCAAACTTGCCTCATCCCGCATCCAATGCGTGGCCACCAGATCGGTCAGATCGACCCTGGTAAGCAGGGTATCATTAACATTGCTGTAGTTCAATAAACTCTCATTCCACAGACCATAAGCGATCCAGAGCCGGTCTTCGGAATCTATATGCACAGCGGAAATATCCTTGGTCTCATTCCCAAAAACTGTAGTGATGGATTGCCAGGCTGGATTTGTGAAATCAAGATCGTGATAATAGACTTTTTTAGAGCTGGCGACAGCGATCTTAGTATCATTCGCGCTGAGTTTGTAACCTCTATCTATAGGAAGGAAATTTCCAGAGCCTGAAGATCCGGAGCTCAATGAATGCCAGGCGGAATTGATGGCTAAAGAGTCCAGATGCACATAGCTCACTCCCGAGTCATGTGCCAAAAAGAGTTGTCGGTTGCTATTCAGCAGCATATCCGTAATGTTGTTATTGGGCAGCGCGCCGGAGGTGGTAAAGCTGTCATACTGTTCCAAAATCAAGGGGAAATTGACTCCAGGCAGATAGTAATATACTGCTAAACCTAATGCGGTGGCTACCAGGATGTAGTTTTCGGATTCGATAATCTTGTACACCCGGGAGGAAGGCAAGCCCAGATCGCTGCCCAGAGCTTGCATGCCTGCTGCGTTGAGGATGCTGATGCCATCGTAACCGGAGCCCATCCACAGACTTTGGGTAACATCTATCAAAGCGAGATTGCGGATGTCATTCGAGACCAAGCCGTCGCCGGTGCTAATCTGCTGCACTTGTTGCATTTCGCTAAAGGGCAAAGCGTCATCTCCCTGAATTTTTACCACTCCACCCCAGCTGGAGAAGTATATGGTATCTCCACTCTTTTCGATGTCATGGACGTGGGTGACGTTGTTTATAACTTGCCAGTTTTGGCCGCCCAGCAAGGCCGAGGCCAGGATCATCACAATACAAAGAATATGTTTCATTTGTTACGCTCCCTGCGCATTAAGATGTACGCAATTATTACGATTAGAGCCAGAAGAGTCATCAGCAGAGTGAGTAAGACCTTCTTGTCAGTATAGGAAAAGCCGATGGCGATGAGGCCAAACAGCAAAGTGATAAAATACACGATCAACGAAATCGTGCGTTGAGAAAGGCCAAAATCCAACATGGCATGATGGATATGAAGCTTGTCTGCAGTAAAGATATTGCCAAAACGAATCCTCCTAAAGACCGCCAAGAAAACGTCCAGCAAAGGGATGCCCAATGCCACCAAGGGGATCATCATGGTCAGGGAGGTGATGCCTTTGAATTGGGCAGAGCCAGCGGTAGATATAGCCGCAATATTCAGTGCGATAAATTGCGTCCCCGTCTCTCCCAAAAAGATCTTGGCAGGATGAAAATTGTAGAATAAAAAAGCCAGGGTTCCACTCAGTAAAAAGGCAGACAGGCTGATCACCAGAAAGTTTTGTTCACGGATGCCTACCACGAGCAATACAATGCTGACGATCGCAGCTATTCCTGTGGCGAGGCCATCCAGGCCATCGATGAAATTGATCGCATTGATCACCATTACATACCACAGCACCGTTACTGGGAAGGAGATCCAGCCCAGGATGAAATGCGAACCCAGCGGATTGGTCAAAAACAGCACCCGGTAACCGATTACGTACATGATCACGCCTATGACTATTTGACCGATGAATTTACTGCTGGGCCGGCTCTCAAAGCGATCGTCCAAAAGACCAAAAGTAAGGGCCAAAACCCCCACCGCAGCCAGCTCAAAAAAGAGCCGTCCCATTTCGCTATGCCGGAAGGCCACAGCAAAGATGAACTGCATCAGGATGATGGGCAGGGCAAAGCTGAGGCCGCCAGCTTCGGGAATGCTGGTTTCGTGAATGCGGCGCTCACCGGGTAGGGCCAAGATCCCATGCAAGCGGGAAAAGCGCAGATTGAGCGGCATCAAGAGATGGGTCAAAACCTGAATGATGAGAGCTGCCAGTACTATGTACCAGATCATCGCCTGCCCTCATACACATCGCGGTAGGCTGCTATCATGCTAGGATAATTGCTGATCTGCTTTACCCAGGCTAAGGCCTTTTTGCCTTTGTCTCTAATAATATCAGGATGTTCAGGGAGGGAAATCAGGGTAGAAATCAGAGCCTCTTCATCGTCCAAAGCTAGCAGCCAACCCACTTCATCATTCACGAATTCCGCGATGGAGGGTATGGTGGATCCGATTACCGGCAAGCCCGCATACATGGCCTCGATGATGCTGAAGGGCATGGCTTCCCAGCGGGAATAAAGGATGAAGACGTCAAAGAGTTTCAGCCAGGGCGCTACATCGGAATCCCAACCCGGGAGCAGGATTCTGTCACTGAGCCGGTACGAGGCTACGATGCTGCGGCAGAGCTGTAAATGTGTCCCATCACCCAGGATGATAAACTTCAGCTTATCACTTTGGCGGGCAGCCTTGCACAGGGCAGGGATCAATCTCAGCACATTCTTCTGCTCGGAAAATCTGAGAGTGCTGCCTATGGTGATAGTGTCTGCAGCGCTCTCGCGTACATTTGCCACAGGCTCTTCTTTCATGGCGTTGTAGATGGTCAGGGCTTTTTCGGGAGGAACCACGCCCAGTTCGATCGCCTTGAGCCGGTCACAGTTATTCACGTATATCACTTTGTCGCAAAAGCGATTGGCCAATTTCTCAAGCTGTATATAAGACCAATGCACCAGTGCAGTCTGATGCGGCAAATAGGCTGTGCCATGTGCGGTATGCACTACCAGCGGAACCCTGCAGATTGTGGCTGCTATCCGTCCCAGGAGCCCCGGTTTGGATGAATTAGTATGCACGATGTCGAATTTATGCCGCTGTATTAGCCAGAGCAAATGCAAAAAAGTAACTTTATCCCAAGGGGAAACCGGATGCCGGAAGCTGGGAAGAGCGATAAAGTTCCAGCCTCGCTTGTGGATTTCATCGACGAATTCGCCACCGGGCTTACAGGCCACCCAAATCTCATAATCATCAAGCGGTAAGCCATCCAAAAGATGCAGTGAAAATCTTTGTACCCCGCTCATTAGTGGCAGGAGCTGCAGATGCAGGATTTTCTTTTTCATGCCTTTTGAAACCTCAGAGTAGCGGCATCTCCGGCCTTGACATTGGCAAAGCGGATGATGTTTTTATCGATTTTGGCCTTCATGCCCTGCACTTCATAGATCTTGGTTTCGCTATGCACTTGCAGGCAGAAGTGATCGATATCATCATCAAAATATACGTTAATCGCATACTCATCATTTTCCACCGTTACCCGGCTACGTTTTTCCCACCACAGGCTCAGTTCTTTGGCCGTGGTGGTCCAGGTGCTTTGGGATTTGATCAAAGCCAGAATATAGGCGTAAAGTTTGTGACAGTAATGAATGTCGTTATAAGAAGCCAGCGAGAAATCCAGGGAAAAGATGCCATGCGTGCGTAGGATTTGCATGAAATAGTTCTTGATCTGAGCCTTGGCATCGTCCAAAGCCAGGATCTTGTGTTTATTGACTCTAAGGTATTGATCGCGATAGGTAGTAGGGAGCAATAAATAGCTGGCTTTTCCGCCCAACCAGGGATGAAAAGGCAAAGTGGTACCATCATAAAAGCCTGGGGAATCCTTGAAGGCCGAACTCTGACTATACAGAGGATGAATCTTCTCATGCAAAATGCGGATTTCCAGATTACTGTTATAATCCATTTGCCGCACTCCAATCTGCTCCCGGGCTAATTGATGCAACATCACCTGTTTGCGGCTGAGCATCTGATCCCGGCTGATCTTGTCATTGGGCAGCAGCAGCCCGATATCGTTTCCACGTGCCAAAATCTGTGCGATCTCTTCCTGCAAATCTGCATCTTCCAAACCGTAATCCAGATCCTCGCATTTGTCGGTGCCCAGATAGAAGGTGGAGTGGCAGTCATTTTCCCTCTCCAGTTCCTGAAATTCATCGAAATTCCAATACAATTCGTAATTCGTAAAGAGGTACTGCAATTTGCCCCACAAGGTGTGAAGCCACTGCTGAATCTTTAAAGTAAAGAGCAGGTAAAAATCATCCGCCACCGAGAGTACCAGCGAGGAGAGATCCCACTTTTGCAGATCGTCCACCGTGTGCGAAAGCAGCACCGCCATACATTGCGCTTCCGGCCACTTGCACTTTTGGGCCAGAGGAATCTTTTTATTTTGCGCATGCTCTTTGAGCATAGATTCCAGTAGCCACAAGAGGCTGTCCACAGCGGGGATATGGCGATAGGTATAGAATGCACTCTGCTCGTCGTCAAAGCGCTGGTTGCCCTCATGAGAGGGATAATAGCTGCGCTCCAGTCCTGCCAGATGATAAAAGATATTGCCCACCAGATCAAAATTGATCTTCCCGCCGCTGATCTCTTCATCAATGTAGTTTTCCGCAATATTATTGAAACTGCGGGTGCTGATGATGCGGGTGGGGTAGAGGAGTTTTTCCTCCTTCATGTATCTCCTCAGGCTCTCGGAATTCAGTCCATTAGGTTCATATAGCTTTACATCACAAGTGATAAAGATCGTGGCCACATGTTTGGCCAGAGATTTGATCTGGGCTTCATCCGGCTCGCTAAAGCTATACAGCACCACGATATCATTTGGTTTCAGCTCTTCCGCGTCACTTTCATAACGGTGCGATAGCCCTAAGCTATGAAAAATAAAGTCAAAGCTGTATCGTATTTCTTTGGCAAAGCGTTCTAATTTATGGTCTATAAAGATAGTTATCATGCAAGTTACAATCCACCAGTTCAGTTTATGCCACGATATTGCAGCAATTATTGGAGTCAAGGAGTTTGTTTGAAAAGGGGAGTTTTTGGTTCTTGGTGCGGGAGTTCTTGGTTCTGGAACTTGGGAGTTTAGTTTGTATTGTTCTGGGTTCTTGGTGCGGGAGTTCTTGGTTCTGGAACTTGGGAGTTTAGTTT
>Ga0265295_1005771_pt1 | contig 15508 bp, 11 predicted proteins | sample Munlansysbiofilm_FD_192503 | JGI IMG/M metagenome (GOLD analysis project Ga0265295, IMG submission 192503) | Leachate microbial communities from a municipal landfill in Southern Ontario, Canada - Methane capture system biofilm | ecosystem: Engineered > Solid waste > Landfill > Unclassified ... | reverse complement strand
TCCACATCACCGGCGAGTTGATCACACCGATCGCTATGGAGGCGGGACTTCGCTTTGCGATCCGTGAGGGTGGCCGGACCGTTGGCGCTGGCGTTATCAGCGAAATTATCGAATAATTCATCTCCCTTTCAGGGGAAGTGAAATTGAAAGACGTGAAGCAGCCGGGCTTGTCCCGGCTGCTTCACTCTGGCGGGTGCATATTATGAGAGATACCATTACGCTGGCGTGTCAGACGTGCAAGCAGCGCAACTATACGACAACGAAAAATAAAAAGACCGTGCCGCACAAACTGGAGCTCAAGAAGTACTGCCCTTTTTGTAAAATTCACACCCCCCACAAAGAGACGAAATAAACAGGCCAGTAGCTCCAACGGTAGAGCACCGGACTCCAAATCCGGGGGTTGGGGGTTCGAATCCCTCCTGGCCTGCCATGAGCGTCTTGCACAGTAACAACGGTAAGAGCGGAACGTAGCGCAAACAACAGCACAATTTTGACACGCCTGAAAAGAAATGGACAGTAAACGAGGGGTGACGGAGCCCGACAGGAAAAGCTATTTATCTCCTTCCGGCATTCGTGCGTTTCTGCAGGAGGTGCACAGCGAATTTCGCAAGATTGTGTGGCCTCCAAAAAAGACGACGGCCGGATTGACGGGGTTCGTCATCCTGTTGGTTATTGTGATCTCGCTGTATCTTGGCTCCGTTGACCTTCTCCTAGGCAAGCTGGTTTCCTCGATTCTCCATTGATTGCTGTGCCGGATAACAAACGTATGGCAAAAAACTGGTACATAGTGCACACGCACACAGGGTTTGAGAACAAGGTCAAAACAACCCTGGAAGAGCGTATTAAGATGGCTGGGCTGGAAGAAAGCTTCGGAGAAATACTCGTGCCGACCGAGCAGGTTGTTGAAATGGTCAAGGGCGCAAGGAAAACTTCAGCGAGGAAATTCTTTCCCGGTTACCTCCTTGTCAACATGGAGATGAACGAACACACGTGGCACATTGTGCAGGAGACGCCACGGGTGACCGGGTTTGTCGGCATCAATATGAATCAAGCCGGTGCGGATAAGGATATTTATAAAAAGATTCCATCGCTTACCGATAAGGAAGCGGATAAGATCCTTGGCCGCATTGCTGATGGAGCGAACAAACCCAAACCAAAGGTTGTCTTTGGAGAGGGTGATGCCGTGCGGGTCATTGACGGCCCCTTTGCCAATTTTCAAGGCGTTGTCGAAGAAGTTTTTCCGGAAAAGGGTCGAGTCAGGGTCATGGTGTCCATTTTTGGCCGTTCCACACCGGTTGAACTAGAATATATCCAAGTGAGTAAAAGTTAAGCTCCCGATTCCTCGGAGAGGTTTGTGTCATGGCAAAAAAAATTCAGGCATTTGTGAAACTGCAGATCCCGGCCGGCAAGGCAAATCCGTCGCCGCCTGTTGGTCCCGCTCTCGGGCAACATGGCGTCAACATTATGGATTTCTGTAAAGCGTTTAACGCCCAGACCCAGTCGGCCGGTGATACCATCATTCCTGTCGTGATCACGGTTTATTCCGACCGTTCCTACAGCTTTATCACCAAAACACCGCCTGCCTCGGTTTTGTTGAAAAAGGCGGCAGGGCTTGAACGGGGTTCCAGCAATCCCAAGAAAGATCGTGTCGCAGAGTTGGATCAGGCAAAGATTAGGGAGATTGCCGAGATTAAGATGCCTGATCTGAATGCATACGATATCGACCATGCCATCCGGATTATCGAGGGAACGGCGCGGAGTTGTGGCATCACCGTCATTAAATAAGAACCATTTATTCGTCGCACCTGTGCACAACCACAGTGTACCAGGGAGAATACCCAGAGGTTATTATGCCAACACGTGGAAAGAAGTATAAAAATGCGGTTGCGGCTGTTGAGCGCCAGCAAATGACCGATCTGAACGAGGCGCTGGAGAAAGTCCTTAAAGCCAAGTATGCGCAATTCGACGAATCGGTCGATATTGCGGTGCGGCTTGGAGTCGATCCCCGCCATGCTGATCAGATGGTCCGGTCCAGTGTCGTGTTGCCCAACGGAACCGGCAAGACAGCGAGAGTCCTCGTCTTTGCCAAAGGGGAAAAGGAAAAGGAAGCCCTGAATGCCGGTGCCGATTATGCCGGATCCGAGGAACTCATTGAAAAAATCAAGGGCGGTTGGCTTGAATTCGATAAGACCATCGCCACGCCGGACATGATGGGAGAGGTCGGTAAAATCGGTCGTATTCTGGGACCGCGCAATCTGATGCCGAACGCCAAGCTGGGGACGGTCACCTTTGACGTTGGACGTGTCGTCGACGAAATTAAAAAAGGCAAGGTCGATTTCCGGGTCGACAAGGCGGGGGTTGTCCATGCCGTCATGGGTAGGTGCTCATTCGGCATTGAGAAGCTTGCCGAAAATATCGTGGCCTTTGTCGACAAACTGATCCAATTGAAGCCTTCTACCAGTAAAGGGATCTACCTGCGTGCTATTTCAGTTTCCAGTACGATGGGCCCCGGATTCAAGATTGATCCATTGCAGGTGCGCTCCCTCATTAAATCTGCGTGATCAGTGGCCTTGCCACTGCTTGTTGTATTGAGATTGCATTATTTTTGTTTGTTCACAATTAACCTTGGGAAGGTCAAAGACAGCAGGTACGAATGTTTAATGATCCCACGCCGATGTGGTGGTCACCTGCCGAGGCCATGCCGGTGCTGTATGCCGGAGTGTAGTCTTCATTCCTCTTTCTGCTCTTTTTGACAGTCCCGTTACACCCAGAAAGGAGGCATTAACGTTGAATCGCGATCAGAAGACCGAGATCATCAATGCGCTCAACGAGACCTTTTCCAAAGCGAAGTTTGCGGTGGTCGCCGATTATCGCGGACTTAAAGTGACGGAACTGGAGAAGCTTCGCAAGAATCTTCGTCAAAACGATGGGCAAATTCAGGTGGCAAAGAACACCTTGCTGCGCCTTGCTGTCAAAGGAACGCCCTATGAAGGATTGGGCGATTCCTTCAACGGTACGACCGCAGTGGCCGTCGGGTTCAATGAGCCTGTTGGCCCTTCGAAGGTGCTGACCGCCTTCGCCGCCGAGTTCAATGCATTCACTATTCGCACCGCCGTTCTTGACGGCAAACAGCTCAGTGCCGATGATGTGCTGGCACTTTCGAAGCTGCCCGGCAGAGACGAACTGCTCGGTAAGCTGCTGGGGACCATGTCCGCTGTACCGACTGGTTTTGTTCGCGTTCTCAGCGCTGTTCCGCAAAAGTTGCTCTATGCATTGATTGCAATCAAAGGGCAGAAGGAAAATTAGAACAAAAGCGCTTGTGAGTGTCATGCACTCGAGGCACACTATTTTGTCATCCTATCAGGAGGAATGAAAATGGCTGTAACGAAGCAGGAAGTTATCGATTTTATTGCTAATATGACGGTGCTCGAACTCTCTGAATTGATCAAGGAGTTGGAGGAGAAATTCGGTGTGTCCGCTGCGGCACCGGTGGCTGTGGCTGCAATTGCAGGTCCGGCTGACGCCGGTGCGGTTGCCGAGGAGAAGACCGAGTTTGACGTCATTTTGACCAATGCCGGTGATCAGAAGATCAAAGTCATTAAGGAGGTACGCGCCATTACCTCTCTTGGTTTGAAAGAAGCGAAAGATTTGGTTGAGGGTGTGCCTGCTCCCATCAAAGAAGGCGTGAGCAAAGATGAAGCCGCTGCCATCAAAGCTCAAATCGAAGGTGCCGGTGGCGCTGTTGAGATAAAATAATTATTCTTTTTCGCAATCGGGATTATTCCCGAAGGCATCCATCAATCAGGCAACGCTATGGAGCTTCTAGCTCCGTAGCGTTCCTGTGTTTGTAGCTTTTTTCCTTTTCGTTTCAGATCTAATTTTTATTTTTTGACGAAATTTCATCGAGATAATTAAAGCGCTATCTGTGTCGCGCAGAATGTTTCGAGGGGACTATGAGAAGAGTACGGAAGAGTTTTGCCAAAACAAGCCAGATTATAGAACCGCCCCATCTGATCGCCATGCAGCGAGAGTCGTACGAGCATTTTCTGCAACGAGATATTGCGCCCGAGTTACGTAGAGATCATGGTCTGCACTCCATCTTTCAGAGCGTTTTTCCGATAACAGATTTCAACGGACTGTGCTCGCTCGAATTTGTCCGCTATTCCTTTGGCGAGCCCAAGTATACCGTGGCCGAGTGCATCGAGCGGGGGATGACCTATGAGGCACCGCTCAAGATCACGGTCCGGCTGATCACCTTTGACGTCGACGAAGCCACTGGGGTGCAGTCGGTCCGTGACATCAAGGAGCAAGAGGTTTTTCTCGGCGCACTGCCGCTGATGACCCAGGACGGCGTGTTTGTGATCAACGGTACCGAACGGGTGATTGTCAACCAGTTGCAGCGGTCGCCAGGTCTGTTTTACACCCACGACCACGGCAAATCGCATGCCTCCGGGAAACGGCTGTATTCGGCCCGTATCATTCCTGTCCGCGGCTCTTGGCTCGATTTTGAGTTCGACATCAAGGATATCCTCTACGTGCGCATCGATCGCCGGCGAAAGTTGCCGGTGAGTGTCCTTCTCAAGGCGCTGGGGTATAATGAAGAAGAATTGCTTAACGAATTCTATCATTCCGACACCATTCATGTCGATGGTGAAGAATATTCCATTGCCTTCAACGCGATCACCTTTGCTAATCAGCGCTTGAACACCGATATCGTCAGCCCGGCCGACGGCTCCATTATCGCCAAGAAAGGCAAGAAAGTGACGAAGACCCTGGCCAAGAAGATCGAAAGCATGGGGGTTTCCGCACTCAAAATTGATGTGGAAGAAATTTATGGCCGCTTTTTTGCGCATGACATCGTCGACGGACAGAGTGGCGAGGTGCTTGTGCAGTGTAACGATACGGTCACTCCCGCCATCCTGCAGACGCTTGCCGAGGCGGGAATCTCTTCTTTTTCGTTGCTGTTCATCGATGGTGTCAATTTCAGCGAATCCTTTCGGAAAACGCTGCTGCTCGACAAAATCAAGGACACCGACGAGGCCTTGGTGGAGATTTATCGGCGCCTGCGACCGTCCAGTCCTCCGACCCTCGAGGTTGCCAAGGCCTTTTTTGACAATCTCTTTTTCAATGCGGCCACCTATGATCTGTCCGAGGTGGGTCGTTACAAAATCAACACCAAGCTGGGAGTTAATACACCCATCGAGGTCCGGACCCTGACCAAGGAGGACATCGTCAAAAGCGTCAAACACCTGGTGCGGATCAAGGATGAACTGAAAGACGGCGACGATATCGATCATTTGGGAAATCGCCGGGTTCGCACGGTTGGCGAGCTCTGTGAAAACCAGTTCCGCATGGGGCTGGTACGGATGGAGCGGGCGATCAAGGAGCGGATGACCCTGCAGGAAATCGAAACCCTGATGCCCCACGATCTGGTCAACCCCAAACCGGTGACCTCGGCGATCAAGGAATTTTTCGGGACCAGCCAGCTGTCCCAGTTCATGGACCAGACCAACCCGCTGTCCGAGGTGACCCATAAGCGCCGTCTGTCCGCCCTTGGCCCCGGCGGTCTTTCCCGGGAACGGGCGGGATTCGAGGTCCGCGACGTCCATCCCACCCATTACGGCCGCATTTGTCCGGTGGAAACCCCCGAAGGACCGAATATCGGCCTGATCGTCAGCCTGGCGACCTATGCCACGGTCAACCCGTACGGTTTCATTGAGACACCCTACCGGTACGTGCAGGACCGGGTGGTAGCCAGCGAGTACAAGTATCTTTCCGCCCTGCAGGAAGAAGACCACGTCATTGCCCCGGCAAAGGTGCCGCTCGATGGTGACCGTCTGGTCGACGAATACCTGATCGCCCGGCATGAGAGCGAAGTCGCCATGGTGTCTGCCGATGACGTGACCATGATGGATATCGCGCCCAATCAGATGGTTTCGGTTGCGGCCTCGTTGATTCCCTTTCTGGAGAACGACGACGCCAACCGCGCGCTCATGGGCTCAAACATGCAGCGTCAGGCCGTGCCCCTGCTCAAGACCAGTTCACCGCTGGTGGGCACTGGCGTGGAAAAATACGTGGCGCGCGATTCGGGCGCCTGTCTGTTGGCGGGCGGCGACGGTGTGGTCGAAGAGGCCGACGCCAACCGGATCGTCGTCCGCTATGACCAGCCCGGCGTGGACGGATTCGAGACCGGCATCGCCGTCTATCGACTGTCGAAATATAAAAAATCGAACCAGAATACCTGCTTCAACCAGAAGGCGCTGGTCTATCCCGGCAACCGCGTCACCAAGGGAACGGTCCTGGCCGACGGACCATCGACCGAGGTGGGTGAACTGGCCCTGGGCAAGAACGTCACCATCGCCTTCATGCCCTGGCGTGGCTACAATTTCGAGGATTCGATCCTGGTGAACGAACGGCTGCTCAAGGAAGACACCTTCACCTCCGTGCATATCGAAATTTTTGAGACCATGGCCAGGGACACCAAGCTGGGCAAGGAGGAAATCACCCGGGATATCCCGAATGTTGGCGAGGAGGGCCTGCGCAATTTGGACGATTCCGGCATCGTTCGCATCGGTGCCGAAGTCCGCGCCGGCGACATGCTGGTCGGCAAGGTCACTCCGAAAGGCGAAAGCATGCTTTCACCCGAGGAAAAACTGCTCCGGGCGATCTTCGGCGAGAAGGCCGGCGACGTCAAGGATTCCTCCCTGCGAGTGCCTCCGGGCATCGAGGGTGTGGTGATCGACGCCAAGGTTTTTTCCCGCAAGGGGGTGGACAAGGACGAGCGCACCCTGATGATCGAGGAAATGGAGATCGACCGCCTCAACCGGGACATGGAAGACGAACTCAAGAGTCTGAAAAAGGGCGTGCGCAAGGCGTTGGCCGACCTGCTTGAAGGCCGGACGGCCAAGAACGACATCAAGGACAGAAAGGGCAAGGTGATCCTCAAGTTGGGCAAACAGCTGACCGCCAAGATTCTCGAGCAGGTCGACTTCGCCGAATTGCGCGATCTGGATTTCGCGGAAAAGGCCAGGTATACCGAGGAGATCGAAGCCGTTTTCAGTCGTTACAACAGCCAATCGGCCATTGTTCGCGGCCGCTATCAGGGCATTGTTGAACGGATGGAAAAAGGGGACGATTTGCCGCCCGGCGTGGTCAAGATGGTGAAAATTTATGTCGCCACCAAGCGCAAGCTGGCGGTGGGCGACAAGATGGCCGGCCGGCACGGCAACAAGGGCGTCGTTTCCCGGCTGCTCCCCGAAGAGGATATGCCGTTTTTTGCCGACGGCACCACGGTCGATCTTGTCTTGAATCCCCTCGGCGTACCCTCGCGCATGAATGTCGGCCAGGTGCTCGAATGCCATCTTGGCTATGCCGCCAAAAAACTGGGCGAGCAATTGTCCGCGCTCGCCAGGCAGAAGGAAGTCGAGCGGCTGAAGCAGCGCTTGCAGCATCTCTATACCCCGGCCGAATACGGGCGGTTGACCGACGGACTTTCCGACGATGACCTGCTCGACTTCATGAGCAAGTACAGCCATGGCCTCCATGTGGCCACACCCGTGTTCGACGGGGCGTCCGAGTCGGAGATCCGGCAGCTTCTGGTCGAGGCCGGCGTCGACGAAGTCGGACAGACGACCCTGCACGATGGCCTGACCGGCGTGCCGTTCGACAACCAGGTTACGGTCGGCACCATGTACATGCTCAAGCTGCACCATTTGGTGGACAACAAGATCCATGCCCGTTCCACCGGCCCTTATTCTCTGGTCACCCAGCAGCCACTCGGCGGCAAGGCCCAGTTCGGCGGCCAGCGGTTGGGCGAGATGGAGGTTTGGGCCATGGAAGCCTACGGCGCGGCCTATACCTTGAAAGAGTTCCTCACCGTCAAGTCCGACGATGTCGAGGGGCGGACAACGATGTACGAAAAGATCGTCAAGGGCAACAACTTCCTCGAAACCGGTCTGCCCGAATCGTTCCATGTTCTGGTCAAGGAGCTGAAGGGACTGTGTCTGGATATTGAGCTGCAAGAGTAAGCCCGGACGCACGCGCCGAGTTGGCGCGATGGAAAGAGATATTGGCGCTTTTCAGCCGTGTACACGGATTGATTTGAAATACACATAGGGTGAATACGTGGAAGAACTGTTTAGCTTCTTTGCAAAACCAAAGGGTCCTGTCAGTTTCAACAAGGTGAAGATTTCCCTCGCCTCGCCGGAAAAGATCAGGGAGTGGTCGCATGGAGAAGTCAAGAAACCGGAAACCATCAACTATCGGACCTTCAAGCCGGAGCGCGACGGTCTGTTCTGCGCCAAGATTTTCGGTCCGGTCAAGGATTACGAGTGCAATTGCGGTAAATACAAGCGGATGAAGCACCGCGGCGTGGTCTGCGAAAAATGCGGCGTCGAGGTCATTCAATCCAAGGTACGCCGCGAGCGCCTGGGGCATATCGAACTGGCCGCACCGGTGGCCCACATCTGGTTTCTCAAGAGCCTGCCGTCCAAGATCGGCGCCATTCTCGACATGACCCTGAAGCAGTTGGAACGGATTCTTTACTTCGAATCCTATGCCGTGGTCACGTCCCAAACCGATGCCTTGCCGGTCGGCACCTTGCTCAACGAGGATCAGTACCGGACCGCTCTGGAAGAATATCCGGGCCTGTTCAGGGTCGGCATCGGCGCCGAGGCGATCCGGGAAATGCTGATGGCGCTTGACTTGAAAGAACTGTCCGAGCGGCTGCGCCGGGAGATGAAGGAAACCGGCTCGGTCACCAAGCGCACCAAGTACGGCAAACGACTCAACGTGGTCGAGGCCTTCCGCGATTCCGGCAACCGGCCGGAATGGATGATCCTGGAGGTGATTCCGGTCCTGCCGCCCGATCTGCGGCCGCTCGTGCCCCTGGAAGGTGGCCGGTTCGCCACCTCGGACCTGAACGATCTCTACCGGAGGGTGATCAACCGCAACAATCGGCTGAAACGGCTGCTGGAGCTCGATGCGCCCGACATCATCATCCGCAACGAGAAACGCATGCTCCAAGAGGCGGTGGACGTTCTCTTCGACAACGGTCGGCGGGGACGGACCATCACCGGTCCGAACAAACGGCCGCTGAAGTCGCTGTCCGATATGCTCAAGGGCAAGCAGGGCCGGTTCCGGCAGAACCTGCTCGGCAAGCGCGTCGATTATTCCGGCCGTTCGGTCATCGTGGTTGGTCCGCATCTGCGCCTGCACCAGTGCGGCCTGCCCAAGAAAATGGCGCTGGAGCTGTTCAAGCCGTTCATCTACAACAGACTCGAACGAAAAGGCTATGTCACCACCATCAAAAGCGCCCGCAAGATGGTGGAGAAAGGCACCAAGGAAGTGTGGGATGTGTTGGATGACATCGTCCAGGAATACCCGGTCATTCTCAACCGGGCGCCGACTCTGCACCGTTTGGGCATGCAGGCCTTTGAGGTGGTGCTGATCGAGGGTAAGGCCATTCAACTGCACCCGCTCGTCTGCGCGGCATTCAACGCCGACTTCGACGGTGACCAGATGGCCGTGCACGTGCCCCTGTCGGTGGAAGCCCAGGTCGAGGCCAGGGTGCTGATGATGTCGACCAACAACATCCTGTCACCGGCCAACGGCGGTCCGATCATCATCCCGAGCCAGGACATTGTTCTGGGGTTGTATTATATGACCCGCGAGCGCGTGGGCGTGGTTGGCGAGGGCGCTATTTTCGGCTCCCCGACCGAAGCCCGGATAGCCTATGACCACGGCGCCGTCCACATGCAGGCGAGGGTGAAGGTGCGGAACAACGGAACCCTGGTCGATACCACTGTCGGTCGTATCCTGGTGGGCGAATTGCTGCCGCCAATAGTTCCCTTCTCGCTGGTCAATAAGGAGTTGTCGAAAAAAGAGTTGGCCTTTCTCATCGACTACGCTTATCGTCACGGCGGCACCAAGGAAACGGTCATCCTCGCCGACCGACTGAAGGATCTCGGGTACGAATACGCCACCCGGGCCGGCATTTCCATCTGCATCAACGACATGAAGATCCCGGTCAGGAAGGAGGAGTTTGTCGAGGATGCGGAAAAAGAGGCGGCCGATGTCGACCAGCAGTATTCGGACGGTTTGATTACCGATGGTGAGAAATATAACAAGATCATTGATATATGGTCGAAAGCCACCGACAAGATCACCAAAGAGATGATGGATGAGATGGCGGTTGAGTTTCAACGCGACACCGCCGGCAAAAGCCAGGAAATCAAGAGCTTCAATCCCGTGTTCATCATGGCTGATTCCGGGGCTCGTGGCTCGAAGGACCAGATCCGCCAGCTGGCGGGTATGCGCGGCCTGATGGCCAAGCCTTCCGGCGAGATCATCGAAACGCCGATCAAGGCCAACTTCCGCGAGGGACTCAGCGTGCTCGAATATTTCATCTCGACGCACGGCGCCCGCAAGGGCTTGGCGGACACGGCACTGAAGACCGCGAACTCCGGATATCTGACCCGGCGTCTGGTCGATGTCGCCCAGGATTCCACCATTGTCATGAAGGATTGCGGCACCATGCGCGGCACCCTGGCCGAGCCCCTGATCGAAGGCGGCGAGGTGATCGTCCGCATCGGCGAGCGTATCCTGGGCCGCGTGGCCCTGGAAGATGTGGTGGATCCGCATACCGGCGAAGTGCTGGTCGGCATGGACGAGGAAATCACGGAGGATAGGGTCGAGGCGATCGAGGCTGCCGGCATTGATCGGGTGCATATCCGGTCGGTGCTGACATGCGAGGCCAAACGCGGCATTTGCGCCATGTGCTATGGCCGCGACCTCGGCCGTGGCCACATGGTCAATATCGGCGAGGCAGTCGGCATCATCGCGGCCCAGTCCATCGGCGAGCCCGGCACCCAGCTGACCATGCGGACCTTCCACATCGGCGGTACTGCCCGCGGTGCGGTGGAACAGGCCGAAGTCCGGACCCAGCGGGGCGGCCAGATCCGCTACAAGAATCTCCATTCGGTCGGTAACAGCGAAGGGTTCGAGGTAGTGATGAACCGCAACGCCGAGATCACGGTGCTGGACGATCTCGGGGTCGACCGCGAGCGGTTTCCCGTCCCCTACGGCGCGACCCTGCGGATCAGCGACGGCACCGTGGTCGATCCGGGCACGGTGATCGCCGATTGGGATGCCTTTTCCATTCCGATTGTCGCCGAGGTCGGCGGCAAGATCAAGTACGGCGATGTGGTGGAAGGCGATACCATGCAGGAGCGCGTCGACCAGATTACCGGCAAGGCCAGCAAGGTGATCACGCCGGTGAGCTCGACCAAGCAGATGAACCCGCGCATCTCCATCAAGGATGACCGCGGCAGGACATTGAAGCTGCCTGACGCCGAGCAGGCGGCCCGGTATCCACTGCCTGTGGGGTCAATCATCACCGTCAATGAACACGATGCGATCTCTCCCGGTACGGTCATTGCCAAAATTCCGCGCGAGACGACCAAGACCAAGGATATCACCGGTGGTCTGCCCCGGGTGGCCGAATTGTTCGAAGTCCGGAAGCCCAAGGAACAGGCCATTATTACTGAAATCGACGGCCGGGTGAGTTTCGGTAAGGATTTGAAAGGCAAGCGACGGGTGGTCGTGACCCCCGAAATCGGCGATCCCAAGGAATATCTGATTCCCAAGTCCAAGCATATCACCGTGCATGAAAACGACCGTGTCGAGGCCGGTGATCCGTTGATGGAAGGTAACCGGCTCCCCAATGATATCCTCCGGGTCAAGGGGGCCGAAGCGCTGGCGCGCTTCCTGGTCAACGAGATCCAGGAAGTGTACAGGCTGCAGGGCGTCAAGATCAACGACAAGCATATCGAAACCATTGTCCGGCAGATGCTCAAGAGGGTACGCATCACTGATGCCGGCGATTCCCGCTTCATGCTGGACCAGCAAGTCGAGTGGTGGAAATTTCAAGAGGAAAACGAGCGGTTGCTGCAGGACGGCTTGCAGCCGGCCTCCGCCGAACCCCTGCTGCTCGGTGTGACCAAGGCCTCGCTGTCGACGGATTCGTTCATTTCCGCGGCCTCGTTCCAGGAAACGACCAAGGTGCTGACCAACGCGGCCATGGCGGGCAAGATCGATGATCTATCCGGTTTGAAGGAAAACGTTATCATGGGCCGGCTGATTTCGGCCGGGACCGGGCTGAAGCGATACCGGTTTCATAACGACAATTAACAAAGATAAAACTTGACCTTTACAGGTTGTTCGATTAATAATCCCAGCTTTCATGTTCGCCCTTTTTTACAAAGAGCGGCCTGATCGTATTCTTTAAAGGAGCTGTCTGCATGCCCACTATCAATCAACTTGTCAGGAATAGACGAAAAAAGATAACCAAGCGGACGAACACGCCTGCTTTGCAGAGTTGTCCGCAGAAACGCGGCGTGTGTGTCCGTGTCTATACAACCACACCCAAAAAGCCGAACTCGGCTTTGCGGAAAGTTGCGAGGGTGCGGCTGACAAACGGCATTGAGGTGACGTCCTATATTCCCGGTATCGGACACAATCTGCAGGAGCATTCGGTGGTGCTCATTCGTGGCGGCCGCGTCAAGGACCTGCCCGGTGTGCGCTATCATATCATTCGTGGTACCTTGGATACGCTTGGAGTGAACGACAGAAGGCAAGGGCGCTCAAAGTACGGAGCCAAACGTCCCAAGTGATTTCCGACAAGATTTTGAACGAGTGGAAGTATGCCAAGAAAAAAATTGTTAGATAAACGGCCCATCGCACCGGATCCAAAGTTCAATTCCGTCTTGGTGGCCAAATTCACCAACGGCTTGATGGTCGCGGGGAAAAAGACCGTGGCGCGACGTCTGTTTTACGATGCCATGAATATCATCGGCGGCAAGATAACGGATCAGGAACCGTTGACGGTTTTTGAAGAGGCCATGGAGAATGTCCGGCCCCGTGTCGAGGTCAAGAGCCGGCGGGTCGGCGGCGCCACCTATCAGGTGCCGGTCGAGGTGCGGCCTGAGCGTCGCAACGCATTGGCGATCCGGTGGATCATCAACTTTTCCAAGGGACGCTCCGGGCAGACAATGTCGGAGAAATTGGCGGCCGAATTGCTCGATGCCTACAATAACCGTGGCGCTTCAGTGAAGAAGAAAGACGATACTCACAAAATGGCCGAGGCCAACAAGGCATTTGCCCATTATCGTTGGTAAAGGCGGTGCCTTCCGGTTGGCAAAAGTTGGTTGACAGGCAACGGAAATTGATGTACTAACAGCGACATTTTTCTTGGGGCATGACCGGAGGAATGTTCTAACGCAGACAGGGAACAGTGGTGGCGGGTGTCGATTCATTATCCAATGTGCGCAATATCGGCATAATGGCGCATATCGACGCTGGCAAGACTACCACGACCGAGCGCATTTTATATTACACCGGCCGATCGCATAAAATCGGTGAAGTCCATGAGGGGACGGCTGTCATGGACTGGATGGAACAGGAGCAGGAGCGTGGTATTACCATTACCTCCGCGGCCACGACCTGCTTCTGGAAAGCATGCCAGATCAACATAATCGATACACCGGGTCATGTTGATTTTACCATTGAGGTCGAGCGTTGCCTTCGCGTTCTTGATGGAGCCATAGCGATCTTCTGCGCCGTTGGCGGAGTCGAGCCGCAATCGGAAACAGTGTGGCGTCAGGCCGATCATTATCGGATTCCGAGGATCGCCTTTGTTAACAAAATGGATCGGATCGGGGCCTCGTTTGCCAGATGCCTCGAGGAAATCGAAACCCGGCTGGGAGCATCTCCGGTAGCCATCACGCTCCCTGTCGGCAGCGAAGACACCTTTTCGGGCATCATTGACCTGATCGAGCAGAAAATGCTTCGGTTTGACGAAGAGTCGATGGGCCAGGTTGTCACGGAAGATGTCATTCCGGAGTCTTTGTTAGGAGAATCATCGGCCGCCAGAATGGCCCTCCTCGAGAAGTTGGCCGACTTCGATGAGGAGGTCATGGAAAAATATGTAAACGATCAAGAGATCGCTCCCGGTGAGATCCGGACTGCGTTGCGGCGAGCGACGCTCGCTCTGGAATTTGTGCCGGTACTGTGTGGTTCAGCGTTCAAAAACAAGGGGATTCAGCCATTGTTGGACGCCATCGCATGGTATCTGCCCTCACCCGTTGATGTTCCCCCGGTCGAGGGGACGGATAAGGACGGTGCGCCGCTTATCCGCAAGCCTGAGAGGAGCGAAAAATTTTGCGGTTTGGTTTTCAAGCTGCAAACAGATCCGTACGTGGGCAACCTTGCCTTTATCCGCGTGTACTCCGGTGTAATCAAACTGGGGAGCAAGGTTCTGAACCCGCGGAAAAAGAAAACGGAGAAGATCTCGAAACTGCTGAAACTTCACGCCAACAAGCGTGAAGAGGTGGGCATGATCGGTACAGGCGATATCGGCGCGATTGTCGGGCTGAAATTCACCCGAACCGGCGATACGCTCTGTGATCTCGACGATTTTGTCGTTCTTGAAGCCATCCAGTTCCCTGAACCGGTCATTGGCGTGGCGATAGAACCCAAGACCAAGGCCGATGAACATCTGTTGGCAGAGAGCTTGGAAAAAATCGCTCAGGAAGATCCCAGTTTTAAGATCACCGTCAGTGAAGATACCGGCCAGACCATTATTGCCGGTATGGGCGAATTGCACCTTGAAATCATCGTCGACAGGCTTGTGCGGGAATTTCGTGTGGCTGCCAATGTGGGCAAGCCGCAGGTTTCGTACCGGGAGACGATCACCACAACCTGTTCGGCCGAGGGCAGATTCGAGACCCAGGGGAGCGGCAAGGAGCAGTACGGGCATGTGGAGATCGAACTTGTCCCCGGTGAAAAAGGAAGCGGTAGGCAGTTTGAATGCCATGTGGATGAACAATTCATCCCTCCCGTCTTTGTCGACGCTATCAAGAAAGGGGTGCTCGACAGCATGGATTCCGGCCCATTGATCGGGTATCCGATGCTTGATGTGGTCGCTAAGTTGACTGGTGGTTCCTACGACGAAGAAAAATCCACGGAGATGGCTTTCGGTGTGGCGGCCACCATGGCCTGCCGCAAGGCGGCGGCATCAAGTGCACCGGTTTTGCTCGAACCCGTCATGGACTTGCAGGTTGTCACTCCGGATGAATATCTGGGCGATGTGATCAACGACCTGAACAAGAAAGGGGCACATATTCACGGTGTTGAATCCGGAAAAGGACGACAGACAGTCCTTGCCAAAGCACCGTTGGCAGAGTTGTTCGGATACTCAACCGATTTAAGGTCGGCAACCCAGGGCCGGGCGACGTTTACCATGATTTTTAGTGAATTTTCGGTCGTCCCGCCAAAACGAGCCGAAGTCATTATCCACAAGATTAGAGGCGTGTAACTCTTTTACCCGTTGAGGTGTTCGAGATGGCGAAGGAAAAATTTACGCGGACGAAGCCGCATGTCAATGTCGGAACAATCGGTCATATAGACCATGGTAAAACAACGTTGACGGCGGCGATAACCCGGGTGCTGT
>Ga0265295_1005769_pt1 | contig 15510 bp, 11 predicted proteins | sample Munlansysbiofilm_FD_192503 | JGI IMG/M metagenome (GOLD analysis project Ga0265295, IMG submission 192503) | Leachate microbial communities from a municipal landfill in Southern Ontario, Canada - Methane capture system biofilm | ecosystem: Engineered > Solid waste > Landfill > Unclassified ... | reverse complement strand
CATCGCGCCGAACGTCGGTGCGGTCGCCAGCTATCTTGCGCGTGTCCGCCTCGACCGACGCTATCGCCGCATACGCGATGATGTCGAGTCGGTCCTCGCACGCACCAAGGTGGGTGCTGCGATGGTGGCAGCGGGAGAGGCCGCCAAGGAGTCGGTCAAGCAGCTCATCGTGCCGGGCATGCTCTTTGAAGAGCTCGGCATCCAGTACATCGGGCCGATCGATGGTCACGATATCGGACAGGTACAGAATGCGATCACGTGGGCCAAGAGCGCTGACGGCCCCGTGATCGTCCACGCGGTGACGCGTAAGGGGATGGGCTACACCCATGCCGAGGATCATCCGGATGAGTTCCACGGTCTGGGTCCGTTCTCCATCGAGACCGGGAAGGCCAATGGCAGCGGTCCCAAACCCCTCACGTACACGCAGGTGTTCGGTTCGTCGCTCGTGCGTGAGGCCGAGCGTGATGAGCGCATCGTCGCGATCACGGCCGCGATGCCGGGTGGAACGGGTCTTGCACACTTCGCAGAGCGTTTCCCGGATCGATTCTTCGATGTAGGTATCGCCGAGCAGCATGCGGTCGGCTTTGCAGCGGGTTTAGCACATGGCGGCCGGATACCGGTCGTTGCGATCTACTCGACGTTCTTGCAGCGTGCTTACGACCAGGTGATCATGGATGTTGCGCTCCAGGGGCTCCCGGTAGTCTTCTGTCTCGATCGTGCGGGTCTGGTAGGGGAGGATGGCCCCACACATCACGGAGTGTTCGATCTGACGTACCTGCGTGCGGTTCCGGGTCTTACGGTCATGGCTCCGGCTGATGAGAAGGAGCTTGCGGACATGCTCCACACCGCACTCGCCTTGAACGCTCCGGTCGCTATCCGGTACCCGCGCGGCGCCGGCAGAGGTGTTGCACTCTCACCCGAGCCGCAGACGCTCACGCCTGCGGTCTCGGAGCGCAGACGTGAGGGTTCCGACGTCTCGATCCTGGCCATCGGCCGTATGGTCGGGACCGCCGAGGAGGCTGCCGAGATACTGAGCGGTCATGGCATAAGAGCCGAGGTCGTCAACATGCGCTGGCTCAAGCCGATCGACAGGGATGCTGTCCTCGATGCGGCTTCACGCCCGCTTGTCGTGACCATCGAGGAGAATACCTGTGAGGGCGGGTTCGGTGCGGCTGTGATGGAGGTGCTTGCAGACGCGGGTGTGCTCGTGCCTGTCTTGCGACTGGCCGTACCGGACTGCTTCGTGACACACGGTCAGATATCGATGCTTCTTGAGGAGATCGGCCTTACGCCAGAGCAGGTCGCTGCCAGTATTCGCGACCGGCTTGCGGAGATCACGAAACCGGAGGACACGTCAGCTGATGTCAGCGCGCAGGCTCGACGCCGAGCTCGTTGAGCGAGGGCTCGCGTCCTCACAAGAGCAAGCATGCGGTCTGATCCTCGCCGGTGATGTGACGGTCGACGGAACGGTCGTCAGCAAAGCCGGAACACCCGTCTCAGCGGGTGCTCGGGTCCGGGTGGCCGAACAGCGACGCTACGTGTCACGTGGGGGATACAAGCTCGCAGGTGCACTTGATACGTTCGGTATCGACCCCGCCGGCGTCGCAGCGATCGACGTCGGCTCATCCACGGGTGGCTTCACCGACTGCCTGCTTCAGCGCGGTGCGGTATCGGTGACCGCGGTCGATGTCGGTTACGGGCAGCTCGCATGGCAGCTGCGGAACGACCCACGCGTGCAGGTGCTCGAGAGGACGAACATCAGGACCGCCGATCGTGAGGTCCTTGGTGACGGTTATGGTCTCGCCGTGATCGACGTGTCGTTCATCGGCCTTGCGAAGGTCCTGCCCACCGTGGGTTCGTTGCTCACGTCAGACGCCGGCTGTTTGGCTCTTGTTAAGCCACAGTTCGAGGCCGGGAAAGCACGTATTGGTAAGAAGGGTGTTGTGCGGGACGCTGTGGTGCATCGGGATATCCTTTTGGAGGTCCTGACCGGTGCCGAAGGCGAGGGGTGGTCGGTGAGGGGACTGACCTGGTCGCCCATAACCGGGCCGGAGGGTAATATCGAGTTCTGGGCATGGTTGGGGGTCGGCGGGGAGTCGAAGGCCGTCGACGTCCCCGGTATCGTCGAGGCGGCGCATGCCGCACTTGGAGGTTAGCGTGCGCGTCCTGCTCGTTCCAAATCCAATGAACCCGCTGGCCGTCGAGGCATCGCGCGAGGTCGTTGTCTTTCTGGGATCCAGCGGCTACGACCCGGTCATGGTGACCGAGGACGCGATGCGCTGCGGTCTCGGCGATATCGGTGTCGCGAGGGCGGATATCGGCGAACCCGGACTTGTGTTGGCGCTCGGTGGTGACGGGACCATCCTTAAGGCCGTTCATATCCTTGGCCTGGTCGATGCGCCGATCCTGGGTGTGAATCTCGGCAGGCTGGGATTCCTCTCCGGTGCAGATGGCGAGGATCTGGTGGAGGCGGTGACGTCGGCGCTTGCCGGGGAGGCTCGCATCGAGTGCCGTCAGACCATCGAGGCATCGGTGATCGCCGGGGGGCGTGATGCGGGGTCGTACCGCGCGCTCAATGAGATATTCGTGGGCAGGGGTGCGGCGTCCCGTGCGATCGAGCTCGAGCTCGTCGTGAACGAGACCATCATCAACCGCTACCTGTGCGATGGGGTCATCGTGGCGACGCCCACCGGCTCAACCGCATACGCGCTGTCCGCTGGCGGCCCCGTGCTCGCTCCCGGTGTGCGCGGCATCGTGGTCGTTCCGCTGGCACCGCATGCGCTGGACGTGCGGCCACTGGTGCTTGCGCCTGGTGACGTGCTTACACTCCGTTGCCCCAGTAGTGCGCGTGCGGACGCCTGTATCTCGGTGGATGGCGACCACACACCGTGCAGGACGGCTCTGGACAGTGTCCAGGTCAAGGTGAGCGAGCACGATGTGAAACTGATGAAACTCGGTGGTCGCGACTTCTACTCGGCGCTTGCCGCCACCTTCCTGGGGGCCTGAGATGCTTGTCGAGGTGCACGTGCGTGACCTTGCACTGATCGACGAGGTCTGGCTGGAGTTCGGCGAGGGGTTCACTGTGCTCTCTGGCGAGACCGGTGCGGGTAAGACGGTCCTTGTCTCTGCGCTCAAGCTGCTACTCGGTGAACGCGCAGACTCCACGATGGTGCGTCAGGGAGCCGACGAGGCGCTCGTGGAGGGCCGGTTCATCATCGATGGGCGTGAAGTCCTTGTACGGCGGCGGCTGAGCGCCGAGGGGCGCTCGAGATGCACGATTGACGGCGAGATGGCTACCGTCGCGATGCTGGCCGAGCTTGTGGGTCCCACGGTCGATCTTCATGGCCAACACGAACATCAGGCGCTACTTTCGCCCGCGCGGCACGCGGGCTACCTCGATCGTTTCATCGGCGATGAGGCTTCTGAGGCTCTGGATCGCTATCAGGACGCATGGGAAGCCTATCGTGCGGCTCGTGGGCGTCTGGATGCGCTTCACGCGGCGCTTGCCGATCGCGAACAGCGCATAGTGCAGCTGCGGTTCGTGATCGGGGATATCGATGCGGTCGCTCCGCAGCTCGGGGAGGATGTCGAGTTGTCGGCCAAGCTTCCTCGTTTACGTCACGGAGAACGGCTTGCTGAGGCAGCACATGCAGCCTGGGCGGCGCTCAAGGACACGGACGGTGCGTCGGATGGGTTATCGGTCGCGCTGCACGCGCTGGAAGGTGCTCAGGGGCTCGACGCTGCCTTCGATGAGTTCGCAGAGACTGCGAAGCGGCTCGATATCGAACTCCAGGAGCTCGGCTCGGCGATTCTGACTTACGCCGAGACGATCGACCACGATCCGTCCGCGCTTGACGAGGCCGAGACGCGGTTCCATCTCGTTGAAGGGCTGAGCCGCAAGTACGGCGGTACTCTCGATGCAGTGGTCGCTGCGCGCGATGCTGCCGTCGAAGAGCTCGACGTGCTCGATGCGGGTGAAGCCGGTCTGGCCGGAGCGCAGCGTGCGCTCGATGAGGCTGCAGAGGCTCTCCGCGAGGCGGGAAGCGCTGTGGAGGCGGTACGTGGCGCCGCGGTAGGTCGTTTCGTTGAGAGTCTTCGCGCTGCCGCGGTCGATCTGTCGCTTGCCTATGCGACGTTTCGGGTGGCACGGACGCCGCTTCCGTTCGAGTCGTGGACCTCCGAAGGGCCGGAGCGTGTGGAGTTCCTCTTCTCGACCGCACTGGGGGAGGAGCCTCGTCCGCTCGCGCGCATCGCATCGGGCGGCGAGGTGTCGCGTGTGATGCTCGCGCTCAAGAGCGTGCTCGGTGATGCAGACTCGGTGCCTGTGCTCGTCTTCGATGAGGTTGATGCCGGGATCGGCGGAGCGACTGCGCTCACGGTAGGCGCGCGCCTCTCCGAGCTCGGCACACGCCATCAGGTACTTGCGATCACGCACCTTGCTCAGGTGGCTGCAGCGGCCGATCAGCACATCGTGGTGGCCAAGGGCGAGCAGGGTGGACGTACGGTGACGAGCGTCAGTCCGGTAACGGGTGAGGCGCGGGTGTCCGAGGTTGCGCGTATGCTATCCGGAGGAGCCTCTGCTGCAGGCGTTGCACACGCGCGCGAGTTGTTGGGTTCGACTTCCCCGGAGACCAGGGCGAAAGGGTAGTAGCCGATGCATATATACGGTACCGCCCGCCTCGATCGTAGGACGAAAGACCTCGTCAAACGGCTTGAGCGTGGCGACATCGCGATCATCGATCACAAGGACATGGACCGCCTGAGCGCGGAGTCGTTGCTTGAGTCGGGTGTGGAACTCGTAATCAACGCGTCGGTTTCCATCTCCGGGAGTTACCCGAACCTCGGTCCGCTCCTTCTGTTGCGTGGCGGGGTCGAGATACTCGACGCTGTGGGTCCCGAGATATTCGATGGAATCGCCGAGGGTGATCGCATCGACGTATCCAGAGGTGAGGTGTACGTGGGGGATGAGGTCATCGCCCACGGTACCCGTCTGACGATCGAGTCTGTCGAAAAGGCGATGGAAGAAGCGACCGGCCGTCTCGACGAACAACTCGATGCCTTCGTGCGCAACACCATGGAGTATCTAGATAAGGAGCGCGAGCTCCTTACGGGCCCTGTGGCGGTACCCCATCTCAGCACACGGATCGATGGTCGGCATGCGCTGGTCGTGGTACGTGGTTACGACTACAAGGACGACCTTCGCACGCTCATCCCGTACATCCGGGAGACGAAGCCGGTATTGATCGGTGTGGACGGTGGTGCCGATGCTCTGATGGAAGCCGGCTTTAGATCCGACATCATCATCGGCGACATGGACTCTGTGAGCGATCATGCGCTTCGCAAAGCACGCGACCTCATCGTCCATGCGTATCCTGACGGACGCTGTCCGGGGCGCGAGCGCATTGCCGGGCTCGGTCTCTCGGGAACGGAGTGGCGTAGTCCGGGGATGAGCGAGGATCTTGCGCTCATGCTCGCGAGTGAACTGGGCGCCGAGCTCATCGTGGCGGTCGGCACACACTGGAACCTCATGGAGCAGCTCGACAAGGGCCGGAAGGGCGCTGCCTCGACTTTTCTCGTGCGGATGCGTGTGGGACCGCTTCTCGTGGACGCCAAGGGAGTGAGTCGTCTGTACCGTGCGTCGGTAAGCCCGCTGCAGATGATCGTGCTCGTAGGGGCAGGTCTTGCACTACTCTCGGTTGTACTCTTCATCTCGGTTCCCGCTCGCTCGTTCCTGAATCTGATCCTGTTGCAACTCCGCACGCTCATCGGACTCTAGGGGGTTTGTACGATGTACAACCTGCGTTACCACCTCGCATCGCTCGTGGCGGTGTTCATCGCACTTGCAGTCGGACTGCTTCTTGGAACCGTGGTAGCCGAGCGGGGAGTACTCGACGACCAAGGTGTCTCTCTCGTGCAGGGTCTTCAGACCCGATTCGACGAGATCGCTGCCGAGAACGAACTCCTCGAGGCTGGTCTGGAGCGTGACCGAGCGTTTGCGGCAGAAGCCGTTGAACCGCTGATCGCGGAGCGACTCGCGGGTCAGCGTGTGGTCGTCATCGGGTCTGCCGGAGAGGTGGGCGCGTTGAGCGCAGCCCGGGAGACCGTAGAGTCTGCGGGGGCAGAGGTCCTGACGTTCACGCTCGGCATGCCTGCACTGGGTATGGATACTGCCGAGCCTGAGGGGCTGGCCGGTTTCCTTCATGGCCAGGGCGTAGAGATCGCCGGTGCCGGGACACCGCTGCTCGAGCAGGTCGCCGATCTACTGAGCGCTGAGTGGCGTGCTGGTGGCGAGCAGCCTCTTACAGAGTTCCTTGTGACGAGTGGGATGGTCGCGCTCGAGAGTTTCCAGGAGACGGGTACCATCGACGCTGTCGTGATCACCGGCGGTGCGGAGGGTCAGAGCGATGCGTTCGGTCTTGAGCTTGCCAAACGATACATCCCCGCAGGTGGTCGCTCGGTCGGTGTCGATCTGGATGTGGTCGAGGGCGGTGTCGCGGTGTCGTGCGCTGCAGAGGGTGTCCCGGCGGTCGACAACCTTGCGATGCCGCAAGGCAGGTACTCGCTCGTTGCGGTACTGGCAGGTCTCGGTGACGGCTACTACGGGACAGGGGACGGCGCCGACGCCTACTATGCGCCGTTGGCTCCCTAGAGCCGGACGCCGAGCCAGAGTCTCCAGAGCGCTCCCGCCACCTGCACGAACTGTCGTCCGCGGTGCATGAATCCCGCGATGTCCCGGCCGGTCGCTGCGTGCGCCATATCGGTGGGTATTTCAACGATCCGAAGTCCGGCCCGTGCGACGCGCACGGTGAGTGCTACCTCAACGCCGTAGCCACGCGCGAACGGCATCGCTGCCTGCCATGCGTGTCGGTCGAGCACTCGCTGTCCCGAGAGAGGTGCGATCGGCGCGTAGCCCGAGAGCGCGCGGATCCCCGTGCGTGCAAGTCCCTTGACGAGCCCGATGCCACCGGAGCCCCGGGGACGGGGGAGCGTCGCGATGGTCATGTCCGCATCCCCGTCGAGGACCGGTGTGAGAAGTAGCCCGGCCTGTGCGGCAGTCTCTCCGAGGTCGCCATCCAGTAGCACGATGACATCAGCCTCGTCGGCCACAGTGTCGAGTCCTGCCTGCAGCGCGCCACCTTTGCCGAGATTGTTTGCAAGTTCGATGACCTCGGCTCCAGCGTCGCGGGCAAGCGCAGCAGTCCCGTCAGTGGATGCGTCATCGATGACGAGGACACGGTCTATCCCGGTGACACCCAGGGCAGAGGCAACGGTCGCCTCGATACGATCGGTCTCGTTGTGTGCCGGTATGAGTGCGATCACGCTCATCGGGCACCACCCCTTCGCTTCAGTCGTCGGATTATGGGGGCGGCGACGTCCGCGAGTCCGGGGACGTGGAGTGCCGTCATGGCGCCATATGCAGCGATGAGCCCGACCAGTCCTGCGACCGCGAGTTGGATGAGGAATCCTCCGGGAAGCGCGAGGACCGGCGTGGACGCGAGGGTCACTGCCCAGGCAGCAGCTGCACCGGCCGCAGACGCTGCACCCACGGCAAGAAATGTCGTGGTAAGCGTTCTGCCGTCGAACGGGCCGAGACGTCTCCTGAGGATGACGAGCAGTATGGCCGAGTGTACGAGATAGAAGATGCCGTCGGCGATCGGGATGCCGATGATGCCCAGCCCCGCCCAGTCGCCCGCGCCGGTTGCAAGTACGACATAGAGAACGACCTGGATAGTGCTCGCGGCAAAGTTGGTGAGCATCGGTGTCTTGGTGTCCTGGAGTGAGTAGAACGACTTGAGCACGTACATGTATCCGGCGAAGAACACCAGCGCAAGCGCCCACCACATGAGGACATCAGCCACGACCGGTACGTCCGATGCCGTGAACCGCCCGGCCTTGTACATCGTGATGACTGGCGTCGAGAGAGTGGCCAGGAGCGCCGCGAGCGGCATGATCAGCACCATCGTGGAGCGCAGACCCCGGCTGAACATCCGTTTGAAGCCTTGGGTATCGGCTGCGTTCGCGCGCTCGGTGAGTTCTGGGAAGATGGCAGTGGCGAGCGCGACCGCGAAGATGCCATAGGGGAGCTGGTAGAACTGCCATGCATAGCGAAGAGCGGCCTGCCCCCCGGGGCCGGTGGCAAGCGCGATGTTGTTTCTGAAGGTCACAGCAGCCATGTTCGTGATCACGTAGATGAGCGTCGGGATCATCTTCACACCCACTGTCCGTAATGCGGGGTGTCGCCAGTCGATCCTCGGCGTATAGCGGGCACCGATCTTCAGGAGCGCCGGTATCTGCACGACCGCCATCGCTACCACGCCGAGCGTGGTGCCCACCGCAAGGCCGGTCAGCGCGAGCTGGGGGTCGCTTTCACGGAACGGTACATAGAAGCCCAGGAGCGTCACGGTCACGATGATGTTGTTGAAGATAGGCGCGATAGCCGGAGCAAGGAACTTCCGGTACGAGTTCAGCACACCCGCGAATACGAGTTGCGCACCGTAGAAGACGATCTGCACGGCGAAGAAGCGGAAGAACCACGTGGCGAGCTCGGCCTGCTCGGCAGAGATAGTGAGGGTCTGGAGTCGTACGAGCGGACCTGGCCATATGGTAGCCAGGAGTGCGACGGCGCCAAGTACAAGCACCATGATGTTGAGGACGTAGCTCGCAAAGCGCCAGGCATCATCTTCGCTGTCCTTCTGCATCCGCTCCATGAACAGTGGGATGAAGACTGCCGAAAGCACGCCGCCGGCGAGCAGTTCGAAGACCATGTTCGGGAGGTTGTTCGCGATGTCATATGAGTCCGCGATCGCGGTGAGTCCGAGCGCAAAAGCCATCGCCCAAGTACGAACGAAGCCGGTCAGGCGTGAGGCGAGTGTGGATGCGGACATGAGCGCAGTGGAGCGCGCTATGGATGGTTGAGCGATCGTATCCTCCTCGGCTGTCTCTGGTCTCGGCTAAGTGTAGCCGACGACAGCCTGTTACCGTATGGGTGTCACGTTTCGGTATACTGGGCGACGGGCATCCGGAACCGGGTCGGCTCACGGTTCGATTCGCTCACGTCCCCCGGTATGTCCGGTTGATTCGCTACGTTCGCGACCACTGCCGAGGAGGTGCCATGAGACGAACGGCACGCGTGCTTGTCGCGGTCCTTCTCGCTACGCTTCTCGCAGCGCCGATGCCTGCGGCAGCCACCGAACCGCTTACCGGCACGGTCGTGGTCGTGCTCGCGCCGTACCTTACGTGGAGCGACATCACGAGCGGGGAGATGCCTCGCACCGAAGCGATGGCCGCATCGGGTGCTGTCGGCAACATGAATATCCGAAGTAGCGCTCGCTATGCATCGGAGCTCTCACCCACACACCTTGCCCTCACGATGTCGGCGGGGGCCCCGATGGCGTTCGACACCGCGGCTGCACCGGCGTTGAGCTCCTCGGGTTTGTACTCCTCGACGGCAGCGAGCGAGGTGTTCAGGCGCTCCATGGGAGCTTCAGTGGGTTCTGCCGAGATCGTCTATCTCGGGTTGCCACGGATACTGCGCGCGAACGACATCAAGACCCTTGAGGGTATCCCCGGTGCGCTCGGGCAGGTGATCGAGGATGCCGGTGGGACCACGGCCGCACTCGGTAACTCGGACGGTGGCGTGCGCTCAGGTGAGCCGATACGGAGTAGGCCGGCTGCCGTGCTTGCGATGAATATGAACGGTCTCGTGAGCCGTGGAGACGTATCTGTCAACATGACCATGGATGATGCCACTGCGCCGTACGGCATCCGTACCGATATCGAGGAGTTGCACGCCGGATATCGGCAGGCTCTCCGCCGGATGGCTGTCGGAGGAAATCCGGGGCTCATCGCCATCGATACCGGTGACAGTGAGCGGGCGTACCGCTACAGGACAGAAGCGGCGCCGGATATGGCGGAATATCACAGGATGGAGGCTGCACGTACGGTCGACGAGATCGTAGGTGTCATCCTCGACGACCTGCCCTCGGACGGTGTCGTGATGCTCGTCTCAAACGGTCAAGCCCGGCCGTTGCGTGGCCCGAGCGGGTTCGGGCCGGTCATCCTGAGTGGCGAAGGGCTTGCCGGCGGCGTGCTTTTGTCTCCGTCCACGCATCGTTCCGGGCTGGTGACGGACCTGGACGTCTCGGCCTCTATCCTCTCGTTCCTCGGCCTTGATCGTCCTGTGTCCATCCGCGGGAACGCGGTCACGGTAGAGGAGAGCGAGCAGAGGCTCTTCGAGCGCGTCGAGGGTCTGATCGAGATGAATGCGACTGCGGTCGCGGTGGATACTGTGCGTGTCTCGATTCAGACAGGTTACATCGGTATAACCGTCATCACGCTCATCGTATGCGCCTTGCTGCTGAGCCGTATCAGGCGCTTTCACGAGGGCTGGGGAGGGCGCGCCGGGGTGGTGTTCCGCTATATCATCATGCTCCTGTTGGCCATGCCCGTGTCCGCGACGCTCATGTATCTGGTGGTACCGCGTCCAGGGTCGACCCTTGTGGTCTCCCTGGTCTTGGCCGCTGTCACGATCGCAGTGTGGATCGTACTCTTACTGATCGAGCGGTTCTGGGGTTCGGCGCTTGCCGTGGCCGCCATCGGGCTCGGCACGGCTGTCGTTCTGCTCGTAGACCAACTATTCGGGGCGCCACTCTCTTTTTCCGGGCTCTTCAGCTACTCGCCGCTCCTCGGTGCGCGCTACTACGGGATAGGCAACGAAGGCGCGAGCATCGTCGTCGGTGCCGCGCTCGCGGGTCTCGGGCTGATGATCGATGCGAAGCGAGACGAGTCATGGGTCGGGCTGCTGCGCTCCTGGGGCCCCGTGCTCATCGGTACCGCTATCGTGGTGATCACGGCCGCTCCGTTCCTTGGAACGAATATCGCCGTCATCGCCTGGGGTACCGCAGCGTTCGGCATCATGTGGCTTTACCTCACCGGGCGTAAGATGACGCCTGGGTGGTTCTTGCTCGGCGTCGCCATCGTGGTGGCGCTCGTCGCGGCGTTCTCACTCTACGATCTCGCCGGGAGCGGCACACAGACGCACCTGGGTCGTGCCTGGGAGAGCGCCGAGAGCGGCGGCATGATCGAACTGTGGCGTATCGTCGTTCGCAAGGCAGAGACTAACTTGCGTGTGCTTCGAGCCACCAACTGGTCGATCCTGATGGTCGCCATCCTCGCTTTCCTCGCCTATATGCGGTGGCGTCCTCACGGCATCTTCGCGGAGACGCTCGAGGCATATCCTGCCTTTGCGATAGCGATGAGCGCGGCGCTGTGGGGGAGTCTGGTCGGCTACTTCACAGAAGACTCAGGCATCGTGATCCCTGCCCTCGTGATGCTCTATATCACGGCGAGTCTGCTCTATCTCATGCTGGCTTCGCCGCCCACATCGCTTGATGAGGTCCGATGAGCGCAGCGGTCGCCTACGCGATAGCTGGTGTAGTCTGTGCGGTCGCTGGCTGGCTCGTCCCGGCAGTCGTTATGCGGGCGCTTACGCCATCGCTTCAGGGTGCGCGGTTTTCGGGCAGGAACTATCGTGGCCGGACGGTCTACCTCGGTCTTGGTCTCGTTTGGATAGTCTGGGCGCTCTCGCTCATGGTGGCGAGCACTGGATTCGATATGGTGGGCGCTCTTCTCACTCTCGATCACAGTGACTATGCGATCGCACTCTTCGATGGTCCGCTCACGATTCCGCTGTACGGTGTACCGCTCATGCTCGTGGCTGTCTCGGTCATCCTTGGATTTGCAGATGATGCGTTCGGGTCTCGCGGTGAGAAAGGTTTTCGCGGGCATCTGTCGGCGCTCGCTTCGGGTAGGCTCACGACCGGCGGTCTCAAGCTGCTCGGCATCGGCATGGTCGCCGCGGTCTACGCGTGGTCCATCGCCGACGGGCGCTCGGCGTCGTCGTCGGGTACCCTCGAGACTCTTGCGGTCTGGGTGCTCGCGACGCTGACCATCGCGCTTAGCGCCAACCTGCTGAACCTCATGGATCTGCGACCCGGGCGCTCTCTCAAGACCTATACCATCCTGGCGCTCATCGCGGCACCACTGTTCGCCATCGATGCATCACGCGCGTTCGCGGCTTACACCGCCTCGCTTGCCGAGATCGGCGTGGTGCCGTGGGGCGCGGTGGATACGTGGGTGACCTCGGCTTGCATGGTGCTCGTACTGCTCGGGCCGGTGGTAGCCGTGTGGCGGTACGATCTTGGTGAGCAGGGCATGCTGGGCGATGCGGGTAGTAACGCCATGGGGGCGATCGTCGGCTATCTGCTTGCCGCGTCGCTTTCTACGGTGTGGCTCGGGATCGTAGTCGTCGTACTGTTCGCCCTCAACCTGCTCTCCGAGCGCGTGTCGTTCAGTGCGGCCATCGAGCGGATCGTGCCGTTACGGGCGCTCGATATGCTTGGGAGGCTTTCGGCCGATGAGTACGTAGGTGGGACAGAGGGCAGTATTGGTGAGGACACCTGATGAAAGGTGTCACAGCTGTCATGGCGGTAAGGTAGGATTGAAACGTTCACGGGCGAGAGGACTGGGGCAGCGCGTATGACAAAGCACATCTTCGTGACCGGAGGCGTCGTGTCTGGGCTCGGCAAGGGCATCACGGCGGCATCGCTTGGCCGTCTGCTCAAGGGACGCGGACTGAAGGTGACGATCCAGAAGCTCGATCCCTATCTCAACGTCGACCCTGGAACGATGAGCCCCTTCCAGCACGGTGAGGTCTTCGTGACCGATGATGGAGGCGAGACCGACCTCGATCTCGGGCACTACGAGCGCTTCATCGACGAGTCGCTCACGCGGAACTGTAGTGTCACCGCGGGATCCATCTACCAATCGGTCCTGAATAAAGAGCGTAAGGGTGACTTCCTCGGCGGGACCGTCCAGGTCATCCCGCACATCACCAATGAGATCAAAGAGCGCGTCATTCGCCTGGCCGAGCAGACCCAGTCCGATGTGGTCATCACCGAGGTGGGCGGCACCGTCGGCGACATCGAATCGTTGCCGTTCATCGAGGCCATCCGCCAGTTGCGCAAGGACGTGGGTCGCGAGAACGTGTGCTACATACACGTAAGCCTCGTGCCGTACATCGCAGCTTCTGCGGAACTCAAGACCAAACCGACCCAGCACTCCGTCAAGGAGTTGCGCAGCATCGGTATCCAGCCCGACTTCATCGTGTGCAGGTCCGATCGTCCCATCGATGCGGGTATCCGGCGCAAGATCGCACTGTTCTGCGATGTCGATCCGAGGGCGGTCGTCTCCTGCGAGGACGCCCCGTCCATCTATGAAGTCCCGATCACCCTGCACGACCAGGGTCTCGACGCAATGGTGCTCGAACGACTCGAGATGGAGTGTGGAGAGCTCGATATCTCCGAGTGGCGCACGTTCGTCGATCACAGGCGTTCGCTCGACAAGACCGTCGACATCGCCCTTGTGGGCAAGTACGTTGCTCTTCCCGACGCGTATCTTTCGGTCACTGAGGCCCTCGAGCATGCAGGCATCGTGCACGACCACAAAGTGAATGTGCACTGGCTCGATGCTGAGAGCCTTTCTCCGGAGCAGGTCGAGAGTCGTCTTGCAGACTTCGATGGCATCCTGGTCCCGGGCGGCTTCGGGGTACGAGGTATCGAGGGCAAGGTGCGCGCCGCTCGCTGGGCGCGCGAGCGTAAGGTGCCATATCTCGGTATCTGTCTCGGTATGCAGGTCGCGGTGGTGGAGTTCGCCCGGCACGTGGCCGGGCTCGAGGACGCGAACTCCGCCGAGTTCGACCAGGTCACGGCGCATCCGGTCATCGACCTGATGCGTGAGCAACGCGATGTTCACGACCTCGGGGGGTCGATGCGGCTTGGCGCATACCCCTGCAAGGTGATCCCCGATACGAAGGGATTCGCTGCGTACGGCGAGTCAGTCATCTATGAGCGCCACCGTCACCGCTACGAGGTCAACAACGCGTATCGGCAGCAGCTGACCGATGCGGGTCTCGTGATCTCGGGAGTCTCTCCGGACGAAAAGCTGGTCGAGATGATCGAGATATCCGACCACCCGTGGTTCGTCGGCATGCAGGGCCACCCCGAGTTCAAGAGCCGGCCGACACGTTCGGCACCGCTGTTCAGGGACTTTGTGGGTGCCGCAGTGGCGTACCGGGCGGCAAGCGAGGGCCAGTCATGAGTCGGGTGCTCGACACATTCCTCGACCTGGTCCGTATCTCGAGTCCGACCGGGCGGGAATCAGGTGTGGCGGCCTATCTTGCCGACGCACTGCGCGAAGCCGGGTGTGACGTGCGCTTTGATGACACGCGTACGCAGACCGGCGCCGATACGGGGAACCTGATCGCGACACTACCCGGCGTGCTCGAGGGTGGGGTGTTGACGTTCTCTGCTCACATGGACTGCGTGCAGCCCTGCGAGGGTGTGGAGCCGGTGGTCACTGACGGTGTCGTGCACAGCACGGGGGACACGATACTCGGAGGAGACGATAAGGTCGGCCTTGCGGCTATCGTCGAGGCTGTCCGACGTCTGACGGAACGAGGCACCCCACACCGTACGCTCAAGCTGTTGGCGACCGTCTCTGAGGAGGAGGGGCTTGTCGGCGCACGGGCACTTTCAGTGGAGGATGTCGACTCCTCGCTGTGCCTGGTACTCGATGCTGACAGGCCGATCGGTGGGATCGTGGTAGGTGCACCGAGTCACCATACGTTCGTTGCGACTTTCAGCGGTAGGGCTTCGCATGCGGGCGTGGAGCCGGAAAAGGGAATCTCCGCCATTGCGATGGCTTCCGATGCGATCCAGCGGATGGAGCTTGGGAGGCTCGACGTCCACACGACCGCGAACATCGGGACGATCAAGGGTGGGAGTGCCACGAACGTGGTCGCGCCCTCATGTATGGTCACCGGTGAGTGCCGCTCGCTTGATTCGGTACGTGCCGTGTCGGTGCGGGATGCGATGGACACTGCCATGCGCGATGCCGCCGCTGCCGTCGACGGTACGGTGACGATCGAGTGGGATCTTCCCTACGAGGGATTCGCGGTCCCGGCAGACTCCGCCGAGGTGGGTTTGGTGATGCGCGCGTGCGAGACCATCGGCGTTTCTCCGTACACGTACACCACCGGTGGCGGGAGCGATGCGAACGTCTTTGCCGCGCACGGCATTCCGACACTGGTGTTGAGTACGGGGATGACCAACGTTCACTCGATCGATGAGACGCTCGAAGTACTCCAACTCGAACGGCTCGCCGATCTTCTTGTGGCTATCGCAGCAACGACGCAGGAGTCGTAACGCCATGCGGCTTGTCTGGGGAACCGTGACGGGTCTCGATGAGGTGGGTCCATCGGTGGAGCGCCTTATGGTGCTGATCGATGGGTCGTCGGCACCGCACCGCACGGTATCCTATCCGTCGCTTGCTGGCGCATGTCGGCAGGGCGATCGTGTGCTGTGTAACACGACCGCGGTCGACCTGGGTCTTGGCACGGGTGGTGAGCACTTCGTGGTGGCGCGTGCGGGGGAGGGGGTCATGCTCGACGAC
>Ga0265295_1005766_pt1 | contig 15517 bp, 8 predicted proteins | sample Munlansysbiofilm_FD_192503 | JGI IMG/M metagenome (GOLD analysis project Ga0265295, IMG submission 192503) | Leachate microbial communities from a municipal landfill in Southern Ontario, Canada - Methane capture system biofilm | ecosystem: Engineered > Solid waste > Landfill > Unclassified ... | reverse complement strand
CAAATGTCAAGTACAAGTGCAAAATTTGCATCAGGACTTAAATTAACCACAATTAAAGCTGTATCGCTATCGCTACAATTAGCATTACTAATGTTATAAACAATTTCGTGTATTCCAACACCCGCTAATACTGGGTCAAATCCTCCCAAATTTGCATCAACAATACCTGGTCCCGACCATAAGCCTCCAGATTCAACAGAAGTTAAAATAAGAACATAGTCGTTATCACAAAATGGACCAAGAGAGGTAATTGTTGCATCAACATCATCATAAACAATAATTGGTTTAGTTGTAATGGAAGTACAGCCTCCATTTACAAGTGTATATGAAATGTTATGAGTGCCAGCACCAGCAACTTGCGGATTAAAAGTACCGTTTACAGGATCGGTTATGCCCGTTCCCGAAAAAACTCCTCCTAATATTAAAGGAATAATATCTTCAGAGGGGTCTTGCTCACAAAATGGACCAATATTACCCCAATCTGAATCGGGATTTGTGCTAACAGTAAATAATTCTGTATCTATATCGGAACACGTACCATTAGAAATTGAATAAGTAATTGTATAAGTACCAGGGCCAACACTACTTGGATTAAATGTTCCAGTCACAGGATCAGTAATTCCAATTCCTGACCATATTCCACCATTATCAGCAGCTGTCAATATTACATCAGTATCTGTTTCGCAAAAAGGTCCAGCTGGACTAATAGTTGCATCCACATCCTCATCAACTTGCATATCAAAACTATCAATATTTGTACAAGCACCTTGAGAAATTGTGTAAGTAATAGTATGAATTCCTGCACCAGCACTTGTAGGATCAAAAGTTCCATTTACAGGATCTGTAATTCCATTACCTGTCCAAACCCCTCCAAAATTTGCAGCAGTAAAATTAAATGCCGCATCAGTTTCACAAACAGGTAAAACAGGATTAATAATTGCACTTAAAGTATCGTCTATCTGTATTATTTGAGTATCTGAGTCAAAACATGGTGGGCTTCCGACTTCATAATGTATTGAGTGCGAACCAATTCCGGCAAGAACGAGATCAAATATTCCATTAACAGGATCAATTATTCCATTTCCCGACCATGTTCCTCCTGGGCTAGCAGTATTTAAACTTACTTGTCCTTGGGAGATACAAAAAGGCCCAGTAGTAATAATACTTGCATCAACAGCATTATCATAAACATATATTATAATACTATCCACTTTAATACATCCAGCATTACTGACCGTGTATGATATTGCGTTTGCACCATCGTTTGCAAGAGATGGATCAAATATTCCTAAATTAGGATCTGTAATACCTGGACCTGCCCATATTCCTCCAGGAGTTGCTGCAACAAGATTTATTGGAGGATCATCACTACAAAACTCGCCTGGATCAGTTATTGTAGCATCAGGAGCTGTTAATACTTCGATATCAATATTGTCAGTATCCTCACAAGCACCCGAAATAATATTATAAGTAATAGTATGAGTACCAAGACCCGCAACAACAGGGTCAAAAATCCCATTAACTGGATCGACAATTCCAGTTCCCGACCATGTTCCGCCAATGTCTGTAGCAGTTAAGCTTATCGAAGGGTCATCATCACAAAATGGACCAACAGGCGTAATAGTTGCAATTACAAGAGAGTCCACATCCAAACGTCTTATTTTTACGGATGTACAATTTGCATTTGATAGAGTATAAGAAATCATGTGATGTCCAGCTCCTGCTACAGATGGGTCAAATGTTCCATTTACAGCATCAGTTATACCTATTCCTGCCCATGTACCGCCTGCGTTTACAGGTATTAAATCAAATGGGGGATCAGTTTCACAAATGTCAAGTACAAGTGCAAAATTTGCATCAGGACTTAAATTAACCACAATTAAAGCTGTATCGCTATCGCTACAATTAGCATTACTAATGTTATAAACAATTTCGTGTATTCCAACACCCGCTAATACTGGGTCAAATCCTCCCAAATTTGCATCAACAATACCTGGTCCCGACCATAAGCCTCCAGATTCAACAGAAGTTAAAATAAGAACATAGTCGTTATCACAAAATGGACCAAGAGAGGTAATTGTTGCATCAACATCATCATAAACAATAATTGGTTTAGTTGTAATGGAAGTACAGCCTCCATTTACAAGTGTATATGAAATGTTATGAGTGCCAGCACCAGCAACTTGCGGATTAAAAGTACCGTTTACAGGATCGGTTATGCCCGTTCCCGAAAAAACTCCTCCTAATATTAAAGGAATAATATCTTCAGAGGGGTCTTGCTCACAAAATGGACCAATATTACCCCAATCTGAATCGGGATTTGTGCTAACAGTAAATAATTCTGTATCTATATCGGAACACGTACCATTAGAAATTGAATAAGTAATTGTATAAGTACCAGGGCCAACACTACTTGGATTAAATGTTCCAGTCACAGGATCAGTAATTCCAATTCCTGACCATATTCCACCATTATCAGCAGCTGTCAATATTACATCAGTATCTGTTTCGCAAAAAGGTCCAGCTGGACTAATAGTTGCATCCACATCCTCATCAACTTGCATATCAAAACTATCAATATTTGTACAAGCACCTTGAGAAATTGTGTAAGTAATAGTATGAATTCCTGCACCAGCACTTGTAGGATCAAAAGTTCCATTTACAGGATCTGTAATTCCATTACCTGTCCAAACCCCTCCAAAATTTGCAGCAGTAAAATTAAATGCCGCATCAGTTTCACAAACAGGTAAAACAGGATTAATAATTGCACTTAAAGTATCGTCTATCTGTATTATTTGAGTATCTGAGTCAAAACATGGTGGGCTTCCGACTTCATAATGTATTGAGTGCGAACCAATTCCGGCAAGAACGAGATCAAATATTCCATTAACAGGATCAATTATTCCATTTCCCGACCATGTTCCTCCTGGGCTAGCAGTATTTAAACTTACTTGTCCTTGGGAGATACAAAAAGGCCCAGTAGTAATAATACTTGCATCAACAGCATTATCATAAACATATATTATAATACTATCCACTTTAATACATCCAGCATTACTGACCGTGTATGATATTGCGTTTGCACCATCGTTTGCAAGAGATGGATCAAATATTCCTAAATCAGGATCTGCAATACCTGGACCAGCCCACACACCTCCTGGGGTTGCGGCAACCAGATTTATTGCAGGATCATTGCTACAAAACACGCCTGGATTAGTTATTGTAGCATCAGGAGCTGTTAATACTTCGATATCAATATTGTCTGTATCTTCACAAGCCCCCGAAATAATATTATAAGTAATAGTATGAGTACCAATGCCTGCAACTGTAGGGTCAAAAATTCCATTTACTGGATCGGTAATTCCAGTTCCCGACCAAGTTCCGCCAATGTCTGTAGCCGTTAAGCTTATCGCAAGGTCATCATCACAAAATGGACCTACGGGGGTAATTGTTGCAATTACAAGAGAGTCCACATTTATTCTTCGTATAGCAACCGATGTACAATTAGCATTTGTTAGAGTATAAGAAATCATGTGATGACCAGGAGCAGCGATGCTAGGGTCAAAAGTTCCATTTGCTGGATTTGTAATACCTGTTCCAGACCATATTCCTCCTGGATTTAAAGGGACAATATCAAAGGCTGGATCGGTTTCACAGACATTTGGTATAGGAGGAAAAGAAGCTATTGGACTTAAATAGACAGTTATAGTTTCGGTATCGGTATCAATACATGCACCGTTACTAACTGTATATTGGACTGTAGGCATTCCTGCTCCAGCAGAAGCGGGGTCGAACTCTCCAGTAGATGCGTTTGTTATTCCTGTCCCCGACCAAACTCCACCATTAGTTGCAGCAGTCAAATATGCGACAACATCATTGTCACAAAAAGGTCCAGCAGGTGTTATTGTAGCATTTGCAAGAGCATCAACGTGTACTGTCATAGTTTCGGCTCCACTTGCCGAATTATAGGTAATTATATGATTTCCGGCTCCAGCAATAGAAGGGTCAAATGTCCCATTAACTGGATCAATTATACCATTACCAGACCAAGTTCCACCAGGAATAGAGGCTATTAAATTTTCAGGAGCATCAGTAATACAAAAAGGACCAGTTGGCTGGAGTACTTGTCCTTGGCTATCGCAATTTGTCTTTATTACTCTATAATTAATCACATTTTCATAAGCAAATGTTGAGTTCTGCAATAAAAACATAAGCAATAACCAAGCTATTATCTTAAAAAAAATAGATATTAATTTCATAATTTACACTTAAATAACAAACCATGATATAGTTTACAGTATATAAACGATAAAAATACTTAAAAGTTGGGTATAAATTCAGATTTTAAACATCAAATTATATAAAAAATATAATAATTTCTGTTTTTTTATAAAAACTCACAGTAATCTGCCTAATATACTTCACACTCTGGACATATTTGAAGATGCTTAGAATAATATTTAGATTCTAAAAACAATATTAGCATCACTTTTTTATTTCGATTATTCTCAATCAATTTTTCGATATTTTAATTATCGTTATTATTCTTTTTTCGCCAAATTATCTAAGACAATTTTAATTAGATTTTGGACAAAAGGTTTATAATCTTTACTGTATTGTTTAGCGTATCGGTTAGCAATTATAACACAAACAGTTGCAGCATTATGACCTAGTAGAGCAGCGAGTCCAAAAAGTGCAGAGCTTTCCATTTCATAATTAGTAATGCGCTTACCCTCAAATCTAAAAGAGCGAATTTTATCGTTAATATTCGCATCTTGGATTTTTAATCTTAGTTCGCGTCCCTGCGGACCATAAAAACCTGGTGCCGAAATAGTATAACCTCTTCTAAAACCTTGGTCTATTCTTTGCATAAGGCTTTCGGAGGCATTTGCAAAATAAGGCGTTGCAATACGCGGATTCCACGCCATGTGTTTTATGAAAGCATCTTCAATTGCGTCATTACCAATTTTTTCTCTGTCTTTATAAAAATTTAAAAGCCCATCGAAACCAATTGCCATTTCAGACATAAGAAACGTATCGACATCTAAATCTTCTTGTAATCCACCCGATGTACCAAGTCGAATTAAGTTTAATTTTGTGTGGTTTTCTTTAATAATTCGTTTATTAAGGTCAATATTAACAAGAGCGTCTAACTCATTAAGTACGATATCGACATTATCTGTTCCAATTCCTGTGGCAACAGCCGAAATTCTTTTTCCTTTATATGTTCCAGTATGAGTTATAAATTCACGGTTTTGGACTTTGCATTCGATATTATCAAAATGCTCTGATATCAATGCTACTCGTCCTGGGTCTCCGACCAGAATTATGTCTTTTGCAACTTGCTCCGGTTTCAAATGAAGATGAAATATACTACCGTCCTTATTAATAATTAACTCTGAATTTTCTATTTTTTTCATAATCCAATAAAATATAATATATTTGTAAATATATCAAAAATTATGACACTATAAAATGTGAAGAGTAAATTTATGAGAAAAAACCGAATTTTAGTTCCTACAAACTTTTCTAAACAGGCCGAAATAGCTTTTAAACAGAGTGTGTTTTTTTCTAGTAAGACAAACTCAGATATTTTTGTATTACATGTTATCCCAAGCCTTAGAAAGATTGATGGCAGCAGCAATACAATCGAAACTATCCAAAACAAAGCGGATAGTCTGATTGATCCAATGACAAGTTTTGCTGGGGGTAAAATTCATACTCGAATTGAAACAGGGAAAGTGATAACACAAATACTTAATGCAGAGCAAGAACTCAAACCTGATTACATTTTTATTGGAACAGATGTTAGCTCTAAACCTCTCTCATCAACAACTTTACGCTTACTGAACCATGTAGATTGTCCATTAGTTGTTTTTACCAACCGATCCAACAAAACAGGATGTGATAAAATTGTTTTACCTTTGGATCTTACTAAGGAGACAAAACAAAAAATAGATTATACCATTAAAATCGCACAAGTTTACAATTCGGAGGTTCATATTGTTTCAGCAACAAACTTTGAAGACGAAATAATGTGTGATATAATAAAAAAACAGATGTCTCAAGTTAAATCAATATTTGACAAATTAGAATTAAAGTCGCAGATTAAATTGCTAAAAACAAAAAATGATATTGATATAATGGCTAATGAAATTAACGATTATGCTGACGATATTAACGCTGACTTAATTGTAATTATGACACGACAAGAAACTAAATTACAAAAATTCTTTGTCGGAAGCATGGCGATTAAACTTATTCGCAAATCAACTGTTCCTATTATGTGTATAAGTCCTAAAATTAAATAACTAAAACTAAATTTTACAGATATGGATATTCAAAAGTACAAAAAGTTTATTATCGCTGGAGCGGTATTATTATTACTGTTAATCATTTTTGGCAGTTCAATGTTTTACATAGTAAAACCTGGCGAAAGAGCTATTACGTTTAGACCATTTGGCAGTGGATTAGACACAACAAGAATCAGTCAGCCAGGTTTTCATATTGTTGCACCTTGGAATGACTTTATAGTTTATAATGTTAAAGAGCGTAAAACTGAAGAAACAATGGAAGTGTTAGATAAAAATGGGTTGTCAATTAATGTTGAAATTTCGGTTCGTTTTAATCCTATTCCTAAAAAGCTACCTTTTTTACATCAGCAATTTGGAGAAGATTATATGAATCAACTTATTGTTCCCGAAGTACGTTCGACAGTTAGACAAGTTATGGGTAGATATACCGCCGAGGAAATCTACTCAACAAAAAGAGCGGAAGTTGAAGGCGAAATTATAATCGAGACAACACAGAAGTTGCAAGATAACTCGGTAGAAACTCGTGCAGTTTTAATTAGATCTATTAATTTACCGCCTCAAATCAAGAATGCAATTGAAACAAAATTACAGCAAGAACAAGAATCCTTGGCCTATCAGTTTAGAATTGAAAAAGAAACAAAAGAAGCTGAAAGAAAAAGAATTGAAGCAGAAGGGGAAGCTACAGCTAATAAGATAATTAATAGTAGTTTAACCCAAGCTTTGCTTACAATGAGAGGAATAGAAACCACCCTTAAACTTGCAACCTCTCCAAACTCAAAAATTGTTGTTATAGGTGGTTCAGATGGAATGCCCTTAATACTTAACCAATAATAAAATATAAAAAACAGAGATCATACATTTTGATTCCTTTTTTTATCACTATTGTCCGATAGAATTTTTGAGGTTTTTATCGGACAATAATGAGTTTTTATAATGCTTGTTCATTGCGAAACTGAGTTAAATATAGTTTGTGTTTGTTTATTTACTGACGTTTACATTATCCGCTTTAGCTGTTATGTTTTTAGATTATCCGATTTTGAAAAATAATCAATTTTGTGGTTTTGTGGTCTTTACTGACGTTTACATTGCCTTATACCAAAATGATACCAAGACACCCGATAAATTCTTCATTTATTTCCGTTTAATTGATAGCTTTGTGTAAAATGCCGAATATTTTCGTTAAATCTCATCATCATATCTCGATATATTCATCGATTTGCCTTAATCTTCAGCACTTTACATCAATCTGAACTTTAAAATTATATCGAACTCAGGTTGTAAATCTGAGGATTGCTGGTTTGCGAATAAATCAAAAGTTCTGAAATTTTTTACCAACGATTAATGCCTACGGCATTAGTCCCGTTAGGGACGTAATATTGGTAAAAACAATAATCAGTGTTTTTTAAGTCTCGTTAGGGACGATACATTCAGACCGACCAAAATAAATTTACAATCTTTAGGTTTTCAGCATTTTACATCAATCTAAACTTCAAAAATTATGTCGAACTACACTTATCAGTCACGTTTAACTTTCTTCTCCCATTCCCAAGCAGACTTAACAGTTTCGTCAAGAGAAACTTCGGCTTTCCAACCTAAAACTTTATTTGCTTTAGAAGTGTCAGCCCACACTTGTTCAATATCACCGGCTCGTCTATCAACTATTTTGTAATTCAATTTTTGCCCAGTACTAGTTTCAAAAGCCTTTATTATTTCCATTACAGAGCTGCCTTTGCCTGTTCCAATATTAAATATTTCGTACTTTAAAACATTGTTCAACAATCTTTTAACTGCAAAAACATGAGCTTTTGCTAAATCGCAAACATTAATATAATCACGAATTGCAGTACCATCAGGAGTATTATAATTATCTCCAAAAACGCTTAATTCTTTTCGCAAGCCAATAGCAGTTTGTGTTATATAAGGCAATAAGTTATCTGGGACACCAAGCGGTAATTCGCCAATGTAAGCAGAAGTATGAGCACCAATAGGATTAAAATATCTTAAAGAAATAGCACAAAGATTTTCTGATGAATTAATTGTATCGTCAATTATTTCTTCGTTAATTTTCTTAGTGTTTCCATAAGGCGATTCAGGTTTTACTACAGGAGTATCTTCTGTAACAGGTAGTTTATCAGGTTGTCCATAAACTGTACAACTAGATGAAAACACCAAATTTGGAATATCATATTTAAGCATATTTGACAAAACATTAAGAAGCCCCTGTATATTATTATGATAATATTTTAGTGGTTCTTGTACCGATTCGCCAACAGCCTTATAAGCTGCAAAGTGAATAATAGCAACTGCATCGCCATGCTTTTGAAAAACAATTTCTAAGTCTTTTTGCTCGGTCACATCAACTTGATAAAAAATTGGACGAATTCCTGTGATTTTTTCAATTCCATCAAGAACTTCAATTATAGAATTAGATAAATTGTCGATTACAACTACCTCAAAGCCAGCGTTTTGAAATTCAACTACCGTATGAGACCCAATATAACCTGTTCCGCCTGTAATTATTACTTTTTGCATAATCTACTATTCGCTTTTGTACAAAAATAGTTAACCCTTATGAATTAACAATTAAATAACGGAGTTATTGTAAAATAAAGATTTGTTTAAAAAAACCTAGAAATTTCGTCCAATAAAATAAGTACAAGTTATATTAAGAACTGAATTTTTTGCAGACACATAGTCTGCTGGGGCAAGATCAACAAACCCCAAAGCATAATTTGCTTTTAGCTGCCATTGCATAAACTCAACTCCGCCCCCAAACACAACACCGGTATCAAATCTTTTTATTAATCCTGATTCATTTCCAAATTCGACAGGGTGATCTTCATCAATCTCATACCCACCATATTCTGAGTGATAAGAGTATTTACCAACTAAAGCAAGACTAGAGTATGGTCCAACATTACCAAAAACGCTTATATTACCAAGAGGCACTTTATATCCGATATAAATAGGGATGTCCAAATACCCCAATTTTAATTTCGTTTTGCTAAACGTATTAACGGTTTTGGTTCCTTTTTCAAAAAAACTTACAGACGCACCAACATAAACAAAGCTCATAATTTCAAACTCTGCAGCAAGCCCCAACTGATAGCCCATTTTTAAGTTGTAATCTGGAGTAGCAAAATCACTTTTTTCAATAAAACTTGTCAAACTAAAACCAACTTGCGGTCCAAAATGAAGACCTTGTGCATTTATCAACGCAGTGAAAGATACGAAAACCACTAATAGTACAATTTTTTTCATAGTATTTTACTTGATGTTTGACTTATATATTACTTATACAAAATTATCAAAAAACTTTTAGAAAAAGCTTCTCTTTATATTATTTCGCTACTTTAGGAACAAATTTCTTTATTTTATGTAAATTTGTACAAATTTAATATTCTATTATGAAAAAAATCACATTATTATCTTTATTTTCATTCGCATTTTCAATATTTATATTCGCTGCACCAGTGCAGGTGTCAAAAGCCAAACAAGTTGCAGAAAACTATTACAATTACTGGTCGGATTACAGATCGGTAGGTAAAATAATTGATAATATTGAAGTTTACGATAACAATATTTTAGTTTATTATGTGTTTAATTTTACAACTGGCGGATATACAATAATTTCGGCTGACGATGAAGTTACACCAGTTTTGAGTTATGCTTTTAAGGGTAAATTTATCTTAAACGATCCAAAACTTCCCAAAAACTACGAGTATTTTTTAAATTCATATAAAAATCAAATTTCTCAAGTTATAAATCTCAATCTTAAAGGAGACACATCTGTAAAGCAAAAATGGACAGACTATTACAACAACCAATTTTCGCCTACTAAAGAAACACAAAACGTAAGTCCGCTATTGGACATTGAGGGAATTGCTTGGGATCAGGGTTGTTACTACAATGAAGATTGTCCTACTGATGCAAGTGGCGATTGTGGGCATGTTTATACTGGTTGTGTTGCAACTGCGATGGCACAAATTATGCGTTATCATAAGTGGCCAGATCATGGAACAGGTTCGTACTCATACAACGACACTAATTATGGAACTCAATCAGCAAATTTTGCTGCATCTTTATATAATTGGGATGCGATGCCAGTAGCAATAAGCAACTCAAACTCAGAAATAGCAAAAATAATGTATCACTGCGGAGTTTCAGTTGATATGATGTATAGCACCTCTGGTTCGGGGGCTTATGTTTATGGATATGTTAAAGAAGCATTAGTAAATTACTTTAATTACGACTCAGATGCGATGTACGCTTACCGTGAAAACTACTCCGATACTAATTGGAAAAACATGGTAATTAGCGACCTTGACAACGGTTGGCCTGTGTTTTATTCAGGAAATGATGAAGCCCAAACTACTGGACACGCATTTGTTTGTGATGGTTATCAAGGAACAGAAAGTTTTCACTTTAATTGGGGTTGGAGCGGATATTACAACAGTTATAATGTAATTGACGAATTAATCCCAGGAGGGACTGGAGCAGGTGGTGGGAATGGTGATTTCTCATACGACCATCAAGCAGTGTTTGTTGTTCACCCTGCTTATGGCTTAACTGCAAATTTTTCGGCATCCCCCACTTCTATCTACAAAGGTAGTTCGGTTTCCTTTGTTGATGGCTCATTTGGAAATCCAACTACTTGGTCGTATAATTTTGGAGATGGTGGTAACACTACCACACCAAACCCAATTCACTATTACAACACAAGCGGTTTATACAATGTAAGCCTTACTGTTGGCGATGGCTCTACAACTAACACCGCCACAAAAACAAATTACATCAAAGTTGTTCCAACTGATGCAGGATTTTCAATGGACTTTGAATCATGTGCTAACTATTCAAACAATTTTTTCCCATGGTCTGTTGTTGATGGTGATCAAAGCAATACTTTCGGTAGTTCAGATTGCGATTTCCCAGGAGAATCAGACTTTATATCATTTATGGCATTTAACCCTAGTGATGCAGGTTTTTCACTAGCATCTACACATGGTGGTCAAAGAGTTGGAATGGCAATTTGTCCTAGTGATAATAGTGCAAGTGATGACTGGCTAATATCCGATAATCTTCAACTTGGCACGAACTCATCAATAAGTTTATGGGCATTAAGTCCAAAACCAGGAACATGGGGTAATAATACTTATCAAGTATTAGTTTCAACCACAAATAATAGCCCATCGGCTTTTACTGTTGTTTCAGGTGCCAATCCTATTGAAGCTCCAGCTTCGTGGACAAAACACACTTACAATCTCTCATCTTACAATGGGCAAAATGTTTACATTGCTATACACCATGTTTCAAGCGGTAAGTTTATGTTGTGGATAGACGATATTGAAATAAACACCACAAGCGGTTCTATTGCATTAAACGCTGATTTTTATGCAAATACAACATCTATCACAGCTGGACAATCGGTAAATTTTACTGATAATTCGGTTGGTAGTCCTACAAATTGGACTTGGAATTTTGGTGACGGCGGAACTTCTCAAACACAAAACCCATCACACACCTATAATAATGCAGGTGTCTATACTGTTAAATTAACTATTTCTGACGGAACAAATAGCAATACTGAAACAAAAACTGGCTATATCAGTGTTAACGAAGGTTCTTTAGGCAATTGGATAGAGCAAGCATCAAGTTTTTCGACTGCTTCAAGAGGCATAAATCATATTTCAATTGTAAATGAAAATACCGTTTGGGCAACAGCATACGATGGATCAAGTAGTGGTGCCAATATTCAAGAGTTTACTAAATCTACAAACGGCGGAGCAACTTGGACAGCAGGGACTATTAATATTGGAAATACTGGTCTTGGAATATCAATGATTACAGCAATCAATGAAAACACGGCATGGCTTGCAGCCTATCCAACTGGAACAGGACAAACTGGCGGAATTTGGAAAACTACTAATGGCGGCTCAACTTGGACACGTCAAAATACTGCAACTTATAATAATGCAAACTCATTTACTAATGTTGTGTATTTTTGGGATGCGAATAACGGATTTTGTCAAGGCGATCCAATAAATGGAGAATTTGAACTTTACACAACAACAAACGGTGGTACAACATGGACAGCATTACCCGCTGCAAATATTCCAAACCCGCAAACAAGCGAATATGGTTATGTACGCAACTACGAAGTTATTGGGAATCATATTTGGTTTGGAACAAATAAAGGCAGACTATATCACTCATCTGACAAGGGCAATACTTTCGAAGTATTTGATACGCCTATCAATGATTTTGGTGGAACATCTGAAAATGCAAATTTTTCGTTTAAAGATGTAAATAATGGTATAATAGTAAATCAGTCTGGCAATGTTTATAAAACTACTAACGGCGGTGCAACATGGACACAAATAACTACCACTGGAACTGTTTTCACAAACGGATTATGCTGGGTTGAAGGAACAAATGTGATTTTTTCAACTGGTGCTGCCGAAACTGCTTCGGGCTCATCATACAGTCAAGATGGTGGATTAACATGGACTACAATTGATGAGGTGCAGCATTTATATGTAGATTTTATAAACCTTAACTCTGGTTGGTCTGGATCTTTTAATAGCGATGCGACAACCGCTGGTATGTGGAAATGGAACGCTACAATTACTGATATTGCTAAAGAAATGGCAAACAATACTGAAACACTAATGCTATATCCTAATCCAGTATCAGATAATCTAACAATTAAAACTACGAATGAATTGTATAAAGCAGAACTGAAAATTGTTAATACTTCTGGACAAATAATGTTTCACACTAATATCAATGCCTCAGAAGGTGAAATAATAAATGTTAGTACGACAGCTTTGCAAAAAGGACTCTACATTTTAATAATTAACACTGATAACAAGTGCTTAAAAGAAAAGTTTATTAAAAATTAGATTTTATAGCTCTCCATTCACTTCTTCCGAGGTACAACGCACTCGCCATTCAACCCCTCGGAAGGAGTGGCTTACACTTTTCACTCCTTCACAAACTTACCAGTAAAAATTTTACCTCCCCCCCAAAACTGTATCATGTAGCAACCAGATGGTAAATCATAAACACTTAAGGGACATTGAGGTGCTACAGAGAGGTTCTCGAACTGTGCTCGAAATGTCCCGGACTGCATTGCTTTCCCATCCAAACTATAAATCTTATACTCAAACTCCGTTTCCCCACCTTGATAATCAAAACTTACGGTTATTTTATCGCTAGCAGGGTTAGGATAAACACTTGCCTCAGCCATATAAACATAATGCTCAGAGTACGAATCCATACAATGGTCGTTACAGCCTTCTTCTTCAAAACAACCGCAGGAATCTACTTTGAAAACAACTGATGCTATTATACCTTCGGGAAATATCTCTGTTCCGTGATTTAAGTAACCTCCGGTAAGCATAAAACCACCATCGCTTGTGGCGGTCATTCCCTTTAGGTAAGTATAGCTTGAGCCAACATCTTCAGGATAACACTTATATGTTCTGAACCATGCCCCAACTCCATTGGGGTGGATTTTTGCCATAGCACTTTTATAATCCCAAAAGTTCTGTAACAGTATATACATTGTACCATCTACTGCTTGATAAGAATCATTGATTAACCACCAATTTTGCTCTGGATCATCAAACTCATGCATTAAGTCCCTTTCTTCTGTAAGAGTACAGGAGTCCCCGTTATCAGTTAACTTTGCAATCCAAACCCTACAATCATCGTTACCACCCATATATGTCGGTGTTATAATTCTAGGATCTGTCCAAACCAACCAAAAATTACCATCAGGAGAATCAAATATACGTGGACGATATGTTGCACGCTCAGCAGGACCATATATCGTTTCAACAATTCTGTCAGAAACAACATATCGCCATTGCTCATTACCCTCAGAATCTAGTTTAAGAATACAAGCATAAACTTCCTCAGGGTAAGAATATGTCATATCTTGTTCACAGGAGAGAAGATAGCCTCCATCAACAGTAGAGAAAATCTGATAAGGTGTCATCCTGCAATGAGATGGTGCATCATATACTTTATAGATAAGCGTATCTGTAATCGGATCATAAAAACCAAAAAAAGTTGGAGCATCTGATTGCCTAGAATATTGAACATTCCCAGCTAAAATATTTTTTCCATTTCCTGATTCTTTCTGAACCCAGATTATTGCAGATCTGTTTTCAAAATAAGTCTTCAGATTTACAATTGATTCCAAAGAAAAGTCCGTTTTATTAAAAGTCATTAAAATCGGGAATAGATTATAGTCTTTGTAATACTCAATATAAGAACCGTATACTGAGATATATTCATCTGAAAAAGAGTATACATTAGGGGAGTAGGTTGTTATACCATCAACAGTATCATTAATGTATCTCACTACACTTTCCTGATTACCATATTGATCGATATTTATTATTATTGGTGTATTAGCATAACCCTGATTTATAGTATCAGAGCCAATAAGGGTATATCCATTATTGTTTTCATTTGCCTTATTTATTTTCCACCCAGGATATAATCCCCAGAATCTTTCTTGTGAATAAAGAATCGAAGAAATAAAGACAAATATCAATATTAGTTTTAAAGGATTTTTCATAATCACAATTTACAAAAATAAGCCTGATAAGCAAAATTTATCAGGCTTATTAATTTATATTATTTATTTATTACAAATTTTTCAGCAAAATCACAATCGCTTCCATTAAACAAGTTACAAATATAAGTTCCAGGTTTAATATCTTTTAAGTTGATAAGAACAATATTCTCTAAACTATTTAATTGTTCAGTGTAAACTGGTTTTCCCATAACATCTATAATTACAATACTTATATCGCCTTTTTGTTCAGCAAGTTTATAGTCCACTGTAAGATAATCATTTGCAGGGTTAGGATAAATATCAAATGTTGGGTTTGATTCATTGAATTCGCCTCCAATTCTAAAACTTTTAGTACCAATAATCTCTGATGGTTGATATACTTCCTCTAGTTTATATATCACATTATTGAGGTATAATAACTGATTTGCTTTTGCACCTGCAATGCCTCCTTTATTTGCAAACACTATTACTTGTTCTAAATAAAAATCACTAAGGTTATATAAATCATCTTTAGGTGGGTTCTAAAAATTCATTTTTTTCATTTTAATTTATAAAAAACCGCAGAACCCATTAACGATTTTTTAATATCATTACAAAAATACAATAATTTTTA
>Ga0265295_1005765_pt1 | contig 15519 bp, 10 predicted proteins | sample Munlansysbiofilm_FD_192503 | JGI IMG/M metagenome (GOLD analysis project Ga0265295, IMG submission 192503) | Leachate microbial communities from a municipal landfill in Southern Ontario, Canada - Methane capture system biofilm | ecosystem: Engineered > Solid waste > Landfill > Unclassified ... | reverse complement strand
ACATTTGAGTTAAGAGAACTAACTCTTGATTCTACGAAAATAGAATCAAATTACATTTTTTTAGAATCAAGAGTTAGTTTTCTGTAATTTGATTCTATTTCGCTGGAATTTGATTCTAATTTTATAGTTCTTAATACAATTAGATTATAATGTTATTCTAAGCGAGAACCCTCCTTGTGTTGTGGAGTTTTTAAAGGCATTACTTACGTATGGGGTATTTATTGTCATTTCATAAAAGGCTGTTAGAATCATTTTCTCGCTTAGTGCATACTCACCTCTTAGATTTAAACTAAATACATCCGAACCTGAACTCATAAGATTTACCGCTTGGTCTACCTTTCTAAGTATTGTTGTATTCTGACTCCATGTAATATTTAGCTTTACGTCAATATCACTCTTTAAGTTTCTTGCTGTCTCCCCTGCTCTAATATTTAGCTCCACATCCTTAAATCTATATCCTGTACCAAAGCTCATCCTAACTCTTGATATTTCTGTAAGCTGGTTATTAGCAAAACTCATTGAAAGGTTTCTATCTTTACCAATGTCAAAATTAGCTTGAAAACTGTTTTTAAGGTTAACATCAAGTTTTATAAGTGGAGAGAAGGTCTCATTTATCGTAATTTGGTCAATTACATCTCTTGGGATATAATTATTATTCAATTCATTTCTCACCCATTCATATCCATAATCATATCTATCGTCTATTGGCACTCTAATATCTGAATGTAAGGAACCAATACTATAGGTTGATTTATATGAGCTGGACAATGTTGCAGAGGTAATATACTTTTGGAATTTCTTTATTTTTGAAAGTCCAGTATAAGTAATATCCCAGTTAGGTAATGGAATATTAAGGAAAGGATTAAGACTACGACTATTTGGGTCTGTGCCTGTATAAGCTGCTAAAAATGCAGGAATCAATACTTGTTGTGAGCTTGGTCCGTATCCATCAGGGAAGAATCCTCCATAAATAGTATCGTAAACCATATTCCCAGAATAGTTTGGATTATTAGAAGCAAGCCTATTGGCAATTATCAATCTATAATCTAAGAAATCTTGAAAGGTTTGGCTGAAATTATCCTCTCCCGTTCCATTAAATAGGGTTTTTATAGTAATGATTGAAGTACTGAAATTTCCTGTTCTTGTTGGCGACATTGGTCCGACAATACTATTTTGTAGATTATCATATTTGTAGTAGGCAACGAAATTCTCACTTCTGTTTTGATTAAACTTCACATCTATTTTAAAGTCATTTATTGGTTCAATCTGTATCTGTCCATTTAAGTTTTCAGTCATTTTCTGCTGGAAAGCATTATTCATAAGACTATCCCTACTCAACCATCCTTGAGTAATAGCCTTATTCATTATGTTTTTCTGAGAACCAAGCACAAATCCAATACCTGGAGCCCAATTGTTTTGAGCATCCATTCCAAAATACCTTGAGATTGGCATAAAGCCAGGTATATATGTACCTTGAGTGGAATTATAGGACAAAGAAGCTGACTTAACGCTGGTTAATAGCTTAACGGAATGAATTGCTAATTGTCTTAAGAATTTTTGTGTCTTAGACTCTATAGAGTCTTTCTTTTCCTCCTCTGGTTTTTCCAAAGGTTTCCCTCCTCTTGGTAAAGGATTCCTCATTCCAGGAGTAATATTTTGATTCTTTCTTTGTTGCTGATTTAGCTTATTTATAAAAGGTATTTTATTATAGATTGTGGTGAAATTTAAATTCCCATTAATATTAAGTTTTGCACTATTCTCAATGCTATTTCCTAACCTCTCCATTGCTTGGGTAGAACCAGTAAAGATAAATCCTGGGGAATAGGAAGTGTTTAAGCGTACAAAATCAAGATAAGGAAGCTTGTGAATAGGCACATTATATGTTAGGGTAATATCTTGGGTGAATTGTTGAGCCCTTCCAAGCTCGAACACAGAAGACCAAAGCGAATCTGTCTTTTCTCTTGTATCTATCCTCCCCCTTGGCTCCTCAATCCTTGCATTCATTGTAGAATTGTATTTCAACTTTATATTTCCTGTAATATCATACTCAAAACTATAAGCCCTATTCCAATAGAATTGTTTAAAATAGTAAGGCTCCATAATAACTATACCCTGACTCTTTGGTCTAATTAATGTTTCTTCAAAATCTCTTACTACCTCTGTTCTGAAATTAATTACCTTAGGAGAATAATTGAAACTTAAATCTTTAATAATTTGAAAAGCCTTATGAGAGAATAGTTTAACCTTATTGAATGGTCTTAGAGGTTTGTTTCTAAAATTAAAATTATAGTTCAATCCTCCTCTATACTGAGTCTTATTATTATACTCAATATCCACATCCCTTCTGTAAATATTGGAATAAGAGTAAGAGGCATCAAAATTCTCAATATCCCAAAGCTTTGGTTTCTTATCAGTATTGAAACTAACTCTTTCCTTTCTTACATTCATAAAGTTAAGATTAGTTCTTGAAGTAAAATCCTGAACCATATGACGGATAGAATCTCTTTCCTTTTCTGTTTTATAGGTTAGTAAATCATCCTTAAGATAAACATCAGGGTCAAGAGGATTATATCTTGGATTACTTACTGTTTGAGAATAATCTAAATGCATAGGTAGTTTAATCCCTAATTTCTCAGGCACTAATTTACCTAATTCAATATTAGTTGCTATATCAAATGAACCTATATTATCCTGTGAAATCTCAGTAATTTTTTGTTCCAATTGTCCAAAGCCAGCAGAGCGATAAGAACCTGATAGAGATAAATCGCCAAGGTCAGCAAGATTAGTCCTTGCAAAACCTATTGCAGCCCAACCCGAGGACTTATTGAAGTCCGAAAGTCTTAGCTCATTTATCCAAATCTCCGCGCTCTTAGGCATCATATCATCATTATCACTTAAGCCTTGTTTCTTAGGATTTCTAACCCCAACCATAATAACCTTAACGCTGCTAATGCTTGGAGAACCCAATACTGTAACCTTCTTGCCTTTGATTATTTCCTGATAAGGGATTAATGATGAGGCTGTATTATCTCCGGAGCGTATCTTTCTATTTCTATTTTCCTTAACTTCGACTAATTTCTCTAAATCAATATCCACATTATTTATCTCTGGCCAAATAGCTTCTATATCTGATTGACCAGTATACCATGGAGTAAAGCTAAGAGGAACCTCGTATTCGTAGTAATTATGAGTAAAGTCTGCTCCCAATCTAAGTATTAAGCTAAGCTCTCCTGCCTTGTAATCATCCTTTTCAAGAAGTTTCTCAGCATGCACAAACATTTTCAAACGTTTGAACTGCCTCATATCTAATTCAATATTCTTATATATTGCTCTTGCATCTCCATCAGCCAAATCGGTAATCTTCATGCTTAAAGCCTGCTCATTCATTTGTTGGAAACTTGTAGTGCTATACATCTTCTCACGGTCTATTCCAGGAGGTAAAACATAAGGAATTGGACTTCTTCTACCATTCTCTTCAATATTTACCGATGCAACTGTAAAAGTAGTATTTTCGGTTTGAGTTCCTGTTGGGTACATACCAGGATAAAGTAGATTATCGGTATATTTCCTCCATTCCCCACTTACTAATTCAAAGGTAGCAAAACGCAGGATAACTGGCTCTTCAAATTCTCTAAGAAACATTCTAATAAAGCGAATGGATTGGAATCCTTGTATCTCTCCTACTACCTTTTCTGGATTTCTTACAGGGATTTTGAATTGATACCATCTACAATTAGTATATTGTCCATTAGGTAGTGCAATATTTTGAGCATCTTGGATATCTGTAATAAAATTCTGTCCTATTGTAAGTTTATCTGGGCTTAAGTCTATCATATATTGATAATATGACTCTGCCTCACTAAGAGTATTATCCTGATTAATATCCTCCACATTAGGAAGTGAAGTAGATTGAGTAGGATATAATTCAGTGCTATTATCTGTAATAGCTGAATTTCCCTCTGAATTATTATAATGCTTGTATCTCTCAACAATCTTAATATTATCACTATCGTAAAGAGTACTCCTAAAATAACGAAAATCATCAGCCGAAGGGTCTTTAGCTAATGAGGCATAAGCGTCTGCATCAAGCTGCCCTTGAGCTATTGCAAGAAAATTATTAAAGAAAGAAACCTCATCATTAGAAGAAAGACCATCATAACCAATATCTTGGTATTGTCTTGAATTTGGATCATTATTAAATGCATTAACAATAGCTTGAAGTCTTGGCACCCTGCCCCATATCGTTGTATCAACATCCTCAACCGTACTTGTTGAGGGAAGTCCATTTTCGAAACTCTTTCTTCCATCTCGAAGAATATCTTCAGACACGTCTCCAAGATTAAAATAAAGCTTACCTCCTCTATGATTAGGATTATCAATATAAGGATCCATTAACCAAAACTCAATATACTCTATATTAGAAGCCTCAAAATCCGTTGCCTCTAATTTACGCATAATACCACCCCAACGAGTTTGAGGGTCTTTCAATGTCCCATCAGGGTTTAAACCAGAGGAATAGAATGAGGTTGTATCATAATTATACGGTCCTCTTTCGTTAGGATAAAAAGCAAGGTTGAATTCAGTAATATTTGTTGGCTGACCAGCTGGTATTTCCTTATTAGGATGAACCTCACGAGTTAGAATTTGTCTTGCATAAGGCTGGCTTCTATCGTCTTTATTTATATTTGAAGGAGAGTTAGAGCTATAAAAAATATCATCAATCCTATACCATGCAAGCTTTGCACGATTGAATCCATACTCAAGTCCCAAACTCTTATTAGTCTCAGGAAATAGTGGATTTTGACTTGAAAAGTCCTGTGGTGTACTTGCTAAATGCCATGCTCCAATTGCTTTTAAATCTATTGAACGTTTTGCCGATTCAAAATCATCTATATAAGATGTTCCTGTTTTTCCTATAGCATTTGGATTCCCAGGGATAAACTGTGCAAATTCACCATTCACACTAAGATTAGAAGGGGAATTAGTAGAGTAGAACGGGAGTAAATCCACAAGTTTAGTAATAAAATTGACTTGTTTTTTATAGTTGAAATCAAAACCCAAAAGAGAATTACTCATTGGCTCCATGCCATAAGAAGGCTTAGTATTCCCGGGATTTGGAAGTTCATGAAGATTTAAAAAAGTAGCACCAACATTAAAGTCGTTATTAATTTCATAACTCGCTCTAAGTCCCATCATCCTTTTAGTAGACATTGAGAATAATTCATGGCTTTCTGTTGTTACTGTAATCGGAGTTCCTGAATTTAAATAACCCTGATTGATAATCTTAACCCTACCCATTATATAATCCACAGTATAGTCAACACCCTCAATAAGCATAATACCCCCTGCCATAACCTTAACCGAACCTTGAGGAATATTCATTCCATTAAGAGAAATATCAGAGCCTGAACTCCCCTTATACCTACCCTCTAAATAGTATTTATTCTTATCCGGATATTGTTGTGCTTGGCTTAGAGTTAGAGAATATAGTGAATCAAAACAATATTTATCAGCTAATTCATCATCATTGAGTATAGAACGTAAATCCTTACCAAATGGTTCTACAAAAGGAAAGACCACAAGCCCCTTTTCTGAGTGAATAGTACCTCCATTTACTAATGCATTATCAATATAATCAAAAACTCCATCAGCATAAGGATTTTGTTGGTTATCCATTCTATCTAACCCAAAGAGTTGAAGAAGTGGTATACCTTTTTTCTCCCCTTGTGAAAAATATCCAGTTAGTACTCCTTGGTCATCTCCTTGATAAAGTACGTTTAATCTAAAGTCTTCATTGCTTACTTGATAAGTCTTTAAAGAATAAATATTCTTCATCATCAATTTCCACATAGGGTTTCTAACATTCAATGAAGAACTCTTCAATAATTTTACTATTAAACCATTTGGGTCATTAATTCCTTCGTCAGAAAACTCCCCTACTTGATAAACAGTTGTATCTCCAATCACTTGATATCTAAAAGCAACAGCCAATACTTGGTCATTATTCAATTGTTGATTTAAGGAGATAAAACCTAATCTTGAATTAAAGGTATACTCTGTTGGAGAAAGCTTTCTTGCACTTTCAATCTTTTCGTAGTTCTGACCTGAGGCAAATCCCATTGACTGGAGGTAGGTGCTTATATTATTTATATCCCTTATTGAATTTGGATTAACCACCCCTAATAAATCATTACTTTTATATGAATCAGGATAATATGAACCCATAGGGTTAAGAATATAAGGACTTGTTCCATAAGGTGTCTTTTCTCCTAAATCAGCAAAGGCAACTAAATTCCTATTCTCACTAATTGCTGCTCCTACATTTGTTCTCCAAACCTCAATCTTAATTATATTAATATTAGAGTTGATTAGAGGTAGAGTAGCCATTGCATTATTATAGTTCTCGTAGAAATATTGGCTTAAGAAGAAGTGTCTATTTTCGTCATACTCATCAGCCTTGAAATTAAACTCCTGAGTTTGTGCTCCTCCTTGCATTGTAATACTTGAGGACTTAGATTTTTGTTCCGAAAAAACAAGGTCTAAGAAAAGTTTACCGAATTTTAATTTGGTTTTCCCTCCGAAAAGAGTTTGATTACCTTGTATTAAGGTTGTAGGTAATGGAAAGGAGATATTCCCTGCCTCTATTAATTGTATTATATTATCTTCCTTACCCTCGTATCGAAGTTTTAATTCATTTTCAAACGAAAAGGTTGCTCCTGTATTCCAATTCAATCCAAAATTAATAGCCTCCCCTATCTTTGCAGTAACATTTAATTCTATTTTTTCTTCAAAATCAAATCTCGTAACACTTCTTTGATTCTCTTGAATCGATAGGTCGTGTCTTTTATTATTTATTATAGCAAATTTCAATTCAGCGCTTCCTGCAGGTCTTATATCAATGGTTTGCCCTCCAAAAATTGTTTCAAAAAGCTCGGAATTAACCCTCATTTGAGGAATTAAATTATCCAAGGCACCCTCTGAGCTTGGAGTCATTCTTGAGCTTTGAGCCCTACTCTTCCAATAATCGCTAATCATTTTATCCATATCATAGTTCTGATATTCGGAAAATGATAAAACCCTTCTTTCTATTACTAAATCACCTATCATCTTGATTAAAACATACTCATTATTCTTTGAGTCATATTCTATTTCAGTTGTGATATTAGATGGATTTGATAGATGTAAGGGACTGTTTCCCTCCACTCCGTATCGAGTTGAATCTGGATTAGTTATTAATGAATTTAATGCTATTAGATTTGTAGAGAAACCTAATAGACAAACAATATTTAGCAGGAAAAATAAATTTCTTATCCTCATCAAGCTTTTTGCCTATAATACTTTTAATGTTTTCTTTATCAGAGTCTCAACGTCTTGCTGAGGGTCTGCTTCCAATATTTTATTTACAGCCTTTTCTACAATAATCTTATTAAACCCTAAGGTTTGTAATGCTAATAACGCCTCTTCTTTTGTTTTATTGCTAAATGGTGATTTTGTAGAAATCTCTATATCAAACTTGGATAAAACATCTTTCAATTCAAGTATTACCCTTTGTGCAGTTTTTAGACCTATTCCCTTAACACTCTTAATTGCATTTATATCTTCCTTAACTATTGCCGAGAGCAATTCATCTGTACTCATTGAGGAAAGCATCATTCTTGCAGTGTTTACTCCTATTCCATTTACGGAGATAAGATGACGAAACATCTGCCTTTCCTTATCTGTAAAAAATCCAAACAATAATTGAGCATCCTCTCTAACAACAAAATGAATTAGGAGTCTAACATTTTGTTTGTCTTTTATTTGAGTATATGTTGTAAGAGATATTTCAATATTATACCCTATTCCTGTATTATTAATTATTGCTGTTGATGGTGTAAATGCTTCTAATCTTCCTTCAATAAACTCGTACATAGTATAGAAATTTTATAAGCTACAAAGATACTTATTTTTCTCTTTATATAGGTTTTAATTGATTATTATTCCTAATTTTGCAGATATATTTACTATTAAAATAATTAAAATGTCAACAGTTCAGAAAGATAATATAAAGAAAATCACAGTCCATGTACTTCAGTCAATGAAGACTAAGGGAGAGAAAATCTCTATGCTTACTGCATACGATTACACAATGGCGAAGCTTATTGATTCGGCAAATATTGATATAATTCTTGTTGGAGATTCGGCTGCAAACGTAATGGCTGGCTATCAAACCACATTACCTATTACTCTTGAGGCTATGATTTACCATGCATCATCGGTTGTAAGAGCAACAGAGAGAGCTCTTGTGGTTGTTGATTTACCTTTCGGGACTTATCAGGGCAATTCTAAGGAGGCACTTTGTTCTGCTATTAAGATAATGAAGGAAACAGAGGCTAATGCAGTAAAAATAGAAGGAGGAAGTGAGATATTAGAATCTGTAAACAGAATACTTTCTGCAGGAATACCTGTTATGGGACATCTTGGGCTTACTCCTCAAAGTATTAATAAATTTGGAACATACGTTGTAAGAGCTACCACGAAAGAAGAAGCAAATAAACTTATCAAGGATGCTCATGCCTTGGAGGATGCTGGTTGTTTTGCAATAGTATTAGAAAAAGTCCCTGCTGAGCTTGCAGCTCGAGTTGCTAAAGAGCTTAGAATCCCTATAATTGGTATTGGAGCTGGAGGTGGAGTTGACGGACAAGTATTGGTTCTTCACGATATGCTTGGAATGACCCAAGAGTTTTCTCCACGTTTCCTCCGTCGTTACCATTCCTTAGGAGAAGAAATTACCCGCAGCGTATCGCATTACATAGAAGATGTAAAAAGCGGCGACTTCCCTAATGAAAAAGAACAGTATTAAGACTTAAAATTCAAATGCAATATGAAATATGAAATCGAAACTAATCCTTGTTCTACTTCTATTTATCAGTATCATTTCATATTCTGAGAATGATAGTATTTGGAATGTAATGATATTAAAAAAGGGAGAACAACCTGAAGTGAGAAGCAATATGATTGAATATAATCCTAAAGGCTTCTATTTATATAGAAATTGTTTCTACGATATAGAACTTATTGATAAATCAAAACAAACTCTAAGGTTGGTTGATATTAAAATGGACACACTTCGCTTTGTTAGAATTTCTAAAAGAAAGGATAAAAAGATAGTAATTTTACCAGAAGATACAATTAATATCAATTTTAAAACCATCAATAATATTATCTTAGTCAATAACTGGGATAGTTATAGAGGTAAAAAGATAAAATGCAATAAATATTATTTTATTTTCTTTCAATCACAAATAGATAATACGTATGAGAGTAAATTTGATTATGTTTTTCCAAGCAGAGAATTTAAAAATGAATTATTCCCTCGCTTATCTAAAAATGGTATCACATATCACTATGAATATGATGGAAAGATATATTACCATTCTGGGTTAAAACCAATAAAACCATTATTAAACCCTGATGAGATGGAAAACACATTAAAAGCTGTAAATATAGTATTTGATTTGATTGTAAATAAAAGAATTACTTTTCCAATAAAATAAAAAACTATAATAATTCATATAAAATAAAAGAGATATTTGACTTAAATCTAATAAAGTCCAATTTAGAACTTTTTTTTCTTGATTTCGATCTCAACATCATGGCATGATGTTGTCAACTTCATGGCATGATGTTGGTAAGATCATGGCATGATGTTCTTCACTTCATGGCATGATGTTGAGATTATCATGGCATGATGTTCACATTGAAATCAAGTATAAATAGTTAGAAACTTGATATCATTAGTTTTTTCTTTGATTTTTTTAGATTGAAACTAAGGATTTAAAACCTCAATCTTATATTTTTATAAAGTTGTTTTCTCTCCGTCAAAGAGCTGCAATATTATTGAATTTGGAAATATATCTTGGTATTTATCTGCCTCTTGTGTATGAATTGGAATTATTGTTTTAGGGTTTAAATATTGATTTAATTCTTGTAAACCTTCCACAAAAGCATGTCCACTTGTGTGATTATAGAACTTATTGTATCCTTTGCTTTCAATGTATTCAAAGAAAGGTCTATATTTTTCATCCTTTTCGTACTCTTTCCATATTGATGTTATGTAATTTGTATTATTGGCATCAATATACTTTAAGTCTTCTATCATACTTGGACGAATCATAACTACATATTTAGACGGATTTTCTTTTATTTCTGTTTTACTTACCTTACACCAGTGAACACAGTTAATCAGATAATCTCTATGTTGAATTCTTTTAATATATGAAGTTAAATAATTTGGATAGAAACATCTTATATAACGATTGGAACTTCCATAAGGCACATTATGATGTTTATACATTGATTTTAGAATATTCATAGTAAAGAAATCAACTGCTAATATCTTATTTGTTTCCTCACAAGCATCATATAGTAAATTTATCCTATCAATATTTAGAGATGATGCCCATACATAATTAAGATGTGAAGGATATGAATTAAATATATTTACAAAGTTTTCAAAGACTTGCTGTTCTGATTTTATTATTACGTTGGATTCTCTCCCAATATTTGTACCTTCCAACAATAAGTAATCTACATTTTGTTTTAGGCTTAAATAACTTGTTTTACTTAATCCATGCAATCTAATATCTCCAGTATAAAGAATTGTTTTGTTTGACTTTAAGTCTTCAATAAGAAATGCCATTGCTCCAAAAGCTGAATGATCAACCCTATAAGGGATAATCCTTACTCCTTCAATCTCAGTTATTGCTTTTCTATGATAAATTGGAATAAAATTAAATCCTTTAAATACATCTCCAAAAAACATTTCAGGAATAATAATTGCTCTTATTGTTGGGTCGCTTAGATATATTGGTGTTCTTTCTGATACAAGATTTAATAATCCAGTATGATCTTTATGATAATGAGAAAGGAAAATTGCATCTGCTTTTTGAATAATTGAAGACATCTTATTCTCATATTTTTGTCTTTGCTCATCCGACCAAGAATCATAAACCAAAGGTAGTCCAATATCCAATAATAGTCTTTTATTATTAATAATTAACTCAACACAAGTCCCCCCAATTTCTTTTGTCCCTCTATGGATTATTATTTCCATTATATCTTGTTCCCAATAAATGTATAATCAAAGTTCACATTTTCAAGATTGCTGATTATATTATTTATTCTATCTTTCTTCCCTTTGCTTAACTCTGAATATGAATTGAATATTAACAAAAGAGGTTTTGGGTTAATCCTATATATTTCAGGAATACTGTTTATTATTCCCAATCGTTTCTTTACTGATAGTAGTTTTTTATAATATGGGATAATCTCATCTTTATAATCCTGAATAAACTCCGAATACTTATTCATTTGAATTATTATTTCTATCTCCTTATCCTTAATTGAAGTTAATCTTTGGTTACCAATAAGCTTTAATTCAACATAAGTAATTTCTCCATTTTCTAAAGAGACTAAATCAAATCTTAATTTATTATCTTTATTATAAGCAAATTCAGAATCAATATATTTGCTCTTTGATGATAATATTAATCTGCCTTGTATTTCCTTTTCCTTTAGTTTATCCTCTTCTTTGAGATAAACTTCTTTAATTCGTTTTTTAATCTTATCTAATTCTCCTTTGGATTCAAGTTCACTTAAGCAATCTACGTATATTTTATTTGTATCAGTTTGTTTTAAATATTTATAATGAGTTTCTGCTTTAATATCTTTATCGAACCAAATCTTTGCAACACAACCTCCAAAGTAGTATACATTAATATAATTATCTTTTCTAAGCTCAATATATAGTTCTTTATCAGATATTATATTTCTCCACCAAAGAGGTTGTTCTTTTTCTATTAACTCAAAAAGCTTAGAGTTCTTATCAAATGAATTGAATATACCTACTTCCATTTACTTAAACTATTTACCTAATACATAGGTTAAGGTTACTCTGTCTCCTCTTTTTAGGAATAGGGTGTCTTGTTTTATTTTGTATGTTTCTACTTTTGATAGGGCGTTGATATACATGCTTTCTGTTCTCATATCTTCATCAGGACAAGCCATTTTGGTTGAGCCTCCAAGATTAAAACTAATTAGAGAATCCTTGGTAAAATATGAGCCAAAATACCTATTACAACCTGAATATCCAGAATAGTTTAAAGGTTCTGCAACAAGATTTAAGCTAATCCTCTCTTGATTTTGACTAAGCTTTACGGGAGAATTACCTATCTTGATTAGATTCCAATTAATATCAAAAAGGTCTAATTCTTCGTAAACAGACTCTTGAATTTGTTTATTTGTATCTTTAATTATTTTATTTGATTTCTTTATAGAACAACCAAAAAGCAAAATAAATAAAGGTAATAGGTAAAAGTATTTTTTAATCATTAGGATTATGTATTAGATTTCATTATTCTTAATCTGTGTAATATAAGCCTCTAAGAGTTTATCAGCAGCAATATAAGCACTTATCTTATTCTCAACAACCTTTTCCTTAAATACAGATAGCTGAGATTTAAGTAATGGATTATTGTAGAAATTAGACCTTAGACGATTATCAATACTTTCGGATAGGATTTTAAGATTTTGTTGGTTACGATTCTCATAGAAGAAACCATTCTCCTTAGTTTGTTTTTCGTAATCCTTTACTATATCCCAAATCTTATCAATACCATCGCCAGTATATGCAGAGCAAGTTATTACCTGTGGAACCCACTTGCTTTCGGTTAGAGGAAACAGATGAAGAGCATTGCGATATTGTCCTGCTGCAAGTTCTGCATTCTTCTTGTTATTCCCTTCAGCCTTATTGATAGCAACCATATCCGCCATTTCCATAATTCCACGCTTAATACCTTGAAGCTCATCACCTGCTCCAGCAATTTGGATTAGAAGAAAGAAATCGACCATAGTATGAACAGCAATCTCACTCTGACCCACTCCAACTGTTTCAATAATAATTGTATCGAAACCCGAAGCTTCGCAAAGAAGGACTATCTCCCTTGTCTTTTGAGCTACTCCTCCAAGACTTCCAGAAGAAGGAGAAGGACGAATAAATGCATTCTCATCATTTGAAAGTTCTTCCATCCTTGTCTTATCTCCAAGGATAGAACCCTTGCTCCTTTGGCTTGAAGGGTCGATTGCCAGCACTGCCACCTTATGTCCTTTCTTAGTAAGCATTGTTCCTAAAGCCTCAATAACTGTACTTTTACCCGCTCCCGGCACTCCAGTAATACCTAAACGAATACTATTACCCGAATGCTTAAGACATTTCTCTATAATAGCTTGAGCTTTGGCTTGATGAGAAGGAAGGGAACTCTCAACAAGGGTTATAGCCTTTGAAAGCACAACCCTATTTTGATTGAGAATTCCTTCCACATATTCATCTATACTTAAATCCGATTGTTTTTTGTATTTCTTTAAGTACTCCGAATTAACTTGCTCAGGAGCATCAACTGCTTTTTGAACATTTATTGCGGAGCATTCATTATTTGGATCTTTAATTATATCGTACATATTTTTATTATCTTTCCTTTATTGTACTAACTATTATTCTCTATGAAATATTGTAGCACAAGCTTGTGCCTTTGGAGTAATCACTAAATCATTAATACATACATGGTCGGGAAGTGAGGCACAATAGTAAATTGTATCAGCAATATCTTCACCCGAAAGTGGAACATATCCCTTATAAGTAGAATCTGCCTTTTGCTTATCCCATTTGAAACGAACTAAAGAGAACTCAGTTTCAACAGCACCAGGAGCAATATTAGTAACCTTAATACCATAATCAACACAGTCCATTCTCATAGCCTTGCTCAAAGCATCTACTGCGGATTTACTTGCGCAATATACATTACCTCCTTGGTATACTTCCTTACCAGCAATTGAAGCAATATTAAATATATGTCCTTTCTTTCTTGAGCACATCCAAGGGATAATGATCCTTGAGATATAAAGCAAACCTTTTACATTTGTATCTATCATTTGTTCCCAATCGCTAAGCAATCCTTCGAAAATAGGTTCCTTGCCAGCTGCAAGACCAGCATTATTGATAAGAATATCTATTTCTCTCTTTTCAATAGGAAGGCTTTCCATTGCCTTAACTACCTCATCATTATTTCTAATATCGAAACAAAGAGAATCTACCTCAATAGAATATTTAGTTTTTAATTCATTTGCTAATTGGTTAAGTCTTTCAAGTCTTCTACCTGTAATAATAAGGTTATAACCATTCTTTGCAAATATTTCAGCACATGATTTTCCAATACCAGAGCTTGCTCCAGTAATTAAGCATAGTTTATTACTCATAGCTAAATTATTCTTTTATATATTTAATTCCTGGAAGAGTTTTCCCCTCAATGTATTCAAGCATTGCCCCTCCACCTGTTGAAATATAAGAAATCTTATCGGCGAATCCACTCTTATTTACTGCTGAAACAGAATCTCCCCCACCTACAGCTGAAAAACATCCATTTTCGCTTGCTTTTGCAATAAACTCAGCTAAAGCAAAAGTCCCCTTAGCAAAGTTTTTAAATTCAAAAACTCCCATAGGACCATTCCAAAGTATGGTCTTTGATTCAAGTATTACACTCTTAAATAACTCAATGGATTTCTCTCCAATATCCATACCCATCCAATTGTCAGGAATGTTTTGGTCAGAAGTAGTTTTGAAATTAGCATCCTCAGAAAACTTATCAGCAATAACTTGGTCAATAGGCAGAATCAATTTTGTATTATTATTTTCTAATTCTTTTAATAAATCTCTTGCTACATCGAGTTTATCATCCTCACAAAGAGAATTACCTATTGAAAACCCCATAGCCTTATGGAAAGTATATGCCATTCCACCACCAATAATAATATTATCAGCAATTGGAATTAGATTTTTAATAACATCTATCTTTGAGCTAACCTTAGCTCCACCAATTATTGCAGTAAAAGGTTTCTCTGGGTTTTTCATTAGCTTTTCAAGATTTCTTACCTCATTTTCCATTAAGAAACCAAAATACTTATCATTAGGGAAAAGCTTAGCAAGAGTAGCAGTAGAGACATGCTCACGGTGAGCTGCACCAAAGGCATCATTCACATAAGCATCTCCTAGCTTTGCTAATTTCTTTGCAAATTCCATATCCCCCTTAGTCTCCTCTGGGTAGAAACGGATATTTTCCAAAAGCATAACCTCTCCATCTTGAAGATTTTCACAAAGAGCCTCAACCTCATTACCAAGAAGATTTTGAGTAAAGATAACATTTCTTTGAAGCATTTCAGAAAGATGTTTTGCAATTGGTTTTAAGCTAAATTCCTCCTCAAAACCACCTTTTTTAGGTCTTCCAAAGTGAGCCATTATAATAAGAGCAGCTCCATCATCTATCAATTTATTTATTGTTGGTAGAGATTCTCTCATTCTGTTGTCATCAGTAATAAATTTATTCTCATTTATTGGAACATTAAAGTCCACTCTTAGAAGAACTTTCTTCCCTTTGAAGTTAATATCTTTTATAGATTTCATATTATTTGTAATTTAAAATGTTAGTA
>Ga0265295_1005764_pt1 | contig 15519 bp, 13 predicted proteins | sample Munlansysbiofilm_FD_192503 | JGI IMG/M metagenome (GOLD analysis project Ga0265295, IMG submission 192503) | Leachate microbial communities from a municipal landfill in Southern Ontario, Canada - Methane capture system biofilm | ecosystem: Engineered > Solid waste > Landfill > Unclassified ... | reverse complement strand
ATTTCACGCTTGCCCTTAACTATTGCAAGAGCAATACCAAATTCAATTCCATCTTCCTCTCCAGATCGCCCTCCAGAAATCAAGAGAAATTTACCAGCATTATCAAAATGTTACATATATCTTCGGGATGAATGGATTGGATGAATACCGTGGAGACGTCGGTGTGTTTCTATTCGGGCAAGACAAAAAGTGCGATATCTGCCTGCTGAAGGCAAAGCGGAAGGGCAAATTTTAATTTATACGTGTATTTTCATGAAGTTATATTGCGTGCAGATATCGCACACATACCGTGCTTTTATCGCACAACCGGAGCTTTCTATGACCGTGTCTGTGCGGATAACGCCCGCTCCGCGGCTACCGCATGGCCGCCATTGTCCGCCGAAAGCATCTGAAATCCGATATCCAGAAGTTTCCGGCATTCCCGCACCCGGATTTCCGGGTTTCTCGCCCCCATCACGACGGCAATGAGGCGGGTGTTGCCCCGGCGGGCCGTTACAATGAGATGATACCCCGCCGCCCGGACGAAACCGCTTTTCAGCCCGTCCACACCGGGATACTTTTGCAGAAGGGCGTTGCAGTTGTGCTGGGTGATGTTCTTATAACGATAAAACCGCATGGAATGAAGGGCCAGGGAGCCCGGGAAACGGTGGAGATAAGCATTGGCCAGGATCAGCATGTCCCGCGCCGTGGTGTATTGCCCTTCCGCCGGCAGACCGTTTGGGTTCCGGAAGGCGCTGTTCTTCATCCCGAGCTCGGCGGACTTACGGTTCATTCTCTCGACAAAGCGGTCGACATTTCCGGCGACGTGCTCCGCCACCGCCACGGAGGCGTCATTGGCAGATATGACCGTCATCCCCTTGATCAGGACTTCCAGAGGGACCCTTTCCCCCGCTTCAACATACATTCTCGACCCGTCCGCCTGCCGGGCTGCGGAACTGATCAACACAGAGTCCATCCAGCCAACCTTTCCCTGACCCATTGCCTCGTAGGTCAGAAAAAGAGACAGCACCTTGGTCAGGGATGCGGGCTGGAGGGGTTTGTCCGCATTCTCCTCATAAAGGATCCGTCCGTTGTTCATATTCATCAGGATGGCGGACTGGATTTCGGGGGCGCTGCTTTTACGGCTTTTCCTTTTATCCAGAACCTTTCCAGGCGACTTCTTTGCTTTGTTGAGTGCCGTTTTGGCGGCGGGAGTCCTCTTTTTCTCCTCTTTGCGGGCGATCGATTCCACGGGATACAAGAAAGCAATCATCAGCACAAGGGAAAGCAAAACGGCAAACTTCTTCATCCTTCAGGTACTCCTGTTTCTCTGTTGATCAGTTTTATTTCAGTGTATCGGGACATTCGCCACGCCTGCCCCCTCTTCCTGACACCCGAACACGGGAATCCTCATCGACGGCTCGAAGGGCCGCCCAGCCTGCTCCACTCTGATCACATCGCATTTTCCGACTGGTCGGGATGCTGCGCAAGAGACTCATCCCAATTTCGTCCGACGGTAATGTCCACCTTCAGAGGCACCTTCAACAGAAAAACCCCTTCCATCTCCTGCCGGACCAGGTCCACCAGCAGATCCTTCTCTTCCCGGGGCACCTCAAAAACCAGCTCATCGTGGACCTGCATGGTCATTGCCGATCTCATCCCCCCTTCCCGGAGGCGGGCGGCGATCTTCAGCATGGCCATTTTGATGAGATCAGCCGCCGTGCCTTGGATCGGGGCATTGATGGCCATCCGTTCGGCCAGCTGCCGCACGGCGGCATTGCCACTGTCGATTTCCGGAAGATACCGACGGCGGTTCAGTAGAGTCGTCACATACCCCCGTTCCCTGGCCGACGCGAGAATTCTGTCGAGATAATTCCTGACGCCGGTGTATTTCTTGAAATAGCCGTCGATGTACAACTGGGCCTGTCTCTGGGAAACGCCCAGCTCTTTTGACAGGCCAAAGGCGCTCATCCCGTAGAGCACGCCGAAATTGATGACTTTGGCCTGCCGGCGCATTTCCGCGTTGATCATTTCCGGAAAGACGCCGAAGACCTCCGCGGCCGTCCGGCTGTGGATGTCTTCACCAGCGATAAAGGATTCGATCAGGACAGGGTCTTCGGACAGATGGGCCAGTACGCGCAACTCAATCTGGGAATAATCGGAGGAGACGATATAGCAGCCTGGTGGTGCAATAAAGGCCTGGCGGATGCGCTTGCCCTCCAGGGTGCGGACCGGAATGTTCTGGAGGTTGGGATTGCTGCTGGAGAGCCGCCCCGTTGCGGCCACCGCCTGGTTATAGGAGGTGTGAATTCTGCCTGTCCTTGGATTGACCAGCTGAGGCAGGGCATCGATGTAGGTGGATTTCAGTTTGGTCATGCTCCGGTAGGAAAGAATCTCAGCGGGCAGCTCATGGTTCAGGGCCAGGTTGCTCAACACATCGACATCGGTTGAATAGCCTCCCTTGGTCTTTCTGCCCCGGGGGAGGCCGAGTTTGTCGAACAGGATCACCTGCAGCTGCTTGGGGGACGCGATGTTGAATCTTTCCCCGGCCAGGGCGTATATCTTTCCCTCTGACAGGGCCAGGAGAGATTCCAGCTCCTGAGACATTTTTTTCAGCAGCTCCAGATCGAGGAGAACACCCTTTTTCTCCATGGCCGCCAGTACCGACACCAGGGGCATCTCCACCGATTCGAAGAGCTTCCGCATCCCCGCTTCCTCCAGTTTTGCTGTCAGCCGGGACGAAAGATCCAGAACAGCCTCCGCCCTGCGGCAGGCAAACTCCGCAAGGCTCTCCGCCGGAAGGGAAGACGGGGACAGCGCATGGGCTCCGCTGCCGGTCAGTTTCCGCAGGGAGTCAATCCGGCGCTGCAGATGGTCCTGCGCAACCTCGGAAAGCTCGAAGTCCCGCCGCGCCGGGTTGAGGATATAAGCCGCCACCATCGTATCCAGGAGGGCGATCTTCACCTCCATTCCTGCCAGGAACAGAACGATCAGGGCCGTTTTGATGTCGTGGCCCGCCAGAGTCACGTTCCGATCGGCCAGAAACGGAGCAAGAACAGACCAGACCCGGGACTCCCGGGACTCCCGGGAATCCACCTCTTCGGGAATCGCCAGCGGGAGATAACCCGCTTCTCCGGAGGCGCGCCCCAGGGCCATTCCGATCAATTCCGCCCGCATCGGTTCCTCATGGGACAGCACCATCTCAAGCGCCAGCATACCGCCCTCTTTCAGGGGCGCCAGGAAAGCGGCCAGGTCATCGGGGGTCTGCAGGAGAGGGTATACCCTTTCCCCGGGGTCCTCATGGACGCTGAATTGCTCAAGCAGGGAGGAGAATTCCATCTCCCGGAACAGGCGCGTCAAGGCCTCCCGGTTCGGTTCCCGGAGACGGGCCTCTTCCAGGTCGAGGTTCAGCGGCACATCGGTGCGGATGCGGGCCAGGTCCCGGCTCAGCAGAGCCTGATCGGCGTACGCCCGGATGCTTTCCCGAAGCTTGGCGTTGTGCAGACGATCCGCATTCCGGATGACCTCGTCAATGCTCCCGTAATCTTCTATGAGCCGCCGGGCGCCTTTCGGCCCGATTCCCGGCACGCCGGGGATGTTGTCCGAGAGGTCTCCCATCAGCCCCAGGATTTCGGGAACCTTCTCCGGCTCCACCCCGAAACGCTCCCTGACCGCGGTTTCGTCATACGTCCGATCGGTCATGGTGTCGATCATCGTTACTTCGGGAGAGATCAATTGCATCATGTCCTTGTCGCCCGAAATGATGACGACCCTCCGTCCCTCTCCGGCAAAGCGGCGGGCCAGGGTTCCGATCAGGTCATCCGCTTCAATTCCCTGCTGCTCCAGGATGGGAATGCAAAAACCCCGGATCATCTCCTTGATGGAAGGAATCTGGGCAATCAGGGCCTCGGGAGTCGGTTTCCGGGTCGCCTTGTACTGGTCGTAGGTCTCGTGGCGGAAGGTCGGACCCTGGAGATCGAAGGTCACGATTATGTACGGCGGCGCATGCTCTCGCAGAAGCTTGATGAGCATGTTGGTGAATCCGTAAACGGCGTTGGTCGGAAAGCCCCGGGAATTGGAAAGCTCCCGGATCGCATAGAAAGAACGGTAGAGATAGTTGCTGCCGTCGATCAGATAGATGGCGTCACTTCCCTTTTTTTTCCCGTTTTTCCCTGTCGGCATAAGGATCCTGACTGTTCAGCCCTGCTGAGTTTTCGTCTTCCATACCACAGAACCCCCTCCTAATCCACCCCCTGCTCGCACTCTTGCGGGGGAAGAGGCTTCCGGTCCTGCGATCTTGGATCAGTCCACCGCCTTTTTCCCTGACCGCCTTCCGGGGCCTCCGGGGCTGACGACGGGGCCTGCGGTTATTCTGCGTCGTGCGGAGAGAACGTTACATGGAGGTTCTGGCCCTCCTGGAGAGCGCCATCCATGCCGACTTCATTGCCCCATTCATCATGAACGGCGGCCTTCTCCCAGTTCTCCCCGAACGGAGAAGCCAGCAGGGCATGGCGGACCGTCATCCCCTCCATGAGGGAAACGGCATGGCCATTGACATAGACTTTCACGGTGCGGAAACCTCCACAATGCGGTTTTCCGTCAGCGGATCGATTTCATGAAGCGTCCGGATGGTATCGGCTACGATATCGCGCAGCCAGCGGCTGCCGTCATTGTAGACCAGCTTCGAACCATGCCGACCTCCCCCGGCCGGTTGGACGAGATCTTCAGCCGAGACGACCTGCCCGAACACCTTGTAACCGTCGCCGCCCGCCGCCAGAAAATCATGGGTCGCCACCGTGTACTCCCGTCCCGGCTCCAGCTCACGCCCACCTACGGTTATTCTTTGAACCCGCCTCCCCGGCGGCTTTGAAGAATCATAGGCGACCGTCATCCCGGAAATCTGGGGAAAGGCGCCGTCGCCCGCTTCCATACTCGCCACGCCATGTTCCAACGCCTCTCGAAGCTTATCTCCCCGCAGCCGGAATGCCACGACATAATTGTTGAACGGCAGAGCCGAATGGAGATCCTTCAACAGGATCGGACCTTTCCTGATGCTCCTGCGGAGGGTCCCCCCGTTGATCAGGGCGACCTCCGCCCCCGCGGTGCGACGGACAACGTCCGCCACGAAACTGCCGAAATTGGTTTCCCGATATCGCACATCCGCGGCACTGAGAAAAATCCGGGTCCGGCCGACCACCTCGCTCAACAAGGGCTCCATCCGCTGCGAATAACGACCAACGAGAGACGCTACCGGCCCTTCGGCGGCGGGACGGCCACCCGGTTTCACATCGACCAGGCGGGCACTGTAAGCCGTTACCCTGCCGTCCTCAAGGGTAAGATCCAGAACGCCCAGGGCCTTGCCGTGCTCCCAGGCCTGAAGAACCGGCGCATTGCCGATCCTGGGGGGATTGGCCACCCGCGTGTGGGAATGTCCGCCGATCACGGCATCCACGCCGGCTACCTGCTGTGCCAGTATTCGATCGGCATCATGCCCGAGATGCGTCAGAGCGATCACCACATCGGCAGCCTTGCGAAGCTCCGGCAGATAGGTCTTCAAAACCGCTTTCGGGGAGAGAAAGGTCAGTCCCACGGCATTGGCCGGATGGGTACACAGGGGGGTGCGCTCGGTAACCAGCCCGATCACGGCAACTTTAACACCGCCTATTTCCTTGATCACAAAGGGCTTCAACCCCGGAACCCCCTGGACATTCGCCGCCAGGACGGGAAACGCCGCCTCACGAATCCTCTCCTTCAAAGCCGCCTGGCCGAAATCCAGTTCATGGTTGCCCATAACCATGCCGTCGAAGGCCATGGCGTTCATCAGTTCGATGACCGATCGCCCTTGAAAAAGATTGGCCCAGTTGTCCCCCTGGACCATGTCGCCCGCCGCGAGCAGCAGGGTAGGAACGGCTGGATCGGAACGGAGGGCGCGGATCTCCGCATCGAGGAATGCCGCGCCGCCCCAGAGTTCACCGGAACCGCAGGGCCTGTACGGCTCCGCAAAACCGTGAAAATCATTGACATGCAGGATCCGGATCTGCCTTTTTTCCCCGGCATCGAGCCGGCAGGGAGTACCCGCAACGGCGAGGCAAAACACCGCAGAGGCCAGCAGAATCAGCAGGAGAAGCTTTTTCATGTTCCGTTGAAATGATCTTTTTCTTATGATGGCTCAGAGCGCCTTCCTCCCCGCTCTTGCACAGGGGGGGGCTCATCGAACAGAAATTTGGCATCGATTTTGAAGGTCCGAGTGGCCCGGAACGTCATGATGTTTTCGATCCCCGTTTCCTCGGAAAGGCGCTCGATCGTCCTCTCCAGCTCCTCTTCCGATGGTGCGATCAAGGTAAACCAGATATTGCAGGCATGGCTTCTCCCGTAGTTGTGCGTCACGCCCGGAAGGGCATTGACCCGGCCCACAAAGAGGGGCACCCGCTCTTCCGGAACCCGGGCGGCACACAGGCGGCTGGCAAAGCCGAGCTTTCCACTGTCCAGCACGGCCCCGATCCTCCGGATCACGCCCTCTTCCTTGAGGCGTGAAATGCGGCGCAGCACCTCATCTTCTGAAATCCTCAGCTTTTCCGCCACGGCTCGGAAGGGTTCCGCCTCCAGGGGGAAGTCCGTCTGGAGAAGATTCAGAAGATGTTTGTCGAGGGCATCCATGCCGCTTTCTCCGTCCTAGATGAGGGGTTCCGAATCCGTCCCGCGCGGTGCCGCCTTTCCTTTCGGTTCATAGATGCAGAAGGGCTCTTCCGCCAGGTAGTCGCCCGTCATCTCATAGGCCCGGGCGCGGCAGCCGCCGCAGACCCGGAAAAACTCGCAACGGCCGCACTTTCCTTTGTAGGATTCAGGATTTCTCAATTTCTGAAAAACGGCGGCGTTTTTCCAGATCTCCTCGAACCCCGTCTCCTTTATCTCCCCACAGTTCAGTTCCAGGTAGCCGCAGGGCTGCACCGATCCCGTATTAGATATGAAGCAGAAGGAAATCCCCCCAAGGCACCCCCTGGTCACGGCATGGAGGCCCCCTTGGCCTTCAGGCGGCGGCTGGCTTCCGGCGCCTCCCTTCTGGCGGAGAATGCGGTAATAGTGGGGGGCACAGGTGGCCTTCAAGAGAATGGGGCTGGTCAGGCTCGCCGTGTAAAAGGCCTGGAGGGTGTCCTCGTAATCCTGTGAAGAAATGGCCTGGCCGGCAAGGTCTCTCCCCCGGCCGGTAGGCACCAGCAGAAAGATGTGATGGGCCGCGGCACCAAGGCGGACCGCCAGCTCCATCATGGCGGATAGGGAATGGCGGTTGGAACTGGTGATCGTCGTGTTGATCTGAAATTCCATTCCCGCCTTTTTCAGGGCTTCAATGCCCGCCAGCGAGCCGGCGAAGGCCCCGGGCATCTGCCGGAAAGCGTCGTGGCTGGCGGCATCCGGCCCGTCCAGGCTGATGCTGACCCGCTGAATCCCCGCCTCCCGCATCCGTCGGGCAACTCCTTCCGTCACCAGGGTGCCGTTGGTCGCCAGAACCATCCGCAATCCCAGCCGATCCCCGTAGGCGGCCAGTTCGTAGATGTCCTCCCGCAGGAGGGGCTCACCTCCCGTCAGAATGATGATCGGCCGGCTGAAGGCGGCAATCTCTTCCAGGAGCTTTTTTCCCTGTTCCGTGGAAAGCTCACCGGGATAAGGACCTCTCTGTGATGAGGCCCGGCAGTGGATGCAGGAGAGATTGCAGCTCCGGGTCACCTCCCAGGCCACCATCCGCAGGGTTGAGGGAAGAAGGGAAGCGCTCATCGCTGCAGAACCCTGGCCGCTTCCATGGCGAAATAGGTGAGGATCATGTCCGCACCGGCCCGGCGAATGGCCGTCAGGGATTCCATCATCGCCTTCTCCTCGTCAAGCCAGCCCAGCTGAGCCGCCGCCTTGATCATGGCAAATTCCCCGCTCACGTTATAGGCCGCCACGGGCAGGTCGAATTCCTCCCTGGCCCGCCGGATGACATCGAGATAGGGCAGGGCCGGTTTGACCATGAGGATGTCGGCCCCCTCCTGCACGTCGAGGTTCATCTCCCGGATGGCCTCGTCCCCGTTGGCCGGGTCCATCTGGTAGGCCTTCCGGTCGCCGAAGCGGGGGGCGCTTTCCGCCGCTTCCCGGAAGGGTCCGTAAAAGCAGGAAGCGTATTTCGCAGAATAGGCCAGAATGGGAACGGTTTCATACCCCGCTTCATCGAGCCCTTCTCGGATCATCCCGACCTGGCCGTCCATCATGGCCGACGGCGCCACCATGTCCGCCCCGGCCTTAGCTTGGGAGACGGCCGTCTCCGCCAGCACCTCCAGGGTCATGTCGTTGTGGACCTCACCCTTTTCGATCATCCCGCAGTGGCCGTGGTCCGTATATTCGCACAGGCAGACATCGGTCACCACGAGGATATCCGGGACCTTGTCCTTGATCCGCCGGACCGCCTGCTGCACAATGCCATCTCTGGCGAAGGCCCCGGAGGCGGCCTCGTCCTTTTTGTCCGGTATCCCGAAGAGCAGCACCGCGGGAATCCCCAGTGCCCGGCATTCCTGCACCTCTTTCACCAGCAGGTCCACGGATAGCTGAAAATGGCCCGGCATGGAGCCGATGGGCTTTTTCACGCCCTTGCCCACGGTGGCGAAGAGGGGAAAAATGAGGTTGTCCACGGACAGGCGGGTTTCCCGGATGAGCTTCCGGAAGAGTTCGTTCTTCCGGAGGCGTCGCGGTCGATATTCAGGAAAATTCATGGGTTCGTCACCTCGTTTTTTGAGTTGTTCCGAATCTATCCTTCAATTCAGGCATTCTCCGGCGGCGCAATCTCCGCGTCCGTCAGATAGCAGGCCGGATCGGGGGCCCAGAAATCTCCCGTCACCGCTTCCGCCCTCGCCCGGAAGTTTCCGCCGCAGACTTCAAGCCAGCGGCAGGTGGCGCAGCGGCCCTTCAGGTGGGGCTTCTTGTCCTTGAGCTTCATCAGCAGCTCGTTCTCCTCATCGGTCCAGATCCTGCTGAAGGGTCTGCGGCGCACATTGCCCAGGGAAATGCCCCGCCAGAACTGGTCCGGGTGGACCTCGCCGTCCCAGCTGATGCAGCCGATGCCGTTGCCGGAGCTGTTCCCTTCATTCATCTGCAGAAGTTCCATCACCTCCGCCGCCCGCCGGGGGTCCTCTTTCAGCAGCCGCAGGTAAAGGTAAGGGCCGTCGGCATGATTGTCGACGGTCAGCACTTCCTTGGGCAGCCCACGGTCGAAGAGGTCTCGGGTCCGGTCCAGGATGAGATCCACGGTCCGCCGGGTTTCTTCTGCGGAGAGATCCTCGGCGACCAGGGAGGAACCGCGACCGGAATACACGAGATGATAGAAGCAGACCCGGGGGATGTCCTCCGCCTCCAGCAGATCAAAGATGGCGGAAATGTCGGCAGCGTTCCGGCGGTTGATCGTAAAGCGCACCCCGACCTTGATCCCCTCTTCCCGGCAGATGGCGATGCCCTTCATGGCTGCCGCGTAAGCGCCGGAGACGCCCCGGAAGCGGTCATGGGTCTCGCGCCGGCCATCCAGGCTGATGCCGACATAGGACAGGCCGATCTGCTTCAGCACCGACGCCTTTTCCCGGGTAAGCAGAGTACCGTTGGTGGAAAGCACCGCCCGCATGCCCCGTTCGACAGCGTATTGGGCAAGCTCCGGAAGATCCTCCCTCATCAGGGGTTCGCCGCCGGAAAAGAGCAGGACGGGGCTGCCGAAGGCGGCCAGATCCTCGATCATCGCCTTGGCCTCCGCCGTCGTCAGCTCATCGCTGTACTGGATGTTCTGGGAGCTGGAGTAGCAGTGGACGCACTTCAGGTTGCACCGCCGGGTCATGTTCCAGACGATGACCGGACGCTTGTCCTTGGAAAACTGGAGGAGATGGGAGGGCAGCCGGCCTGATTCCCGGTTGTACCGAAGAACATCCGCCGGTTCGACTGCCCCGCAGTAAAGCTTGGAAATACCGATCATATCTTAACCTTATATCGCCTTCTGACTTCGGGGAGAGCGGCAGCGCCCCCGGCAGAAGCGTTCATGTTCTCGAAGTTGTCCTTCGCTCGTTTTTACGGCCCTCAAACAAGGGGAATGACCTTCGGCGCCGCGGCAAAGGTGAACAGCTTGGCTTCCGCCGCCGTAAAGTAGAAGGTTACAAAAAGTTCGTCATCCGCCCCCTTGGGATACATTCTCAGCAGATCCGGCATCTCTTCGAAAACCTGGGCCTTGGCCTCACGGCTGTCGTCAAAGGCAACCCGGCCCCGGATCCTCAGCCAGCGGTCCTTTCCCATAGCTGAAATCTCGATATCCGGATTCTGCAGCAGTTGCCTGTACACGTCCTTGCTTTTGTTCGTGCAGAAGTAGAGGGCGCCGTTCCTTTTCATGACAAAGCCGAAGGGGCGGACCCGGGCTTGATTTCCCTCGACCGTGGCGAGGTGGAAAACCGGATTGGCCTTGATGAACTCCAGAGCAGTCTCCATAGCTGACCTCCTTGAACGTTGTGATGCTAGCTTGATTCCTCACGACAGATGCCACTGCATTCTTAACCCGCATTCACAAGTACGTCAAGGAACTTTGACCGATCGGGTCGTGTCCGCGGGATTGGCGATCCGTCCCAGAAACAGGATGCTCCCGGTCCGGTTGTCCCGGATGAGGAAGAGAAAGGGATGATCGGCGCGAAACACCGGGGACTCCCGTATCGCCTTCGTCACCATGGCGACGGCCGTCGCGGCGGCGGCCTCCGTCCCCTCTTCGTTCACCTCGACAAAGGCCCGGTGCTTGATCTGAGAAATCCACAGATCGCCCTTCCGCCAGCCCATGCCGCGAAAGTCCGCCCTGCCGGAGGCGTCGAAGGCGTCCTTCATGCCCAGGGTTTTGCAGGGGGGCACGAGGTCGTACCCCGTCTCCAGCTTGAACTTCGGAAGATAAAGCTCCGCTTCCGCAGCGGGGGAGGCATCGAGCTCCGCCAGCCACTGCTCCAGGGTTTCCCCGGTCAACCGACTTTCAAGGCGGCCCAGCCCTTCCGCCTCGGCGGGCAGCAGAACGACCATCGACAGGGTGTTCCCTTTGTAGGGGATGGAGGCGGCCTGGAAATCCGGCTTCCTCAGGATCGAAACATCGCCTTTCCGGAACATGAAGGGAACGGTCACCTCATGGCCGGGCGATACCTTGAAGGGGGCGTAGCGGGTGTCGCTTTCCCGAAAGCGGCTCTCCCACCGGCCCTTGAAATAGACGGCGTTCAGGAGGACGCAGACCGAGTTGGGATCGAGGCCTTCGAGGATCTTCTCGATCTTCCCCTCCGTTTTCTCCCTGACCCAGCGGTTGATTTCGTCCACCCCGCCTGAGAACAGCTCCGCGTCGAAGTTTTCTTTCAGCAGGTCCTTGAAATCGCGGCTCACATCGCCCCCGGAAAGGCACAACCCGTTGGCTATGCGCAGCTTCTGGCCCGCCCGGCAGGCATTGGCCGCCAGTTCACAGTTGAGGCACCTGAAGGCCGAAGGCAGCTGCTCCGGCTTCATCTGAAAAGAAAGGACTTCCGCCATTTCCCTTGCCGTGTTCTTCCGCGCCCCGGCGTATGTCATGCCCATCGCCGAAGAGATGCTGAAGGGTGAGAAGAAAAGATTGCCTTCCGTGCTCCTCAATTCCCCGTAGAGTTTTACGGCAAAGGTCGAATTGCCTTTCACCAGAGACTCCACCAATCCATCTTCACAGGAAACCGAATGTCCGGGCGTCGCCAGGAGAACTGCCAGGATCGCGCTGGACAGGAGCAGGAATAAAGGTGCCTTCTTAATTTTTTTCATAGTTTTCCCCTTTCCTGATGGGTATGATACAAGGACTTCGTCTCTTTGTCCGCAGTCATGAAGTTGATTTCCTCAACACCTTTCTTCTGCTCTTCGATGTTCCCTCACCAAGTACGGCGCGGCAAGATACTTTCCCCTTTTCAAAAGGATTTTCCGATTCCAGGGCAGAGGGATTGTCCGGCATCATGGTTGAGATGGAAATTTGATTTTTTGGGGAAGAATTATAGAAGGAAGGGACCTTCAGGTCAATACTAGTGAAGGTCTCGAAACGCCAGGGAAGGCAGGCCGTTTCTGTCCGAGCCTTCCCTGGTCGGATTCTTTGCTAACGAAGGAGTTTTCTTCTGAGAACAGCAATGCCTGCAAGGCCCGGAGCGAAAAGAAGAAGAGCGGAAGGCAACGGGACAGCCGGCGCGGTCTCTATGATGCCACGATAATCATCAACAGTGCCGCTCAAGTCATTCCATTGGATTCCTGACCAGATCCAGTTCATAACGGCATAATTTTCAATACCGCTACCATTGTTCGGTTCACCCCCGGCCCAGTTCGTATAGGTAACGGGCTCTCCTGAAATCCATACCCAAGTTCCCTCTTCCGCACGATCGGTCATGCCGATCCAAAGACATTCTCTCCCAAATGTTGTTCGCAACCACGCTTCTTCGAAGGAATCGTTAATGGTTACGAGATGGCCGCCTTTTGTGACCGCCTCTCCTTCACACCAATCCCAGGTGCCCTGCGCACTGGTCAATTCATAGGAATGGCCGTTATACAAAATAGGCGCGCACCATACGTTTCCAGCTAAAGACAGGAAGCAGGCGCTTAGAATAAGCGTCATAAAGAAAAGTTTTTTCATAAATTCTCCTTTTTTCTGATATGTTCCGGGTTCATTATCTGGCCACTGTTTCGCTTTTTTAGGAAAAAATCCACCCGTACCCATTGGTCAGAATGACATGCCGTTCTCCTGGATCTACCTTCCACCCCCTTTCTGCTTTCTGATGAAAAAACATTTTTCCCGGACTGCCTCAGATATACGGGCAAAGGCCGTCTGCCTGAGTGCTCTGTTCAGGGCGGCACGATCTGGCAAATTCTGATCTGCGGAAAGAAAATATTTCCTCTTTGATTCGTGGATACGCGAAGATAATATTTCGTTTTTGAAAAAAGAGTCAATTCGGGAAATACCTTAATTTTTAAGAATTTATGTAATCCTTATGCCTAAGTGTTTTTCCCTGATCAATACAGCCACCGGATGGACAGCCCATTTCGGTTGCCATGGAGATATGGAGATGTTGCGACTTAATCTTTTCCCGGTCCCCGGATGCTGAAGAGCCACCAGCGCGGCTCCTTCTTTCCGCGGCGGGGCTGTCGTTCGAAGTAGATTTTCAGGACGTCCCCGGATGTCGTGGCGACCTCGAACCAGTGTTTGCGGACATACCGCTCGGGGCTGCCGTGGCGGCACGTTCCCGTTTCGCGCCAGGTACGGAGAACCGCGGCGATTTCAACGCTCCGGCCCCGCCACAGGAACTCCCGCGGCAGACCGGGTTCCCCGGCGGCCATCCGCGAGGTGTCGCAGGTGGAAACGACAGGGATCAAGGCTTCACTGATCAACCGCTCACTCATGATCCAGAATCTCCCGCAGCTCCCGATGGGGAGTTGCTTCTGAATAAGCGGCCCGAGTCCCGCCCGCCGGTTCGGCGAAGGCGCGCCTCGGACCAAACGGCAGGTTACGGCCCTGAAGGGGCGCAAGCGGAAGGGCCGGAAGCGGAAGGCCGGGAGTTCCCCAGCGCAGCCGTTACCGGTCTCTGCCCTTCCCCGAATCTGAGATTTCCACCAACTCCAGGGGATAGGGCTGAAGAAAGGTCTGCCCCAGGAGATAGTTGTTCTTGTACCGGATGGACCAGGCCCGCAGGATGTGAAGGAGAACGCTCAGGGGAATCCGTTCGTCCCGGTACTCTTCGATGCTCTCCAGGAAGAAGGCCTTTTCCTCCTTCGAAAGCACTTCCGAAAAGCCGCCGAAGGCGTGGAGCAGGACATTGATCATCGCGGTAAAACGCGGCGGGTGGGCCAGCGCCCGTTTCAGATGCTCTTCATAGCGGGTTACAACCGTCTTCCAATCGGCTTTCTCGTGGTTGGCGACGATTTTTCCGGCAAGGCGCATCTGTGCCTGGTTGTAGCCCATGAGCAGGAGTTTCTGGGCTGAATGGAAATTCACCAACCCCTGGATGGCCCCATTGGCCTTCAGCTCGCGAAAACGGGCGAAGAGAAAAATCCGGGTTAGAAAATGCTCCCGGATCGAATAATTGCGGATCCGCCCTTCATCCTCAACAGGCAGTCCAGCAAAGCGCTCCTGGACGGCGTCGCCAAAAAACCCGCGGCCCTTGAAGGTGCGCGCCCCCTCTTCAAATCCCTCGTGGATTTTGGCGTCTCCCACCCCGCAGGAAGGCGAACGGCTTTTCAGAAAAAATCCGTCCACTTGCGCCAGGGAATCGAGAAAGGTCTCGACGAAGCTCTGCATCGGCCCGGAAAATTCCTTTCCCGTGGCCGGCTGATACAGGGCCCTTTTCCCGCTGTCCGAGACGATCCGGATGGGCTTTCGCGGCACGCCCAACCCGATCTCCACTTCGGGGCAGACAGGCAGGAACGTCACATGGGCCTTGAGCTTTTCCACAAAGGGTGTATCGATTTTCGAACCGTCATAGCGGCACGAATCAAAGCCCAGGCATTTGCTGACCACAACGAAGGGTTTCGGAAATTTTCCCGGCATGTCTGTATCCCTCCTAACGGACCCTGCGGTCCTTTATCGAGCAACAAGATATGAACAGAAACGAACGAATGCTTCAGCATTCAACCTTTGGCAAAAAAATCTTTGAGCGACTCCACAAGGCCCTGTACGGTGTACGTCTCCTGAAGGATATCAACGGGCAGGCCGGCTTTCCTGGCGGCGGCGGCCGTCACGGGTCCGATGCAGGCCACCCGGATGCCCGCGGGGATGGGAAGAAATTCCGGCCCCATGATCTCCAGGAAATTGGTCACCGTGGAGGGACTCGTAAAGGTCAGGACATCCACATGGCCCCGGGCGATCTGCCCCGCCAGTTCCGTCGCCTTCCGGCCAGAGTTCACCGTTCGGTAGGCCGTCACAACATCCACGAAGGCTCCCCGACGGGCCAGCCCATCGGGAATGACATCGCGGGCCTTCTCCGCCCGGGGGAGGAGAATCCGCTGCCCGGAAAGGTTGTAGCGCTCGAAGGCCGCTACGACGCCCTCGGAAAGATAGGTCTCCGGGACCAGGTCGACGCGAAGGCCCTGTCCCTCGAGAACCGCCGCCGTGGCGGGGCCGATGGTGCAGAGCCGTATTCCCTTCAGATCCCGCAGATCCTTGCCGGCGGCGCGCAGCCGTTCCAGGAAATAATGGACGCCGTTGGCGCTGGTGAATATCAACCAGGCATACGTCTCCAGGCGCTGGATTGCCGCATCCAGCCCATCCCAGCTTTCCGGGGGGGCGATCCGGATGGTAGGGAAGGCAATGACCCTCGCCCCGGCATCCCGCAGCAGGGTGGCCATGGAAGCCGCCTGGGGCTCAGGCCGGGTGATCACGACGCCCTTTCCGAAGAGGGACTGCGTCTCGAACCAGTTCAGATCTTTCCGCAGGCCGACGACTCCGCCGACAACCAGGATGGCCGGCGGCTTGAATCCAGCGGCTTCGGCCCGTTCGGCGATATCGGCCAGCGTACCGGTCAGGGT
>Ga0265295_1005763_pt1 | contig 15520 bp, 17 predicted proteins | sample Munlansysbiofilm_FD_192503 | JGI IMG/M metagenome (GOLD analysis project Ga0265295, IMG submission 192503) | Leachate microbial communities from a municipal landfill in Southern Ontario, Canada - Methane capture system biofilm | ecosystem: Engineered > Solid waste > Landfill > Unclassified ... | reverse complement strand
CATCTGGTAGAATGCCGCGCCCTTGGCGCACAACGCGCCTTCGCTGACGGGATAATCGGGATTGCCTTCGGAACTGATGATTTTGCCGTCCTTGATGTGCATGATGATCTCACATCCGCAGGAGCAGAAAGCGCAGGTCGAGATGACCTCCTTGGCTCCCTCGATCTTCAGCCCCTTCGCATACGCGTAGGCCGGCTTCAGATCGAACCCCAGTTGTCCCAGGGACATGGCCGCGACGCCAGCCCCCGTGATTTTCATAAACCCTCGCCGTGAAAACGTAGCCATCAAAACCTCCATGGTTTCATGTTCCTGCCCCCTTGAACTCCCGCTTCACAAAATGGGTAGTGGGTGCAAAGATGATGGCTCAATAACATTTCAATCAATATTTTCAATATGTTATAAATAACACATATGACGTTCATTTCGATTTCGGGAGCACGATGAGGTGATGGTTCGCATGCACGCGGCGCGGTCTCGCTCGCTCATGTCCCCCCTCCATTGGCTTGACTGGAGATATTCAAAAAAGTCAGGGAGAATCTGACCGCATCGCCCAGGACGCGGAAAGGACAGGCACGCACAGGAATTCGCGACAACATTTCGCAAACTCAGGCATCTTTCTATGTATGATATTGTTCTCACCACGCTGAACGCCCGGTATATCCATCCCGGCATCGGGCTGCGCTACCTGCACGCCAATCTGCATGACCTGCGGCCACGGGCCGTTATCCGGGAATTCGTCATTTCGGATCAGCTGCTCGATGTTGCCGAGAAAATCCTGGCCCATCGCCCCAAAATCATCGGCCTTGGCGTCTACATCTGGAACGGGAAGGAATGCGAACAGCTGGTGCGCATTCTCAAATCCCTTGCTCCTGACGTGCTGCTTGTTCTTGGCGGGCCGGAGGTCAGCCATTTTCCGCACCGGCTCGACTTTTCCCCGGCAGACCACGTGATCTGCGGTGAAGGGGAAGAGCAATTCCATCAGCTCTGCTGCGCCCATCTGACAGGCAGCGCCGAGTTGCCCCGGATCATCACGGCCGGCCCGCCCGATCCGGACCGCCTGGTCATGCCGTACGACTTGTACACCGACGCGGACATCGCCCACCGGGTCATTTATGTGGAAGCGTCCAGGGGCTGCCCCTTTTCCTGCGAATTTTGCCTGTCCTCCATCGACAAGCAGGTCCGCTATTTCGACCCGGACCGGTTTCTGCGCGAACTGGCCACGCTCTGGGAACGAGGGGCGCGCAACTTCAAGTTCATCGACCGCACGTTCAACCTGAGCATGCAGCGGGTCGGCCCTATCTTAGATTTTTTCCTGCAGCGGCAGCCGCCGTTTCTGGTCCATTTCGAAGTCGTGCCCGAACATTTTCCTTTTGAATTGCGGGAGAAACTTGCCCGGTTTCCTGCGGGCACCCTGCAACTGGAAGTCGGCATCCAGACCCTGAATGCGGAGGTGGCCGCGTCCATTCACCGGCGGCTGGACATGGACAGAATCACGGCCAACCTGCGCTTTTTGGAAGAAGAGACCAATGCCCATCTGCATGTGGATCTGATCATCGGGCTGCCCGGGGAAAGCGCGGACAGCTTTGGCCGCAACCTGAACCAACTGGCGGGCCTGACCAGGGCGGAAATCCAGCTGGGCGTCCTGAAAAAGCTGTCCGGCACCACCCTGAACAGACACGATGCCGTGCACAAGATGACCTATCTGCCCTATCCCCCGTACGAAATACTGTCCAACGACCTGATTGATTTTAAAGCCATGCAGGACTTGAAGCGCATGGCCCGGTTCTGGGATCTGCTCTATAACAGCGGCAATTTTAATGGCAGCGTGCGCCTGCTGTGGCCGGATCAGGATGTCTATGCCGGATTTCTGCGCTTTTCGAAATGGCTGTACGGCGCGACCGAGTCCACTTGGCAGATTGCCTTGAAACGCCTGGCGGAACTCTTTTTCGCCTACCTGACCGAGGAGCTCGGCCTGGCCAAAGATGAGGCGGCCAACGCCATCGCCGCCGATCTTCTCAAGGTCAAGGGCCGACCTCTGCCCGTGGTGATCTCAGACAACATGACCGTCCATCCCGGCTCCGTGCATGCCAGGAATACGGCAAGCCCTGGGAAGAGACAGGCCAGGCATGCGGAGTGATGGCCGCTCAACATGACCAAGAAATTCAAGCGGTTTTTTGGGACGTGGACGCCGAGGAACCGGCTTCATCAGAATGCGGAAGGTTCGAATCGCAAGGCACGAGTGCTGTCGATTTCACAGACCCGGCCCAGAGACCCAGTCGGACTAAATAAGAATGACCAGAGGCGTGTACTTGGCGAGGACTCCGTCGCCGGTGATCAGCCGCATGGGTTCGGCCATGGCCTGAGCCACCAGCATGTGATCAAAAGGATCGTTGTGGTACCTGGATAGTGTCGCCAGCATTTCCGCGTGTGAGCCGAGAAGCGGCAGCTCCAGAAACCCGCTTTCCTGCGCTGAAGCGCGAAGTTCAGACAAGTTGGCGTCCAGTTTTCCGATATTCGTTTTGATGGCGATTTCCCACCAGGAGACGGTGCTCACAAAAACTTCGTTCTCGTCCGCAAGCAACAGCTCTCTCACCGGGTCAATGCGCGGTCCGTTGATCAACGCCCAGAGCAGCGCGTTGGTATCCAGCAGCAGCCTCATTTGGCTTCCCCCTCAAAGGCGGCGAGAATTTCCGCAGGCAAGGGTTCGTCAAAATCATCGGGAACAATCAGCTGGCCTTCCAGAAGGCCAAGGCGTTTCTTGGGCTTGGCGTTGGCGGCTGAAGAAAGTACGGCCTCCGCCCGGCCATAACTGCCGATGAAAATGGTTTCACCATCGGCGGCTCGTTTGACCAACTGTGAAAGGGTACTCTTTGCCTGGTGCATAGGCACTACGGCTGTGGACATAAAGCCCTCCTTTGTCATGTGTCGTGTAAAAAAAGACTTAGCCATGGCTTAGCCCGACGTCAAGATTGAGTGCAGGCAGGGATAGGTGTCAGGCATTCTCAGAGACCCAGACGGAGAAAAAATTCAAGATTCAAGATCTGACCCTAGCCTCTGTGCGGCGAAATACGCCGACATCGCAAAAATGATATTTAGACAAAGGCAGAAAGCAAAGAAATTCGGGGTATTATCAAGTAGTTTTGTCCGAGGCGAGAAAACCTGATTTTCTGGCCCGAGGGAGTAATTTCTCTTGACCTCGGTCCTTTTGATGGCTGACCCTGGATTTTTGCACTGGATTTTTGCATATAAATAATTGAACGGAAAATTCTTAATTCAGATTAATGCAACAAAGTCTATTTATGACTAACTATCTTTAGATATGTATTTATTCCAAGGGTTAGAAAAAATGCTTGGCATTTTTTGAAATTCTATATTTGACTGATTAATCCAGTCAATGATAACAGATGCATCATAATTTGAATTTCGTAATCTATAAATAATTTTAATAACATCTTCTGAATAATTTGCTATATTCTTATCAATAAGGGAAAGAGCATCACTGAATGATTGCTTATAATTGATGTCTTCTTCAAAATCATTTATTTCATTCAATACAACGCTTATATTTCGCTTTAATTCGCTATTTGATTCGCATAAATCAATCAGAGGCTCAATTTCACTTTTTAACGCACTGATAATCGGCTTATTAAAGTCAAAATCCCAATTAGAATATACAATATCTTCAAGTGACAAAAAAAATGAATCTCTTGATTTTGCTAAGGAATAAATTAAACCTTCTAATAAATTTATCGTAAAAATTAAACGATCAAAAGAGTATCCCTCTTCATCGCACCTGCTTTTTTCGTATTTATCAAAATTTTGCTTATTAAAAGATTTTTTTGTATATTCAATCAATGATTGCTCGACTCTTGATGCAAAATATCTTCGAATATCACCGTATTGAAAATAACAATTTTCATGAATTACTCCAGAAATTGTTAAATCATCTATAACTTCGATTGGCAGGGATAGATATTGCGAAAGTTCTTCTATGGTAATAAATGAGCCTTCCATAATCCCTCTCAATAAATTTTATAGAACGTTGTTAAATATCATGAATTTACATAAATTTCTAAACTAATTGTTTAAATATCCATCCTGGTAGCTTTTGATGAACAAAATATTAAAACTAGGTTTTGGAACCATTTATTCAAGCTTCTTGTCAATGAAAGCGTCCGTCGCACTCACGAGGTCTTTGATAAATCGAATAGCTTTTACAAGCTCATCTCGCTTGACCAAATGCGCGGCCGGGGTGCCGTTTGGGGCTTGCCGGGATCGGTGAACTGCTTCGCATCTTTTGGAAATCAAGTTATTCAGCGCTGTTTTGGCTTTATCTGGGTCGAAGTTTGCCCAAGTCCATCCCTCGGTGACGTCCAGACCCAAGTATTCCTGAAATAGCCGTCTTGTATTGTCCGGTTTGGGATTGTTAAACTGCTTCAAATCCTGCCGGAGTTTTTTCAGGATGAAATCGCCAACATAACTGCCGGCAACCAGGCCCAGCCTTTTATTCATCTCTTCGGTCAAACGGTCTTCGACGTATGTTTCCCAAGCTGTAAGGGCCATTACAAGTCCTGCCCGCTTCAATACCTCCGCATTTGCTGGAGGCGGGTTGCCATTTAAGGTGTCAAAATGCGCGAGAAGCTCTTCAGCATCCTTGATGGCATATTCAAAACTTTGAAATGATTTAGACATGAATTTTTCCATTAATTACAAAACAGTAACATTGAATGCATTATTGAATTGAGGTCCAGCAACCTCTAGAGCTAATTCAATTATATCTTGAATATTTCGACGGCTATAATTTGTACCAAGCCACCATCCTGGAACAACTTCAATGGAGTGCAGATCTACTAAATCAGGACGGCTAGGATATAATTCACGTTTATCCCTTGAGAGATACCGTCTTTTCTTTCCATGTTTACGTGATGCGAAACGGTCAAGAAAACCATTGTCCTCTTTTGCCAACAATTGAAAAACTTTCGTCATGACCTCTCTTGCCGAACGAGCAGGAAACTCCATTCCTTTGAAGACAAAATTGAAATTATCAACAGTAGTCTTAGTGCGAATTGTTTCGGGCACTGCAGTGAATCGCTTTCTCTGTTTTATAGGATCAATTGCTTCTGGTTCATATTTAGCATGAGGCTTGATATTCTGAATTTGTATTTCCAGAAATTGACTGCATATATCCAAATCTGGCTTGTATCCACAAATGTCTTCAACCTTTTCAGCAAGTAACTCCAACAACAATGAATCCTGATCTCTTAGTAAAGCGTCCCATGCTTTCAAAAGATTAGACTCAATAGTCCTAATTCGTGCAACATCCTGATAATCGGAACGTGCTACCTTCAGCGAGTCCCCTGAACAGACATTGCGATAGCTTAAATATTTATTAAACCTGCTTTCTGCTTCAGAAATATCTCTTTCAAGCAGGTCGAGTTTATAAACCCTGCGTTCGTCGTAACGGCCTTGTTCACCAGGAAGATAAAAGCTCCATTCCTGGCCGTCCGTTAAAATTGCCATCGGCACCCCAAGGTGAAAAGCATACTCAAACAATTGTCGATCTGCACCTTCAGACAAACCAACCTTTTTAACCTCGATAAATACCGATGGTCGGTTTTGGGGATGACATAATGCATAATCAACACGTCGCCCTTCTACAGAAAATTCTGGGATTACAATGGACGTATCGAAAACTGGCCAACCAAGCTCGTGAAGTGTCGGCAAAAGTATCCCCTGAGATACAGCGGCCTCTGATGTAAACCTGCCTTCACGGAGACCAGAGCGAACTTTTTCGATATGACTAGAAAGTGCCATTTCGCTTCCTTCGAATTATCTATGCTAACTTAATGTCTCTACCCTTTCTTAACTCGCTCAGGCTAACAGTTTAAAAACTATCCGCGTACCAAGCTATCACGGAACATACTACATCGACATCTTCTGTGAGTGGGACAAATGTAATATTGTTTTTTGGTATTGATTTTTTAAAAAAACCTTTCTCTTCTGATAGCACAATTTCAGTTGGTGTATTTGTAACTTGCCTTCCAAAAATATTTGAACCAGTAGTACCAAATCCTATAACTCCATTTTCATGACATTTTTTTATATTTATGCATTTACCTTCTCCCAATATATTTCCATTAGCGTGAAATATAATCTCTGATATGTTATGAGACATATTATCTCTCAACTTAACATATTGGTTCCAATCTAATTTATCATAAAATTTTATCTTGCGAATATCGAAAGTCATATTGCTTAATACTGAAAGAGCTTTATGAATTGAATTATGTCGCTTTAATCCTAGCAAAGCTCTTTCTTCACGGAAAGAAATACTCGTATTATTATCTAAATCAACATGTATCCAAGATATTTTTCCAACAGGTACAAAATTCATTGTTTCAGAATATTGCACTCCTCGAACATTTCTCACACTTTCAAAGTCTATATTCTCTCCTAAATATTGCATATGCGTACTATAAACAATTAACTTATCGTCTATCGACGCAATAACATCACGACTGTAAATTTTGTTATTTTGCGATGGCTCAAACTCATTAGGATCAATTTTTATATCTTTGAGTAATTTAACATATTCATTTTGCGATATAAAATTTTGACTCAATCTTCTATCCATTATGGTTTTATAATCACCCATACTTATTTCACCAGAAACAAGCAAACTATGCATAATATCAACTTTTTCCATAATTTACTCCTTAGCTTTAAAATCAAAATTACATCAACAAAAATTTTAAAAATAATTTCAGATCACTATATTTTCAAAAAATTATATTTATAAATTATTATTAGATTAATATTTTTACAGAGTATACCCCTTCACGCTTCTTTATCTGCGACATTATACTCCGAGCACTATCGCTCGATGGGCAAGCAAAAGATCAGGTCTGCTTTTGACGAAAGTGTCTTCCCACCCTAGTATTTCTGCAGAGCTTCCCTTCTCAACTCCCCGGCCTCTTGTTCTGTGAGGATGCCTGCCGATCTCCATTGTTCAATGGTTTCCAGGTCTCGTCTGAGGTTGTCGTTCAAGGGTCCTGCTGGATTGGTAGTTGGGGCGGATTTTGCCGAAAAGTTTTTAGAGGCTCCGCACCGATTCGATTCAATGGCCTTTCGCACCGCCTCTTTTTCGCCGCGCACATTTGCCAATTCTGCGGCTTCTATCCCGTCACCGTTGCCATATCCAATCCAAAACGCCTGAACCATGCTCGACTTTCGCCGCTGCTCTTGAGCCGTTGCCAATTGATTCTCCCGCCGAGCCAGGGAACTCAATTCTGCGGAGAGCTCTTCGCACGTGAAGCTTTGGTATCGCAGCTCTGAAGTATATGATCCGGATATTTGAGAAGGAGGCGTTGCCAGATTGAAGCACCCCGTCTGCAAAAGGAAGAAAAGAAGCAGAGTCGTGGACAATTTTTTCATGTGCGCCTTCCATGAGTAATTGAATTATTGGGCGCCCCAATAGCACGGCTTGATCTGAAAATCAGCAAAAAAAGTTGTCATACATTCGGACGAAGCAGCTGCGCCTAAATCTACGTAAAGAATGATAGGACGACGCCTCACGAAAGCAAAATTGGGTTGAAATCGTGTCATAAAAACAATAATCGGTTTCATAAATTCAATTATTGGCTAGCTAATGGGAAACCAAGCAGTGAAAATTTGCCCGAAGTGCCTGTACAAGGCGAATGAGCAGGATATGAAATTCTCTCCTCTTTCATGTCCTCGATGTGGATGTCTGTATTCTGCACGTGACATTATCAACGAGGAGAAAAGAAAGAAAAACGAGAACCTAAAGGCCTGGAGAATCACTCGTTGGCGAGCTAATAATGGGAGAGGATTGATTTTTGGAATTCCTGCTTTTATGGTAATAATGTATATCATTTACCAGTTTGGACACTTAGTCATAGCTAATAGCCGCCCAATAGCAAATGAAGTCTACCAAATCACCAAAAAAGAGATGCAAATAGAAAATACTGCGCCGAACAGTGCCGTCATACATCCAGTCAGCACAAAAAAAGATAAAGGAATTCTGACCGTAAGCGCTCGAAAGACGGTCACCCTTTGGCTGATACATCAAACAACGAATAACAGGATCGGACCCTTTTTAATCGACAGAAAACCGGAAAGAATTGCTTTGGATAAGGGCGATTACACTGTCTTGATCATCGATAACGGCAAGAAGACCATCAAGAGTCTCAGTTTTCAGGAATCTAAACAAGAACTTGAACTTTAACAGCTTCCCGATTGATCCTAATGGGTTAGCGGATTGCGACACCGGCACATCAGATGGCGGTAACGGATTGGAAAACGGATGCGACCCATGGCGCACACTCTTTAAGGCCTAAGTGGCGATGGGCGGCATCAATGAAAGGCCGCCACTCCGCCCGGGAGGCTGGTCCGGCCATTTCGAAATCCTCAGTAAAGTAAAGAAAGACCAGCCAAGCCTCGATGCCGTGCTCACGCAAAAAACCCAGATGAGCCAGCCTATTTGCATACTGGTAATAGCCAGTGAGCCAGTTGGAGTCTGGGTCGGCGCTTAGCGCCTGTTTTGCCGCCGCGCACGCTTCCTCTATCTTCTGGCGCGATGCAGGGCCGGCTTGGCACGAGGGTTTCATTTCAGCGGCGTGAGCCTTTGCTTCGAAGAGATACACTCGGCCTGATTTTTCAGTAGCCAAGGCATCCCACTGCGGGCCGCGATTTGGCCAAAAGTCACGCATCTTCTTGACAAGTTGAGGGTGACCAATCCGCTCAAGGAAGCCCGCGTCCCGATACTCTGCAAAGGCGTCGTGCTTGAGCGGCGAAACCCACTTGAGTTCACTTCCGGCTGAAAGAGCGCCAGCCCTTACAAACTGCTCATTCAGTGCTTGCGGATGAGTCTGCACTAGATTCTGAATCCATTTAAGACTGCCTCGTTTGCCTAGCGGTTGTTCAATACGCACGCGGTGTATTCTCCCTTATCGCTTCCTTGGTGTCAGTAATATCCACTCTCAATGCGTCCAGACAACACCAATCACTACAAAAATATCATAACGCCTGAATTAACCGCTTTGCGCGGCTTGGTCGCGCCAGTCGGTATTGAAAGATGCGTTACGCATTGGATAGTGCATCGGAAAACTCGCTCCAAAACTGAACAAGCGCGGAGCAGTAAGACTTCAGAGCATCAAGCGTGACGAATATATCATCGCCGCTAAGAGGCATATAAACACGGCGAGCACCGCCGAACTTTGGTAAGTCCAATTCTTTGGTGCTGGGGTGCTCGAAGAGATCCGGGCGAAGTTGCTTCAAATCATCACCTGAAATTCCATCAGCGTGCTTGACGGCGTTGGCGAGGAGCCGGAGTTCGTTAATCAGAGGCCACGATGGCAACTTGGTGAGATCGATGCCAGCAGCGTTAAGGCGCTTTTTCATGGTTTTCAGATTCAAGAGTGCGTTGTCATCTTCTTCTGCAGGGTGAAGAACCCCACGTCGATGAAATGCAAGCAGTTGTTGTTCCCAAGCGTGGTACAGCGTTGCAGCATACGTGTTAAGCAAGGCTTGCCTAATGCTTGAAATTGATTCGTAATGGGCAAGGCCCGCCTCAAACGCTTGGTCTACAAAGACGGACGGGTCTCCGTCCGGATCGCCGGGCATATGCATTAGGCGCTCCCATTCAGCATTTGCTGCGGATTCAGCCTCTTGGTCGATGGTGTCAAACGTAGGCAACAGCCTTCGTTCGAGGACTTCCAACATTCGTAACAAATGGCGCCCAAAAATTTGCTGAAAATGGCGCCCCCAATACTGAGCATTGAACATTAGCCTAGCTCCGTTCCAAATGCCTAACCGCAACACCGGACAGTTATTAACGCAGCGGAAAATTGGTCTGCGTGATTGCGATTGTTATTTATTGTTTGCCTTGTTGAGTAGATGTTCACACATGATAAGGCTAGGGCCTGCCATTTGACCGAGAAGATCAGTATGGCTGTTTAGAAACTCTATAATCTCTATCGCTTTGGAATAATGCAGCTTATATACAAAATAAGGATCTACATTATCTTCATATAATGCAATAGAAGAACAGTAGGAACACGTAAATTTCAAAAGACGCTTCAAACAAGCGCCCAATTCTTTTTGATTCACATATCCAGGATTTATTACACCCCAGACAGTAACCACGAATAATTATGAATTAAACCGTACGCCATATGTATCTGAGCTCCGCCGATGCCAGACCGGCGAGTTGCTGCTGATAGTATGTGGCCGGTTGCATGACCGGACTCTTCAGAAAGTTTCATATTTTGCAACTTTCCGCAGACCCGCCTGAATGATTACATTAAGGCGAATTATTCCCGCCAACTTTCCTTTTCGCCCGAAATGTGAAACTGATTCAAGCTAACCACCAGATTGATCAGCACTTCTGACCACCCTCCTCTGGTGCATACATGGCAAATAAAGGAATCTCCCATGGAACCAACGCCATCAAGCCACGGCCCTATACCGTCCATATCCCTGCAGCGAGCATCGGCGGCCCTCGCCTCTCTTTTTGTCGGCGACTCCCTGGCGATGCCGGTGCACTGGTACTATGACACCGCCGATATCGAACGTGCCTTTCCCGGCGGCATCAAAAAGTTCGAAGCTGCGCCGGAATTTCACCCTTCATCAATCATGTCGCTTCACTCCACCCGGCGTGGCGGCCGCTCGGCGCACGGGGGCCTGTCCGACTCACCGGAGATCATCGGCACGGTTATCCTCAAAGGCCGGCAGCACCTGTGGGGTCAGGCCAATCGGCACTATCACCATGGGATGCAGGCGGGCGACAACACCCTCAATGCCCACTGTGCCCGTGTGCTCATGCGTTCCATTATCGCGAGCAACGGCCGCTACAGCCGCGACCACTTTCTGCAGTCCTACATCGAGTTCATGACCGCCGATCCGCCCCGGCACAGGGACACCTACGCCGAATCATATCATCGCGGATTCTTTGCCAACCTTGTCGCAAAAAAGCCCCCGCATCAGTGCGGCGCCCGTACCCATGACACCCCGTCCATGGGCGGATTGGTAACCATCGGCCCTCTGGCCATGAGTAGTCTGCTGCATGGGGCTGCGTTGAGCACGGCACAGGCAACCTGCCGGGAGCATCTCTTTCTGACCCATCCGGATGAGACATTGGGCCGTATCTGTGACGGGTATGTCGCCCTTGTTGCAGGCCTGCTCCTGCGCAAGGCAAGTGAGTCCCCTGACCGGTATTTGCTGGAGGCAGCCGAGACGACCATGGGCATCGATCTTGCGCACATGGTGGATCGCGCCCGGACAGACAGGGAAATCGTCGGTGGCAGGTATTCCACCGCATGCTACATCAGTGATTCGTGGCCCAGCCTTTTGTACCTGGCATACAAATATCGCAATGACCTCAAGGCTGCCCTGCTGGCCAACACCAACCTGGGTGGCGAAAACGCTCATCGTGGCGCGGCACTAGGAGGGATTGTCAGCCTGTCATGCGACAGTACGGCTCCTGACTGGTTTGAACGACTCGTTGACTATCAGGCCATTCAATCGGAAATAGCGGCATTGCTTTCCACCCTTCCAGCATGACCAGGCTTAACCAGGGCATGCTGGAAGGCCTGCCTTCGGCTTTTCTACTCCCCTGAGCAGCCAAACACGACTCACTCGCTTCTTAAAGAGCCACCCGCCTCGCCCCACTGCTCCACTGACCATGCCTGCTTGGCCGCGACTCCTCATGTTTTCGGACATGGCGCAGAGCCTCACTCTCCGTTATCCGATCTCGAAACAGGCCCTCAGGCCTGCTTTTTCCAGACGCCGTCAGCGGGAAACAGATGAACACCCGTTGCAATCTCCAGGGGGCTGGCGAGCCAGTTTTTGGTGGTCTCCACCCAGCGAACGAAATGCGGGGTCTTCTTGTGTTCTTCGAAGGCCTCGGCGCTGGCATAGACTTCGTAAAGATGCAGGCAGTTCTCGTCCTCGCTGTCCTGAACCACATTGAACAACAGACACGCGCTCTCGTTCCGCACTGACCCGCGTGCGTCGTCGAGCATGGCCTCCACGAATTCTTTCCTGTATTCCGGCTTGATGTGAACATTGACCATTACAGCGAACATGTCATTCTCCTGATGTTGTTGAGTTGCCTTGCGCGCAGTGCACGACTCGGGACCGAATGCATTGAGCTACAGGAAAAGAGGTGGAGAGCGCAAGCAAGGATGGGAATCAGCCATCGGGCTCGAAATCTACGCTCGGACAAACGCTACGCTTATGTCGTTTACTGTAGATGTGTAGAAATCCACAGGCGTAAGCCGTTCGCGAAGGAGCGGATATCATCGCAGCTCCCGGTCATGTTTTCCGCGCTACCGTGACCGGCTTGAGGCCAACGAACCGGAAAGCTAAGGGATCTTGAAAGTCTCGATACGCGACGTCGGGAACGCCTTCTTGCGGCCCGGTTGTTGCTCAAGAGCCTGGAACCATTCACGGCAGAACACGCCCAACCCTCGCCAACGGAAAATGCGAATGTGACCGGACTCTTCAGAAAGTTTCACATTTTGCAACTTTCCGTAGCCCCTCCTGTCACTTTTGCCCTCTTCCCAACTGCTTTGCGATTCGTGCGGTGAGCGTTTGCATCTGGCGGATGGCAATTTGATTAAGCCGTTTCAAACGGTCGCCCTGACGGAGTCCCATATGGATAAACTCGGCGTTCATGTTTTCGAGGTTGGCGAGAACAAGAAGCTGTTCGAGGCTGGCGTGGTCGCGCATATTGCCGTCTTTGCCGAGATTGGCGTCCCGCCATTCGCGGGCGGTCTGGCCGAAGAGGGATACATTGAGGAGGTCGGCCTCTTCGGCGTATGCGAAAGCGGCCTGTTTTGCGGTAACTTCCTTCGGGATGAGATGCGTTTGGATCGCGTCGGTGTGGATGCGGTAGTTGATCTTGGCCAACATGCGGTTGAGGTTCCAGGCAAGGGAAAGGCGACGATTTTCGTCCTCTTTGAGACGCTGGAATTCCTTGATGAGGTAAAGCTTGAATTCCACTGAGATCCAGGACGCAAATTCGAAAGCCACATCGGTATGGGCATAAGTTCCGCCGTAGCGTCCGGCTTTGGAAACAATCCCGATCGCGCCGGCTTGATCAATCCACTGTTTCGGAGTGAGCGTGAAGCTGTTCAGTCCGGCCTGTTTTTTAATCCCGTCGAATTCGACGGGATTAAAACCGGGGTTGTGAAGTTGCTCCCATATGCCGAGAAACTCCAACGTATTACGATTACGTAGCCAATTGCGAATGAGGTCGTCGGTGTGCTCCGGATTCCTCGACTTTGCGATGTCGGTGAGTGAAATGAAGTCCTCGTCCTGTCGACGAATCACGGTGATCCTGGTGCCGCGGACGTTGATTGTGGTGTCGGAGTTCTTCTTCATTCCTTGGATCCCACGTGTCCGAGAACACCCCTCAGGGCCTTGTCAGTATGCCTGGCCTCCAGTTCAACGGCGTTCGAAACATGGCGCAGCGCCAGCAAGAATCCTTCCGTATCCCCGTCTTCCAGGCATGCATTGAGCATGTCCGCCGCCAAAGCGGGATCTTCCCGGTACATCCTTATGGCCACTTCATCAAAGGGCTTTGTAGCACTCATTTCTTCCTCCGTTCATAGTCGGCCCTGTATTCCCTGGCCCGCTGATTTCGTGGCAAAAGGGTTCCCTCACGAGTCAAAACGCGCACCCTTTATCCACGGATTCCCGCAGGCACGGCATCCGTGACATTCCGGTGCATGAAGCAACTGGCGACCGCGATATTCATCTTCCACCTCCTCTGGCCAAAATTATCCGGAACACTCCGGTGAGCCGGAATGGAGCCCTGGATTTAATGAAGAAGCAAAGATATGGACATTCGGCGCATCGTGTACCGCTGCGACACTGAAGCTACGCAGTTTGCGGTATGCGCAGGGCTGAAGTGTGAGATACTTTGGAAGAGAATAACGCGGCATCGCAAAAATATTCAAAAGTGCTCGATATCTGCAATCATAATGGCTACGTTTATGTATCCTGCTGCAAATATGTAGCAACCCACATCGTAGCCCGTCCGGAAAGGAGCGGATATCATCACAGCTCCCGGTCACGCTTTTCCGCGCTACCGTGACCGGCTTGAGCTCAACGGACCGGAAAGCTTAGTGGATCTGAAGGTCGGAATCTGCGGTTTCGGGAACACCTTCCTGCGGCCCGGTTGTTGCTTGAGAACCTGTGACCACCCTCGGCGGAACACCGCCCAACCCTCGCCACGGAAAATGCGGATGGACATGACCTTTCTCTTCCCGGTGCAGCTCAGCCTGCGCGTGGCCGCCCTGGCCACCCTGACCTCCCTGGTCTTCGGGGTGGTTTTGGGCTGGGTTTTCCATCGCTACCGCTTCCCCGGAAAGGAACTGCTCGATTCCATCCTGAGCCTGCCCATGGTGCTGCCGCCGACGGTGCTGGGCTATTATCTGATCGTGCTGCTCGGGCGAAACGGTTTTGCGGGCCGCTGGCTGCAAGAGACCTTCGGCGTGACGCTGATCTTCACCTGGCAGGGGGCGGTCATCGCCGCCGCCGTGGTCTCCTTTCCGCTCATCTTCAAATCCGCACGCGCCGCCCTGGACGGGGTAGAACGCAAATACGAAGACGCGGCCCGGACCCTCGGATATCCGGAGTGGCGCGTGTTCCTGCGCGTCTGTCTGCCCCTGGCCGGGCGCGGCATCCTGGCCGGGACCATGCTCGCCTTCGCCCGCGCCATGGGCGAGTTCGGGGCCACGCTCATGATCGCGGGCAACCTGCCGGGCCGCACCCAGACCCTGTCCCTGGCCGTGTACAGCGCGACCCAGGCCGGACAAGACAGCCTGGCCGCGCAACTGGTGCTGGTCATCTCTGTGCTGTGCACCCTGATCCTCTGGGTTTCAGGACGACTTTTGACCCCCAGATGGCAGGCCTGACCATGTTCATGATCGGCCGTACATCCAGCTCCCGTTCCGAGGCATCCATGCACCTAAGGATCGAACCGAAGGCACTGGCCCGGACCATCTCATGCGACATCGACACCCATGTATCCGCGCCCGGCGCGGAGTTTCGCCTGCGGGCCCGTTTCGAGGCGCCCGGACGGCGCATCGCCCTCTTCGGCCCCTCGGGTTCGGGCAAGAGCCTGACCCTCATGGCCCTGGCCGGACTGCTGAGGCCCCACAGCGGCTGCATAAAGGTCTGCGGCCGCACCTTCTTCGACGCCGTCTCCGGCGTGAACGTCCCGGCCCGCAAGCGCAACATCGGCATGCTCTTCCAGGACTACGCCCTCTTTCCGCACCTAACCGTGCGCGACAACGTGTCTTTTGGCCTCAAACCCGTCTTCGGCCCACTCAAAGCGGCACACCGCGAGCGCGTCGAGGAACTGCTGGAACTGTGCGGTCTGACCGGCTTCGCCGGCCAGCGTCCCGGCCAGATCTCCGGCGGCCAGCGCCAGCGCACGGCCCTGGCACGCGCCCTGGCACCAAACCCGGACCTGCTCCTCTTGGACGAACCC
>Ga0265295_1005762_pt1 | contig 15521 bp, 10 predicted proteins | sample Munlansysbiofilm_FD_192503 | JGI IMG/M metagenome (GOLD analysis project Ga0265295, IMG submission 192503) | Leachate microbial communities from a municipal landfill in Southern Ontario, Canada - Methane capture system biofilm | ecosystem: Engineered > Solid waste > Landfill > Unclassified ... | reverse complement strand
GTAATAGTTGTACCATCCGATTTGTTGGTATCGAACTGAAGCACCATTTGTGCGGTTGCACCTAAGCTGAGCATAAGTGCTGTTAATAAAATGAGTAGTTGCTTTTTCATGTTTAATTTATTTTGGTTTATTGATTATTTCTTTTTTTAAAAACCTAACAGGCTGGCATCCGATGATTCGACAAAATGCTCTCCATCCGATTCAAATGCCTAGCCTGCTAAGTTTATTTTCATCTTGTAACTTGTCACTTATCACTTGTCACTTATCACTTGTCACTTATCACTTGTCACTTTCAACTGTAAAAACAGATTGCTTCGTCGCAAAGAACGCTCCTCGCAATGACGTTAACGAAAGACCTTGTAACTTGTCACTTCCCACTTTTAGTTTTTAACTTTTAGTTTTTAGTTTTTAACTTTCCACTTACTTAATCTCCTGCGCTCCATACCCTTTTATGGCTCCAAAAAGATCAAATGCTTTGTCGAATGGATAGCGATTGCCATACATGGAAACACGCACGGTTTCGGTGCCCTGCATGTTCATACCCATTGCACTGCGGAACTGATTTACCGATGAATTAGGGTTAAACTCCGAGGTTTGTGTGCCGGTTATCCCTATAAATCCTTTCAGATAAGGATTATCTATTTTTTTGCTTATGGCTTTTACCTCGGCCTCGTTCATCTCACGGTTGCCTTCGTATTTCACAAGTTGTTCGGCATCTTCAAAGTTTTTTGCCAGAACGTAAGTCCATCCGCCGCCACCCGATGGCAACACCAAATCGCCATTTCGGTTACCGAAAAACAGGTTATTCCATGCTGAGGTTACGCGCTTGGCCTCTTTCGATTTATCGGCATCGATATAGGTTCGGTCGAGTGCGCCATAGTTGCTACAGCCAAATATATTGTTGTATACATCGGCATCCATACCTGTCATATAGCGAAATCCGTAGCCCATATCTTCCATGTGCTTTGTGCGACACCATGTGAACAGCACCGTGTTGTTGTGAAATTCAAGTTTTGAAGTATTGGGTAGCGCCAATCCATGGCCTATTTGGCAGGCAGACATACGATTTGCTACAAATACGTTATTATTTATATCTATGTGCCCGCCTTTTAATGTCATTTGTATGGCATAATGGTAGCCGTTGAGAAACACACAATTGCGTATGGTTAATTTGCCTTCGGCCTCACCACTGATTAGTTGGAATGCACTTTTCATCCCTTCGGGCTGAACCATTGGTACTCCCTGTGGTGATTCGCCTACACCTACTATACGTCCCGTTTCGCAACCTTCGGGAGCAGAGGCTACCGGATTGTCGTATGCCGGAATTACGTATGCGTTTATCTGTCCGCGGTCGAAGATAATACCGTCTATTAATATCACACCGTCACGTTTCCCTACCACACGAATATCTAAAACTCCCTGATTGCCTGAAGTCATTTTCTGCTCAACCCCCGGGCGCATGGTGGTGCGGTACTTTATTGGGTCGCGTTGTGAAAAATCATCGGAATAGCCGCCTACAATGGAGACGTACTTATTTAGCTTTACCCATCCTTGGTCTAAATTGCCAAGATAATTACCTTCGGCAACACGAATAACAGCTCCTTCGGAAGCTTTATCAATGGCTTTTTGCAAGTCCTTTATCGGTGCCGACTGGCTGCCGTCGTTGCGGTTGCCGCCTCGGCTTACCGACACATACAAGGTTTCAGCTGCGGCGGGTGTTCCACCAACTGCTGCTTCTTCAGTAAATTTCTCGTTTTCGTTCATCATTTTGTGATTAGGTTGTGTATTGTTGCTACTATATCCACCTAGGGTTAAGCCTGCAACTAAGAATGTGAATAGGATTGATTTTTTCATTTTTGATTTTTTTATGTGATTAATGTATTAATTGGTATTATAAGGGTGGAGGAACTGCTCCAAATAGTTGTGATAATGCAAACTCCGAATTGGCTACTACCCAGCCTGCCATTCCTGCCGTCCAAACTAAAGTATCCGGATTGAGTCGTCCTTGCTTTACCATTTGCTGAAGTTGTGCTATGGAAAACGGTCCTTTTTGCACTCCTCTTACTGCTACATGATACATCTGCTGTGATGGCATAGGCGGCGGTGAAGTATGTTGATGGTTATCGCCAAACGGATTATGGACTCGCTTTACTTTTGACTGACATTCAGAAACTTGTCTGTTTCGTGGATTTGTCATTTGTTGTGCCGTTTCTCCGCCCATAGTCAAACTAGTATCCGCTCCCATGGAATCACCGTTAATAATTGCGCCACCTGCCAGCTTATTTGCCGCATCTTTGAGTGATTCGGCAAATTGCATTTGTTTATAGGTGGTCATATTGCCAATAACTCCCTTGCGGATTCGTTTACCAAGGGCCTCCTCCACCGCTTCGGGCAACGAGACCTTTTCTATTAAAAACATGGTATGCTCGATACCATATTCAAAAAAATCGTCTTTTAGCGCAATATTGAGTTCGTTGGAAAACTCATTCAGATTTGCAACAAGGTCGAGAGCCGCAATTTTCGAGTCGACCAAATAATCGGCAAATTTGGCAGTCACAAAGTTTTGCACTTGTTCGGTTACACTCTCGGTCGTAAAATCCCAATCGGTTCCAGCCACATTTCGGATAAATTTAATGGGGTTAGATTCTATTCGAAAGCAATACGAGCCGAAAGTGCGCAAATGAATGGGTCCAAATTCACGATCATACATCAAAATGGGATCTGTTGTATTCCAACACAGATTCAAAAACGGTTTAGTGTTTACAAAATAGACATCCACTTTAAAAGCCGAATTAAAACCGTACTTCCATCCTCTAAGGGCTGTAAGGATAGGCATATTGGTGGTAGTGAGTTCATAGTGCCCCGGCTGATACACATCGGCAAATTGACCTTTATTTACCAAAACAGCGACCTGATTTATGCGCACAGTGAGTTGAGCACCATTCTTAATCTCTGCTTGGTAACGAGGAAAACGCCAAATCATAATATCCGTATCGTCTTCGATCCATTCAACGCTATCGATAATTTCACAAAACACTTTTTGCTTTATTTTGCTGAATAAACTCATATATCATCGTTTTTTATAGTTCAATAAACATATGGTTGCTGACATTTAATTTAACTGTGTAGCTATTGCAAACATAGGAGGTTTTTAGAAAAACAATTCGTACTATTTGTGCAACATTTAGCATTATTTACGCATTAACAATTGATGCAAATAGGATTATTTGCGCATAAAAAAAGTATATATGGCTTTTATTCAGAGCTATAGATATACAAATAGGGCGCAATTATTTTAGTGGGCGAGATGCCTTTTTTAGGCCATACTTCTTGCAATTCATTTTTTATTGCGGAAATGAATATTGAATATGAAGTAACACCTTGTGATAAGAAGATATCACGACCAAACGATGCGAAATATAGAATGAGAAGAAGTACAAAAAAATACTTCAGCGAATGGTTTCCCTATTCTATTTCTGTGTCTTCACGTTGGAATACTCCCTGTCCGTAAAACGTCTTCCTCCTCTTCTTTTCTAGTGAGGGACGTCAATTCACGTAACTAAATTAGCGTAGTTTGAATTCGCTTTAATTCAGCGTTGGCATTTTTTGATAGTGCGACGGCGACACTCCGAATTCTTTTTTGAATACCCGTGAAAAGTAGCTGGCATCGTAAAAACCGCAAGCGTCGGAAACTTCGGCAACAGGTATATTGTCATCGGAAAGCATCCTTCTGGCTTTGTTTAGCTTGAGTTGCAATACGTATGATATGGTGGAATAGCCTGTAATACCATTAATTTTCCTGCTCAGCTGTGAAATGCTCATAGCCATCTTATCGGCCAGAAAGGTTGAATTCAACTCGGGATTATTGATTTCTAAATGGATGATATTGGAGATTGTTTGCAGAAACTTAAGGTTGGCATCGTTGTCTAATTTATTTTCCGACCCACTGCGCGTAATGGAGCTCATGTATTTCTCTTTGAGAATACGTCTGTTTTCAAAAATATTTTCAATGTGAATAAGCAGCTCTTCCTGTTGGAATGGTTTCCGAATATATGCTTCCACACCGCAACGCAATCCTTTAATCCGATCTTCATCCGAACTCTTTGCCGTGAGCATAATAACGGGAATGTGGTTTAGTAGCATGTTTTGTTTCATTTCACAGGCCAGTTGATACCCATCTTTCACGGGCATCATCACATCTGTAATAACTAGATCGGGAATACTCTTTTCTGCTACATTCAAGCCCTCCTCGCCGTTACGCGCCGTAATAACTTTATATCGTTCTGCTAACAGTGATTTAAGGTATAAAGCAATATCTCTGTTATCTTCGACTAACAAAACAAGGGGCTGTACACCATGTGCTTCGCTATCCAAAGATTCCGGTTGCTCGTAGTTTTGGAAAACCGTATTTTGTTTTTGGGATAACACTGAAAATGGCTTTTCATCCTTCTCAAGCGGTAATACATAGGGCAATCGTCTGTTTTCCAATGGTAATTGAACTGTAAAAACGCTTCCACGTCCTAATTGGCTTTCCACCTCTATTTTTCCATTCATTTTTTCTACCATCAATTGTGTGAACGCAAGACCTATCCCCGTTCCTGAGCTATTTTTGGCTTCTGGACTCTGATAAAAGAAATCAAATATACGTTTCAAGTCTTCTTGCGGTATGCCTTCGCCCGAATCACTTATTCGAATGCTGATGGTATCGGGGCGTCGCCCCTTACTCACAACAAAATCTATTTTACCGCCCGCTTCGGTATGCTTTATGGAATTGGAAAGCAAGTTGCAGATAATTTTATCGATATAGGATGGAATGAAATCCATTTCGCTTGTCGGCATTTCACTGTAAAACAACAAGTTAATCTCCTTTTCACCCGCATATAAACGGAATGCTTCTGCGGTCATTTGCAGGTAGGCAATAATATCTCCCCGCTTCCACTCTGGTGCATCTGCCCCTCGTTTAAGCTTTGCAATATCTAACAATTGGTTAATCAAAGTAAGGAGATTGTTGCTTTGACGATCTATGGCTGCCCGAAATGCTGTTTTCTCTTTCTCGCAAAGGTTCTCCTTTTGCTGCATCTGGCGGTTCAACCCTTGTATAACAGTTAGGGGTGTTCGAAATTCGTGGGTTATGTTGGTAAAAAAGTCGGTTCGAGTTTGCTCCAGTTTCTTCAATATCTTATTGCTTCGTGTACGTTGACGATAGGCGTAATAAAGCAATGCTGTGATAACAAATGACACCATGACAATAAGCCACGATAAATATATGACGAATTGTTTTTTTTGTTGCTCCATCTTCCCTGCTTCTTCTACTTGTTGGATTTGTAGCGCATTTTTGCTCTGCTCATATCCAAGGCGTATATCCATATATTGATTTGCCTTTTGTATCCCCTGCACACTATCCTGCATTGCCTTGTGCTGCTTGTAATGTTGAAGCGCCAGTTTGTGATTGCCTTGTCTTATATTATGATCGTGTTTAAGAAGATATACAGCAGCCAGATGTTCGGGGGATTTTATTTGATTTGCGACACTCTCAGCAAGCTGAATGTAACGTTGAAACTTAGGAATATCATCGGTAATTAAATGAATGCGGGCATTCGATAAACATGCTTCAAGCCAATGCCATTTGTCGGAAAGCTGGGCCATCAGCTCATATGCTTTTTGATATTCGGCTTTTGCCAACTCGTACTTTTGTTCCTTTTCGTATAATTCACCCAAATATATTAGGCACAACCCAATTCCCAATTCCGATTTGGCATTTCTATTTAGTTCGAGCGACTTATTGAAATAGACGTAAGCCGAATCGTATTGGTGCGATTTCTCGAAAATAGAACCCAAATTGGCATAGTTAATTGCTTGTCCTATCAGACTTTTAAGCGCAATTTCATCTTTCAGGGCCTCGCGAAAGTGTTTCTCGGCTTCGTTGTAGTAACCAAGCATAAGACCTATATTTCCGAGTCCATTTAAAGAGACTACACGGTTTTTAGTACCCACAGGCGTAGGTAAACCCGACCAGGCTTCGGCATATTGTAGCGCCTTATAATAATATTGTGAGGCTTCGCTATGCGCTCCAATGCGCCGGAAGTTGGTACCAAGGTTATTCATTGCCTGAACTATTTCAACGGTATCTCTCAACCTTAGTGCTATTTCCAGGCCTTGCTTGTGGCTATTATTGGCATCGGAAAAACGAGAACTCTTGCGCTGAAGAGAGCCTAAGTACTTATAGCATATCATTTCACCAAAATCATTCTTCTCTCCGATAAACTGTTGTAAGGTTGTTCGAAGCGAATCTTCGCTTCGAATTTTGTGGAGTTTTGCCGAAAGTTCTTTCTGATATTCAGTCGTTTCCTCCGGATATCTTTTAGGCGAGGTGCACTGACTCAACATCGTGATTACAACAAACAGAATAGCAAGTTTTGGAGCCATCATGGTTACGAATTTAATAATCTGATTCATCATTTGAGTATGTTGTTTTGGCATTTTTTTTATCCCTTTTAAAGAAAGCGAACCATGAACGTTTGTGTTCTTTCGGCTTCTGTATGACTGACTCCCGTTCATCAAAGTTTTCCAGCAACTCCTCGTATCGTTTACTGATACATTTGAGTTGTTGCAGAATAGCTTCTTTTTTTGATCGATCGGAATTCATTTCATCTATTTATTGTATTGCTTATTCTAGCCACATGGAGTTCGCCGAGATAACCAACTATACATTGCGAAAAATCACACTCATGCATATTTCATGTTTATGTTACAATAGTCAAAAATAGAACAAGTAGCTCTGGAAATAAATACGCATTTATACGTTAACCTTTCTACGTATTTCTACGTAGAGTCGAATGAAAAATGTAAAAAGGATGGCAATTACATTCAAAACATCTGCTACATAAATGCAAATGAACGATTAGGAAGGGGAATGAAAGCGAGGGTGATGCATTTCGTGACTAAAACCCATTAATTCGTCAATTAATAACAATACATTATCGATTATGAACGTTTATCGGCCTAAACACACTGTTTTATTTTATTTATAACGTTTTTATTCGCATATTTACCATGTTATTTAATCGTGTTGTACTGCAATATAACTATTTATGAATCAGACATTTCCATTTTTACTGCTATGGTTACTGTTATGGGTTTCTGTCTCTTCTGCATCAGAAACACGCATTGATTCACTACACAGTGTGCTCTTGGATCCTAAACTTACTGACGCTGAAAAATTAACATGCTATGAGTTGTTAGGTACAGAATTTGAAAACACCTATCGAGCTGCCGATGCTGCCGAAGCCTATCAACATGCTATAACACTATGTCGAAAATCGGGGAATGTAGAAGATAAACTGTTGTCATTGTTATACCGATATTCCTTGATGGCAACCTATGCAGGCGACTACGACAACGCCATTTCGGCATTAGACGAAATACTAAAGCAAACCGAGCTTTATCCAAACGAAACACTAAGGGCTCGCACATTGATGCAAACGGGACTGGTCTATTTTTTTCAAGACAAATGGGATCAAGCACTTTACTTCTACCAGCAGGCACTGAATGCAGCTGAAAAGCTAAAAAATAAGGAAGGAATATCCATTGCCTATAACAACATTGCAAATATTTATCAAAAACAAGGGCAACCCCAACAAGCGTTTAATTACTACATCAAAGCACTGGAAATACAACGAGATCTGGCCGACAGCGCCTCAATATGCAACTGTCTGATGAATATTGCAACCAATCATCTGGAACAAAATCAACTACAAGAAGTTTCCGAGCCGTTAGACGAAGCGTTGAAAATTGCTGAAAAAATTGGCGACAACGAAATCATTGCATTGTGTAGCATGCACATGGGGGTACTGTTTTCTAAAGTCGGTGAAATGGAGAAAGCGAAAGAAATGTTTAATCGAGCTGAAAAACTTTCTCTGGAAACTGGGTACGAAAGAGTAAGGCAAGAAGTTTTGCATACGGCTAGTGATATTTATCTGGAAGCAAAAAATTACAAATCAGCATATGAATATCTTGAAAAATCGCAAAGGCTCGCCGATACGCTGATGAACCGTCAAATGCTGGAAAAAACACGGGAATTTGAAATTCGATACAAAAGCAAAGAAGGTGAATCGGAATTGGCTTTATATAAACAGAAGTTAAAAACCGTACATCAGCAACAACTTTTTCTTGCCGTTATATTACTGTTGCTCATGATTCTAGTTGTAACGCTTGTGGTCAACCGAAGACAAAGCCGCACAAAGAACAGAAAACTCAAAGAATTGAACGAAACCAAAGACAAACTTTTCTCCATCATATCACACGATTTAAAAAGTCCTGCTATTGCACAAAAGGTAGCGATTGACACCATGATTCAGCAAGTGGATAAATATGATACGGAAACATTAACGATGCTAAAAAACTTTAACCATGCTGCAGAATCGCAGTTAGAGTTGTTGCAAAACTTATTAAATTGGGCCAACTTGCAGACCGGCAAAATGGCCTACAACCCGATACCGTTTAATCTCTGTGAAACCATTAACAAAAATCTGGAATTGTATGCTATATCGGCAAGAAATAAAGACCTGCAATTCGTTTCCAATTTGCCAGAAAATTGCATAGCGCACGCTGATCGACAAATGATAAACACCGTTGTGCGCAACCTGCTTAACAATGCAGTGAAGTTCTCAGAGCCAAATGGAATTATTTATGTAACGGTTTCAAGTCACGACAGTTTTGCACGTATTTCAATAAGCAATAAAGGTGTGGGCATGCCTCAGAAACAGATCGATGAATTGCTGATGGATGGAAAAATCACATCGAGAAGCGGCACACATGGAGAAAAAGGTAGTGGATTAGGGTTAATTATCTGCAAAGAACTGCTAGAGAGGAACAATAGCCATATTGAAATTGAAAGCATAGAAAACAAAGGAACAACGTTCTCGTTTAATCTGTCAAAGCTATGAATCCATTGCCACTAACCCATATTATTCTGGTAGATGACCACGCGTTGTATCGTATTGGACTGCGCACAACCATTACTGCAATAAGTACTCAACTCAGCATTATTGGGGAGTGTGATTCAAGCAACGAGTTTACACGCTTGCTGCAGCAAAAAAAGCTCCCCGACCTAGTGATACTTGACATCTGCCTACCCGACGAAAGCGGCATTACCATCGCCCGCCGATTGAAAGAAGAACACCCGCAGATCAAAATTATTATGCTGTCCTCGGAAGTTTCCGCAGAAACAGTCAGCGAGCTACTTGAAATTGATGTGGAGGGCTATTTGAGCAAATTGGCACAAATGACAGATATAGAAAAAGCCATCCGCTCTGTCATTTCGGGAAATCGACACTACGGACAAAGCGTAGCGAAGATTATGCACGATGTATATCTAACAAAAACGGGCATAACATCTAAAAAAAGATTGTTTGCATCAAATAAAGAAACCGTATTTACTCCCCGTGAAATTGAAATTATACAACACTTATGTGACGGTAATTCAGCCAAAGAAGTGGGAAATAAGCTAAATGTAAGCCCCCGCACCGTAGAAACGCATCGAAATAACATTTTACGAAAACTTGGATTCAGTAATACTGCCGAGTTAATAAAATATGCCGTAAAACAAGGAATAGTAGAGTGGATATAGGGCTATGTAAAAGTTGGATATACTAAAAACAGAACAACAAGCTTGTTCTGGGATATGAGTGTTTCGATTGACTTTTAAAAACGCATTTACTAATTATTAATAGCGTTAATCATACCCATTTAGAAGCGTCAGCAGCATTTGAAATCTACAGAAACCTTTGTATATCTATACATTTAGCATTGCCTGTTACTGCGACAAAACAACAAAATTTATTTTTTTATTTTAATTCTAAAAAGCATTTATAGGGCGATTATTTATATTGCATACAAAAAAAAGGGAGAGGCTCTGGAATGCGTCTCTCCCTTTTTTAATAACAAAATGGTTTTTTAATCCAACTTATGAATTACTAAACCACTACGTAGTTTTGGTTCAAACCACGTTGTTTTTGGAGGCATAATGTTTCCAGTATCAGCAATGTCAATTAATTGTTTCATGGATACAGGATAAAGTGCAAAAGCAACTTTCATTTCGCCATTATTCACTCTGCGTTCTAGTTCACCAAGACCACGGATTCCACCAACGAAATCGATTCTAGTATCGCGACGTAGATCTTTTATTCCCAATATTTGGTCTAAAACAAGATTTGAAAGAATGGTAACGTCAAGAACTCCAATGGGATCGTTGTCGTTGTATGTACCTGGTTTTGCAACCATTGAGTACCATTTTCCCTCTAAGAACATGCTAAACTCATGCAATTTTGCGGGACGATATTGAGATGCACCTTCACATTTCACAACAAAGTTTTTGTTCAATGCTGTTATAAGTGCCTCGGGAGTCAATCCGTTTAGATCTTTTACAGTACGGTTGTAATCAATGATTTGCAACTGATTGTCAGGAAAATGAACCGCTAAAAAGTAGTTGTACTCTTCGGTTCCGTTGTGCTTTGGATTTCTCTCTTTGTGATGTTGTCCTACACGTGCAGCAGCAGCGGTTCTGTGATGTCCATCGGCTACATAGGTAAACGGCACTTTGGTAGCAAACAACTTGGTAATTTTCTGAATCGTTTCATCATTATCAATTACCCAAAAATGGTGTCCAAACCCATCATCCGCAACGTAATCGTATTCTGCTTTTTTGCTTTCTACAACGTTTTTAATAATTGCATCCAACTCATCAACAGCAGGATAAGCGAAAAAAACAGGTTCCATATTAGCATTGTTAATAAGGACGTGTTTCATTCTATCCTCCTCTTTGTCGGGGCGAGTAAGCTCATGTTTCTTGATTATTCCATTGAAATAATCGTCGATATGAGCGGCAGCTGCTAAACCATATTGTGTTCTTCCGTCCATGGTTTGAGCATAAACGTAATAGCACTCTTTAGTATCTTGCAACAACCAACCCTTTTTCTGCCACAAATTAAAATTATCGACTGCTTTTTGATATGCTTTTTCGTCGTGCTCATCAAAACCCGGTTCGAAATCAATTTCTGGCTTAATAATATGAAGTAGAGAACGTTCTGTTGCCTCTGCTCGAGCCTCTTCGCTATTTAAAACATCATAGGGACGAGATGCTACCTCTTTTGCATATTGCTTTGGAGGACGTACTCCTTTAAATGGTTTTATTATTGCCATTATAATCTATTTTAAATTTTATAATTACTTGTTAACTTGGAACGTAGTATCGCCAGACTTAAAGAAACCAACGATTTGTTTTGCTGCAGCTATTCCAGCGTTAACATTAGCCTCTGATGTTTGGGCACCCATTTTTTTAACCGATGCTAAAACTCTTGCCCCAAATTTCTCAACAAGCTCTCCCTGATTACCAGCAGCGATATCGGTTGCATATTTAAACTTTGACTTTTCAGTCATAATACGCACTAAATCGGCCTCGTTCATAACCTCTTTGCGAGCTGTATTTACAATAATTCCATGTTCCGGCATACGGTTCATTAAATCATAGTTAATACTTTGTTTTGTATCTGCATTGGCGGGCATGTGTAACGAAATAATCTCGCATTTGTCATACAATTCTTCTGGGTTTTTCACTGCAATAACGCCATGTTCTTTTCCTAGTTCAGGATTGCGAGCCAATGATGGGGAATATGCGTACACTTCCATTCCAAAACCGTTAGCAATGCATGCTACAATTTTACCAATGTGACCAAAAGCGTGCAAGCCTAATTTTTTACCTCTCAATTCAGTACCGCTCGTTCCCGAGAAACCATTCCTAACGAGATGTAATAGGAAGCTAAAAACAAGTTCTGCCACAGCATTCGAGTTTTGACCTGGAGTATTCATTACAATAACTCCTTTGCTAGATGCTGCTTTTAAATCTACGTTATCGAATCCGGCTCCTGCGCGTACAACAATTTTAAGTTTTGCAGCAGCTGCAATTATCTCCTCAGTCACTAAGTCGGAACGCACAATTATAGCGTTCGCATCGGCAGCTGCATCTTTAAACTGTTGTGGGGTTGTATATTTTTCGAGTAGGGCAAATTCATGACCACTCTCTACGATTACTTTTTTTATTTGCTCAACTGCACTGGCTGCAAATGGCTTTTCGGTAGCTACTAATATTTTCATTTTTTTGTTTTTTTTAGATTATGTTCAAATTTCATTTTCCTAAACAATGTAGATTTAGACCTTCCGGCAGCCAAGCAATAATGCAATTAATCAGGAACTTATGATCTAATTTGCATTCAATTGGCTGATTTCATGGATTCTACCTCTTTAACATTGCAAATAGCATTGGGAACAGGAAGATGTTTTGTTTCAACGTTTAACGATAATCCATCGTACGGTTAAATTAGTCCTGATGTTGTTCCTTTACCTCAAACCCAAAACGATGTGAAGAAAATCAATTGCTCCCTTTAGGGTTGGGGTAACCAATTGATTGGTCCCTTTGTGAACAGGGAAAGGAATTAATTTTATCAGAATTAGATGTAAAAACGGATAACCATTTTTTATGAAAATAGCAGCCGAGATTATCTCGACTGCTTTTCATTTTAAAAATCTTCCTGTCAAAGATCCTATTGAAAGTATCCCAAAGTTTCGGGATTTATTCGATATCAATAAAAACTTATGCTTTCAGTTTTTCAAATTCTTTCATTGCTTCTACTAATGCTTTAACGTCTTCAATAAGGCTAGCATTGTAAGCTGATGCACGGAATCCGCCCACATCACGGTGGCCTTTAATTCCAATAATATTTCTTTCGCTGGCAAATTTTATGAACTCGTCTTGTAAAGGAGCATATTTCTCGTTTAATACAAATACGATATTCATTCTTGAACGAGATCCTTTTTCCACCGGTGCAGAAAATAATTTATTTCTATCAATCTCAGCATAAAGCATATCGGCACGTTCAATGGCGTTTTTCTCCATCTTTTTAACTCCGCCAACTGATTTTACCCAAGCCAACGTCTCTTTAAGTGCAAAAATATTTACACAAGGAGGAGTATTGTTCATTGAACCACTTTTCGCATGTACTGAATATTTGAACATGGTAGGAATTGGTCGGTCAGCAACGGCTGTTTTAAGGAATTCGTCTTTAATAATTACGAATGTTACTCCTGCTGGTCCAAGGTTTTTCTGAGCACCACCATAGATCAAAGCGTATTTAGTTACATCAACCGGACGGCTCATTATGTCTGACGACATGTCGGCAATAACAGGAACAGGACTGTTGAGATCTTCGAAAATCTCAGTTCCATAAATTGTATTATTTGTGGTAATGTGAACATAATCAACATCCGTAGGGATTTTGATTCCTTTTGGGAAGTAGGTGTGTTTTTTATCTTCGCTACTTGCAATAATCTCAACTTCACCAAAAAGTTTTGCTTCTTTGATCGCTTTTTCTGACCAAACACCTGTATTAATATAGGCAGCTTTCTTTTTCAGAAAATTCATGGGAACGGTAGCAAATTGAGTACTTGCACCACCACCAACAAACAGCACATGATAATCTGCAGGGATATTAAACGTTTCACGGAAAAGTTCAATCGTTTCGTCCATTACAGCTTGAAAATCTTTACTACGATGCGACACTTCCAGGATAGATTGTCCCGAATTGTTTAATTCCAAAATTGCCTTTGCAGTGTTTTCCAAAGTGCTTGCAGGCAGTTTGCAAGGACCGGCATTAAAGATATGTTTTTTCATAATTAATATGGATTAAAAATGTTTATTAGTAATCGTTTTTAAATTCACAGCGAAATTACTGATTTTGTTACAATTAATCGAGCCTTACTATGAAATTCTAAGTGAAACAAATATTTTCTTTCAAAAACAGAACATACCAATGGACTTATTAGCAAGTCACACATCACAATACCAACACTTTAACACATCAATATGTTTTAAAGCACCCGTTAAGAAACGTTTATGAAAAAGGATTAAAAATTGGGACGTTCCTCACTCCTTTTTCCATCATCATTAAATCGATTAAACACTCGAACCGTCGAATAAGCGAACTCAATATTATTGTGCTTTTCAAATTCCCCCAAAATCTCTTCCCATATTAATTCTGAAAAGAATCGTCGCTTGGTAGGGGGTACTAAATATCGAACCGAGAGCAAAATGCCGGATCTATCAACCGATGTTACAACCATGGGGCGCGTTTGAGATATGCGGATCAAAAACTTGCGGGTGGTTTTTTGAATCTCCTTTGCTGCGCTTTCAGATGCCTTGCTGGTCTGCTTTACGACAATAGCATTTAATATGGTTTTCGCTTTTCGCCAATCACTTTCATAGGTGAGATGTATATTTAATTCGTCCCAAATATAATTGAACCCATCGGTGTAATTGGCAATACTTTCACTAAAAACAACCGAATTGGGAACATGTACAATTCTGCCCGTAGGTTGATCGCCCCCTGCCCAACCACCAATTTCGAGTATGGTGAACTTAAATATCCGAATATCAATCACATCGCCTTTGTGGGCTCCCACCTCAATGCGATGGGTTAGCTCAAAAGGAGCACGCCAGGTAATGAAAAACCATCCCGCAATATCGGTCAGCGGGTCTTTCAAGGCGATGGCAATCCCTGCTGAAACTAAGCCCAAATAAGTTGCCAACGAAGTAATTCCTTCAAGCCAGATGCTCACAATGAGAATTAACCCAACAATCCATATTACTCTGCTCGTGGTTTTTCGGTAATTATAGTTCCGCTCTCCTGTAACTGTAAAACGATCAGAAACACCGAGCAACAATCGTCGTAAAGCCCAAATAACTGCAATAACCACAACGGTTTTAAGAATGTTGAAAATAATATCCTGTGAAACGCCCGAGTAATGCCCAATTGTTTCGATGATTGAATTCATGGTCTCCGTTTTTTTGTGTTTGATTGTAAAGTCGCTATTTTTGAGGTCAATTTTACAATAAATAAAATAGGGTTATCCGTTTTTACACCAAAATTAGAATTTGATTTCCTTCTTTAACCCCACCCCTAAAGGGAGTGAAGAAAATCAAATTCACCTTTAGGATTGATGAATGACATTGATTTTCAAAATCTTACTCAACCATTAAGTACGAAAACGAACAACCATCAAATAAAATATAAAGGGACGAATTTATAATTAATTAGAGATAACTCCTAAAAAGAATGAAGCAAATTCTATATCTTCGACATTAAATTAAAAAACAGAACGTTTAACCCTACAAAAACAAGTAAACGAAGGTAATTTAAATCAACAAAGAAAACAGAATGAAATATAAATCAATAGAGTACGCAGACCACGGCAATTACGGAATTTTAAAACTCAATATTCCAGATAAGTTAAATGCCATGTCGCCACAGATGCTACTTGATTTGCGACACTTTTTTGAACAGACATTTCCTACACATATTCGGTTTTTAATTATAAGTGGAAATGGAAAATGTTTTGGCGCTGGCGGCGATTTAAAAGCAATGTATTCCATGGATCGCCAATCGGCGGCAGAAATTTCACACCAAACGCAT
>Ga0265295_1005761_pt1 | contig 15524 bp, 15 predicted proteins | sample Munlansysbiofilm_FD_192503 | JGI IMG/M metagenome (GOLD analysis project Ga0265295, IMG submission 192503) | Leachate microbial communities from a municipal landfill in Southern Ontario, Canada - Methane capture system biofilm | ecosystem: Engineered > Solid waste > Landfill > Unclassified ... | reverse complement strand
GGCCAGAAAGCAAAAACGACTGGAAGAAAAACGCCGCTCCGCACGCCACCAGATTGCGGCAGCCGGGGACACTTTTAACTCGCTAACTCAACAGAAGCGATTCTCCATTTCCAGCTGAGGCAAAACAAGGCGCTGAAGCAGTGGTCTGCGGCCATACGATAGTCTGCCGGGGCAGAGAACGATCAAAAGCTGTGTGCAGAGGGTTGATCGGGCAACAGGATGTTTCTTCTATTCAGATCGAATAATGATGTTTGAGTATTTAATTCGGATGTGGCTGAAATATGGTCGAAAAGCAGCGTGTAAAACAGTGTTTCCGTACTTAGGATTGAATACTATAAATGACGATGGTATATCCTGTTTCAATTGTTCATGATAACAATGTTAATCAGGACCAGTTCTGTAAAATGCAAGATATAGTAGTCTGTCTACCATAGGTTAGCTGCGATGGAACCCAAGCATGGAAAGTATAATCTGGAGAGATACAAGAAAGATCTGGAGAAGCTCATAAGGAAAGGTAAACAGCTGGCGCTTGCACCTCGCGTGACTTATGGCTGGCGTTAGGTTGCTGAGAAATCATGATTATCGATGCGTGGGATCCACAAACTTTTAGTGCTGAGATTGCGACAGTGCTTACCAAACATTCCGAATTGATTTTTGACTACCACGTAGAAGATCGAAGGTTAATGCACGAACATTTGAATAGCTCTCCATATCAGAGTTTAAAACCCAACAGGCTATTCCGAGCTCATCAGAATTTTCGCGAAAACACGCTGGCGCCGATCGTAGCTAAAAGTCGTATCCGAGTATGGCATTATACACGTCTCACGGATGAAGAAGCTAATACAATGTGTAGTAAAATAGTGCCGTCATCGCTGGAATACCTACGTTATCGGTTAAGCAATTTAGTTGCGAATAATCTCCTAACGAAGGACGACGCCGAAACAGTGTTCGCTCAAAGCCCCTATCACCGGCAACCATTTCGTACAAACAGTTTATGGACTACCGTCCTTCCACTTTCGCATTGCGATTGCGGCGTAGAGTTGCTTCTTAAATACTGGGGAGGTGAGTCCGCCTACTTTTGGCTTTCTGATGAGCGAATAGTCAATACGTTGAGGAATTTAGGCACTTCGAGGATTGTTGAAATAGAAACTGCCCTCATGGACGAATTAAATGGTTACTCAGTCGCGGGAATATTTTTAGCTGCGTGGGCACGCCAACTTGGCGCACCAGTTACTCCCTCTAACAGGGATCTCCTTATTAGAGAGTTTATTGATACCGCGAAAGTTATTCGTATCCATACAAAGGAGGATAACTTCTTTGAGGCTGTTGGAACAACTTACCCTGTGGGTGCCAGCACACTTTTAGAAGATGATAATGGATCCACCATTTAACATCTCAGTCAACTCGGACCTGTGCAAGCGTGGCTTCAGCTTATCCGTACAGGTCGATTACTTCAATCTTGCCTATGAAACATCCTATGGCATCATCAGACATCATCAACATCAAAAGTCCGTACCCTTTTTTCGAGACTGTGCAGCGTCTGCTTGCTGCATTTGCAGCAAAGAACATCAAAGTTTTTGCAACCATTGATCAGCAGGCCGAGGCCAGTGCTGCGGGGCTGACAATGGAACCAACCACTTTGATCATCTTCGGCAACCCGCAGGCCGGCACACCGCTCATGCTTGCCAACCCGCAGGTCGGTGTTGATCTGCCGCTCAAGGTGCTCATCAGCGAGTCAACTCCTGGAGAGGTTGTTGTCTTCTTCACGGCGGCAACAGCCATCATCAAGCGTCACGGGCTGCCATCCGAACTCACTGCAAACCTGGCAGCAGCTGAGCGTTTGATCGAGGCTACGCTGAGCAGGAGCACTGACTCCTGACAGTTTGTGCAGGCTGTTCCACAGTTATCGGTCTGATCTCCAGCAGGTAGCTGCCGGTAAACAGAGGAGCCATCCCGGGCAACTCAGACACAGTAAAGACAATGATCCACAATCGGACGGATGCTGGTTTTTCTGACCGGTCATTGCCCTCCTTCAGCTTTAACCATCATTCAACAGCTGGAACCTGGTGATGCATTCTCCATGCAACCTCCCAGCTGAACACTGTTGCGTTTAAACCATCTTTTTCAAACTCATCAACCCTGATCGCCCTGGACAAGGTTGATCCCGCCACACTTTCATTTCATATTTTTCTTCATAATTTCAATTAGATATTGAGAAGTTTTCAGGTGAACAGCAGGTTTTTCCTGTTGGGTAATGTAGCCGAATCAAAAAAGTTTAGGAGCATCTAACAATTTACTTGTCAGCTTATTTATTTTCGCTATAGTGGATTTCTCGATGAGGAAGCCTGGTCATGCAGGCATCGTGCACCCGACCAGGTCTTTCCATCATCGAAGCATGCAGACGGAGCAATTCCGATTTTTTCTCCGGAGTTTTTTTATCCGTTGAATGCAGACTCTTTAAATCATCAGTGTCTGGTTACGGTACAGATTGAACGCTCTAACTTCTTGTTTTTTTTGTTTATAAATAAACAAACATGCCTGTGATCGACTTGAACAGTCATCCCTTTCACCGACACCCTGTTGGAAACTTTCCGGAGGATGGGGCAGGTGCCCATCGGGAAGCTGGTTTTTGCACAGGGCATGGAGCACATGTCATCGGCGGTCTTTTGCCGGTGCATGACCACATATCAAGGCAGCAGGCAGGTAAGCATGTTCACCTGTCTCGATCAGTTTCTTTGCATGCGTTTGTTCAAATCGCAGACAGGCAGGGCCCCGGAGCCGCAACGGTTTATACACTGGATTCACCAACCATTGATCTGCGTCTCTCTCCGCCTTTTGGGGCAACTTTCCGCAGACAAAAAGGGGGGTCCTGCCTGTATCCGACGACAATTATTTGCAGAAAATCCGAGCACGGGTGCTCTTTTGCTTGAAAACGATTTGCAATTTCGCAGGTGCGGTCTGTCCGGGAAAAACTTGCGGAACAAGCATCGGCTTGAGTGGCGGTTAGGCATTTTTCCCCAGGCTGAGCAGGACTTGTTTAACTGAATATTTTCAATATATTCACTAACATCAACCAAGTAATTGTCATAAGGATCTATCATGTCCAACAGTCCCAGTGCCATGTCGGGCAGAAAAAAACCCGACCCCCTCAACATGGTTCCGGAAGCACCCGGTGCTGATGCCTCGTATTTTGCCGCAATCTCTGATTCCCCTGTCAGCAGGGCGTTCAGCCGTAAGGTTTCCGTTCACGCCGGAATGGGCGGTGTTCCGGTTCCCAGGGAAGAGATTCCCGCTTTGCAGGAGCGTTTGCGTGCCGGGCGTGGCGGCCGTCCTGCCGCTGCCTATGTGCACTTGCCCTACTGTGAAAACAAGTGCCTGTACTGCGGCTTTTTTGGCGGCAAGTACACTGAAAACGCAGGGGCCGTGTACCTTGAGGCCCTGGTACGGGAGATTGAGCTTGAGCGGGCGTACTGTAACCCGGAAGCTCCCATCAACGCGCTCTACCTTGGCGGCGGTACTCCCACTGCCATGCAACCGGATGAGCTGCTGCATCTCCTGCAGACCCTGAAGCAGGTTCTGCCTCTTGCCAATGATTGCGAGATCACGGTTGAAGGACGCATCCATAATTTTGAACCGAAACGGATAGAAGCCTGTCTTGAAGGGGGAGCCAATCGATTTTCCATCGGCATACAGAGCTTCAATACAGAGATCCGTCGCCGTCTGGGCCGTATTTCCACGAAAGAAGATATTATCCGCAACCTCCGATTTCTTGCCCGCTATAACCAGGCGGCACTCATTATTGACCTTATCTATGGACTTCCCGGCCAAAGCCTCACCGACTGGGAAGATGATATCCGCACCTTTCTTGATCTGCCGCTGGACGGCGTGGATCTGTACCAGCTCAACATTTTTCCGGGCAGCGCACTTTCCAGCGCTATTGATACAGGCAGGGTTCCTCCGGCGGCGTCGTTGCCGCAGCAGGGTGCTTTTTTTGAGCGGGGCGTGGCATTGATGCAGGGTGCCCGTTGTCGCCGGCTGTCCATGAGTCACTGGGGACGCACTGCGCGTGAGCGGAATATTTACAACCCCCTGGCTAAAAAAAGAGCGGACTGTCTGCAGTTCGGCGCCGGTGCCGGCGGTGTCCTGCAGGGTTGGTCCATGTTCAACCATCCTAAGGTTGAGCAGTACCTTCAATGTTGTAATGCCGGAGAAAAACCCGTGGCCATGATGACTGCGCCGTCGCCGGATATGTCGGTAGTGCGCGTTATTCTGGAGCAGATGGAGTTCTGCCGGTTGAATCTGGACGATGTTGATGCGGCCTTCGCAGGCTGTACAGGCAGGAACGGTAAGGAAAGGAACGCACACACCCTGTATGCGCCTTTATTGGACAACTGGAAAAAGGCGGGGCTTGTCACCCAGGATGGCCCCTGGGTGGAACTCTCGCTCGCAGGCCAGTTCTGGCAGGTAAACCTCACACAAGCGCTCATTGGCTGGCAACGCCAAATGGGCAAGGAGTAAGTATTGATGCATCCACTACATGCATATCCACTCAAACCATTTCTGCTTGCGTTCCCGGTCACGGTCTTGCTCACCGTGGCCGGCATGCCAACGGAAACAAATGCAGCTGAAGACGTTCCGGTTAAACTGGAAAGCGCAGAGACCAAGCCCCGCCAAGGGCAGACTACCCCAGGAGAGGCAAGCGCGCAACCAGACACCGCACCGGATCCTGAAAAAACAATGGAGACCCTCCGGGAGGTATCGATCACTGCGACACGTACCGAACGGGAGATCTTTGATGTGCCTTCTTCCATTGCAGTGATCGGCCCGAAACAATTAGCGCATGAACCGCAAGCCACCATTGCCGAGCAACTGCGGGATATCCCCGGTGTGCAGGTTAATGACGGCGGTATAGGCGGTGGGGCGAAACGCGTGTCCATCCGTGGCGAGAGCGGATCCAGAGTGCTTGTCCTGATCGACGGCATGAAGATTTCCGAACAGAAATCCATGGACGGCAGCATGATAATGATCGACCCGCTCAATATAGAGCGTATCGAAGTCATTAAAGGTCCGGCCTCTGTTCTGTACGGCTCGGAAGCCATTGGCGGCGTGGTGAACGTTATCACCAAAAAAGGTGGAACAAGGCCTGTGCAGGGGACTCTGGCGACCACCTATAACAGCGCTACCAACTCGCTCACTCCCTATGCCTCGCTGTACGGTTCGTATAACGGCTTCAGCTATCGCGTTTCCGGTGACTATACGGACGCAGACGACAAACGCGGCGCTGACGGCAAATTGCCCAATACCAGTTACATGGAAAAAAACTGGTCGGCCTACCTTGACTATGCCTGGGAAAAGGGCAGGGTCGGTGCCGGGTATGACCACTATTGGAGTTCCAACAGTATCCCGGGCGTTGTAACGACGGAAATAACAACCAATACGATTACCGCCGGTATGGGTTCCCTGAATGTGACAGGTCCGGCAACTGTCGGCATAGATCTGGATCTGCCCAAGTGGAAAAGAGACCGTGTCTATGCATTTGCTGAATTCGACGAGATTTCAGAGGCGCTGAAAAAAATAAAGATCACGCCATTCATGCAGTGGACCCATAAAGATTTCACCAACACTATTTCTCTGGACTATGACGCCAGCGCTCCTTCTCCCATGCCACCTCCAGGCGGGCGGTTTTTGTTCGAACAGACCATGGAGCAGGATATCTGGACACGCAACAAACAGACCAGCCACGGCCTCAACCTGCAGACAGATTGGATGCTCGGTGCGTCTCATTACGTTATTGCCGGAATGGACTATCTCTATGACGATCTGGATGCATCCACAGAGACGACCATGGACATGCTGCTTCGCATGAGACCCAACAGCAACAACCCGTTTATCCCCTGGGTGGAGGTCCCTGCGCAAACTTATACGAACTATATCTATAAGGGGAGTCAGAAGACATTGGCCGCCTATGTGCAGGATGAATGGCTCATTACACCGGACTGGACGGCCACCATTGGTCTGCGCGCAACCTGGATAGATTCCGAGCTCAGCGACACCAACGACCCTGCTCTGGACGAGAGAAGCACTACGGACAGTCATGTCGTGGGAAGTGCCGGTCTTGTTTACTCCGGCTTTGAAGACTGGCGCCTGCGCGGCACCTATTCGCAGGGGTATCGGTACCCCTCGTTAAACCAGTTGTACATCGGCACATCGCATGGCAACAGCGGGTACAATTATCCGGACCCTAATCTGCAACCGGAAAAGTCGCATAACTTTGAACTGGGAGCACGGTACGATGCCAACGGCTTTGTAGGTGATTTCGGCGTATTTTATTCGATGGCGGATGACTACATCGCCATGAAGTCGCTGCCCAACACCTTTGATAACCAGTTCACCAATATGGATTCCGCAACCACCTATGGTGCGGAACTCATTCTCAGCTACACGTTTGAGCCGTGGGAGCTGACACCATATGTCAGTGGAGCATACCTGCACCGCCGCTACGACCAGGGGGAGAACGGGGGCAAAACATCCGACACCGGTGATCCGCACTGGACAGGACGGGCCGGCCTTAAATACGAGCACCGGTACTCCAGCAGATTCAGCGTGTATGCCGATGCCTTCGGCCGTTTTTCATCAAGAGCTAAAGAGAAAATCGACGACGATACCACAGACTATCAGGCGGGCTGGGGAACAGCCAACCTGGCCCTTGGCGCGCGTTTTGGCGAGGAACGCAATGTCTTTGTGGACCTGGGACTCAACAACCTGTTTGACAAGCGGTACACACCGGCAAAAAGCTCTGTGGAAGATGCCGGCTTCAATGCCGTCGTGCGGGTTGGGATGGAATTTTAATGTCGTGCACCCGGTACAAAGGTCTGTGCCGGGTGCACAGTCAATGGTTTTAGATTTTCAGGGGAGTTTGTATGAAATCCGCAGAGATCATGCTTCCAGGAGACACCCCCATGCCTCCGCTTGTGGTGGATGGAGAGGCGAGTGCGTACCGACGGACACACTGGACCACGCGTGAACTTGTGACCATCGGCGTATTTGCCACGATAATCAAGGCCTCGACCATCATGCTGGCCTATGCCGGCGGCGGTATGAATCCGGTCACGCTGGCGGCTAAAAACTGCCTGTATGCCACGTTGATGATTGTGCTGCTGCATAAAGTCCCGCGCACCTGGACCATGACCCTGGCCGTGGGCATAACCTCGCTGATCTCTCTGCTGCTCATGGGGCAGGGTATTCTGCACGGGCCGGCCACGGTGGTTGCCTGTCTGCTGGGCGAAGGGGCCATCTCTATGCTGGGAGGATATGGCAGAACCCGCAACATCGTCGTGGGGGTGATGGTGGCCGAAATTGCCTCTAAGGCGGCAGGCCTCGGCCTTTCCTGGCTGGTTATGCGGGAACAGCCGGGCATGCTCATTGTTGCCACCGTGTTTGTCGCCATAGGTGCTATAGGAACTTTTCTGGGAAGTATTACCGGAATCCGGTTTATGAAGGAGCTGCGTCATGCGGGCATCATTATTCACTAATATCAACACGGAAACCTTTGTCGCCGGGCTGGATGTGCGGGCAAAACTGTTGATCTGCATAGCCGGTTCCGTGGCGTCCATTATTCTTTCCTCACCGCTCAGTCTCGGATTGATTCTGGGGTTGAGTACTATCCTGGCGTTTGGAGCGGCCAGACCCGGAACCATTATGAAGGCATACTGCTTTGGCCTGCTGATGATGTTTATTGCCATGGGCTGCACCGCGCTCATCGGGCTTGCCGTACCAAGTCTGATGCGCTGGAACTTTGTCAGTCTGACGGTACCGTTTTTACGGATGCTTGTTTCCATCAACCTGCTGCTCATGCTTGCGCTTTCCACCCCTGTACAGGAGTTGTTCAACCGGCTGCGGATGGCACGTCTGCCTACCTGGCTCCAGATACCTCTTTCCGTGGCCATACGTTTTATCCCGACCTTTCTTGAAGATTGCGCCCAGATACGCGACGCAGCCCGTCTGCGTCCGAGCAGAGGATTGACCGGGTTATGGCGCGGCATGGTGGTGCCACTGTTGTTCCGCGTACTGTACTCCGCAGATGACCTTGCAATGGCCGCTGAACTCAAGGGCATCAGCACAGCGGGGCAGGCGGGGGGCGAGGCGCTTCCCGGTCTGGGCCAACGTGATTTTGTGATGTTGACGCTGACTGTTGTTGCTTTTTGTGCGGCAATTGCTCTCCAGCACTTCGGACCGCGCTTTACCCCCCTTCCCATGTGAGTTGTGCCATGTTGCAGATGTCTTCAGTTTCCTACTCGTATCCCCATGCTGCGGACCTGGCCGTGCGCGACATCACTTTAAGCCTTGCGCCCGGTGAAGTGATGCTGTGCACCGGCCGGAGCGGCTGCGGCAAGTCCACGTTGACCAGGCTGGTCAACGGGCTTGCTCACCATTACCTTGGAGGCACTGTGCAGGGCCAGGTACTGGTGGATGGTCAGGACCCCCTGCACATCTCTCCGGCCGAGCTGGCCCGGCATGTGGGGACACTGTTTCAGGATCCGGAGCGGCAGTTTTTCGCTCTCACTGTCGGGGATGAGCTGGCCCTCAGCCTACAGTGGCGGGGATGGTCAGCGGACGACATTCGGCAGTCGGTCGACGAAAGTGCCCGTTTGCTCGGTATCGAAGACATGCTGTCGCATACGATTCTGGGGGTGTCGGAAGGGCAGAAACAAAAGGTGGCTCTGGCCTCTCTGTTGGCGGCCCGGCCAAAGCTGCTTGTGCTGGATGAGCCGACAGCCAATCTGGATCCTGAATCAACAGCCGAACTGACGCAGATCCTTGCCGAATTGAAAAAACAAGGCATTGGGATGTTCATCGTCGATCATCGTCTGCACTGGTTGCGTGATCTGGCTGACAGCGTTCTGATTCTGGAGAACGGACGGATTATGGCTCGCGGCGATTTTTCCATGCTGGACGATGCTGAGTTGCGGGTGAAGTACGGCCTGCGGGCGGCAACGGTTGACGATCCGCGCACCACCCTGCCTGATATGTATACAAAACAGGAGGCAAAATCGCCTGACCGGGAGACCGCCTTTTTCAGCTGCCATGACCTTGTGTTTGCCTACCCAAAGGGCAAGCCGGTTTTCTCCGGAGAAAGCCATAGCTTCAATCCCGGTGATATCATTGCGTTAATCGGGGAAAACGGCGTGGGCAAGACAACACTGGCCCGCCTTCTCACCGGGCTGGAACGTCCACAAGAGGGAAGCGTTCAGATAGGCGGGAATGCTGTGAAACCCAAACGGCTTTCCCGTCACGTGCAGGTCGTCTTGCAGAACGCCGGACACCAGCTCCGTATGAAAAGCGTCATGTCCGAGCTGGAGGACGCAGCGGAAGGGGTTATCCCAAAAGAAGATCATGCAACAGCTGTACAGTCCTGCATGAAAACATATGCGCTCGACCAACTGGCAAAACGGCATCCCCAGTCGCTTTCCGGTGGCGAAAAGCAGCGTCTGGCAGTGGCCTGTGCGGCTATCAGGCAACCGGACATGCTGATTCTGGACGAGCCGACCAGTGGTCTGGATGGTGAAAACATGCAGCGCATGGCGGAAAGTATGCGGCGCGTTGCCGCTGGCGGCGCCTGCCTGCTGGTAATTTCCCATGACCTTGAACTTATTCAACACGTATGCACGGGGAAAATCGTGCTGCAAAAAAATACAGGAGATATTGCGTAATGACTTCCACCAATTCGTCTACAACTGAAACGCTCCGCTCGCTGGTGGCGGAAAAACTGGTTGAAAATCCAAACTTCATGCCGCAGATGCTAGCCAAAGAACTGGGCGTTCCCATGCGCCGCATTATCGAAGCACTGCCCGATTCCATGCGATCACGCGCACCTGGCTCGGCATTCATTGCCATCTGGGAAACCATGACGGCATGGGAAAAGGTTACCTTCATGGCTGAGACTCCGGGGGCTATTCTGGAGATCTCCTGTCGGCTGCCCAAAGGCAAGGTTGCCCATGGCATGTACAACCTCATGGATAAGACCAACCCATTGTGCGGACATCTGCTCATGACTCGGGTTGATTCCATCTGGTTTGTTTCCAAACAGTTGTTCGGTCTGGAAAGCCATTCCGTGCAGTTTTTCAATGTGCAGGGAGATCAATGTTTCGGCGTGTATCTGGGACGGGATGAAAACCGGCAGATCATTCCTTCGGTAAAAGAAGGGTTTCTGGCGCTTAAAGCCGAATACCCCTGCACCTGCAAAAACGAAACAGGCTGCAAAGAGAGTGCACCGATTCAAGAGGGGGCATCCATATGAAAACGCTGATCGTCTATTCCAGCCGTACTGGCAATACGCGTATGATCGCTGAAGCTGTGCACTCTGTCGCCCCTGCAGACGCCGAATTATTTGTTGTGGCCGATGCACCGGACCCGGCAGACTACGATCTGCTTGCGTTGGGATTCTGGGTGGACAAAGGTGAACCGGACAGGGCCATGACAGACTACATGGGCCGTGTGCAGGGGAAATCCGTTGCACTGTTCGGAACGCTCGGGGCCTGGCCGGATTCGGATCATGCGCGGGAGAGCATGCAGAAAGCTGTTGATCGTGTGCCCGGCAGCAAGGTACTCGGCACCTTTATCTGCCAGGGTAAGATTGATCCGAAAGTCCTTGCTGCCATGGCCAAGATGCCGGAGGCGGCCAAACACCATGCCATGACCGCAGAGCGAAAGGCCCGTATCGCCGAAGCCGCAAAACACCCTGATGAAAACGACTGTGCCGCGGCGCGAAAATTTTTCACAGAGGTTCTGCAGCAGGTCGGTATGAAGTAGGTGGTGATTGCCGATGAACCGGTACAGTCAAAATGAACACTTCGGAAAGCTCGTTGTCTGAACGATCAGCTTTTTGACGATCTGGACGAGCGCCAGGAACAGGAGCTGTACCGGTTCATGCAGGGATAAAGCAGCCGGGCCGGTCGATGAAAAGAAGGACATTGCATATCACCGGCACGGTAAACGGAGATATTGTCTTGCCAGGGTTTTTATCTCAAAAACACGAACACGATTTTCCTGATACAAATGTAAGGTATTCTGTATGTCTATGTCTCTTATTTATCACAAGATAGGACCGGCTGGTGTTGTGCTTGTGCTTCTTTCCTTTGCAGCCCTGTATTTTTCCATAAAAAATGTGACGTTGCTGCTGCTTATCAACAGAGATTTTCGTCAACGTTTCAGCAAAATAGAGTCCGGCGAACTGTCGTATTCCTCCGAACTGCACAGGCCGCAGAATCCGCTCAGTGGTATTATTGCGGCGGTTGTAGAGACACATGCCACCCATTCCAACGATATCCGTGCTGAAGTGGCGTATCTGTTCCACCGTAACTTTGAGCGTATCAACCGCGACATCACCTGGCTCAAGCTCATCTCGGTCATTGCTCCGCTGCTGGGATTATTGGGAACCATGCTCGGGATGGTCGCCGTGTTCCGTGAACTTGCAGCCGGGGCAGGAGCCGCCAACGCAGCCACGTTGGCCAACGGTATCTGGGAAGCACTCATCACAACCATCATGGGGCTGACAGTTGCTGTGCCGACGTTGGTTGTTTTTTATTTTTTGAGTCTGAAAATGAAAGGTTTTCATATTGAGGCCATTGAGCACAGCTACCGTGCTGTGCATCTGTTCCAGCGCAACTGTCCCCATGCCAGGACAGTACACGAAGCAGAATCCTCATCTCAAGACAGATGTCCCATGAGCGGGCAGGACGGAAAAACAGTTTTGCAAAGCGACTGTCCTTCTGTGGAAGCGGTCTGAAAACGCCGCCGGTAACAGGTAAATTATGTGTTCAGAGGATTGGTTATGTCGGAAACGTTTTCTTTTGAAGATGAAATTGATGCCAATATTGATCTTACGCCACTGATCGATACGGTATTTATGCTGCTGATCTTTTTCATTATGGCGACCAGCTTTTCCAAGCCGGTGCTTGAGGTTGCCCTGCAGGAGGCCCAGGGAGCTGTTGTTCAGGAAAGGGAAGAGGAGCCGCTCACCATCACGGTGACCGGAGATGGTCGTATTATGTGCAACGATGAGGAAACATCCCTGGAAGATTTTGAGTCGGTTATCGCTGCCCGCCCTGAAGGGGAGGCCGTGGTGTTTAATGTGGATAAAACAGCGAACTTCGGCATCTTTGTGCGTTTGCTGGATATAGCAAAGAAGAATGGTCAGACTGATTTCGCCATTATCACGGCCCAGGAAGAGAAGCCATGAGTACGACTGCCTGTGCCTCTTTTGTATATGGCCGTACGTCTCGGGTCGTCGGCCTGGCTGGAGCGTTAACCGGCCACGGCGGGCTGGTGATTCTGGCTCTGTTGTTTTTATCGCAGACGCCTGCAATACCTTTGCCGCCGCCTGTTGAAGCGACAACCATTGCTCTGCAGGTTGTTGCTCCACAAAAAAAAGTATCACAACCGGCGCCGGTAGAGCCGCCAAAGCCTGTGCCTGTGTCCAAACCAGCAGTACAGCCGGCAAAATCAGCACCCATAGAGCCTGTAAAGCCAAAGCGTGCCGTGACGCCGCCTGTTCCCAAACCGGCGTTACAGCCGTTACCGGAACCCGTGCATTCTTCTGTTCAGCAAAGTTCCAAACCTGCACCCGTGCCAGCTCCCCGGCCTGTCACGCAACCGGCACAGATGGCAAACACCGGGCAACCAACCGCTCCACCTGACACACAGGCCAAACAGACGCTGCTTTCCTATCTGGTGGCACAGATTGAAAAACACAAACGCTATCCTGCCCAGGCGCGGCGAAGGGGTATTGAGGGGACTGTACGGATGAAAGTTTCCATTGATTCGGCAGGCAATCTTCTTGCCATAAGCGTGCTGGATGGTGCAGACCCGCTGTTGGCAAAGGCAACGCAATCCGTTGCCAACAAGATTCGGGAGCAGTGGAAAAGCTCCGGCAGCGGTGCGTCTGTGTCTGTCATCGTACCGCTCAGGTACTCCCTTGTGGAATAACTTCTGAAGTCATATGTCAGAATTGCGAGGTCAGAAAAAGGAAGGCTGCACCTGAAATCTTTGAAATTGCATGGCTGGACTAACCGCGCGAGACACCAGGGGCATACTGTGGCACCATCGTCATTTCGTGCGACAGTCACGGAATGACATCAACCTGACTCAGACATCACCCTGTCACCTGCAACGGTCATTCTGCGCGAAGGACGCACAGCGGCCGTAGTCGCAGAATCTATCGTCCTTGATGTGCCAAACGTGGACTCCACGACTGCACCGCATTCTGCGTGGAATGACATCAACCTGACTCAGACATCACCCCCGTCACCGACAACGGTCATTCTGCACGAAGGGCGCGCAGCGGCCGTAGTCGCAGAATCCATCATCCTTGATGTACCAAACATGGGTTCCACGACTGCACCGCATTCTGCGTGGAATGACATCAACCTGACTCAGACATCACCCCCGTCACCGACAACGGTTATTCTGCGCGAAGGACGCGCAGCGGCCGCAGTCGCAGAATCCATACAATCCAGGCCCAGATCTTTCCAATCCGGATTATTTTCTCAATCAAAGCAATTTCCCAGGCTCTTTTTCTGTTTTAATTTTCTTCTCCAATTCAATGGCAACCTGAATATCTTCTCCAGATTCGTACCAAACCAGCATCTGCACAGTATATTTTGCGCTGAATCTTTCAGTGTGTGTTTTGTTTTTATGTTCATATATACGGTGCTCCAGGTTACTGGTCACTCCGGTGTAAAGCGTTCCATTTCGTTTGCTGGCGAGAATCGGGGTGGAGGTGTGTTTCTCTTCCATGTGGCGTTCCTGCATAAAACTGGATTCCGCGACTACGCGCGGAATGACACCAATTTGGCTCATACATCACCTCCGTTACCTGCGACAGTCATTCTGTGCGGAATGACATTAATCTGAATCAGACATCACCCTGTCACCCTGCAACAGTCATTCTGCGCGGAATGACATCACCCTATCACCTGCAACGGTCATTCTGCGCGAAGGACGCACAGCGGCCGTAGTCGCAGAATCTATCGTCCTTGATGTGCCAAACGTGGACTCCACGACTGCACCGCATTCTGCGTGGAATGACATCAACCTGACTCAGACATCACCCCCGTCACCGACAACGGTCATTCTGCGCGAAGGGCGCGCAGCGGCCGTAGTCGCAGAATCCATACAATCCAGGCCCAGATCTTTCCAATCCGGATTATTTTCTCAATCAAAGCAATTTTCCAGGCTCTCTTTCTGTTTTGATTTTTTTCTCCAACTCAATAGCAGCCTGGATATCTTCTCCAGATTCGTACCAAACCAGCATATGAACAGTATATTTTGTGCTGAAACTTTCAGTGTGTGTTTTGTTTTTATGTTCATATATACGGTGCTCCAGGTTGCTGGTCACTCCGGTATACAACGTTCCATTTCGTTTGCTTGCGAGAATATAGATGGAGGAGTGTTTATCTTCCATATGGCGTTCCTGCATAAAACTGGATTCCGCGACTACGCGCGGAATGACACCAATCGGGCTCATACATCACCTCCGTCACCTGCGACAGTCTCATTCTGCGCGGAATGACATTAATCTGACTCAGACATCATCCTGTCACCCGGCAACGGTCATTCTGCGCGAAGGACGCGCAGCGGCCGTAGTCGCAGAATCCACCGTCCTTAATGCGCCAAACATGGACTCCACGACCGCACTGCATTCTGCGCGGAATGACATTAATCTGACTCAGACATCATCCTGTCACCCGGCAACGGTCATTCTGCGCGAAGGACGCACAGCGGCCGTAGTCGCAGAATCCATACAATCCAAACTCAGATCTTTCCAATCCGGATTATTTTCTCAATCAAAGCAATTTTCCAGGCTCTTTTTCTGTTTTGATTTTTTTCTCCAATTCGATGGCAACATGGATATCTTCTCCAGATTCGTACCAAACCAGCATATGAACAGTATATTTTGTGCTGAAACTTTCAGTGTGTATTTTGTTTTTATGTTCATATATACGGTGCTCCAGGTTACTAGTCACTCCGGTATACAACGTTTCATTTCGTTTGCTGGCGAGAATCGGGGTGGAGGCATGTTTATTTTCCATATGGCGTTCCTGCATAAAACTGGATTCCGCGACTACGCGCGGAATGACTAGCAGGCTGTTGAAAAACAGGAAAATACGAGACAAGGGTTGTTTATTTGCCCTTTGATAGCTCTTTGACAGTGAGCCCTTGGCCGTTTGTTTGTCATGATGTGTTGCCGGTTTTCATCTTACGAGGCGCTTCAAGCCGCTCTGATGAGGATTTCCCCTCCTACCCGGAGGCAACTGTCCCCAGATTGCGCATGCGGATCATGTTGTAGGCTGCCGCTGAGAGCGTGAACAGCCAGTCAATCTTTTCCACACCTTTGTACCTGGCTTTGCGTAACCAGGCGACGGTCTTCATCCAGCCAAATATCTCTTCCACCCGTTTGCGTTTTTTCCGGCTCACAGCATAACCTGCATGACGGGTGGTCCGGCCATCGATGGCGGAGCCTTTGA
>Ga0265295_1005760_pt1 | contig 15526 bp, 13 predicted proteins | sample Munlansysbiofilm_FD_192503 | JGI IMG/M metagenome (GOLD analysis project Ga0265295, IMG submission 192503) | Leachate microbial communities from a municipal landfill in Southern Ontario, Canada - Methane capture system biofilm | ecosystem: Engineered > Solid waste > Landfill > Unclassified ... | reverse complement strand
GTGCAAATTGCTCGACAATCCTCTCGGTATAACCGGCAAGTTTTCTAATGGCATCGGACTCTGAAAGATCGTTGTACTTTGCCATTAAAGGCGCATTAAAAAACTCTGGAAATAACGCAAAATCGCATTTGTACCCTGAAACTGCGTCCACAAAATACTCTACCTGCTGCATTAATTCATCTACATTTTTATAAAGTCGCATTTGCCATTGGATTAAGCCAAGTCGGACAATGGTTTTGAGGGCTTGAACTCTTTTCTCCGGTTTTTCGAAATAGATATTATCCCATTTAAGCAACACGGCATATTCATTGGAAGCACTGTCGCCCGGCAGATATCCTTTCAATACTCGAGAAGGGTGAAAATCGTTGGACATTTGAAAATTAAGAACCGGATCTTCAATCTCCCGCATTTTCACTTTATCGATATATTGTTTGGGCGTCAACTCGTCAGAAAATTTATGATAATTTGGTATTCGTCCACCAAAAACAATTCCTTTCAAGTTCAAGTTTTCACACAATTCTTTTCTATAATCGTAAAGCCGACGTCCAAGTCGCAGACCTCGAAACTCAGGTTTCACAAAAACATCAATGCCATATAGAACGTCGCCGTCGTCTGTGTGGGAATTAAACGTATAATCTTTTGTAATCTGTTTGTAGGTGTGTCGGTCCGAATACAAATCGTAATCAACAATTATGGATAATGCACAAGCTGCCAACTGCCCATCGACCTTTATAACTACCTGTCCTTCAGGAAATGATGTTACTAATTTACTTATCCTTGATTCTTTCCAATAGGCATCAGACAGGGATGAATATGATTCAATCATAGCCTCTTTTAGTGCTTCGTAGTCGGCAAGCGTAAGAAGTTCTAATTGAATGTTTTCAATTTCTTGATTTGTCATGTTTATTTATTATTATTAAAGTGTACAACTCGTTGTGGGAATGGAATAATAATATTTTTCTCTTTTAGGGTATGAAAAATATCAACTCGGATTGAGCTTTTAATATTTTCGATTCCAAAGATATCGTTTGAAAAAAAATAGATGGAAAACAGAAGGGCTGATTCGCCATAGTCCTGAAACCGAACAAATGGAATGGGTTCCTTCATTACATCATTGTGTTTTAATGTAACCTCAAGCAGCGTTTCCATTAGTATTTCGACATCCGTGGAATAATCAACACCAATATCAATTCGAAAGCGTGATGCTATTTTATCGTGTGCCCAGTTTACAAGTTTATTTTTAGTAAGGTCGGAATTAGGAACGATTATATAGTTCTCGTCGCGTCCAATTACCCGAGTAGTACGAAAATTGATCTGTTCGACCTTAAAAATATGGTCATTTACTTCAATTATATCATTTACCCGCAACGTGCCATCTAACAAAAGAATTATTCCAGAGATAAAATCACTAAACAAACTCTGCAATCCAAATCCTGCACCTACCAAAAGGGCGGCTGAACCGGCCAAGAGCACTGAAATATTAATGTCAACAATTTGTAATCCGGATAGAAACGCAACGACTACAATTACGTATTGCAAGAGTTTAATAACGGAATATTTTTTTGCGGCATCAATTTTTTTTGAACGATAAACGATACGCCGAACGGCAAAAAGCGAACCATAAACAAAAGCGATAAAAACAATCAGTAAAATCAAATTATAGCCCTTTAAGGCAAAACGGCCTATTTCAAAAATAGTATAATCGAGCATTTCCATCATTTCGCAAATTACAGATTAGAACTTAATTTCGCACCACATTTTTCACAATAAATTGCATCCGCATCATTTTGCATATTGCACGTTAAACCTCTTGGTTTCGATTGGGCTACTCACACAATCACAACAGTTACTATTCCGATGGAATCGGCAAGTAAAGCCTATCCAATGATCAGAGTATTGAAAGATCTCATTTTCCTTAGAACCACAACAATATCGTCATATCCAACTATTATTACGCTAATTATTACCCGATATATGCCTTGCATAATAGGTGTAACCCTTTATTGCTGTTCTCAGTAACCCGCATTACCATTACAAGAAAAATCACAATGGTTGATACGGCAGTGAAAGATACGGATTCTAAATAAGTTAGTTTTAAGAGTATGACCCGATACAGCTGCTTAAGAATTAAAACCGTAGAAGGCGCAATATACAAAAAACACACAACAATCGCAAGATACAAACCACAATCAAATGGGGGATTTTCACAACAGAAAGAGACCTTTTGGTTGGAAATATCTCAATCATGTTAAGAAATCCTTAGAAGCTAAATGTTTGGTTTTTAAGGGTTTTCACAAATAGTAATTCGTATAATATATATTGTCTATTATGTCAATATATTGAACCTTTTCGAGGTTATTTCTCAAACCACAACGTGGTTCAGCACAAAAACATGGTTTTAACAATGTTGAACCCCTATAGGGTTCTGGTAATCAGCGGGATGACCATTTGCCCCAAGCGTTGTTCAGGGCTATTAATATTCATTGTTAGAAGCTCACCGGACAATATGAGAAAAAACATCAAATTGGTCTCCTACTTTTGTGTCGCTCTAAAAATCAATTCGATACAGCGGTTGTTTACTAATCATTGGTGATTTCAACTTTCACATTGAAAATTGGTGCTGAATAACTGGTTGACAAATAGTTGGCTGGTATTGTGGTCTGATTGCCATCGCGTTGTGCTCGATAATGTGGCGACAAAATCTCAATTCCCTTTTCATTAAACACATTCTGGATATTGGAGTGCAAGCTGGAATAAATGGTACCCTGTTTATTGGCTTCGCGGGTATATGCGTTTAACTGGTAGGCAACATAAAAATCATCCAAACCGGTCTGAAGAACAAATGGAAGCGGTTCTTTTAAAATCATCACGCTTCGGAGCGCGGCTTCAATTAACGCTTCGTGTACATTTATCCACGGAACATCATAACCAATAGTAACCGTTGTGTGGACAATTAAACCTTGGTTATTTGCATCTTGGCTATAATTAATGGTACTTCCCGTTAATACGGCCGCATTTGGAATGGTAATAATCTCATTTTTAACGGTTTTAAGTCGAGTTACCAACAATGTTTTCTCCAAAACATCGCCCGTAGTTTCCCCAATCTTAATCCGATCGCCAATTTTAAATGGTCGCATATAGGTAATAACCAGTCCCGCAATCATATTGGCAATTGCCGATGAGGATCCAAGGGAAAACAGAACTCCAATAAAAACCGAAACTCCTTTGAAAATATCAGAATTTGAGCCCGGTAAATAGGGGAAGATCATCACAAACATAAAAGCGTACAACAAAAACTGAACGATGGTAAATGTTGGCATGGCCCAATCGGCATGAAAACCGCTTAATTTCAACTTTTCGGATTGAACTTCAGAAAAAATATACTTCACAAATCGAATCACATACCTCATTATCAAATAAATAACGATTATGTAAAACATATTTGGAAGATATGCCCATATGGCACTAAATACCGCTTTAAAAGGAATCAGAATTAGTGTAAATAAGCTATCTGCCCATCCTCGGGTGAACGGAAATACACTAAACAGCACTGGCAATGTGATGTATAGAAACAATCCGTATAAAAACCAACGAAACATGGAAAGAAGCAACAAAACCACTTTTAACTCTTGATTGGAAGTGATAAACGTATAATCTTTATAGGATAAATCTTTCAGGAATTTAGTCTTATTTGCAACAATGAGGCGCATTGCGTGGTAATATCCTTTTCCAACAATCCAAATTATAAAAAACGACGTGGCTAACACCAAAATCGATAGTCCAAGACGCATAAAAAACTTGCCGATACTATGTTCATCACGCGCTTTTAATAGCGACTTTTTGATGGTTTCGGCGTATTGATTTGCCAATTCCGACATGGTTCGATTATACCATAACGCATCGGTTTCAGAAATAGACATTAATATAACATCCTTATATACAATATCATAAAACCCATCCGATGGCGCAAACCTTATGGAGTCAACCACCAAATAGTCATCTTTATATAAAAGTCTAATTTTCTCAGAAACGTTTATTGCTCTTTGACTTGCATTTAGCGTTCCCAGCCGGGTAAATACAAAAAACAGGGTATCATGTAAAACGCCCTTTACGGGATATCCTTGTGCCGTTTTCCGCATCAATTCAATCTTGGCATTTTGAGCATCGATACGTGCTTTTTTTGCCTTTTCGATACCTTCAAGTTGCTCAAGGAGCTTTTTCTTGTTGATATTATCGGTAGTTTTCAATGCCATTAACTGATTCTCGAGTTCTGCCTTTTTTATGGAATCAACCTTACGTTGTTCCTCAATTTCAGCAAGTTTCTCCGAAAATTCAGTCATCAACGTTGCGTTCGCACTATCATGATCCAATTCTGTTGCTTTCTGCAGCGAATCGGAGACAGTGGCAAAGCTATCAAGCTGAGCATTTGAGCTATAGCCTATTACCAAAAGAAAAAACAAAAAAGATATTTTGTTCGACATAACCAATGAGTTTTGATCAAAGTTAATGCATTTTTAGAAATCAAATACCAAACCCCTTTAAAGCGGCTATTTTTTTTTAAAGATGCTAAGATAAAGTCGATAGGAATAGAAGCTCTAGGAGATATTTGTTGAGTTGTTGAGTTGTTGAGTTGTTGAGTTGTGATGGATTTTCATTTATCCCCAAGTACAAATCAGATTACTGTTTTTAGCGACAGCGTCGCGTAATATTTGTAGGAATAGCGACATAATGAAGCTAAGGTGCAGAGCACCGCAATATTAGCATGGCATTTTAAACGTTTCTCTGCTATTGTATATATTTGTGTTATTTCGCAACAATTATTCCGGTGCGCTGCACCTCAATTACCAACTCCATTTGGGTTACTACAAATATTTCGGCATTCAGTGCCTACAAGGATTTCAATTAAGTGTCATTGATAGCGTTAGCAAAGAGTCTTAATGGATTTATCTGACATTAATACAATCAACTACAAGGTATTTGAAGATGTTTTTTTGGGGCTATGATTGAAGTGATAATGGAGCGAAACAACATGCGAGTAAAGAGCTCCGGAAACGTTTCCAATGTCGGTATATGCATAGTCGATTCCCAGTTTATTAATTTGCAATCCGGCACCTATGCTAGGCATTATGGTATATCCTTTTTTACCTTCGGTTTTAACCTCCTGCTGTAGGTTTCGTAAGCCAAACCGAGCATAAACAATATCATCAATACTGATTTCGACCCCCATTTGCGGATCCATACTAATAAAATTTGTTCGGATAAGGGTGTTGCGTTTTTTATCGGTGGTGATATCGAGATTTATTTCGCCCAATATCTTAAACCGCTCACGAATTACATATCTATATGCCGCAGCTGCAATAATCCGAGGTGTGGTTACTTCCAGTGAGTTCGTTGGCAACTCGTTTCCGGTAACCTCAAACACTTCGCGCAACTCGTCATTGTTATAACTCCAGGCATTAAACGTTCCTGTAATGTCGCGAATATTGGCGGCAAAGATCCATTCTTTATAGAGATAACGTGCTCCAACATCAAATCCAAATCCCCACGCATTGGCAAAATCGCCCGCAACACGTCTAATTATCTTCACATTACCGCCAACGTATAGGTTTTCGATTGGGATTTTCTGCGCATAAGAACCCACAATGGCCATATCGGCTACTGAAAAGGAGGTAATTCGATCATAATTTAAAACGCCATCGGCATATAAGTTCAATGTATTGGGAATATTATCGACCCCAAACCGTATAAACGACAACCCTGCCACCTGATCATCACTTATTTTATAAGCCACTGCGCCATAATCGTACTTGGCAATACCGGCAAAATACTCCGAGTGCATATATCCAACCGCCACTTTATCGGACATGGAAAGCAATCCAGCAGGGTTGTAATAGGTTGAATAAACATCTGTTGTAGTGGCGATTACAGAGTTTCCCATCCCAACTCCCCTTGCCCCAACTCCAATGCTCAAAAACTCGTTGCTATATTTCCGTACAACTTGTGCATTGATTAAACCAAGAGTGAAAATGGAGAGGAGTAAAAGAAATGTGGCCTTTTTTATAATCATTGGATTGCAGTTTTATGGATTCGTTTTCAAAAACGGTGAATTTTGCACAAAAGTATATTAAACTAAATGATTATCCGTTTTTATGCGCAAATTTAAACCTATTTCTCCTCATTTACCCAAGCCCTTACGCAAATAAAGAAAATCAATTGCTTCCTATTAGAACGAGATTGACAGTTACGTTCAGGCGATAGACCCAGAATTAAACAAAACAAATTTCCAACCCCATTTACAGATCACAGTTTACCGTTCACAGATCACCAATCACACATTAAACTGCCAGCATTCGCAATAAAACTCCAAACGATTTAACGAACACCATCGTACTTAACGTTCAAACTAATTAGTCGAAAACCCATCCAGTAAGCCGTCGATATATTTCTCGCCGGTTCGAAGTTGTAGCGGTCTTTGTCCTTCTATTTTTACGATTTTGGGAAACACGCTCGAATCGGCATTCATTATATCTATATCCATAATTTTAACAAACAAGCTACGCTCGGTAAAATAATCAAATATGTATAGAAATTTTTGGCCTTTTGTGCGACACCAGTCACGTATGGTTAAATCCTCCATGAGCAATCGACCCTCTCGATCCATATCAATCAATGTTGCTTCACTCACTTTATTCCAGTGATCGTCGGTACGCCAAAAGGAGGCTAAATAGTTGGTATCGAAATGCATGGCGCTTTGTATGGCACGATGGAAATCCAAAAAGGTATTTTCACCATGGAGTTGGATCTCTAGTATAAAACTCTCCGACTCGTCACAAAGAAGTAAAAAATGAACCATCATAACACATCTCAATTTACTAATGCAATTTATAGAAAAAATCCGAAACAACTCCGGATTTAGTCCAAACAATTATCTTATTAAAAATAAATTTATAAGCACATGAATCACAAACTATTAATAAAAGAAAGGGTGTTAACACGATCAGCAAAATCATTCACTTCGGGATATTGAGATTTGCCAAACGGGATCCAATCCTCACATTTGTTTGGATCACCAACAACGCATTGCACCATGGGTTCGAGTGCTTTCAAGGTGTTTTTCACCTTCTCCAGTGAATTGTATTTTTCATAATGAATAACCGCCATTGGCGAAATCAACCTCGACTCTTGCAACATAACCACTGGTCCGCAATCATAAAACGATTGCCCACGGGTTAACAAAACGGCTTTCTGGAAACGTAACGAATCGGACCAATCGCGATGCTCGGTCATCCACGTGAATTTTGAGAGTGAATTTTGAATTCGCGGGATTAGTTTTTCATCGGGAATATAAATTTTTGTGACCGACCTACAGCCCATCCCAAAGTACAGGCAAATATCTTGTGTTAACATGTCAATTTGGCTACTGCTCTCCTCTCCTGTCAACACAGCAATGCTACTTCTTGAACCGCGCAAAATATGGGGGATTTTATCATATTGGTAACTAAAGTAGCGCATTGTATTGTTGGATCCGGTGGCTATTATGGCGTCCATATTTTTTGGCAATTCCGCAACAAAATGAATTTGCTTTGTTAAATTGGGACAATTTTTTACTAAAAAAGTTGAAAGCACGGGCAAAAGAGTGGTGTCCTTTGAGGACATTTTTACGTATGCCTTGTTTCCTGTTAGTAAAACCGACAAAAAATCATGAAATCCTACTAAAGGTATGTTCCCTGCCATAATTAGTCCTATTTTTTTTGTTTTAGCATCCTCCGAAACTCCGTTATCCGTGATCCAATTCGCTAAAGTCTCCTCATCGAGCCAATAGCGTATACCCTTTAATGCATTAATTACAAATGGATTAACAAACCATGGGTTTTGTTTCCGGCTCTCTCGAATGGCGTTACTCAACTCGGGAAATTGAACAATTTGCTCATCTTCGGATAACAACAAAAACTCCTCAATAATAGCTCCTAAATACACAAACGCTTTAATTATATGCTTCAATTTCATGACTCTATATTTTTATTTCTGAAACAATAAAGGTAAATAGAATAATCCACTGAAATATGAGTAAAATCACCTGTTTTCAGAATAATAAAATCGTACCGAGGAAGGAAACAGAAATTGGCATTACATTTTCTAAAATATAATCTAGCCTCCGGTAAAATTGACTATCTTTGCCCCGGCTATTAAGAAGTTTATTTGAACATAAATAAAGTACATTTATCCTCAAAATCAGCCTATTAGTTTTGGACAAACCATTGGTTATAAACCAAAAAAGATAAAAGACAATGAAATTTGGAGTTGTAATTTTTCCCGGGTCAAATTGTGACCATGATATGATTTATGCCCTTGAAAATTTAATGGGTCATGAGGTTGTTCAACTTTGGCACAAAGAGAGCGCAATACCAAAAGTAGATGCAATAGCATTACCAGGAGGATTCACCTATGGCGATTATCTACGTTGTGGTGCCATAGCACGATATAGCCCCGTAATGGAGTCCGTTATAAAGTTCGCCAACGAAGGCGGATATGTTTTTGGTATTTGTAATGGATTTCAAATATTATGCGAATCCGGATTACTTCCTGGGACACTCCTTCATAATGACAGTCAGAAATTTATCTGCAAAAACCAACACATAATAGCCGACAATCCAAAAACAGCATTTACTGCCCATGTGGGAACAAAACCGCTCAATATTCCCATTGCCCATGGCGAAGGACGGTTTTATGCGCCAGACAGCATGTTGCAAGAAATAGAAGACAACGGTCAAGTATTATTTCGTTATTGCGATGCACAAGGAATAATTGCAGGCGATGTAAATCCAAACGGAAGTGTAAATCACATTGCCGGCATTTGCAACAAGAACAAAAACGTGTATGGAATGATGCCGCATCCCGAACGGGCAGCAGATCCCGAATTAGGAAATACGGACGGTTTATTTATTCTGGAATCATTTGTAAAATGGATTAAAAAATAAAAAAGATAAGCGAGGTATTTCCTCGCTTTTTTTTTAAATTTAACAAAAATAAAAAATACATCTTATGAAAAAAATCGTTCAGTTTTTTGCTCAAGGTTTAATATTCGTTCTACCTTTAGCCATAACATTTTACCTTATATATTTCGTTTTCACGTGGTTAGACAACATCATTCCCTTTAAAATTCCAGGAATTGGCTTATTAGTAATAATCACAGGGATAACATTGGTTGGTTTTCTATTTCAAATACTTGTAGCTACCCCACTATACTCCGTCTTACAAAATGCGTTTAATCGTGCCCCACTACTCAAAGTCGTTTACTCTTCCATAAAAGATCTTTTTTCGGCATTCGTAGGCAAAGAACGTAAATTTGACAAACCCGTTATTGTCACCATCGACCCAGTTAACAACATTAGAAGAGTAGGTTTTGAAACACAAGCCGATCTCACTCATTTAAACATAACCGAAGAGTTTGCATCCGTTTACTTCCCCAGTTCGTACGGAATTTTAGGAGAACTTTATATCGTCCCCAAGAAATATGTTACCGATATTAATGCACATCCAGCCGAAGTAATGAAATTCATCGTTAGCGGAGGAGTCTCCAGTTTTGAAAATAAAGATTTGGACTAAAGTGTTATGCAACATCTTGCTCTTTATATTCATTTGCATACCAGTTCAAAATCAGCTTGTAATCGAACAATCTCCACCACACAAAATTGATTGATTCCAAATTAGAGATTTCATGATAACTATCAGATATTTTTTAGTTTATTTTCACTAATTTCGGCACTTCAAATAATTATATTCAATAATTGCAAACATCGAGTATAAGAGAGAATAGATAACAAACAACGCACAACGAAGCAACTAAAACAAAACAAGAATAAAAACAAGCGATATTAACGTTAAAGTTTGTTTTACAAACAAAAGGAACAGATTAAACAACAATTATCTATAATAATAAACGAATAACATAAGAACTATGAAAAGTACACCAATTAACGGAGAAGTTGTAAAGAAAATACTAGCACAAATGAACCTTGGTGATCTAGGAGCAGCAACTATTCGCGAAGTTGTTAAAGTTGTTGACCTTATTGAAGAAGCCTCCGGTGAGAAGTTTATCCGCATGGAAATGGGCGTTCCCGGTCTTGACCCAGTAAGCATTGGAGTAGAAGCTGAAATTGCCGCACTAAAAAGAGGCGTAGCGCGCGACTATCCGTCCATTGAAGGAGTAAAAGAACTGAAAGAAGAAGCCTCTCGTTTTGTTAAAAACTTTATGAACATTGACGTTGATCCACTAGGATGTATTGCTACAGTAGGCTCAATGCAAGGAGGTTATGCTGTATTTTTAGCTGCATCACACCTTGACCCTAAGAAAGATACCGCTCTTTTTATTGACCCGGGATTTCCCGTTCAAAAACAACAATATCAGATGATGGGTAGAAAATACACCTCTTTTGATGTATATGAATTCCGTGGCAATAAATTACGCGACAAACTAGAATCGTTTCTTAAAGAAGGAAACATCAACTCTATTATATACAGCAACCCAAACAACCCATCGTGGGTTTGTTTAACAAGCGAGGAACTACAAATAATTGGAGAACTTGCTACCAAATACGATGTCCTTGTTGTTGAAGACCTAGCCTATTTTGGAATGGACTTCCGCGAAGACTATTCCGTTCCCGGCAAAGCACCCTATCAACCCTCAGTAGCAAACTACACCGACAATTGGGTAATGCTGATATCGAGCTCAAAAGTATTCAGCTATGCTGGACAACGCATGGCCGTATTAGTAATAAGCGATAAAATATATAAACGCGACTATCCACATTTAAAAGAACGTTTTGGAGTAGGCGTATTTGGAACAGCAATTGTATATCGTCTTTTATACTCGTTAAGTTCAGGAGCATCGCACTCTGCACAATACGCCCTTGCAGCCATGTTTAAAGCAGCCAACAAAGGCGAGTATAACTTTGTATCCGGAGTTAAGGAATATGGAAAACGTGCCCAGATCATGAAGAAACTATTTGTTGAAAATGGGTTCACAATTATTTACGATAAAGATATGGAGCAACCTTTAGCCGATGGATTCTATTTCACAATAGGATATCCCGGATTAAAAGGAGGCGAATTAATTGAAAAATTATTGTATTACGGAATCAGTGCCATATCGTTAAAATCGACTGGCAGTGCCTATGTTGATGGACTACGCGCATGTGTATCACAAGTGAATTTGTCGATGATCCCAATGTTAGAAGAACGGTTAAAGGCATTTAATGCTGAGAACCCGATTAAATAAAATTGTTTCGCAAAGAATCTGAACAATAAGAGATATTATTAATATTTTTGTACATTAAATAAAACAACGTAAGATTATGGCTAAAATTCGAGGAGCAGTTGTCGTCGATAAAGAGCGCTGCAAAGGGTGCAACGTTTGCGTCGTTACTTGTCCGACAAACACACTCTCTTTAGCAAGAGAGGTGAACAGCAAAGGATACAACTTTGCATATATGGAAAATCCGGAAGCATGTATTGGCTGCGCTAATTGTGCTGTGGTATGCCCTGACAGTGTTATCACTGTTTACAAAGTGAAACTACAGGACGCATAAATTAACCTAATTACAAAACGATCAAATATATTATTCATAATGGGAGAATTACGATTAATGAAAGGAAATGAGGTAATAGCCGAAGCCGCCATCCGATGTGGATGTGATGGATATTTTGGTTACCCCATTACCCCACAATCTGAGGTTATGGAGACTTTAATGGCTCGTAAACCTTGGGAAGAGACAGGCATGGTAGTAGTACAAGCCGAAAGTGAAGTTGCCGCAATAAACATGGTATATGGCGGTGCAGGGTGCGGTAAAAAAGTTATGACCTCATCATCGAGCCCCGGTATCAGTTTAAAACAAGAAGGAATTACATATATTGCAGGAGCTGAACTTCCTTGCCTTGTTGTTAACGTAGTGAGAGGTGGTCCCGGACTGGGAACAATTCAACCTGCGCAATCAGACTATTTCCAAGCCGTAAAAGGAGGTGGACATGGCGACTACAAACTAATTGTACTTGCACCAAACTCCGTACAAGAGATGAATGACTTTGTGGATCTTGGATTCGAACTGGCATTCAAATACTTAAATCCGGTAATGATTCTTTCCGATGGTATCATTGGTCAGATGATGGAAAAAGTAGAATTAAGCGACATTAAACCTCGTATGACCGATGAGTATATAGCCAAAAACCATGGCTCATGGGCAACAACAGGAAAACCTGGAAGTCGCAATCGAAATATCATAACATCACTTGAATTGGACTCTGCAAAGCAGGAGAAATTCAATCATAAATTACAAGCTAAATACGCTAAAATCCAAGAAGACGAAGTACGTTTTGACACTTACAAAGCCGAAGATGCTGACTACCTGATTGTAGCGTATGGATCAAGCTCACGAATTTCGAAAAAAGCCGTTGAACTTGCACGGGCAAAAGGAATAAAAGTTGGACTAATACGCCCAATTACCCTATTCCCATTTCCAGTAAAAGAACTGAACGGTTTTGCGAAAAAAGTAAAAGGAATGTTAACCGTAGAAATGAGTGCCGGACAAATGATAGAAGACGTGAAATTGGCAGTAGAATGCTCAATTCCTGTTGAACACTTTGGACGTTATGGAGGAATGATTCCATCACCCGATGAAATTGTTGCCGCACTTGAACAAAAAATAATAGGAGGCTAGTTCCATGGACGTAAAAGATATAATAAAAGAAGAAAACTTAGTGTATAAAAAATCGGCAATCATTACCGATAACACAATGCACTACTGCCCGGGTTGTACACACGGAACAGTTCACAAAGTGGTTGCTGAAGTAATCGAAGAGATGGGAATACAAGATAAAACCATTGGTGTATCACCTGTAGGTTGCTCGGTATTGGCCTACAATTACTTAGATATCGACTGGCAACAAGCCGCTCACGGACGCGCTCCTGCAGTAGCAACGGCAATTAATCGCCTTTATCCTGAAAAGTATGTATTTGCATACCAAGGAGACGGTGACCTTGCATCCATTGGTTGCGCCGAAATTATTCATGCGTGTAACCGTGGCGAAAACATCACCGTGATTTTCATTAACAATGCCATTTATGGTATGACGGGTGGACAAATGGCTCCAACAACCCTTGAAGGCATGAAAACCGCAACTACACCTTATGGTCGCGACGTGAAATTAGCCGGATATCCCTTAAAGATTACTGAACTAATTGCACAGCTACCCGGAACGTGTCTTGTAACAAGAGAATCGGCAGAATCAGCCGTTGCAGTACGGAAACTAAAGAAAATGATACGCAAAGCGTTTGAAAACACAGGGAAAAAGAAAGGAACTTCATTCATAGAAGTGGTTTCTACCTGTAACTCGGGATGGAAATTATCTCCAGTTGAATCAAACACGTGGATGAAAGAGAACATGTTCCCATTCTATCCGCTTGGAACAATGAAAGATATTTAACAAATTGACCGAAAACCTTAAAAACGAACAACAATGAAGGAAGAAATCATTATAGCCGGTTTCGGTGGACAAGGAGTTTTATCGCTTGGTAAAATCTTGGCATATTCAGGAATTATGCAAGAACAAGAAGTAACATGGATGCCTTCGTATGGCCCTGAAATGCGCGGAGGTACCGCCAATGTTACTGTCATTCTTAGCGATGATCAAATCAGTTCACCAATCATAAACTCGTACGATACGGCAATTATTCTAAATCAGCAATCGCTCGATAAATTTGAAAAACATGTGAAACCAGGGGGAACTCTTCTTTATGACCCCAATGGAATAATAAATCCTCCAACACGAAAGGATATCAACATTTTTCAAATTGAAGGAACCGAAGAGGCTGGGAAAATGGGAAATGCGAAGATTTTCAACATGATTATCATGGGTGCTTTCCTAAAAATTAAGCCAATTGTACAACTCGAAAACGTTAAAAAAGGTCTTGAGAAATCAATTCCTGCACGTTACCACAACCTTATCCCTTTAAACATTGAAGCAATTCAAAGAGGAATGAGTGCGGTAAAAGAAGTTCAAAAAGTATAATACTTTGTGTTCAAAAACAACAGAAGCCATTCAAAAATTGAATGGCTTCTGTTTTTGAATTAATATCCAGAAATGCAACTTTTCTTGATCAAAAAGACAACAAACCGCCGATTCCACAAAAACTAAAAGCGCAAAACGCAACTTTTGGAATTGCATTTCATAAAATTTAAGGCTACTTTTGGAGTCCGTTTTTGTAAACCATAAACAAAACACTAAATGAAACCTGTAAAAAATATTTGCTGCATTGGTGCAGGATATGTTGGAGGACCAACAATGGCCGTAATAGCACAAAAATGTAAAGAGATCAAAGTTACTGTAGTCGATATTAATAAGCAAAGAATTGCAGATTGGAATACCGACGATCTACCCATATACGAACCCGGATTACTTGAAGTGGTAAAAGAAGCCCGTGGGCGAAACTTGTTCTTTAGCACCGATATCGTAAAAGGGATTAAAGAGGCCGATATGATTTTCATTAGTGTAAACACCCCCACAAAAACATACGGTCTTGGGAAAGGAAGAGCCGCTGACTTAAAATATGTTGAGCTTTGCGCACGACAAATTGCAGAACATGCCACGAGCGATAAAATTGTGGTTGAAAAATCAACGCTCCCCGTCCGAACAGCAAGTTCAATTAAAGCTATATTGGCACAAAGCAGTTCGGAGGTTAAATTCCACGTGTTGTCGAATCCCGAGTTTCTAGCCGAAGGAACTGCCGTAACCGACCTACATAACCCCGATCGCGTGTTAATTGGAGGAGAACAAACTCCCGGCGGATTGGAAGCCATTGAAGCACTTACCGCAATTTATGCAAACTGGGTTCCTCGCGAACGAATTATTCAAACTCGAATATGGTCGTCGGAATTAAGCAAGCTTACAGCAAACGCCTTTTTGGCACAACGCATTTCATCGATCAATAGCTTATCAGCTCTTTGCGAAGTAACCGATGCCGATGTTGACGAAGTTGCAAGAGCAATTGGATCAGACTCTAGGATTGGCCCAAAATTCTTAAAAAGTTCGGTGGGATTTGGAGGAAGCTGCTTCCAGAAAGATATTTTGAATCTAGTATATCTATGCGAACATTTTGGACTTCCCGAAGTGGCCGAGTATTGGAATCAAGTGATAATAATGAACGATTATCAAAAACGTCGTTTTGCTCAAAAAATAATCCATACCCTTTTCAACACCGTATCGGGGAAAAAGATTGCTATGTTGGGTTGGGCATTTAAAAAAGATACAAACGACACGCGCGAATCAGCGGCAATCTATGTATCCGATCATTTGCTGAACGATCTTGCCGAAGTACATGTATATGACCCACGGGTACCAAAACAGGCCATGTATGCCGATTTAAATTACCTACAAACAAGGTCGGAGAAAGAGAATCAAGACTTACTATCGGTTCACGCATCGCCTTACGATGCGTGCAAAGACGCACATGCCATTACGGTAATTACAGAAT
>Ga0265295_1005759_pt1 | contig 15526 bp, 6 predicted proteins | sample Munlansysbiofilm_FD_192503 | JGI IMG/M metagenome (GOLD analysis project Ga0265295, IMG submission 192503) | Leachate microbial communities from a municipal landfill in Southern Ontario, Canada - Methane capture system biofilm | ecosystem: Engineered > Solid waste > Landfill > Unclassified ... | reverse complement strand
TTGGGCTTTCCCACACATTGAAAGGTTACCCACTCTACCGACCAACGTCAGTTTACTTGCGCTATGTTCCATATTCTCACTGCTTCTTACTTCAGACCTTGCCGTTACCAGCAACGCCCTTGATCTCATGTTGACTTCCCGCTGATTAGGCGTCAGGACTTCTTTCAGTCCATCGGCGCAGAAAGCATTCTGGGCAAACAATGCCGTCCCTACAGGACTCTGGCTGTAAGCGTTACGCCGTATTCTATCTGAAATACCGTGCCCACGGCACTCTTTAGGGTATTTTGTTGTTGGGGGTCTATCTGAACTCACATGAAATGGATTTCGCAACCGAAAATGAAACGTCCCAAGTTTTAGACAAGGTTTCATGTAAAACGCCAAAACTACGGCATTCATTAGAACATTATGGATTTCCTGTTGCCAGACATGATTCATAATATGCTGCGATGTGGCATGAACCCTCTCAACTTTCTCAACCCTCTCAACCCTCTCAACAATGTGCCGGTGTTCCGCAGGTGTTCCTCAGGAACGGCGTCCTGAGCTACGATAAAACGCTAAAACGTTAAAACGTTAAAACGATAAAACGCTAAAACGTTAAAACTCCAAAACCTATACATTTGCCTCTCTAATCAATTCTCCTTGAAAGACTCCAGGTGGGGGTTTCTAACCCCCACTCCACGAGACTGCCACCTGGGTCAAGACTCTTTCCTGGCCTTTGAAGGCCAGGCACCCGCAGCTCTATGAACCAACATACCCTCAGCCTATAATAGTGGGTTCTATTGAAAGCAAAGATCAGGTGTCGTCCTGCGCTACGCTCCAGACTCGGGAATCCATCTGCCAGCCACCCCAGCAGTCACCTGTTGGGCTATTGGCATTCGCCTTTCGTCCTACCGGACTGAATTGCCTTCCTTTCTGCAGTCATCGATCCTGGGCTTGTATTTTGCGTAGTTTCTGAAGCCAGCGTTACGAAAAAAGGTCTTGCCAAAATGAAGAAACAGGATAGTATATATATGTCAGTTAGTAATATGCCAGATAGTGATTTGCATCAAAGCCTGAACCATGGATTGTTACACACGAAAACCTGCTAAGTGGGTTTTCAATTAAGCAAGGTAGCTAAGATTGGATAAGAACACTTTTAGTATGCCAAAAGCAGGCAAAATGATAATCACAAGAAGGAGTTTATTATGGCAGAGGATAGTTCTAAAGCTGTCCGTATGTTTGGAAGCGCAAGCTTCCTTACCGAGATCGGGATTATGGAGATCGCAGCCGGATTATTTTTGGTCTTACATTCGGTATTTGCGCTCTTTGCGCCAGGGCTGGATCAGTGGCTATCTTTGGGTTTGGCCTGTTATGTGGGGGCGGAAATTCTGTCCTATTTCATAGTCAGACCCAGACTGAAGAAAAACCCATCGCTACTAAAAGATTACCAGGCTGAAATCACTTTCATGATCGGTTTGGGAGTCTTGATCGTAGCACTATTGGGATTTCTTTTGTACCTGACCATGATCAAGAATCAAGTAGTGGAAACTAAGGTAATACATCTAACATTTGTCACTATCTTGGGGATTTCCAACCTAATCCTTGGAATCATCTGCAAAGTGCGCAAGATGGTGGTGTACGGAATAGTGATCCTGGCGATGCTGGGGATTATCCTGAGCACACAAGTGACAGTCTGGGACCTAAGCTACCCCTTCTTGATGTTTGGAGTAGTCCTAATCGCAGGTGGTACAGTCAATGTGCTGCGCTTCCTGAAGGAAAATCCCAAATAAGGAGCAGCCTTGTGCAGATCTGCCTTTGAGAGAATGCTTTGCATAGCTTGGACACGCACCAGCTGAAGCTGATCGGGCGGCCGTCTGAAGACAGCGTTACGTGGGAGTGAATTCAAAGTCATGGTTTGTGAGCTTGCTTAGGATTGTTTTATCCTCTGTCCAGACTATCGTAGCCCCTTTGATGTCTTGGAGATAGCAGTAAAAAATTCTCTTATCCCCAGGTCATATTGAGCACAAACTATGCAGGAAGAGCACTGCAATTCACTGAGAAGGCTGAAGAAGAAATCAAACTCTGGGGAAAAAAAGAGACTGTTCAACAAGTTTCAATTATTTTCCAATAACTTAGCTGATTCAATAGTCTAAAAAGTGGGCGAGGCATCCTTCCTGCAATCCTGTGTCGTTAGATAGCCAATCCTATATGTATTTGATCCTTTCTCCCTCTCTTTAAAGCGTCAATCACATCTTTATCTACCGTTAATCAAGCGTTAATTATTAACGCTTGATTAACGGTAGATAAAGATATGATCAAGTGGCTCAAATGAGTAAGGAGGACCCCAGAATGCTGGTTTATCCGGGGGATGAAAAAGGCTCTCTTTGCCGCTTGAAGTCCAAAGTGCCGCTAAGCTTATGGTAAATTGATAGTTATCTTAGGCACTTTGAACTCCCAGACTCACAGCTTTCAGGTAAAGCAGCTAAGCCCCTCTATCCCAAATTGATGTCTAAAATGGCGTCCCGTTCTCGCGCTGCGGGTATTATGCCTGGATAATACTGATATGAATAGGCTTGAGCACTTATTCACCTTAAAGTGCATAAGAAAGTGGCGTGACTTGGGGAGAGAAATTGAACAGTCTCAAAAAGAATGAAAGAATGCCTGAAAAAAACCTGTTGACACAATTAAGGCACTGATTATCATCTCATTCAAGTGAATTATCAGCACAGTAAATTAAAAAGAATGAGAGGAATCATGAAGCGATTTGTTATTATAGCAATGCTTAGCTTGATTATTTGGCTGGGCTATGCCGTCACCATCCCGCCAAGCGAAGCGCAGGAGATAGGGATATCTGTATTTACGCATCTGAGTGGATTCAGGTCTGAGTTTGTAAAAAGCGAAGCGTATTTTGGCAGTTATGCGAAAGAAGAAGCGGATTTTTATATTCTGCGTTTTGAGCCAACAGGGTTTATCCTGGTGGCAGCAGATGACAGCTCCATACCAATATTGGGATACTCGCTGGAAAGTGAATTTCCTCTCGGAGATATTCCTGCGCATGTAAAGTGGTATTTGGACCAATACTCACGGGGAATGACAGAAATCCGCGAGAATCCGCAGTGGCAGATTGATGAGAGCTGGGATGCTTTGCGAGCGGGAGACTATTCTGAGTATAATTACAGCCGGAATGTGGCCCCTCTACTGGGCACCACCTGGAATCAGGGTGATCCATATAACTACTATTGCCCGGCTGATGTGAACGGTCCTGGAGGCAGGGTATATGCCGGTTGTGTGGCCACAGCCATGGCACAGGTGATGAAGAAATGGAACCACCCTGCCATCGGAGTGGGATCGCACTCATACACCGCTTCCGGTTATGGCACTCAAAGTGCAAATTTCGGAGCTACGACCTACAATTGGGCAAATATGCCAAACAGCATCAGCACTGTGAATACCAGTATAGCCACCTTGATCTATCATTGCGGGGTAGCCGTGGATATGGATTATTCCGTGGATGGTAGCGGAGCCTATGCAAGCGATGCCAGAGCTGCGTTGGTAAACTATTTCCGCTATAACAGTGCTGCTCAATACAAGAATGCATCCTCATATTCCAGTACGACCTGGGCCACGATGCTGAGAAGCGATCTAGATCTGGGTCGTCCGATATTCTACCGGGGTCAGGGAGGAGTAGGTGGACATGCCTTCGTCTTAGACGGATACCAAGGAACCAATAGCTTCCATTTCAACTGGGGATGGAGCGGGTATTACAATGGCTACTTCTCTCTTACAAATCTAAATCCCAACGGCAATACTTTTAACGATTATCAAGGTGCTATCTTTAACGTGTATCCGGTAGGCCAGGGTAATCTGACGGGGACGGTATCATCCGGATCTACTGGCCTTGCGGGCGCAACCGTAAGCGTTACGGGCACTTCCTTTAGCGCTACCACAAGTGCATCCGGCGGTTACACCATCACCGGTATCCCCACCGGAACCCATCAGGTGATTGCCAGCAAAACAGGATACCATTCATTAAGCCAATCCGTAACTCTGGAGCCCGGGCAAACTTCCACCCTGAGTTTTACCCTGACAGAAACAGGACAGGTTCAGGGTCTTAATCCTCCCACAAACCTCCAATCCAGCGTAGTGGGAGACAATGTTCATCTGACTTGGGCCGCTCCTGCACCTCCGCCCGCTGGACAGTGGATCACTTGGTGTAATCCTAATGACATAGGCAGTTCAATCGGCACAAATAGCGCCGTTACCTTTGCTGTGGCTCATCGCTTTGACAGTGCTGATCTGATGGTTTACCACGGCTCTTCTCTCACTCGCGTAAGTTTTATGCCTAATGAAACCAATTGCACATATACCATCAAAGTATGGACTGGCGGTACCGCTACTACTCCCGGCTCCATGGTGCATTCACAGGTCGTTACCGCTCCCACGATTGGTGGCTGGAATGATGTGGTGCTTAGCACTCCTGTCCCTGTGCCTGCCACCGGAAATCTCTGGTTTGGTTATGAAGCCAATACTCAGGGCGGCCATCCCGCTGTTTGTGACGCTGGTCCCATGGTGCCTGGGAAAGGCAATATCATGTATTTCAATAATGGCTGGACTACGCTTGATCAGCTTAATGCGAGTCTTACCTATAACTGGGCGATTCAAGGTTTTGTAGATTATCCTCAGACCCTTGTGGGTTACAAGGTTTACCGTCTTCTGGCTCAAGATGAGGCCAATGTGAACAACTGGACTACCTTGACCACAAATACCATCAGCCCCATATACTACGATGATTTAGCCTGGGCTTCGCTGAGCACCGATGATTACAAGTGGGCAGTGCGAGCAGTATATACTGGTAGCCTGATGTCTGAAGCGGCATTTTCTAATATCCTGAACAAACCTCCGACAATACCCGCCACGGTGCAAAACCTGCAGATCGCGAAATCGGGCAGCAATGTTACACTGAGCTGGAATGCTGTAAGCGGAAGTATCAGCGGTTACAGGATTTACTTCTGTGCTGAGCCAGGCTTTACACAAAACCCGATCCTGCTGGCGACCACAACCTCAAACCAAACTTACTACATAGATGCAGCAGCCGGCTCCAGGGGCAAGGGCTTTTACAGGGTGATCGCTTTCAGAAATTGAGGGAATGCCAGTAGCCTGAGAAAGAGCTGATGTGGTAACGCTGGATTGCAACCGTCTAGTTTGCAGAGTGCGGGATGTGCTCATTGGTTTGGGGGTCTGATCCTCTTTTTATCAAAGTCTTGGCTTTTTTCGACACGAGACAAACCAATCCAGCGTTACTGCGAAAAAGAGCCTCCTTCGTGGGAGGCTCTTTTTCGTTTATGGTTGGAAGTAAGGTGCTATTGCAGCACCACCTTGCGGGAGCTTTGCTGTTTTCCGGTAACAAATGAAATCAGGTACACTCCGGGGGCGAGCCTGGCACCATTTTGATCACGTCCATCCCAAATGAGTTCAAAGTTTCCTTTGGCATTCCCTTTGGTCTGATACACGCGCGCACCTTTGAGATTGTATATTTTCAGATGATAGTCCTGAGGCAGTTCACAGGTTCCCAGTTTGAGGGTGAGATCGGCTGCGAAAGGATTGGGATAAAGCTCTTGGATCCCGGCGACGACAGGTGTCTGAGGTCCATCAGGAGTGCCAACCGTAACCTCATAGACAGCGGTGGCTGTGGTGCTGGCCTGCCAGGTAGCAAGGAAGGCTTTGGCCTTGATGGTGGTATCTGTCACAAGATGGATCGCTGCAGTGTATAAGGTGGAGGTAGTGCCAGGTTCAGTGCCATCCATCGTGTAGCGGATATGGGCGTCAGCAGTGGCACAGCTAATGATTACATCGATAGCTACTTCGTATTCCCCAGCCTCGGGTGAGAATTCCGGAGTGGCTACTGTGCCGGTAATGGTGTAAAGCCCCACTGCCGTTGCACTGGGTGTCCACTCGTTCAGAAACGCTTTGGCTTTCAGGGTCGTGGTGCTGCTGATGGGCACCGGCGTAGTATAAAGCTCGGAACTAACTGTAGGCTCTGCTCCGGTGGTGGTATAGCGGATCTGAGCATTGGGCGTAACGCAGCTCATGCTTACATTTTGGGCTGTGTTATAGGTCCCTGCAGCGGGAGTAAATACAGGTGTGGCTACCGTACCAGTAATGGTGTAAAGTGCTGTCGCAGTTGCACTGGGTGTCCAATTGCTCAGAAATGCTTTGGCCTTCAGAGTCGTGGTGCTGCTGATGATTATAGGAGTGCTATAAAGCGTGGAGTTTGTCGTGGGCTCAGCTCCGTTTGTGGTATAGCGGATTTGGGCTCCAGGCGTAGCGCAGCTTAGGGAAACATTCCGGCTGGTGGTGTAAGTCCCTGCAGGAGGAGTAAATATAGGTATAGCCACTATGCCTGTGATGGTATAAAGTGCTACCGATGTTGCACTGGCTGCCCATCCAGGCAGGAAGGCTTTGGCTTTCAGAGTCTTGGTGCTGCTGATGAGCAACGGAGTGCTATAAAGCGTGGAACTGGCCGTGGGCTCTGCGCCATCTGTGGTATAGCGGATTTGGGCATTGGGCGTAACGCAGCTCAGGCTTACATTTTGGGCTGTGGTATAGACTCCGGCCGGGGGAGTAAACACAGGTGCAGCCACTGTGCCTGTGATATTATACATTCCCGAGATCATGACACTGGGATTCCATCCGGTCTTATAGGCTTTGGCCTTGATAATCAGGGTGGAATTTAGGGGAATACTGATAGGTGCAGAAAAGGCCGGGGATGTTTCGCTGGGCTCATCTCCGTTTGTAGTATAGCGGATGGTGGCAGCGGGAGTGGCAGAGCTGAGCATTATTACCTGGGCGGTGCTATATGTGCCTTCCGGCGGATTGAACATAGGCGGAGCTACCTGGAGGGTGGTCCCTCCGGCGTTGATCTGGTAGAGATTATCCGGGTATGAACCCACCGTGGCGTTCACTTGCGAGATCAGGGTATTGCTATCGGTAAAGCTCTGCTGGATGTCGTAGTCCCAGATCTTGAAGCTGATCACTTCACCGCTATTTTCGCTGAAGATCTGCAAGATACAGCCCGCTACTCCAGAGATCACCTGCACGGGAGTCTTGCCCCGAAGCTGCTCGATACCAGCCACGGTAACAAAGGCGGCCAGAATGTCGCCATCCTCTGCTGGGGCGTCATTTATGCTTACTTGTGCCATCACAGTCATACTGCCGGAGAGAATCTGGGGCTGCGGCCAGGGGTCTGCCACCAAATCACCTATCGTATAATAAGCTGAGGCGGTGAAGCTGGGCGTCCAATTCACCATATGGGCTTTGGCTTTGACCTGGGTATTAGTGCTGATGGTAAGCGGCTGGGTATAAAGCGCAGAGCCGGCATCAGGCTCGGAACCATCTGTGGTATAATAGATTGAGGCTCCAGGTGTGGCGCAAGAGATTGTGAGCTCCTGGGCTATGAGATAGTGGCCGGCCTCAGGATCGAAGATGGGGTCTGCCGCCTGCTGCATAGCAAGTTCGGCGTTTATCTGATACAGGCTATCCGGGTATGAACCCACAAAGCCATTCACTTCTGCGCTCAAGGTCTGGGTTACGCTATATGCGGTTTGGCTGCTTTCGTCCCAGACCTGGAAGGCGATAGTTTCATCATCGCTTTCGGTATATACTTGCAAGAGGCAGCCGGCAACGCCGTCAATGATCCTCACCGTAGCTTTGCCACGCAATATGGGTGTATCTCCTACGCTGACAAAGGCCAAGAGCAGGTCTTCGGCCGCAGCAGGAGTCCCATTGATGCTTACCTGTGCCATCACAGACATGCTCGTGGTGAGTATTTGCGGTGTTCCCCAGGGGTCTGCGGCAAACAAAGAGCTGCATAGTGCCAGCAGGATTATCAGGATTACAGTGTTAGTTTTCATTATTACCTTCTCTATTTTACCAGCATCAGTTTTACGTTTTGCTTTGTTTTCCCGCTATGCAGGCGGCAGAAATACACTCCGGAGGCCATCGGGCGGCCATCCTCGTCCAAGGTATCCCACCAGAGATTCAGAGCACCGGTATCGGGCACTCCACTGATCAGGGTCTTGATTTTCTGACCTCTGAGATTAAAGATCTCCACTTTGAGTTCGCCGGCATCTTTGCCCACATTCAGAGCTATGTTCGTGCCTTTATTAAAGGGATTGGGATAGGCTCGGCCCAAGCTGGTGCACAGCTCCGGGACATCCCCCTGAGAGCCGCTGAGGTGGAAATACTCGCCGGCGCTAAAATCGCCCACGATGCTGCCGGGCTGGGTCTGGAGGCCGGGATACAGGGATCTGGTGCTGCCTTGGGCCAGGCTTTGCAATCTGAATTCCACCTGCTCTCCGGCTGTTTCGCAAAAGATTTGCAGCAGAGTGCCCAGTCTGCCATCCACCCAGATCAGTTCAGCGATGCCACGCAGTTCATCACCCACATAAGCCATCAGGATATCTTGGGGCGAGGCCGGGCTATCCAAAGCGATGAGGACGGATTGACTATTGCTTTTGATTACCGGGCTGGGCAGGGTGGATTTTGCCGCAAGCTCTACATGGGCAAATCTGTCGCCGAGCGGATAGATCAGGTCTGCCGCCCCATTCAGCTTCACCCAATATGCCTTGCCGGGGCTGAGGCTGGTGAGGGTGCTGTAGGGGTTATTCGGCTCATAGATGCCTTCCATGCCCTTTAGCTGAATCAGGTTGTTTGCGATCGAGGCTACAGCACTGTCCACAGACATGGCATTGTGCGGGGTATAGGCTATCAGATTCCAGCCTGTTTGCAGGGCGATGGGAATGCTCAGATCTATCTGGCTGCCTTCTGCCATCAAGGTGCAGGACTCACTTACTCTCACATAGTAACCCAGGCCGTCGCTCAGTTCGGTGAGGCTGTTGTAAGGGTTATCCGGCTCATATATTCCCTGGGGGGATTTGATCATCTGGACATTGGCCAGGATATCGCCAAAGATGCTGGAGATGGCCATATTGTCTGGATGCACATTCAGGGAGAGCGTATTCCAGCCACTCTGCAGACCGATGCTCTGCTGCATACCACTGTTGGCGTGCAGCCAGAACAGATCATCGGGCCAAGTGCCCACGGTGCCATTTACCTGGCTGCTGAGCGTCTCGGGCACGTCCAGCACCTGGTTTGTGCTGGCCTGCCACACTTTGAAAAAGATCGCTTCGTCGTTATCTTCGGTAAATACCTGCAAGAGGCAGCCAGCAATCCCGTTGTTTACTTGCACAGTTCCCTTGCCTCGCAACTGGGGAGGGACGCCAGCTATATTTGCATAGGCCGCCACTACGTCTCCTGAAGCGGCCATCTCGCCATCCACCATCACTCCGGCCATCACGGTCATGCTACTGCTCAGCACCAGGGGAGTGCCAAAGGGATCATTGGGCACAGGGCTGAGCTGGGGAAATACGATCTCAAGCTCAGCAAACATCACCTGTCCACCGTCGTTCACCGTATGGGCCGGCGGGGAAATTGCATTGGCACCCCAGGTGTAGTCATTGTAAAACATCAGGCCGATCTTGCCGATGGGATTACCCATAGGACTGGTTCCGGTGCGCTTCACTTTATCGGCTGGATACACCCACATGGGTTTGAGGTTAGTGAGCGCTGGGGTTTCCACTTTGTTCAGCACGATGGGCTCGCTCCAGTTTTCGCCCCGATCTGAAGATGTAGAAATGTAGATTTCCGGAGTATCAACGTAAGCGGCAAGCTCTGGATATAAATCCGGATACAGGTTGTAGAGCCGGGCGCGCATAGCATCCTGCCAGACGGCTACCATCATCCCTTCAGCATTTACTTCAGACAGCTTGACGTTGCTATAGTGGAATGCCATGACATCGAGATGGAGGGCATCATCCCAATGCGGGAAGGGCCAGATCTGTTTCGGCTGTAGATATTGCAGACCGTCAATCCCTACATAATACTCCGGCACGCCCCAGGGAGCCTGAAGATCCCAGGGAGTGTAAACCTGATTGTAGCTATCATCGGGATGCTTTTGGGGATAGATATCCCTGATAGCAAATTGATGAGTAGCGGTATCATAGAGCGCAGCTTTCACAGTTTGAAAAGCAGGGAAATAAGATCCCTCATTGGTGGTGACTGCATAAAGAAGGGGAAAGATGAGCTTGCCAGCACCGGAAGAAACTGCATTTAAATGGCTGGAATTGCTTATACCCCAGTGGATATCACCTGTAACATCAAAGTAAGCAGGCCCACCAGGGCTGGCGGGAGGATTCCAGCTTGGGATGTTTCCAGAAGCAGCCACGCGGGTCCAGGTGCCTGCGCCGTAATTTGGACACACAAAGATATCCAGATCGGGCTCAGCAAGCGGTAAATTATTAGCACCGCGGGAGGTATGGTATCCTGCGTAATAGACATTGCCCAGGTTATCTGTGCTGAGGGCGTAATTGGGACGACGCCAATCACCTTGAGAGTGATTCCATTGGTCCAATTCGGGAATAGTGCTATAGCTCCACTGCAGCGGAATTCCTGACTCAAGCATATCCGCATTGAAATCTGCATAAGCCAGGAGCATGTTCTCGCAAGGATCTGTGCTCACATGATGACTTACAGAATTGCGAGCGGATACATAGGCTCTGCGCTTTCCAGCGATAGGAGAGGGCCCGATCTGAAGGGTGGGCCAGATGAATTCATTATTGGAAGAAGCCACAAGGCCATCCAGCAAGATATTCAAGGGATTATTCATTACCACTTCAATCTCATTAAAGAGACCAGAGATGTTGAACATAAAGGCATCGGACGCGAATTCTACTTCCAATTCAGGATCGGTATCAGCATTGGCATGCCAGGCATACATGGGCTTTCCGCTGATGGGATCCACTGCCATAGTGGGATAACCTTCGCTATTTGTAATTATACTAATCTCATTGATGTTCCATATGTCACCCGCAGCGCTGAGATGCGCATAGAATGTACGGCGGGTACTGGTGGGAGTGCGCTTCCCGTGAAAAGTAAGGAAATATCCACCATTTTGCGCAGTGGGGATCACCCGCAGGGGCAGAGAGTTATAGCTACCGATCATATAATCGTAATAGCTTTCCAATATTGAGACTGGGGTGCGGCTAAAGGTATATGTAGGTGGGATCCGATCCTGCCTTTGGCTGTACCCATGCAGAGGGCTGTCCAGGGGCCTGTTCACATTATCGGGTATCATCGGTTTGGCAAAAGCCAGTCCGATCAGCAGGCAAAGGCTAAGTAATAAGAACTTTTTCATCACTCCTCCAAAAAGAGCTGATATTCTGGTTTATTATTCCGAGGCCAGAGAGGAAGGTAGCTTGGGCTCACCTTCCCGTAATGCTCCGGCGTTTGATACTTTATATTCATTTTGCTAAGATCGCTTTGGCAGTTTTGCGATAGCTTCCTGCCCTAAGCTCAATAATATAGATTCCTGAGCTCAGCGTAGAACCCTGCTGGTCTATGCCGCTAAATATTATCTGATGAGCACCCCGCTGGTATTCGTCCTCGATGAGTTTGGATACGAGCTGCCCCCGCATGTTGTAGATATTGATTACAACTGGAGTGCCGTCTTCAGCTATGCTAAAGGAGATCGTGGTGCTGGGATTGAAGGGATTGGGGTAGCAACCGTGGAGCTGGGTAGGGGCTGCAGTTCCGTCTTCATTCCCATCTTTCGGCTCCAGCAGGACAAAGTCCGGATAGCTGCCCAGAGTGGCATTGGGCTGGCTACTGAAGCGATTGGCAAGCTCGGTCTGGGTGCCATCTGCGCTCAATAGCCAGAGGCTGATCTCTTCATTGGCAGTTTCGCTGTAGATTTGCAGCAGGGCCGCTGGGAAACCTTCCGGGGCGATGAGTTCCTGGGCTCCTCTTAGTTCCCCATTGACCTTGGCAAGCAGCAGATCGCCGGGGTTGGCGCAGTCGCATCTGGCCAGCAGCGCCAGGCTGGAAGGAAGTTTTGTGACTTCTACGCGGGGTTTTGAGGGTAAGGGCTCTGTTTCTGCTCCCCGGCCTGTGGGATAAATAAGGCTGTGTGCACCCGTGAGCTTTACCCAATAGCCCTTGCCGGGATACATGGTGGAAAGAGTGGAATAGGGACTGTCTGGGATATAGACTCCATCGCTGCCCTTCACCTGCTGTAGCCAGTTTGAGATGCTCTGCATAGCAGTGGTCACCGCCATAGAATTCTGCGGTAAATAGGCCGTCATATTCCAGCCTTCGTTTAAAGCCAGCGAGGTATTCACCGGAATCGGAGTGCCGCTGATGTTCCAGGTGGCATTTGAGCTTAACTTGATATAATAGGCTTTGCCATCGGTCAAAGTGTTGAAGGTGGAATAAGGATTGCCTGGCACAAAAACCCCTTCGCTGCCTTTCACCTGCTGCACAAGGCCAAAGATCGGAGCCAGTACTGTGTTCAGCGTGTGGTCTGCGGGGGAGAAATTCAGAGAGATCAGATTCCAGCCACCTGTCAGAGTAATGTTTTGACTGGTGGAGGTCATGAAGAAGTGTGCTATGGTATTTTGATTGGGGCTCACGGTGATGTCTTCTTGGGTGAGAGTATTGTAGCCTGTAGCGCTAACGCTTACACTATAGATTCCGGAAGGCACATTCAGGACATAGGCACCGGCACCGTTTGTGGTGGTAGTAAGCCCATCTCCTGCGGATACTAAGGCACCAGCAATGCCCTGGCTATCTTCTTGTCTGCTCACAAAGCCCAGGATGTTGCCAGTCTGCACTTCTTTTACCAGGGTATTTGAGAATATGGGAGCAGACATGGCGTTCGAAGTATATACGGCTTTTACAGCCCATTTGTAGCTGCCCCCAGGCAAAGCATTCCATCCGCCATCTTGAAAAGTAGTACTGCTAATAAGGCTGGGAGTAAGGGTATTCCACTGGGCTTCGTTTGATTCCTGTCCTGGCGACAGACGCCATACTTTGTAGCCGGTAAGGATGCGAGCGGGAGAAAGCGCAGCTTCCTGAATACCCGGATTCTTTGCTACAGCAGGGCCGATAGGCATAGATACATCCTGTGCTTTGGCTCCCCCCTGGGGATTGTATCTGGTGATACTGTCGTTATCAAAACTGATACTCCGAGTGCTGGTATGCACATGGATATCATCGATGAACCAGTAAAACCATATACCATCATTGGAAGGTGGGTCTTGAGCATGCCAGGCCAGCATGATCTCCTGTCCGCTATAAGCAGCGAGATCGATCTCAATAAGAGAGGTATAGCAATTCCAACCACCGGTCTCCGCTGAGGCATCCCAGAGCTGGGTCCAGGTATTACCCATATCGGTGGAGACTTTTACGTAATAATGATCCCCAAAGCTAGAGCCAAGGAACACATAGCTCCAGAAGGAGAGTGAGGCACTGGGAGGACAGTGGAAGACAGGGCTCTTGAGCCATTCATCCTGATGATTTTGGCTCCAGAACAAGCCAGACTGAAATTCACCCTCCTGGGGTGCTGCTTCAGGGCTAATGGCCACCGTGCCGATCCTGCACCAGGTAGGATAGACGCCCATGGTTTGTTCATTGCCAGAATTGCTGATCACTTGGGTCCAGTCTTCCGGTGGGAAGCTATCGTCTTCAAAACTTTCGGCCATCACTCCGCCTGAACCGGGCTCAAACCAACTAAGGTTGACGCTGTTTCCGGCCAGCTCTGCAAATATTCCAGAAGGCGGCAGGATGATCTCGGCCAACACGAAGTTTTGGGTGCTGGTCTCATTCACCGCAATATTGACTGGGTGAGAAGCAGATTCATATCCGGTTTTACTGGCAGTTACCTGAAAGTTTCCGCTGGCAATACCATTGAGAGTGTATCCCCCGGAGGCGTTTGTGCTGGTGCTGTAAGCAGTCCCATCCACACTCACGTTTGCCCCTGCCAGGACTATCCCGCTGGATGATACTGTGCCCGTCAGACTGCCCTGTCCCAAAGGATACACGTTCAAAATAGCAGCTTGAGATTGGGTAAAGTTTTGGCTGCCGGGATTCAGATTTGTAAGATAAAAGTAGCCATTGAAGTATCCGCTCCAGCCCCAGTTAAAATGAAAGCTATTGGTTCCTTGATATCCATCCAGGACGAAGGCATGCCCGCTCTCTGGACCCTGTCCCCCGTAGTAGATCGGGCGTCCCAGGTCAAGATCGTTTCTCAGCATCGTGGCCCAGTTCGCAATGGGGTAGGAGGAGGCACTCAGGTATTGGGCAGAGTTGTGATAGCGGAAATAATTCACCAGTGCTGTTCTGGCATGCTCTGAATAGGCTGCGCTGCCATTGGGGGAATACTGCATATTCACGGCAACTCCGCAGTGATAGATCAAGGTGGCTACGTTATTATTCACAGTGCTGATGCTGTTTGGCATACCCGCCCAATTGTAGGTGGTAGATCCGAAGTTTGCGCTTTGATTGCCATAGCCGGAAGCGGTGTATGAATGCGATCCCACTCCGGTGGCAGGATGATTCCATTTCTTCATCACCTGTGCCATGGCCGTGGCCACACATCCGGCATAGACCCTGCCTCCAGGCCCGCTGGCGTCAGCCGGACAGGCGTAGTTGTAAGGATAATCCTGATCCCAGGTGGTGCTCAGCAGAGGAGCCACATTCCGGCTGTAACTATACTCGGAATAGTCTCCCGCTCGCAAAGCATCCCAGCTCTCATCAATCTGCCACTCTGGATTCTGGCGGATTTCTGTCAGTCCCCGGGAGTATTGATCCAGATACCACGCTATATGTGCGGGAATATCTCCATGAGGAAATTCGCTTTCCAGAGAGTATCCCAAAACCGGGATGCAGCGATCTTCCGCAGCCATCAGGATAAAGCCCGCGGGCTCAAAGCGCAGGATATAAAAATCCGCTGCTTCTTTCGCATAACTGCCAAAATATGCTTCGCTGCTTACAAAGGCAGCCTGGGATCCGTTCAGATGCGTAAAGGCTGATATCCCTATCGCCTGCGCTTCACTTTGAGAGATCACGGCGGCGTAGCTCAACCAGACCAGCAGGCTAAGCAAAACTATGATAATAAATCGTTTCATAATCCCTTCTTACTTGGACAGCAAGGCTTTCACTATTTTGCGGTACTTACCCGCGTTTAGTTCGATCATATATATTCCGGAGCTTAAGGCCCGGCCGCTATCATCCGTGCCGTTCCAGATCAGGCTGTGCTCCCCGCGGGGATATTCTGCCCGGATGAGTTTGCGCACTTTTTGCCCCTTCAGATTGTAGATATTCATGCTTACCATAGCATTCTCTTCAGCCACCCTGAAAGATATAGTGGTATTGGGATTGAAGGGATTGGGATAGCAACCGTAAAGCTGGGTAGCTAGTGCATTCTCGTCCGCATTTCCGGTCGGGGAATCCAGAATGATAAACTCCGGATAGCTGCCCAGAGTGGAGTTTGGCTGGCTGCTAAAGTGATTGGCCAGTTTTTCTTCACTGCCATCGGCTCTCAGCAGCCACAGGCTGATCTCTTCATTGGCCGTTTCGGTATAGATTTGCAGCAGTGCGGCTGGGAAGCCTTCCGGGGCGATGAGCTTTTGAGCTCCTCTTACTTGCCCATTGA
>Ga0265295_1005758_pt1 | contig 15526 bp, 23 predicted proteins | sample Munlansysbiofilm_FD_192503 | JGI IMG/M metagenome (GOLD analysis project Ga0265295, IMG submission 192503) | Leachate microbial communities from a municipal landfill in Southern Ontario, Canada - Methane capture system biofilm | ecosystem: Engineered > Solid waste > Landfill > Unclassified ... | reverse complement strand
CACCGAGAGCACCGGCGTGGTGAATCCGGTCACGGAACGTCTGTATGTCCTCGGCGGCATCAGCGCAGTGGACCGCGCCCTGGTGAAGACTCAGGGCAACGTGAACAACCTTCGCGCCACCTATGACGGCATGAAGGCCAAGGCCGCGGCCCTCGAATTCACGAAGAAGTTCTTCAAGGGTTCGAGCGAAACCGACCCCAACGAATTCGACGGTCTTGAAGAGCGTCTGACCGGCGGACAGCTTCTCAGCATGGGATCGAGTGACGGCGGCGACACCCTGACCTTGGCGAAGCTCGACGAAATGATCGACGCGGTCCAGGGCACCCCGGACGCCTTGTTCATGAACAAGACTTTGCGGCGCAAGGTGAACGCGCTCATGCGTGCGGCTGGACAGGCCACGGAAACCGTTTCCGACGCCTTCGGACGCCAGATTCAGGCTTACGCGGGCATTCCGATTGCCGTGGTCGAGGAAGACAAGGACGGCGTGGAGATCCTCGGATTCTCTGAACCCGACCTGGACAATGGGGACAAGAGCGTCACGGCTTCCATTTACGCGGTCCGCTTCGGCGCGGCTGAATGGGTGTCTGGACTCCAGGCTGGTGCCATGGACGTGGAAGACCTCGGTCTGAACTCCACCAAGTACGAAACCCTGATCGAGTGGATTTGTGGCATGGGTGTCTTTCATCCGAAAGCTGCTGCACGTCTTCGCGGCATCAAGAACGCCTAGGAGGGTGAAAAATGATTGATAGCACCATGATCATGAAGGACGCGGGCCTGGTGGCAGCGTCCGCAGCGGCTACGGTTGCCAGCGCGGCAAAGATCGTCAACGTGGGCGAAGGTCTGGTTGAAGGCCTCCTGGTGGTGGACGTTTCCGCCATCGAGGTGGACGCCAACGAGCTTTACGCCATTGCCCTTCAGGGCAGCGACGTGGCCGACTTCGACACCGGGTCGGAAGTCATCGTCGAACTGGCCGTCCTGAACCTCGGAGCAAACGAAGTGATCGGCGGCAATGCTGACAGCGCCGTGGGCCGGTACACCGTTCCTTTCCGGAACGAATACCAGGGGACCATTTACCCCTATGTCCGAGTCTACACGACCGTTTCCGGCACCGTGGCAACCGGCATCAACTTCAAGGCTCACATCCAGGCCTAGACCGCGTTTTTCGGATCAACGCGGTTTTATCATATAGGCGGGGGTTTCGGCTCCCGCCACCTCAAAAGGAAGGTAAAAAAAATGGCAATTATCAAGCAAATTTCTGTTTCTGCTGAAAATACATGGAGCGAAAAGTTCAACCTCTCCGGAGACACGGACGGCTTCACCCCTGCCAGGCGTGCCCTTGTTTCGCAATACGGCGGCGCGGACAATACGATCACGATCAGGCGTTACAGTCCGGCGGACGGAACCACAATTATCAGCGCGATTGAAATCACGGACTCTATGACGGACCTCTCCATCCCGGTCGAAGGCCTCTATGACATTGGAATTGCGACCGGCAACTTTGGAAGCGGACCCTGTTTAATCACGGTCGAACAGTAGGGGGAAACCATGACCCTGGACACCACGAACAGCTATGTGACCCTTGAAGAGGCGAACGCCTACTTCGCGGCGCGACTCTATTCCGACACATGGGAAGGCGCGGACAGCTTCGAAAAAGAGAAGGTCCTTCTCATGTCCCGGCGAATGCTGGACCTCTACATTCAGTGGAAGGTGGTCTTCGCGGAAGAAGATGCCCCCGCAGCGGTCAAGGCGGCTCAGCTCGAACTTGCTCTTGTGCTTCAAGGGACGGACACAACGGCACTTCCAGACGGGGCCGGTCTGTCCTCCATGTCGGTTGGCTCGGTCAGTATGGCCTTCGACCAGGCAACCAAGATCAAGGTCATTCCGGACCATATCGTCTTCATGCTTTCGAGTCTTGGAAGCCTTCGCGGGGAAGCCACGGCCTTCAGCGTGACCAGGTAAGAACATGGAAGAGATCCTGGACGACACCCTAAAGCTTCACCATCGAATTGATCAACGCGGAAACCAACTTGCGGCGGATATGGCCGAAGTCCTGGAAGAGTCCCGCGTTTCGATCCTTGGCAAGCTCTCACGGCTTCAGGACAAGATCCTGAAAGGCGAGTACATGGACGAACCAGCAAGCCGCAGGAAGGCCCTTCTGGAAGCGCAGCGGGGCGAGATCGAGCGACTACTTGAAGACGTTTACTCCGGCATGAAGGACAAGCTCCAAGAGGCCGGGGAAGACGTGATTCAAGCCGTTGGACTTTCGACGACCACGACCATGAACGCGGCGGTCGGGCTTTCGGTATCCTTCGCCAGGTTGCCCAAGGAAGCGGTTGTCTCATGGTTCGAAATGTCCACCGTGGACGGACTCCTGATCAATGATTGGCTGAAGAAGCTTGAACAGACGGCGGTTGACAGGATCGTGGCTTCCGGACGCCAGGCGATGATCGAAGGCTTGGGCGCTCAGTCAACGGCGCGGCTCATGCGGCGGAAAGGTATAGAAGGCAGTGTCCCCGGGCTTGAAGGCCTGGCGCGGACCTGGCTTCAATCGGCGGCGCACTATGCAAGGGAAGAGACAATCAAGCGCGATTTTGACGACCTGGTGGTCGGCTGGAAGTACAGCGCCACCTTGGACCGGCGGACCTGTTTAATTTGTGGCCCCACAGACGGGAAGATCTTCAAGAAAGATGAATCCCGGCCAGTTCTCCCGCGTCATTGGCGTTGCCGATGCACCTACATTCCCCTTCCAAAAACGTGGCGGGAACTCGGTCTTGATCGTGACGAGATGGAAGAGGGGACCCGGCCAGCGGTCAAACATTCAGGAAGGACAGTCCGGCACCGTGACGGAAGCACCAGTACGAAGTTCAAGGTCGAATCCGTGGAGCATGTCCCGCAGAGCATGACATATCAGTCATGGATGAAAGGCCAGCTCGACAAGGACCCCGACTTCGTGAAGTCCGTCCTCGGAAAGACCCGCTTCGAACTGTTCAAGGAAGGGAAGATCGAACTGAAGACCATGTCCGTGAACGGACGTATCAAGCGCCTTTCCGAACTCTAAATTTTTGGGAACCTCCTTACCCCTGTCCCCTTTCGGTTTACCACACCAGCCGGAAGGGGACTTTTTCTTTATTGAACGTCCGTTTCGTTATACATGGCGCAATACCAAAAGTGATTTTGCCTATTTTTTACTGAATAAAATTCACATTCAAAAGACGGTTTATTAGGGAAAAAATACCGTACATGGCGCAATAGTCTACTATTGCGCCACCTATTTTGCTAAAAAATAGATAACCATTTGAAATAACTATAAATGAACTTTATTCATCATTTTATAGCCCTTAAAAAAACAAAGGGAATCAAAAAAATGATTGACATTAACGCAACGGAAGACCATAGAGGGGGCGAAAGGACACTAGAAGGAGGGGGAAGGACATGAAGGTCGTTGGATACATTCGAGTCAGCACGGACGGCCAAGACGCTTCCGGTCTTGGGCTTGCCGACCAGGTGGAGAAGATCAAGGCCTATTGCGCCCTGTATGACCTCGACCTGGTGGAGATCCACAAGGACGCGGCCAGCGGCAAGAATATGGTCCGGACAGGCCTTCAGGACGCCCTTCTGGCCCTCAGGAAGGGAGAAGCCAAAGGTCTGGTCGTGGCAAAGCTCGACCGCCTTACAAGGTCCGTCCGGGACATGGGCAGTCTTCTGGACGAATACTTCAGGGAGTCCTTCGACATGTTCGTCGTGGCGGAGCAAATCGACACCAGGACCGCGTCCGGACGCTTCGTCTTGAACCTCTTGACCTCGGTTGCGGAGTGGGAACGGGAAACCATAGGGGAACGGACCCGGGCGGCGTTATCCGTGAAGAAGACCAAGGGCGAAAAGCTCGGGGGGAAGGTCCCCTTCGGCTTCGACGTCACCGAGGACGGGCTTCTGGTGGAGAACACCAGGGAACAGGCGACCCTTGCCAAAATTTCAAGCCTTCGGGCGAAAGGGTACAGCCTTAGACAGGTTGCCGACACCCTGAACGCAGAAGGCACCTTTACCAAGACAGGGAAGCCGTGGTCCTTCGGCACCGTTGCAAACGTACTGAAAAGGGCCGCGTAGGAGTCCACGACATGAACGACGACTTGGTCAACGATCCAGACTTTATCGAATTAAAGAAGGCCATTCAGGGAATGAACCCCTTAAGGCGGGAGGCATTCAAAAACATGATGGAAGAAAAAGTCAAAGCGGAACAACCGAAGTCCGAAATGATAACGACGAATGAGTTCGCTTCTCGAATCGGCGTCACGCCGGCGGCGGTCAGGAAGTGGCTTAAGGCCGGAATCATCAAGGGTAAAAAGATAGGTCCTCGAAGGTGGTTCATCCCCACCAGCGAAATGGAGAAGGTCCTTAGAGTCGATTAATCAGCGCGGCCTGGTGCGCGAACACCAGACCAGCGCCTAACCTTAACGAACCAGAAGGGGGTTCATCATGGCTGAAGTTCAAGTATTGGCTCAGGAGTCGAATTGCAAGCGGTGTGAGAACAGGGAATCGAACCGGGAGTCCCGGCGCAAGTGTGATCAGGAAGACCTGGATCTTCTCCTGGAATCAACTCAGCGGCTCAAATTCATGGGCCGGACCCTTTGGGAATTCGACTCTTTCGACAAGGAAGAGCGAGGGACCCTGGCAATCCTGATCAACAAGGAAGCCGACCACCTTTTCGAGATCATGGAAAACCTGTCCGATAGGTTGGGGGAATAGTCATGGAAATAAAACATTTCTGGTCAGAAGACCTTAAAGACGTCCTCGACGAATCCTTCAAGCCGATCCTGGCATTCACGCAGATCCTCGAAAACGTGGACGGCAATATCAGTGTCCCAGATGAAGGACACCCTGTCCTTGTCGCCAAGGTCATGGACGTTCTTCTTTTCCACCAGAAGAGAGTCCTGGACGAAGCCTTCAAGGTCATCGACCGAGAGGTCGGAAAAATCAATATTGCCCGGTACACCTACGCGGAAGAGAACGTGAAGGCGGGCGTGGCCGGTCAGGTATGCAACGCCCAACTGATCGGGAAGGAGAGGCCTAGACCATGACCGAAAAGAAGATAAGATACCGTGAAATTTTTCTGCTTTGCATGAACTGGCATGATTCACCCGGAACTTACACCGTTCTTAAAGCGTTTTCCAACGAGGAAACGGCGAAGCAACAGATGGAAAAGTTTTATCAAACAGGAACGCATAATCCGGATCGAACTTTTTTATCCATTGTTTCTGAGTTTTTTGATGATGAAGATTGATTGAACCAACGGGCGGGGGAAACCCCGCCTTCTTTCGAGGTGAAGACATGATCCTCTTATGCGGAGCGGAAAAGGGCGGCGTGGGCAAGAGTACCATTGCCGTGAACATGGCCGCAATGGCGGCGCAGAAGGGCCGGGACGTCCTTCTGGTGGACGCAGACAAACAGCTTTCAAGCTCTATGTGGGCGGCGCTCAGGAAGGGCTTGAACGAAGACACCCTTCCCAAGGTCACGACCGTTCAACTTACCGGAAAGAACCTGCACCAGGAGGTCAAAGCCCTGGTCCCTAAATTTCAAGACATAGTGATCGACGCCGGCGGGCGGGACTCGGTTGAACTTCGGGCGGCGCTCCTGATTGCGGACCGTCTCCTGGTCCCTGTCCGACCAAGTCAATTTGACCTTTGGAGTTTGTCAAAAATTGACGACCTAGTGAACGAAGCCAAGGTCATCAACCCGGATCTTTCGGCATTTGTAGTTTTAAACTTTGGATCAACTCACCCAGGCGTCAAAGAGGCCGAAGAAGCGCGGGAATTCATTGAATCCGAATTCCCGGCCATGACCCTGACCAAGACGGTCCTGTCTGAGCGTATCGCATTCAGGCGGGCCAGCGGCGCGGGGAAGTCTGTCCCCGAATTCGACGGCGCGACCCATGCGGCCCATGAGGTCCGACAGCTTTACAAGGAGATCTTCTCGTGAGTTTTAAACCAACACCAAAAATTGACCCGGCCACCGCTTTCATCGAGGCGGCGGAACCTGAAGAGCGTGATCGTCTTCCGTGGGAAGATCTTGATCCAAAATATAAGGACAAGCGGATTGCCGGTGTGAATCTACGGTTGACGGAAACGGAATTGTGCAAGCTTCAGTACATCAAGACGCACACAAACAAGAGTATTCAATCATTCATTATGGAAGCCTTAATGCCTGTAATCAATGATGAAATTGAAAAGATATTGGCAGAAAGAAAATAATTAAATTCCCGCTTGACAACACTTAGGAAAAAAACTAAGTTTTATACGAAGTCAACGCGGGGGAACAAATGGACACATTCAAGCCGAAAGATATTTATCTTCCTCTCGGGGTAAATCCCGACAGATTCCGCTTCCTGGTGAAGCGCGGGAATATTGTTCCCGAGACGCCAACTTCAGGGCAGGGCAAAGCGAACACATTTTCGCCAGAAACCGCCATGAAGGCAGGCGTCTTTTTCTTTTTCGAAGAAATGGGCTTCTCCATGGACGTTTCAGAAGCAATTACAAATGTTGTATTTCAAAATAAGGATCAGCATTTATATTGTGCTTTCAAAAATGCAAATGAAAGCTACTGGATCATGTATATGAAAGACAAAATTAATTTTGTCAGATCGTATCTTCCATTCGGAAAAGAACCTTACTTAAAGTACATCCTCGAAGATGGAAAGTTCGAATTTTTAGTTTCGAAAGATCATGTCAGTGAAAGCAACTTTGTTGCATTCTATAATATTTCGGCAATACTTAGAGAAATTGCCGATAAACTCAAGATCAAGACCATTGAAGAACCGTCTGAGGCATGACGCCAAAGACATAAAGCCGGGCAAGATGCCCAAGGAGTCCTAATGGACAAGCCTATGGAATGTCGGAAATGTCGGTACTGGTTCGCACCCCAGACGGAAGAAGGGAAGAACCTTGGCGAGTGTCACCGCAGATCCCCAAGGGCAGGGAAGGATAGATTCCCTCTTTCTGAAGCGTCGAATTTTTGCGGCGAGTATAAGCCCAAGCATATGATGGCAACAAGAGGCGCGGGAGCTGAAGAAGATTCCCGTAGGCCGCAGATGAAGACCACGGTGTCGCCTATCGGTTACAGATAAAAAAAGCCCAAGTCGGGAAGGTACGTCTTGGGCGTCTGGCGGGAATAAACCCCTTGAAAGAACCAGTGTGGTAACTGTCCTTTCAAGAAATTCCCGCCAGACGTCAAACCGAACCACACCAGTGTGGTTTAGTATGGTACCATACCGACTTGGGGCCAGCCTAAGGAGGCACCCCCCATGCCCTACAAATATTGTGCAGATTGCGGAGAGTCCTTTCATTATGACCATGGTCAAGAATGGAAAGATCTTTGTCTTAAATGTTTCAAGCGGCGAAAGGCCATGGAACGCAACGAATCGGACCCCGACAGCGTCGTCGTTTCCCGCGTCGAACTGGCGAAGCTCAGACAGGAAGCTGGCTTCTACAAGAACCACTACTTTTCCCTTCTGGCGAGTCAGAACGGCTACGGCCCAACACCCCCACCAAGCGCAGGATCGAAGATCCTCGAAAAGCTCAGTCCCCTAATTTCCGACCTGATCCTTCTTTGTCATCCCGACCGACACGGCGGGTCTGATCCTCGCGCAACTCGCGCAACTCAAATCCTTCTAGACCTCAGACGGGAGGTGTCCGCTTGACCATTGATAAAGAACAGGTCCTTGAAAAGCTGGACTTTGAATCCTTCTATCGTGGCGAACTCGACGGCGTGGAGAAGGCAACGGGCGACGAACTCAAAGCCCCTTGTCCATTTCATCATGATGAAAGTCCGTCCTTCTACGTCAACAAAAAGACCGGAATGTATTTTTGCCATGGTTGCTCCGTGAAGGGTGACGTCTTCACCTTCATTCAGGAGCGCAAAGACGTTTCCTTCCAGGAGGCCTTGACCGAGCTTGCCCACCTGGTCGGTCTGAACGGCAACGGGGACGGCAAGAAGAAAGAGCAAGCCCGGGCGGTATCCGAGAACATTACGGCTCAGTACGACTATTTCTATGAAGACGGGACTTCCGCCTTCTCCGTCTTCCGTTTTGAGGAAGAAGGCCGGAACAAGACCTTCCGTCAATGGCATTACGACTTCCAGACGGAACAATGGGTTCAGAACGTCCAGGGCGTCCGCCTGGTGCCGTTCAACCTTCAGGCAGTGATCGAGGCCAAGACGGTCTTCATCGTCGAAGGCGAAAAGGACTGTCTCCGTCTCAAGGACTTGGGCCTGGTGGCGACATGCAACCCCATGGGTTCGGGCAAGTGGCGGGACGAATACGGGCAATTCCTGAAGGGAAAGACGGTCATCATCATTCCGGACAATGACCGACCAGGCAGGGAACATGCCGAAGACGTCAAGGCCAAGATCAAGCCCTTCGTGGACTCGGTCCGCCTGGTGGAACTCCCCGGTCTTCCCCCGAAAGGGGACGTCTCCGACTGGCTCGACGCGGGCGGCACCATCGACCAGCTTCGGGAGATCGTCGGCAAGGTACCAGAAGAAACAAAGCCTAAAGGGCCGTGGGACTCCCCCGTATCAATCCGGCGAATGGTCACAACGACACCGGCGGAATTCCCATGGTTCGCCAAACAGCGAATGCCGCAGGGACGCGGACTTCTTTTGACCGGCATAGGCGGATCTTCAAAGACGACCCTCCTAAAACAACTCGGTATCGGCGCGGTCTTGGGCCGGGTGGCTTGGGACTGGGAACTTGCCAGGACAGGAAAGGCGCTCTTGGTACTGACCGAGGACACGGCGGACGACGTCCACGACTCCATTTTCAATATGTGCAAGGCCCTGGACTGCACCGAAGAAGAGATCGAGCGCCTAGACCGGGACCTGATCATATTTCCCTTGGCAGGTCACGACACCATTTTCCTTGCCAAGGATGAAAAGGGCGTCCTGAAGAAGACCGACCTGTTTAATTCCTTCGTCCAGAAGGTCCTGGATCTTGGCGACGTGGCCTTCGTGGGATTCGACCCGGCCTTGTCCCTGTCAGAAGGCGACGAGCTGAAGCAGGACGAACAGCGCAAGCTCGGCAAAATGGTTGACGACATGGCAGTTCGTACCGGCGCAACGTGCGTCCTTGTCTCCCATTCGACCAAGGCTTCGAACAACTCGGCAGAAATAGGAAGCCACAACTCCCGAGGCGGCGGCGCAATCACCGACGCAGTACGCGGGGAATTCGCCCTTCGTACAATGACCGCAGATGAGGCCACAAAGGCCGGTATCGAGGACATTGAAGAACGGAAGCGTCTTGTCCAGTTCGTCGCCACCAAAGGAAACAGACTACCCCCGGCGGCATTTGTCCCTCTTTGGCTCAGACGCGGCGACTCAGGCGTTCTAAGTCAAGCGGACGTGTCCCTGGATAAGAACGCCCCTAGCTCAAAGGATATGAAGATCCTGGCAGTCCTGAAGGATATATCAAGGGCGTCTTGCTCCACCTTCGAGGAATGGCGTGTCGAATGTATCGAGCGCGGTCTTCTCAAGGGCAACTCGGAAGAGGCTTCAAAGAAAGCTCTACAGCGCATTGTGAAGAAGCTCAGAAGCGCAGGGTTCATTGAAAAGGGTATCGGCAAGGGTGTCTGGAATCCAACCGACCTTGACGAGTGATCGGATGCGGGATGCAAAAGGACACGAAAAGGACATCCCGAAAAGGACAATTCCCCCTATAGGGGAATGTCCTTGTCCTTTTCTAAATCTGTCCCTGAAATGTCCCTGAAATGTCCCTGAAATGTCCCTGAAAGGATAAATCGGGGAGTTTTGAGGGGAAAACGACCGGACGGACAGGTTTTCGAAAAGGACAAAAAGGACTTTCAAGGACATTTGAAGGACAAAAAGGACAAAAGGACAAAAGGACATGTCCCTGAAATGTCCCTCAACCAGAAGGGTAAATAAAAGGTGTCCATGTCACCCCGGATCGAGTCCAAGGGCCTCATGGTCTTAAGTGTCTGAATGTAAAGGGAAAAAAGCGTAAACAATCGACCGATCGTTTAATTTTTAATTTCAACCGCTTACGTCAAGATATTGGCACCAGGCGGACAAGGAAAACACCGATCATGGCGGACAAAAAGAAACCAGTGAAACGCCTACGGAATCCGGACGGAACCTGGCGACGGGTGAACGAGGAAGTTCAGGACGGACGCAACGTCAAGCGCAAGCCCCGGGACGTGGACACGATCCTTGCCGGTCTTCAGGAAGGGACCCTCGACCAGCGCACCAGGACGGCGATGCAGTTCAACGCGGTCAAGGAAGCCTTGGGGGAAGATCCCGAGAAGGTGGCTTCGGCGCTCCTACGTCACGACATAGCGATCTATGCCGTGGTGAATAGAGCGATCCTCGACTTCGTCCAGGAGAACCAAGGAGAGCTTGTCTCGAAGGGCGGAGTCATCCCGGACATGCTGACCAAGGACTTTCCCCGCTTCCAGGCGGCTCAGACCAAGGCCCTTGAAACCCTGATCAAGCTTGAGCGCAAGAACAAGGGCAAGGGGGAAGGCTTCCTCGACGTGGCGGACGCGGTCCTGGACATAACGAACCGGAAGGAGGCGAACGAATGAAGATCCTCGACACCTTCGAGAAGCGGGCAATGGAACGCGACCTTCGGGAAGCGGGAGTCAACCGGCGTCTTCTCACCACGTCAACGGCGATCATGATTGACCACGTCAACGCGGCTCTTTCGCGCAGGTTCGGCCCTCTCACGCGCCTGTTCATGAAATTGGGCTGGTAGTTCATCCCCTGACCTTGGAGGCTTTAGAATGGCTGGAACAAAGTACCATACCGTACCGAACAGTACCAAACCGGAACGGCTCGAAGTGATCGAGGACGAAGTCAAAGCCCTTGAATCCATGATCGACGCCCGAACCCGGAAGCTTTGGGAAGAGATCGTCAAGCTACGAACCGAGTTTCGGGAACTGCGAGATCGGACCACGAACGCGAAGGAGGTTCGAGGATGAAAGCACAGGCATGGATCGGAATTGACCCGGGGAAGTCTGGTGCCCTGGCTCTTATTTCCAGTGAAGACCAGGTGGCGGAAGATTGGCCGGGAGATGCGGCGGGAGCTGCTGAACTGCTTATGACGTGGCGGCTCGAATACAATGTCGAACTTGTAGCCCTTGAACGTGTCGGCTCCATGCCTGGTCAGGGAGTGAAGAGCATGTTTTCCTTTGGGGAGAACTTCGGGACCTGGCAAGGAATCCTTGCGGCCTTGTCCATCCCCTACGTCATGCCCAGACCTCAGGAATGGCAAAAGGGCCTTGTGAGTCCTTCGGACGGCGTGGATTCAAAGGCGCGGTCCTTGGCAGTGGCCAGACGGCTTTTCCCTGAAGTGGAGCTTTCCCGGAAGAAGGACCATGGCCGGGCGGACGCTTTACTTCTGGCGTGGTGGGCACGTCGGCAGGTTGCGGCTTAGTTTATTATGTGCAGTAATCGGGAAACCTGCACTACAAAAGCTTTACAGATTCTTCCGCCATGCTATTTCCTGAACATGGAGGCGGAAAAATGAACCCAAGCTTGAAAGTAATTTGCCCGAATTGCGGCAGTCCATTCACCCGTCGTTTGAACGGCGGCTTGAAACTACAGCCTCTTTACATGCAGCAGCGTTTCGGTTGCGACGAATGCGAAGCCAAGTTCTTGGTCTTCTGGTCTGGTGAAGTCGGTCCTGTCTATAAATGCGGCGAACACCGGGAAGGTGTGACGGCTTGAGCAAGTTCACCTCGGACCATGTCCGTTCATGGCGCAAAGGCGCGGACGGCTTCCTGAAGTGGGTGGAGGACGTGAAGCCCCGTATCCCGTCAAAGAAGGGCGGGTTCGAGATCTTCAAGCCTGAACCCTTCCAGGTCGAAGCGGTCCGTGATGCTTTAGCGCAGGACAAGGCCGGAAGGTGGCTTCACCAGACGATAGCCTTTTCATTCCCTCGCAGACATTCGAAGACGACCTTGAACGCCCTCCTGGTGGTGTGGCGCTTCACCCTGTTCGGCCCGAACGAGAACATAAAGGTCATGGCGAACTCTGAGCGCCAAACCCTTTCCGTGGGCTTCTCCCTGGTGAAGAAGATCATCCTGAACACGCCTTTCCTGATTGACCAGGTGGGGCGTGAAAACTTGCGGGCGTATGACATTCAACACCCGAAGCTTCAGAACGTAATCACGGCCACCTCTTGCAATATTTCCGGCCTGTACGGCGAAAAGGTGACATGCGGGTGGGTGTCGGAGATCCACGCGGCGGCGTCTGAGGACCCGATGCAGGTCTTGGCTTCATCCTTGGGCGATACAGAAGGCTCTTGGTTGCTCCTGGACTCGACCGTGGACGGTGTCGGCGGTCCCCTTCACCGGCTCGAACAGCTTCAGGAATCCGGAGAAGATCCAACAATTTTTGTTCGGCGGATCGAGTACCAGGACATAGAAGAGGCCCTGGCGAAGTCCCCTTCGTGGATTGATCGCGCCTGGCTCAAGAGTCGGCAAAAGCAACTTCTCCCGGCGATCTTTGCGACTCAGCATTTGAACCAGCGGTCGGCAGCGGCGAACAGTCTTTTCTCGGTACCGGACATTCAGTCTTGCCGGGAATCTGTCCCTGTCCCGCTTTCGCTTGAGTCCTTGCGGACGATCAGCGGCGGGCGGAAGTACGCGACGGGCGGCGGGCTGGATAGAGCATATTTCGGAAGCCTTCACGGTGACGCGACTATATGGACGGCGGTTGCGAAGGTGGCGGACGCGGACGGCGGGGAACCTCATTTTTGGGTACTGAACCAGAAGAACGTCTTCGGGAGCTTGGGCCGGTCGATCAAGAAAGAGATCCAGGACGACTTCGAGCGATACAGCCTTTCGAACGTGGTTATCGAGGCCTACAACGCCCAGGATATAGCCACCTGGTCAATGGAACAGAAGATCCCGTCCGAGATCATTCACGCGACCTCGACGGCTCAGGTCCCGGCCTTCATGGAGCTTTACCGGATCGTCAAGGAAGGGCGTCTGCATTTTTCAGACAAACTTGAAGACCTTGTCCGGGAAATGGAGACATTTTTCTATGAACTCAAAGGCGACAAGCCGAAGTTCGGGACCGACAAGCACCACGACGACCGCGTTTATTCTCTTGCATGGGCGGTTTACAGTCTTCGAGCGCGGGAGCTGGCCGTCTATGAATTGCCGGACGTGATTTGTACGAGTCATTCGAAACACGCGGGCTTCTGTTATCTTCGCCAGGGGGACTTGATCCTTCCTTGTTCGGTGAAGTGTCCGGCTCATGTACGGTGTGAACAAATGTTTCTTCAGCACCGTTCCGTCCGTGAAGACAGTGATCTTACATTGCCCGATTTTTTCAAAGCATTGGTTCAGGTTGACGGTGTGAGATCGTACCAAGCGGTATGAAATGGTACTGTTTGACATAGTACGGGACGGTATTATTCGGTATGGTACTGTATGGTACCAAAAGGAAGGTTACTCATGATTTTTTCAATGGCCGGAAATGTGGTCCGGGAATCTTTCAATACGGCGATGCAGGAAGCCACCAGGCAGCGCAAGGAAGACGCGGCCAAGAGGCTGGACTTCTACAACGATTTTCAGGTGGACTACATCAAGGAAGCCCTTGCGGCTCATTTTTCGAACCCTGACAAGCTGACACCTTGCTTCGTGAACATTGTCCGGAAGGTCATCAACCGTCTGGCTATGGTCTATGTGCAGGATGCGCGGCGCAAGGTTGACGGTACCGACCGCGACCAGGAGATCTTCCAGGAGATCGAGCGCGGGGCGTGGCTTGGCGCAAAGTGGAAGCTGGCGAACCGATATTCGAAGCTCTTGGGCCTGGTTGCCCTTCGTCCGGTGTGGCGGAATGGAGCTTTGGACATTGACCTGGTGACGCCTGACATCCTCGACGTGACGGTCGGAGACTCCCCCGAAGACATGCGGTCCTTCATGGTCACGCATTACCCGGAGACGGGCCTTCAGGAGGAACTGACCTACTCCGTATGGACTCCCGAGGCCTTCAAGCGGCTGGACTATCGCGGGCACGAAGTGGAGGTCGATACGAACCCGTACGGTACCATACCGTATCAAACCGTATGGAACCGAGTCCCTACGGATTCCTTTTGGACTCCCGGCGCGGCGGACCTGGTCACGATCCAGGAGGCCTTCAACGAGAAGCTGACGGATCTTCTTTATGTCCTCAGGATGCAGGGCTTCGGCGTCGGGTACGTCAAAGGCATGAAGGGCGAAATTTCAAGCGTGGACCCGGGGACCTTCTTCAACCTTCCGATTGACGGCGAACTCGGCTTCGCGGCGACGAACGCGCCCTTGAACGAGTCCCTGGAAGTCTTGGACTTCCTCCTGAAACAGGCGGCGGTATCCAACGGGCTTCCGGCTTCAAGTCTGACCACGGACCCAAGCGACGAAAGCGGCGTCGCCAAGGTGGCCGGGAACATCGAGCTTGAAGAAATGCGGCGCGACGACGTCGAACTTTTCAGGGCTTACGAGCGGCGTCTTTTCCGGCTGATCAAGACCGTCTGGAACTATCACAACCCCGGGCGGAAGTTCAGCGAGAAGGCCGAACTCATGATCGACTTCTACGACCAGAAGCCGACCGTGGCACCGGACAAACAGGCGGCAACTTGGGACCAGCTCCTGACCATGGGCGTGATCAGTCCCGTGGACATAATGCTGGAACGCAACCCGGACCTGTCCAGGGATGAAGCCAAGGTCCGCCTGGTTGAGATCCAGGAAGAGAACCGCGAATTTTTGGAAACCAAAATTTAGCGCCTTACCCGGCGAAAAAGGGGAATTCTCATGACGACAGAACAGAACGGCGGCGCTCCCGATAGCAGCGAGAACGAACAGGCCCAAGGCACCCCGGGAAACGCCCCCGACCAAAAAGGCGAACACATGATTCCTAAATCCCGCTTCGACCAGGTGGTCAACCAGCGAAAGGCGGCGGAGACGGCACTTGAAGAGATTGCCACCGAATTGGCGGAAGAGATCCCCGAGGACATGCGCGACGTGATCCCGGATCTTCCCCCGGCCCAGAAGATCAAATGGCTTCGGGCGGCGATCAAGAAAGGTGTCTTCGGCGGGAATCAGCAAGCCAGCGGACCGGATAGTAAGAGGCCTGGCGGGAAACCGCCTGTAAATTTTGAAGGTATGTCCCCCCAGACCATCATGGCGCAGGGGTACGGCAAAAAGTGAGGTAATTTTTTATGAGCATTACTCTTTTAGAAGCTGCAAAGCTGGTCCAGAATCCGCTTCAGCGTGGCGTGATCGAGATCTTCCCCCGGGTGTCCCCGGTCCTGGAACGTCTCCCGTTCTTTAACGTGAACGGTCAGGCTTATGTTTACAACCAGGAAGAAACCCTTCCCGGGATCGGCTTCCGTGGCATCAATGGCAGCTACACCGAGAGCACCGGCGTGGTGAATCCGGTCACGGAACGTCTGTATGTCCTCGGCGGCATCAGCGCAGTGGACCGCGCCCTGGTGAAGACTCAGGGCAACGTGAACAACCTTCGCGCCACCTATGAC
>Ga0265295_1005757_pt1 | contig 15528 bp, 15 predicted proteins | sample Munlansysbiofilm_FD_192503 | JGI IMG/M metagenome (GOLD analysis project Ga0265295, IMG submission 192503) | Leachate microbial communities from a municipal landfill in Southern Ontario, Canada - Methane capture system biofilm | ecosystem: Engineered > Solid waste > Landfill > Unclassified ... | reverse complement strand
TGATCATACTGACACCCCAGTCCATGACCGATGCCATGGGAACGGCAGAGGCCATTGTCAATATTGCAAGGAACGCCATTAAGCCCATTGTATGTGCGTTCATGGGGGTGGTGGACGTATCCGACGGGGTTAAGCTTCTTCAGAAGAACCGTGTGCCGGTGTACCAGTTTCCAGAAAGTGCGGCCCGGGCCATGGGGGTTCTTTACCGCAACAAACAGTGGCTTTCAAGAAAGATTTTGCCCCAGTATGATATCTCCTTTGACGCTGCAAAGGCAGGGCAGATTGTAAAGGACTGCCTGGACAGGGGAGAGACCACCATGGGTGAGCTTGACGGCAGCAGGCTCCTTGCCTGCTACGGGTTTCACACACTTGATATGGCCCTTGCCAGAACTGGCGAAGAGGCCGTGGCCATTGCCGACAGGATCGGTTATCCAATTGTAATGAAGATAGTTTCCAAACAGATTCTCCACAAGTCCGACGCTAGGGGGGTAAGGGTGGGCATCAAAACTCCTGAAGAGGTGAAAGAGGTCTTTGAAGAGATCCTGGAAAGCGCCAAGGAGTACAACTCCATGGCCAAGCTTGACGGCGTCCTTGTGCAGGAGTCGGCCAAGAAAGGTCGGGAGGTGATCCTCGGGGTGAGTCGTGATGACGTGTTCGGTCATGCGGTCATGTTTGGCCTTGGGGGTATCTTTGTGGAGGTATATAAGGACGTTGTCTTTAGGATGGCTCCCATGGGACGAAATGTGGCAAGGCGGATGGTCAGGGGAATCAAGGGATACCCTCTCCTCGCCGGAGTCCGGGGGGAAGCCCCCTCGGACATTGAGGCCCTTGAGAAAAATCTTGTGAGTCTGCGGGAGATGGTAACCAACCACCCGGAGATCAAGGAGCTTGACATCAATCCTCTGTTTGTCCATGCAACTGGTGAAGGAACAACGGTTGCCGACGTTATCATCAAATTTGACCCCAGAAAGAGTTGAACTCCCAAGTCTGTATCCTATAATTCTGAGGGTGCCCCGGGAGAGTGTACCTTCTGGCGGAGCTTTGGCGGTAAAGGCTTTAAGCCGTTTTGCAAGGCAGGCCCTCAGGATCTCGGGGGAAAGAACCGGGAGTTATCCCAGGGTTTTGTTAAAGGGAGATGCGGGCGAGCCTTTAGCCAGCCGGGGAATTCACTGGTCAATCGCCCATAAGTCCGGTTTTGTCGCAGGGGTGGTGTCAAACTCTCCTGCCGGCATTGACATAGAGCGACTACGGCCCGTGTCTGAGTCTCTTTTTAAACGGATCTTGACCCCAGAAGAGCTGGATTGTTTTGGAGTCAATGATCGGATCGAGATCTTTTTCAGGACCTTTACTGCAAAAGAGGCGGTTCTCAAGGCTATGGGGGTTGGGCTTGCCGGTCTCGCCAGGGTAAGGGTGGTTGGCGCACCCCAAACGACCACCACCCTTGTTGATAATGGTGTGAATAGTTACACTGTTGATCATTACTGGATGGGCGACCACCTTGCGTCGGTTGTAAGGGGTGGGGGCGGAGTTGTGTGGGAGACAGTGGACAGTAGGCAGAATTCACGAATTTCCCTGGAGGCAGGCGGGAGCAGGGGAAACCCTGAAAACCCCTAAATATCAAGGAGAAAAGCTATGTCTGAAGGAAAAGGGTTTACCATGCAGGATGATCAAGGGTCGACGGGTGCCGGTAGAAAAATGCCGGCGGTGGATTTTTCCACCTTTATTCTCTCTCTTTACTCAACAGCCCTTGTGCAGTTGGGTGAGATCGAGGATCCGGCCACCGGCGCAAAGGGTAAAAATCTTGATCTTGGACGACAAACCATCGACATGATAGTTATGCTTGAAAAGAAAACCCGTGGCAACCTTGACAATGATGAGGCAAATCTCATCAAGGGTCTTGTACACGAGGTCCGTATGGCCTATGTAAGGGCAAAGGGGTGATAGTAGAGGCGTTCTCACCGGCAAAGATAAATCTCTTTCTCCATGTGACAGGCAAAAGAAGTGACGGCTTTCATGAGCTTTACACCTTGATGACCTCTCTTGCCTTTGGGGATCTCCTTGAGTTTGACTTTACAGGTTCAGGTGTGACCGTTATCTGTGATCACCCCGATGTTCCAGAGGATGATTCCAATCTGGTTTACCGGGCAATCGTGCTTTTTATCGACCGATACTTTAAGGTTGAACCCTTGGGGAAAAAAAAGATTGGGGTCTGTACTACAATTTATAAAAAAATTCCGGTGGGCGCAGGTCTAGGAGGTGGAAGTTCAAATGCCGCAACTGCCCTGCAGGTGCTTAACCGTCAGTTCGGCCACCCTTTTTCCAAGCAGGAACTCATGGATATGGGGCTAACCCTTGGGGCTGATGTACCATTTTTTATCCATGGGGGGCCCGCATTTGCCAGGGGTGTGGGGGAAGTACTCTTCCCTTGCCCACCCCTTGCACCCTACCATGTGGTTGTTTGTTTTCCAGGGTTTAGTGTCCGAACGTCCCTGGTTTATGAAAATGTCAATTTTGCATTGACAAAAAAGAAAAAAACTAATAATAATGCTCTGTTAAATATGTCTGGAACCAAACAGTCCCTTGATGTAAAAGGGCTCCTGCACAATGATCTTGAACCGGCTGCCTTGAAAATTTATCCGGATATTATCCGGGCAAGGGAAATGATGGCAGGTTTTGAGCCGGACGGGTTGCTTATGGCTGGCAGTGGCTCGTCTTATTTTGCACTTTTTTCTGAGGTTTCAAAGGCCAACGAGGCCTTCAAGGGCTTGTGCAGAGAGACAAAGGCTGATCAAGGACGTTTGTTCCTGACATCGTTTTTTAAGGATAATGTTTGAATTATGGGGCGTCGTCAAGCGGTAAGACACAGGATTTTGATTCCTGCATTCGGAGGTTCGAATCCTCCCGCCCCAGCCATTAGTCACTGGCACGGCTGGATCAAGTGATGGCTGTGGCCACAACGAAGGATGAAACTTTTCTGTCTGTACGGCTTTGACGGAAGTTTCCCCCAAGAAAATAAAGAGATGTTTATATGAACGGTATATCGGTTTTTTCGGGAAATTCAAATCCTGTTCTTTCACAAAAAATCTCTGAGTATCTTGCAAGACCCCTTGGAAAAATCAAGCTGAACCGATTCAGTGACGGTGAAATCCAGGTGGAGATCAATGAAAATGTCAGAAAGCAGGATGTGTTTATCGTTCAATCCACCAGTGCTCCGGTAAACGATAACTTGATGGAGCTTCTGCTCATGGTGGATGCCTTGAAACGGTCGTCAGCCAGTTCTATAACCGCGGTTATACCTTATTTCGGTTATTCCCGCCAGGATAAAAAGGTGGCACCGAGGGTTCCCATCAGTGCCAAGCTTGTTGCGGATCTTCTTACCACCAGCGGTGTTCACCGGGTTATCACCCTGGATTTGCATGCGGGTCAGATTCAGGGGTTTTTCAATATTCCGGTTGACAATCTGTATGCGGCACCCGTACTGCTTGAGTATATCAGAAACAGCTACAATGGGGATCTTGTCGTTGTCTCGCCGGATGCAGGTGGTGTGGAACGGGCCAGGGCCTTTGCAAAACGTCTCCATGCCGGGCTTGCCATTGTGGATAAAAGAAGGAGTGCACCCAACCAGGCAAAGGCAATGGCCGTTATCGGGGATGTCAAGGGTAAAATTGCCATTATCCTTGATGACATGGTCGATACCTCTGGAACTCTTACCGAGGCCGCCGGGGTCCTTCTGGCAAAAGGGGCAAAGGAAGTTCACGCCTGTTGTACCCATCCAGTCCTTTCCGGGCCGGCCGTTGAAAGAATAAAGAACTCTTCACTGGGTACACTTGTGGTCACGGATACGATTCCCCTGTCTGAAGAGGCGATGCTCTGTGAAAAGATTCATACCGTCAGCATTGCAAGGCTCGTGGGCGAGGCTATCATACGCGGTTACAGGGGGGATTCTGTAAATTCTCTTTTTGTATAGTCAGACACGGTCGGAATGAGGGATGGCTTCCGGCCATAACGAACGATGAAACTCCCCAAAGGATATAAGGGAACTTCCAAAAAATAATATGCACATCCTGCTTGCCCTTTTGCCCGTTTTTTGCGTTGTGATAACAGGCACATAGTCCACTATGCACCTGTCATCACGCCTTAAAAACTAACAAAAGTCCTGGACGATATGTGTATATTATTTTCTTCCAGTTCCCTAACTCTTGGGTTGGAGTTTTTCATAAAAAACCATAGTTATCAAGCTGCATTATTGTGCAGATACGGAGGTTAGAAATTTGGAACTTGTAAATTTAAAAGCTGAGCTCAGGCAGGGCAGAGGAAAAAGTGCCGCCCGTCATCTTAGGCAAAATCAGGCCGTTCCGGCGGTTCTTTATGGTGGGAAGATAGATCCCATGCCTATTTCGGTTTCAACCCTGGATCTTACGACAATGATAAGGATAAATGGAGAGTCAGGTCTGTTTATCAATCTTGCCGTTAACGGAGATACCGTGCCGTCAAGGACCGTGATGCTCAAAGAGATTCAGATGGACGCCTTTGATCTCAAATATCTCCATGCAGATTTTCAGGCAATAAATGTGGATGAAAAGATCACCATTACTGTTCCCATCGAGGCGATCGGTGAATGTATAGGTGTAGAAGCCGGCGGTATTCTTCAGCTTATTCGGCGTGAGCTCGATATTATCTGCCGCCCTGGCGACATGCCCGAGGTTATCCAGATTGATACCACAAACCTTGAGATTGGCGATGCCGTGCACGTTGAGGAGATAGATCTGGGCCCGGACGTTGAAATTCCCCATGAGGTTAATTTTACCATTCTCACCATTGTAGCGCCTACAGCTGAGGCCGAAGAAGAAGGTGAGGAAGACCTCGAAGAAGAAGCAGCCGCAGCAGCAGAAGAAGGGTCTGCCGAAGAGTAGTCCCAGGTTATGGCTGATAATCAAATTTTCATGGTGGCGGGTCTGGGAAATCCCGGCAGGGAATACGCCCAGACTCGTCATAATATTGGTTTTTTTGTTGCCCAGGCGCTCATCACCACCCATAGGTTTCCACCTGAAAAAAATCGTCCAAATACCGCTTATACAAAGGGGTTGATCAATGGCTTCAATGTTGTAATAGCAAGACCCCAGGCCTATATGAACAGAAGCGGTCCACCTCTTCAGCAACTTGCCGCATACTTTAAAATATTACCCTCAAACATTATTGTTGTTCACGATGATCTGGATCTTGTATTTGGCAGGCTTCTTGTTGCCTTTAACCGGGGACACGGTGGCCATAACGGTATTCGATCAACTATTGAAGCTCTTGGTACAAAGGAGTTTAACCGGGTCAGGATAGGTGTGGGTAGACCCCATGGCGGTCAGGGGGTTACAGGCCATGTCCTGGGACGCTTTTCGCCGTCTGAGGTTGCTGAACTTGCCAAGGTCGTAGACCAGGGGGCAGAGGCCTGTGAAGCCATTATTCAAAGGGGAGTTACCGCTGCCATGAACCTTTACAATACCCGTGAATAATACTCTTTTTGGTTTTGATTTGATTCTAATGTGAGTATATGCTATATTGCACAACCATGGCCGTATTGTTTCTGAAACAATCTAAAAAAAGAGTGGTGGTTTCTATGTCGGAAAAAGGAAAGCTGGATTCAGGTAGTAAGACCAGGAAAAAAGAGTTTCTAAAGGGTGATATGGCTGTTTATCCGGCCCATGGAGTTGGTTGTATCGAGTCCATTGAGTCAAAAGAGATAAATGGCGAAAACATGAACTTTTACATGATGAAGATCGTTGATAACGGTATGGTGATAATGATACCAACCGCCAATGTCGAATCCGTAGGCCTGAGGGAGGTCATCAAGCAAAAGGATGTCCCCGAGGTTTACAGGATAATGCAGTCAAAGGGTCCTGATGCTGACAAGCAGACTTGGAATCGAAGATATCGTGAATATATGGATAAGATCAAGACAGGGTCCATCTATGACATTGCAGAGGTGTTTCGCGATCTTTTTCAGCTCAAACTCGAAAAGGATCTTTCGTTTGGTGAAAGAAAACTTCTCGATACTGCTCAGAATCTTCTGGTGCAGGAGCTCTCCATGGCAAAAAATATGGATGAAACAGCCATGATGACGGAGATTGAGCAGCTGTTCGATTAAGGTTTTGGGTGACCACACGGAAAAAGGCCATGGTTCGTAAAGACCGATGGAGCTATTGTAGCCCATCGGTCTTTTTTTTGTAAATATCTGGAGTAAGATGAAGATTAAAATTGAAGTTTCAGAAATGGTAATGGGTCAGCGTCTGGATGTTCTGGTTACCACGACTGCAAATAATGTCACCCGGGGCGCAGTTACCCGGGCCATTGAACGGGGTGACATCCTTGTTTCAGGTCATCGGAAAAAAGCAGCTTACCGGGTCAAACCAGGAGAGGTTGTTGAAGGTATCGTTGGTTCTGAAGTTGAGCTGCCTCCCCTTGGAGAATCCATTTGTCTTGATTTGATTTATGAGGATCCCTGGATTGTTGTGGTCAACAAACCCCCGGGGCTGGTAGTTCTTCCAGGAGTCGGGAATCCCAGCGGAACCCTTTTAAACGCCTTGATTCATCATTTTCCCGATCTTAATGGAGTAAATTGTGATGCTCCGCCACGGGGTGGAATTGTACACAGGTTAGATAAGGATACAAGTGGAGCCATTGTCGTAGCAAAGAGCAAAAGATCCTATGAGTTTCTGCAGAAGGAATTCAGGTATCGGCGGGTTAGAAAGCTATATCTTGCCCTGGTTACAGGATTGATAAATGAGAGTCACGGTCGGATTGCCCTTCCCATCGGTCGACATCCAATCCATAGAAAGCGCATGACAATCAATACCAAAAGGGCAAGGCCTGCAGAGACCAGGTGGCGTGTCTTGGGACAAATACAGGGACACACCCTCGTGGAGGTTGGTTTGAAAACGGGTCGAACCCATCAGATCCGGGTTCATTTCAGCGCCCTGGGTCATCCCCTTGTGGGGGACAGGGTGTATGGTCCCCGTAAAAACAGGCAAATTCAAGAGCCACGACAGATGCTCCATGCAGGTTCATTGGGTTTCAGGCACCCCTGGTCAGGCAAAAGTGTTGAATTTTCGGCTCCCATTCCAGGGGACATGCTTGAGATGATAAAGCCCTGCAGCAATTTACATTTGGGATAACCCACATCTCCTGACGGACACAACAAAGCATGGAACTCAATAAAGTAACCCTTGCCAGCGTAGGGGTTACCCCTGCGGCGGCCTCAGACCATAACCTCGTCATTTAAGAATTCAAGAATTTCACCATTATAGCTGATAATGGTGTACCCTCCTGATTCATCTTTCGCCTTTACAAGGCATTCAATCGTTTGGTTATTCTTTTTAAGATTTAAATTGCACGGTTCATTTTCATTTGGGGTTTTGACCTCAATGAAGTTTTTTTCTGCGGCAAGTTGTTTAAACCTGCCTGTTGCCTTTTCAAAGGCCATGATTCGTTCAAAGACCAGGGGATCAGTGTTTTTTATCTCCTGCCTCAGCCCTTGGACCATGGTTTTTTTCTGGACAATTAGCTGGATAGTTTTTTCGATTTCTTCCCTGTCACCAGAGGGAATTGAACAGAGGATCTGCCGCTGGATCTCCATGTCCGCTTCGATATAATTGATTCGTTTAAGAAGTTCTTGAACCTGTTGATTCATAATCTTTTCAATCCATTTTTGTTGGGTTTTACGCTTCGTTGATTCTACCAGGACATGTCGGTTATATCCTTTTTCTGGAGGAACTTCAACCTTGCCGGTCAGGTTTTGCAATTGGAGTTGACTTTTTAAAAATCCTGGGTTATCAAATGTTTTAAATTCACTATGCTATTTGTGACATATCGATCAGGCTATTGCATATCGATCAAGGGGAAATATGGACAAAAAGTCAGAAAGGTTCTCAATACGATCAAAAATATGGATAGAGGACGAAGATGGAAATGTGGTGTTTGGACTTGGTCGTCTCAAAATCTTTGAAGCAGTACATCGTCTGGGCTCCCTTCAGGCTGCTGCCAAGGAGTTGAAAATGAGTTACCGTGCCTTGTGGGGAAGGGTGAAAGCAACAGAGGAGCGACTTGGCTTTCCCCTGCTTGTGAGAAGCAAAGGGGGTACCGCAGGCGGTGGCTCTGAGCTCATGCCTTTAGCCATGGAGTTTGTCGAACAGTTCAGGCAGCTCCATAAAAATGTGGTGGTCGATTCAGATCAGCTTTTTGAAAAAGGAATCGACATTGCGTCCACCACAGACGGTGATTTAAATAAAGCATCCCATAAAAAATAAAGGGGAAGTATTGATGATGAACAAAACTACAACTGCAAATTCCATAAACAGAGAGATGAAAGGTGTAAATCACAGCCTGGGTATGGACCGAACGTCCTGGTGCCGGAACCATCAGGGGAATGTGTATACCTATGAGGAATACATTGGACTTATAACCTCTTTCCATGGATACCCGGCACCCGGGTTGATCATCGGGGGAAAGATGGTTGATCTTGCCCTTGAACAGATGCTTCCAAGGGAAGTATTGTTCGATGCCATTTGTGAGACATCCTACTGCCTTCCGGATGCTGTGCAGATACTGACGTTGTGCACCACCGGCAACGATTGGATGAAGGTTGTCAACCTTGGAAAATTTGCCCTTACCCTGTACGATAAATTTGAAGGAACCGGTGTCAGGGTTTTTCTTGATCCTGTAAAGATGAAACCCTGGCAGGAGATCATGACCTGGTTTTACAAACTGAAACCAAAGCTCGAGCAGGACACCCCTCTTTTGCGTGAGCAGATTAAAAATGGCGGAGCCGATCTTTTTTCCATTGAGGCTGTTCAGGTTGCCCCGGTTTTTATGAAAAAAAGATCCCTGGGTCGAACAATGGACTGCCCCATATGCGGCGAGGCTTTCCCTTCAAAACACGGCACGATCTGCAGGGGATGCCAGGGCGAAGCTCCCTTTGTGGACGAGGCTTTTGATTCTGATTCCCTCTCCCCAAAGCTTATATCCATACCTGTCAAAGAGGCTGAGGGACGTGCCATACTCCATGACATGACAAAAATAATTCCCGGCAAAAAAAAAGGTGCGGCCTTTCACCGGGGCCAGGTGATTACCCCAGGTGATGTCTGCCGCCTCCAGCAGATGGGGCGAAGCAACCTCTACCTTGAAGGTCAAGACGGACCGGGTGAACAATGGATGCATGAGGACAAGGCGGCCCTTGCCTTTGCAAAGGCCATGGCTGGAAGAGGCGTAGCCTTTGGAGAAAATCCAAGGGAGGGTAAGATCACCTTTGTTGCGGCCAAAGATGGCCTTTTGACGATTCATGAAGATCGTCTGGAGGGGTTTAACCTTGTACCGGACGTCATGTGCGCCACCCGCCAGAGTTATTCCGTGGTGTCAAAGGACCATGAGATAGGAGGAACCAGGGCAATCCCCCTTTACCTCTCCCTTGCCAATTTCAACAGGGCCATGTCTGTTATCGGTGATGAACCCATGATCGAGGTGCTCCCCATGCGCAAGGCCAATGTGGGCATACTGATCACAGGTACCGAGGTGTTCCAGGGTTTGATAAAAGATGGGTTTGATGCTGTAATCAGGTCAAAGGTGGAACGTCTCGCCTGCAATGTGGCAGGCACTGTGATTGTTCCTGACGACAGAAATGCGATCAAGGAAGGTGTGAAAAGTCTCCTGGCCGATGGAGCCGATCTTCTGATCACCACTGCTGGCCTTTCGGTTGATCCGGATGATGTTACCCGCCAGGGACTTGTGGATGCGGGCGCAACAAACCTGCTTTATGGTGCGCCCATTTTGCCCGGTGCCATGACGCTTTTGGCAAGCATCGATAAAATACCGGTGATCGGAGTTCCGGCCTGCGCCCTCTATTTCAAGACCACAAGCCTGGATCTCTTACTGCCCCGCATACTGGCAGACGTTCCCATCACACGTCGGGATCTTGCCCGCATGGGCCACGGGGCGTTTTGCCTTGATTGTAAAGAGTGCAAATTTCCCCGGTGCACATTTGGGCGATAGCCGGCTGTCAAGAAACTTGAGACAAGAGACAAGGTGCGGCCTTGTTCATGTTTCAACCTTTGTTGTGGCAGGGGCCATTTCTCCCTTGGACCGTGCAGGCTCTAGGACAATGAATTCCAGGGTGTGGCAGCGGTGGGGGTGTATCCCTTTCCCTGGGCAAGAATATCCAGGGGGATCATTCCCATGGCTGCTACTTCCATGTTTACAGGGTCTATCCGCTGGCGCAGGTCGATGGTTAAAAGATAGGTCTTGCAGTTGTTGCAAAGATCCACACGTTCTCCAGCCCCGAGGGGGCTCTTTTTATCAAAAAAGTACTCCTGGTTTTCGTGGTTGCTGTCATTGCACCGGGGGCAGGTGTGACGGTTGAACCTCCACTCATGATCGCAAAGGGAACATTGGAGCCAGCGTTTCCCGCCTTCGCCCACAAGTCCTGCCATGGCTGCATGGGAACCGCACACAGGGCAATATCCGTGGAGCCATTGATGACCTTTGGTTAACGGGGCAAAGATCGGGGATTGCATCTCCAGGAACGGTTTGGCCAGTTGCCCGAGAATAAATGTAAAGACCGGCAGGGGGAGTGCTATTCTTTCGGCTTGTTCGTTTAAAATTTTTTGGTTGTCATTTACAAGGGCCTTGATGGATTCACGTGTATCGATACCATTTGCTGAAAGCTGTTGGTTCATTTTCTCAACCTCTTTCTGGATTCCCTTGAACGCCTGTTTCATTGGAGGCAATAGACGCTGGGCTGCAGCCGGTAGATCTTCATGAAAATCAATCAGGCCCATATGGGCAAAAAGGGGCTCGCCCTGGGAAAAGCGGTGTTGATCAAGGGTGAATTTCTCTTTCTCTAACCCCTTTAAAGAGTCCCACTCCTCTTTAAAGGCTGCCTTTGCAACGAGAAGCGGGCCAAAGGCCGCAGCTATGTTTTCCAATTGGGGTTTTGTTTTGCAAAGGTTCTCCAGGGCCTTTTCAATTCCCCTGGATGATTTCTCGTGTCTGATGCGCTCATTGAGCATATTCTTTGTTCCTTCCTTTTTTAAATAAAAGCCGCTCCAACAGGTGTGAAGCGGCTTTTATGCGGGGATCCTCAGCCTATTTGTCCCAGGTTTGGGACCTTGAGATCTATACCTTTAATTTTGCAACCTCCATAAGGGGTTTCGCAATTTTTGCAAAAAAGGCTTTTCGGGTCATGTTTACCGGTCCCTTGTGTGCGTCTGCAACCACAAAATCAGCGTAAAACTTAGGTTCATCAACGATCAGATAGATGACATTGATATCATTCTCATCCACAAGTTGAGCTTTAGGAAACTCTTGCTTTACCACATTGAGTCTCCCATGGGCAAGCTTGAGCATCTCCTTTCGCTCACCAAAACTCATGGTGCCGGTGGGGCAGGTGGCAACACACATGGGCAGGAGTCCATTGTGAACCCGGTCATTGCACATGTCGCATTTGACTATCGCCCCGGTTTCCTCGTTCCTCCGGGGAATATCATAGGGACAGGAGTCACGGATTTCCTGAAAGACGTCCTTGGATAGTTTTTTGGTAAGATCCGTGTAAATAACTGCACCGGTTGCCTCATCATGAAGTACGGCACCTTCGAGGTAGTTGTCCGCAACGTACTTGCACGGCGGCTCAATGCAGTGCCGGCATTGATCCGGGAAGAAATTCCAGACCACATGGTCACGGTTATTGTCCACACAGCGCTCATTAAAACGTACTAATTTATAGTTAAACGGGTTTAAGTCGGGGGGGTTTTGATGGGTTCCCAACTGCTTTGTTTTGACAGGGGCCAGGGCGTGCCATTCCTTGCAGGCAACCTGGCATCCTCGACAGGCGGTGCATCTTGATGTATCGATAAAAAAAGCTTTAGCCATTTTTTTGCTCCTTGTTTTGGTTGGGGGAATCGTTTTTTTCTGCTGAACGTTCCCCCACGCTAAGTGGTGTTACAATCCCTTTTGAACCTGTTTGATCTGTTTTATCTGGGCTGTTTACAGATCAATTTCCTTTAGTTTGAGTCTGTCCGCCTTTTTAATATTTACAAGGCAGGCCTTATACTCAGGAATGGTTGTATTGGGATCTCCCACGGACGGGGTGAGCCTGTTGGTGGAATCACCACAGCCCTTTGTGATCCAGCCGAAACAAAATGGCATACCAACTTCATGGACCGTCTTTCCCTGAATGGTGAAGGGTCTAAAACGGACGGTGACCATGGCAATGGCCTCCACCCGGCCCCGGATGCTTTCAACCAGTACTGGGTCGCCGTTTTCAATACCCTTTTCCTTGGCAAGTTCCGGACTCATCTCAACGTAGAGTTGGGGTTCCGCCTCAAGAAGGGGTGCCGTATATCTGGTCTCACCGCCGCCGCACCAATGTTCGGTCATGCTGTAGGTGGTAAGGACGATGGGGAATCGTTTGTCGGCAGGTTCCGCAAGCTTGTCCATTTCACCGCGGAAAATTACCGCACAGGGGTTGTGGAGCTGGGCCGAGAACGGGTGGGTTTCAACCGGAGTTTCAATAGGTTCGTAGTGTTCGGGGAACGGTCCTTCCATGCGGCCTGGACCAAAGAGCTTCCCATGACCTTCCTGTTCCATGATAAAGGGATATGTGCCCTTACCCGTTGCAAGGGGAGGTGCGCCGCCGTCGGGAACATCGCCTATCCATTTGGTGCCGTCCCAGCGAATAACGGCCTTGTCAGGTGCCCATGGTTGTCCGTTAAGATCAACCGATGCACGGTTGTATAGGATGCGCCTGTTGACTGGCCAGCACCAGGAGTAGTTGGGGAAAAGGCCGATTGCCGCCTGCTCCGGAGTCTGGGAGAAATCCCTTTGTTTAGACTTGTTTTCCTTTTTACCCGGCACCTCTTCGGTATAACCCCCTGCGTAGATCCAGTTGAGGCAAACTGTGGAACCGTCGTCCTTGAGGGCGGTAAAGCTCGGAACCTGTTGGCCTTTTTTGTAGAGTTTTCCCTTGATTTCGGTCTCTTTTGTGAACCAGCCATTACACTTCTGGGCAATTTTTTCCGGTTCAAAACTGGTTGGAAAATCAAGGTTTAAAAGGGGCTCAGGATAGACACCACCCTCTTTCTGGTAGAGTTCACGCACCTTATTGGTTATTTTGACAGAAATGTCACCCAAAGAAAGACACTCACCCTGGGGTTTGGTGGCCTGGTAGTGCCACAGCTGCCAGCGTCCACTGTTGGATATGGATCCTTCTTTTTCTGCACGGTTGGCAGATGGCAGAAGAAAGCATTCGGTTTTTATCTTTTTAGGATCCACGTCGGGCCGATGCCAGAAATCCGTGGTTTCAGTGTTGTGGACTTCGGCAAAACAGACCCACTCAAGATTATCCATGGCCTTTCTTACCTTGTTGGAGTTTGGAACGGTCTGGGCCGGATTGGTGCCCCAGATAAAGCCCCCCTTTATCTGGTTGTTGTACATGCGGTCAAAGATGTAGAGATAGGAGTAGTCCTCGCCCGTATCTGCCTTGGGAAGCCAGTCGTATCCAAATCCATTCTCCTTTGTGCCCTTGTCTCCATACCACCCCTTAAGAAGGCTTGTCACATAGGCCGGCCTGTTCTGCCACCAGTTGACGCTCTGGGGATCATTACTTACCGGGGTGTTTGCCTTGTTGTAGTCGGCAAGTGTCGTCAACTTGGCCTGGGGCATCGGCAGGTAACCGGGCAAGAGATGCCATAGAATGGCATGATCTGTGGAACCCTGGACATTGGGCTCACCCCTGAGGGCTTCGATGCCGCCGCCGGCAATGCCTATGTTGCCCAGAAGGAGCTGGATCAACGCGCTGGCGCGGATGTTCTGAACGCCCACCGTGTGCTGGGTCCAGCCAAGTGCGTAGCATATTGCCCCTGCCTTGCCTTTTTCTCCGGTCGCAGCAAAAGTCTCCCATACCTTGAGAAGATTTTCTTCAGAAACGCCTGTTATCTTTGAAACATCCTCGATGTTGTATCGGGAATAGTGCTCTTTCATGAGCTGAAACACGCAACGCTCGTCTTTCAGGGTCTTGTCCCGCAGGGGCACCCCGTTTGCGTCTTTCTTGAACGACCACGAGCTCTTATCGTAGAATCTGGTGGTTGCATCGTAGCCTGAAAACATGCCGTTGGTAAACTTGAACTCTTTCTCTATGATAAATGATGCATTGGTGTATTCAATGACATACTCTGCAAAATATTTTTTGTTTTCAATGATGTACTTGAGCATTCCGCCAAGAAAGGCAAGGTCGGTACCCGATCGAAGGGGTACATGGAAATCGCTTCTTGCCGAAGTTCTTGAAAACTTAGGATCCACATGCATGATTTTGGCGCCGTTCTCCTCCTTGGCCTTTAAAATCCATTTAAAGCACACGGGATGATGCTCTGCCGCATTGCTTCCCATGATGAAAATACAGTCTGAGTTTTTAAGATCAATCCAGTGGTTGGTCATTGCACCGCGTCCAAACGACTCTGCCAGAGCCGCAACTGTTGCGCTGTGTCAGATCCTTGCCTGGTGGTCGAAATGGACCAGACCAAGCCCCCTTGCCGACTGGTGAACTATGGCACACTCTTCGTTGTCCATGATGGAACAGCCAAGGTGGAATATGGATTCCACACGGTTGACCCGTTCCCCTTTGGTGTTTTTTTCTTTAAAATCCTTGTCCCGGGTGTTTTTGATGTTTCGGGCCAGGCGATCCAGGGTCCAGTCCCAGGATTTTTCCTCCCAGCGATCGCTGAACGGAGCCCTGTAAAGGGGTTTGAGCAATCGGTGTTTGCTGTTGATCATGGAGAGCTGGGCTGCTCCCTTTGCGCAAAGGCTGCCTTCGCTGACCGGGTAATCAGGGTCACCCTCGGTGCTGACGATTTTACCGTCCTTAACATGGGCGATATAGTGACAGGTAACGGCGCAGAACGGACAGATGGAAATTACCTCTTTTGCCCCGTCAATCTTCATACCTGCTGCAAATGCCTGGGCAGGTTTGAGATCTATTCCCAATTGGCCAAGGGGCACCATGGCAGCGCCCATCCCGGCAAGCTTTAAAAAATGACGACGTGTAAATTTCATTTTTATTTGACCTCCTAAAGGTTGTGATAAAAACAACGGTGGTGTCGGTATTTATCTTTTTACGTAATCCACCCCTGAATGCCAAAACGTTGAACATTTAAAATATACTTAACCACCTAATGAATCTTCATGCAAGGAGTTTTATTGGAAAAATGAATTAAATCGATATGTTATATTTAGCACATGGGCTATTTTCCCAGGTTTTATCAGGAGGGACAGGTGGTATAACCGTGCTATGCACATTTATTGGTCTTTCTGTTTAATTCCCTTAGATTACTGTAGGTAACTTTGGATGACGGCGCTGCACCTGCACGTAGGATAATCTGCCTGATCGGATCAAGGAATGAAAGGTAGTCTCAATTATCAAGTTTTTTTGGTCTGTTTTTTTGTATAACCGGCACGGCCGGAGCGAGGGAGGCATCCGGCCACAACGAATATTGAAAC
>Ga0265295_1005756_pt1 | contig 15529 bp, 11 predicted proteins | sample Munlansysbiofilm_FD_192503 | JGI IMG/M metagenome (GOLD analysis project Ga0265295, IMG submission 192503) | Leachate microbial communities from a municipal landfill in Southern Ontario, Canada - Methane capture system biofilm | ecosystem: Engineered > Solid waste > Landfill > Unclassified ... | reverse complement strand
TAAATAGTCTGTTATTTTTCATAGTTCTCCTAAAAGTATTTAATTTAAGGTTTCATCATGCTACCGAGAAAGAGGATTGCTCCGGTTTCGGTATCGCGAATGAGATAAACAAAGGGTTTGTCAAAGGTTATTTCCACGGGATCGGGGTTAAACATTCCTTTGGCTTGAGCGATTGCGAGAGTAGCGGCTGCTGCTTCGGTACCGGCTTCATCGACATCGATAAAAGCTTTTTGGACGAGGGTTGAGATAAACTGACTTTTATCGCCGGTCATGCCGGAGAGATCAGCGGCCATTCCGAAAACGTCGACTAAGCCAAGCGATTGTAAGGGGCGAATAAGGTCCATTTCAGGAGTCTCAACTCTGAATTTTGGCATTTTGAGGTTGACGCTGTTGTTGGTCATTTGCTCAAGGTAGGCCTCTAACTGCTCTGCGTCCAGATCGTTGATGAAGGCTTCCCAATCACCGTCGAGGGGAGAGATGAGGTCCATCACGATTGTGCTTTTCGCATAAGGAAGTTCGACCAATTGGATGGTTTCGTTTTTCAAAACGTTGAAATTCTCGTTTTGGAACATCATATCCACTTGAAGATCTTCTCCGTTCAATAGCGTGAAATTTTCTTTTTGGGTATTTGACTCATTGAAGGGAACACGCCAGGCAGCATTGAAATAAACTGCATTAGTCAAGGCAAGGCTGGTGTTGCTGTTAAACATGCCCGGTTGGGCGATATCTGTTATCTTACCTTCGGTTTTTTCTTCGACCCAGCTGTTGATTAAATCTGCGGCTTCCTGAGCCTGACTAAAGTCAACAGACTGATTCCCGGTCTGGTAATTGCTTGCAAGCAAATCCAAAAAAGCTTGCTCAATGTGCAAATCTTTTTGTGTCCAAAGCCCATTGGCGATATTGAGGCTAAAAGTCGCATCCTCATTTTGGCTGCTTTCGTTTTGGGCATGCAGACTGTCATTCAAAGCTTTGCTTAATTCGTGGATCTGATCATTCGTCCAGGGTAAAGCCAATACGGCTTCAAACTGTTCTGCCGTTCCGGTTCTTGCCGCTGCGTAAATCATAGTTAGAGCCTGATACAAACTGTAAGGGGAATAAAAAGTGTTGTCTTGCTCACTCTTTAGCTCGTGAAACAGCTTGAAGGCAAAGGAATTATTCGCCTGGGCTAAATTTTCGATTTCGGTTTGGTTTACTTCGTGCATAATCTCCTCTTCCGGGGTGGGGCTTAGCTCCTCTTCCGGGCTTGGTTCGCTTGTTGCTTCTTTGGTTACATTGGCTTCAACTTCGATGGTGCTCAAGATATCGCTGACATCGTCCGCAGAAAGGGTTGCATCTTCAACAATCGAGGGGGTTGTTGGTGTGCAAGCACTGAATAAAAACAATGCGGCAAGAAGGCTTAGGGCTAATTTTTTCATACGGTCTCCTGTTGTTCTCAACTAATAGACGAATTTTAGCATTCCAAAGTTCCCTTTGCGAATTAACGCAAAAGTCTGCAGGGGTTCCTACAGACTTTTCGCGGAAGTTTAATCGCTGACAGAGGATCAGCGAAATAACCAATTAAAAGATGGCTATTAGCCGATAAAATGCCAGCCCGACATATTCCCAAAGCGTCGATACCGATTGCTGAAAAGCCTGGCTATTGGGCATGAGGTTTGTGATGATATCCTGCCATCTGAAGGCTGTCAGGTTTTGCCAGTCGTTCAGGGTAACCTGATAATCGACCGGGGCAGGGGTAATCTCCAGATCGGATGAGCGCAGGAGGTAAAGCGTGCGGTCCATTCGGAGGGCAGAGGTCACCAAAATAACAGATTTAAATTCGTTTTCTTCAATCAAATTGAGGGAAAGCTTGATGTCTTCACGCAGATTGGGGGCGAACCTTTGCAGAATGATGTCACTCTCCGGAACACCCAATTCCATCAAAAGCGTTTTAGTGCTTTCTGCCCGGCTGCCATTGCCGCTGACAATTACTTTTGGTGCGAGGCCTTGTTGATATGCCATGGCAGCGTAGAGTGCACGGTCTGCCGCTTCGCCAACCTCAACGCGCTGGCGGGGAGTGTCAGCTAATTGGGTGCCATCAGCCAAAAGCAGAATTGCATCTGCTTTTTCCATGTTTGTCTGCGGCATGTAGCGCCATTCCATCGAACGGGTAAACCAGGTTGAAAAATAGTTGTTGCCAAAAACGCCGATTATGAGTAAGACGGCAATCAAAAACCAAATCGCGGTTTTGGGCTTCTTTTTAACCAAGAACAAAGTGATAAACAAAACCAAGCCGACAAAAGCCAGCGGGTTGAAAAATTGCATGATGAAATCTCTAATAATGCTCAACATATTCTGCTCCTTAAACTTAGAACTGCAGGTATTGTTGCAAGATTAGTGCCTGGCAAGAAAGTTGTTTCTGTTTTAGAGATTTGGGAGAATTGATGATTTGAAATTTAACAAGTGTGGGGGCCAGGCATAAATTAGAAGCGGCTGAGAATTAGCCACATCCTTGGATTATCCGGACAAAACCTGGATAAGTCCTTTGAAAATTTACGAGAAGATTAGGCAATCGAATCTAAAGACGATCTGAAACAATTTGGGAAACATGTCGGTCGCTTGCGCCAAAGCGATATTTATAATCTTCATCGCCGCGCATCAGGTCAACTTCTTTCATCCCGTTCTCAATTCCCCATTGGATTAGTTTAGTGAGCAAAGCCCAGCCGGGGGAGGCGTTGGAGAAATTAGGGTTCCAGCCTGTGTTATAAACCCAAATGCGGTCGTCTTTGATGAAGTTTAAGTAAGCGGCGGCTTGTTCGCCATTTAAATAGAGACTGGCGAGGCTCAAACAAGCGGCTTTTTGGGCAGCTTTTGCCGTATCAATCAATGCTGTTTCCATTAGCGGGCTGAGGAATTTACGTTTTTCTTCTTCATTGCGCATCATAGCGATGAAGTTCACCATTTCAACGTCTAAATCGCAACATTCATTGGAAAAGATTAATTCTGCCTCAAAATCGCGTTCCAAATTGCGCTCTTTTCGCCGCACTTCGTGACGTTGTTTCTTAGAAAGTCCTTGCAGATAGTCCTCCCAAGTACTTGGTAAAAAAATTGTCGGTGCGGGCTGCAAAACTTCCGAATCAACAGTCCGCCCTTTCCTGCGAGCAAGCTCCTCTAAGAGGGCATTTGAAGGTGAATCGTCGCGAAAATTGGCTAATTCAAGGCGTTTCGTCTCAAATTCTGGACTGCTGTCAATGAAATCGAGCATGCCACTCAAAAAGGCTTCCAAAGAGGAGGGCAAGGCAATAAAATCGAGATAATCGGTGATTTCAACTTGCCCAATGAAGCGTAAAGCCTTTGGAGAACCATCCTTAGAAGAAGAAAAAAGCGGTGCAATGCCGATTAACTTATCGTTTTCTCTGGCAATGATGATTTTTAATTCCGAATTTTCAGCAGGCCATTCTCCGCCGCCTAAAGTTTGCCACCAGTTCTGCAAATACCAAAATTCGAGAAAGGGATACTGACAAAAACTGGATTTTAGCAATTCGTCCCATTCATTTTTGATTGCTTCCCAGTCTTCATACTTGTTGATTAAATTAAATTTCATATCGAAAATTATACTCCCTGGCACGGATGTTGTACTGTATGTACTAAGCAAATTGCAATTTACAGGTAAGGTAGCTATGAAATACGATCTGACAATTTTTCAAACGGATGAGCAGCGCTCGTTTTTAGCCTGCTTCAACAGTCCTCGCCAACGAGCAAGGGGAAGGGAAGAAGACCAATTATTGGCTTTTATTGGCTTAAATCAGCCGTTTGAAAACGCTCAATCTTTGAAAGCCGAACTGGAAAAGCAAGCAAAAGAATTCTATAAGACCAGCGGGTCGGTCACGAAATCGATGCGTGTTTTTATCGATGGGTTGAATAGCTGGTTTTTGAAACAAAACAATCAATTTGACGACTCCACAAACTGGCGAACAGCGATTTTATCCTTAGGCGTTATTCATTTGGATACGCTTTTTATTGCTCAGCTGGGAGCCAGCCAGGCAAATCTTTTTTCTGATGGGGCTGTGGAGAGTTTTTTTGATGAAGGTGTTGAAACGCGAGGGCTGGGACTTACCACTGTTGTCAAACCGCGTTATTTTCAAAGCGAATTAAAAGATGACCAAACCCTGATTTTTAGCAAAAACACTGAAAGCCATTTTAATGGAAGTGATGATTTGGTGCTGTTGGTCGGTGAACTCAAATTAAGAGCAGACGAAAATGAGCCCCTGGCGATTGTCCGGCTAAGTGAAGGTTCAGGGGAAATAAAAACGGATGACGGTTTTGATTTTGCAACTTTATTACCCACTTTCCAATTGGATACCGAAACGTCCGACGCCGCGTCCTTTGATGAGGATCACGATGATGAAGAATTTGAAGATATCTTCATTCAGGATGATTCAGAAAGTGTGGAAGAAATCCCGCAGCAAGCCAGTCTGGCAGATGACCTTTTTGCTCAAGCAGGTTTCCATTCCTCCCCGGTTGAGCCAGTAGAAGAAGTCCCACTGGCGGATTTGGATGATGAATTAACAATTGCTTTTGAGCCTGATTTTGAAGCAGATGATGAAAATGAGGATGATTTAGCAGGAAACTTTGAAGAATTTGAGGTTGAAGAGGACGAAGCAGGTAAAGAGAGACAAGCCTTTGAACCTCTGCCAAAACCGGATTTCAGCGCTATCAAAGACAAAGCTTTACAAGGTGTAGCTGCCGGAGCCGGTTGGTTGCGTAACGTAGAGCAAAAAGCGGAAGGGATTGCCGCTGCCGGAAAACCGAGCGAATTTGACGATCAAAATTCGCAGAAAAAAGAATTGTCAACGCTTCATAAAGTCTTAATCGCAATTATTGTTCCACTTGTGGTTGTCTTCGCTGCGGCCATGATCTTCTTTACTCAAGGAGAGCAACCGGAGTATGCCTATTATTTGGCACAGGCAGAAGCCTCATATAACAACGCCGCTATGATGGAAAGCCGCGACCTTCAGCGCGAAGGTTGGCAGCAAGCTTTGCTTTTTCTTGATAAAGCCGCTTCTTTTGAAGATACTGCGGATGTGAAAGCCTTGCGCCAACGGGTTCAACTTGCTTTGGATGACCTGGACGGTGCAAGACGTCTGCAATACTCAATCGCCTTTTCTACTTCGCAAGCTCCGGGCATGGATATCGGGGCGATTGTTTCTCTGAACAGCGACCTCTACTTGCTGGATCGCACAAGCGGTTCGGTGAAAGCTTTTAGGGCAACTTCCAATGGGTATCAAATCGATAGCGGCTTCAAATGCGAGCCGGGAACATATAGCGGTGTGAAGTTTGGACATTTGGTTGACATGATTAGCATTCCGTTGAATAACCCTGCCAAAGCACAAATTTTAGCGATTGACGGCGATGGAAATTTGGCTTATTGTTCAATTGGGCAAAGTCCTGTTGCAGTGCATTTGTCCACACCAGTGGAAGGTTGGTCAGATTTAAAAGCAATCGCATTTAACAGCGACCGTCTCTATGTCCTCGATTCGGGCAATCAGTCGGTTTGGGTTTATCGCGGCTTAACTGCTAATTTCGAGGTCGAAGCGACTTCGCTTTTTGAGGAAAAAATAATTGACCTTAGCCGGACGATTGATATCGAAGTGAAAGGCGAAGAGGTATTTCTGCTCCATGATGACGGTCAGACTTCGCACTGTCTGAACACATGGTCTGCCGGGGTGAAAAGTTGTGATCATCCCTATCCCTATGCGGATACCGGGACTTCCGGAGGTGCTGTGGATTTTGAGGGCTTGACATTTTCGAGTTTTGCCTATTCACAACCACCTGATCCTTCGATTTTTTATCTTGAACCCGAACGAGCGGAGTTGTATCAATTTAGCCTGCTCTTAAATTTGAACAAGGTCTACCCAGCCGGGGCAATTTCAGGCAGTTTGCCAAAGAGTGAAGCGACAGCGTTTTACTTTAGCTCAGACAGAAAAGTCTTCCTCGCCTTTGGTAATCAGCTGTATTATGCATCGCTGCCCTAAGGTAAATAAAGAGCTGGGTTGAAACCCAGCCGTACAACAAATTTATCCCCTTCAGATTGCACACTGAAGGGGATGTTTTTTGATATCAAGGAATTTCTAAATCGAAAGAATTAGTTAACTCAAACCTACAAGCCAAAGTTGTGGGGGTTGACCGGCGAGCCGTTATATCGAATCTCGAAATGCAGGTGAGGTCCAGAGCTATTGCCGGTGGAACCCATAGCGCCGATAGTCGCGCCGGCATAGACAATCGATCCGCAAGCAACGTTAATCCCGCCATCCATCATGTGGGAATAGAGACTCAGGTAGCCATTGCCATGGCTGATGACAATTGTGTTGCCATAACCGCGGTCTGACCAACCGGCGTAGATTACCACGCCTGTATCAGCGGCAAAAATTGGGTTTCCGGTTCTGCCGGAATAGTCCAGTCCGTTATGCACCGGCGGGTTATATTCATAGCCACCAACGTTGCTCGTTGTTGTTGGCAAAACCCAACTTCCGGTTCCGCGAACAGAGGCGGTGGAATTACAAGCATAGCCACCTAAATAGGAAACGCTGGGATGGCTGCCTGAAGGGTCGTTGGGATCGGTAACCGTGCTAACCCAAGAGGGAATAGAACCATGTCCGCCCGGCACATACAAAAATGTACCGGTCTTGATTTTTGGTAAGCTGAAATCTCCAATTGCATCAACATCAATATCATTCAATGGTTCGTTCAAAATGTCTGCTGGTGTAACGCCATAGGCATTTGAAACACCGTTTAATCCTTCACCATAAAGCCAGGAATGATAAACACCATCAGCAGGAAGGATAATCAAATCCTGACCGGGGTTGACTCCATCGGGAGTATCACCGATGAGGTAACGGTTTGTCCAAAGAATCGTTTCAGGTTCTAAGTCGAAAGCTTCGGCAATCGAGAAGATAGAATCCTTGTCTTGAACTTCGTAGACGATAATTTCGGAACGAGGAGCGGGGTAGCTTTCGGGAGTCCCATGAGGGAGAGTTTCTAATTGTTCTTTGGCAGCATAATAGAGCAAGGTATCGCTGGCAAAGTAATTTGGCAATGTGCCGCCGGGAACGACTAAACGGGTTCCGGCTTTGATGTTGGGGCTGGAATAGCTGCCGATTGTTTCCGGGCTCAAATTGTTTGCCGGGTAGTTGATAATATCTTCAGGAGTGACTCCATAATAGTTTGAAACTGCGCCCAAGCCTTCTCCCTCAGACCAAATGTGATAAACGCCATCAGTCGGGAGGATGTTTATTGTTATGCCGGGGGTATAGTTGCGCAAATCGTCTTCGAGGGCATAGCGGTTAGCCCAGATGATTGTTTCGGGCCAGAGCCCAAACTGGGCGGCAACGCTGGAAACGGTATCACCCTCTTTAAGTGTGTACTGAATCACTTCATAACGAGGGGCAATGGTTGCGGTTGGAATTCTAACCAGTGTTTCAGTCGGCAGAATGGTTTCAGCAGTAGGAACCTCTTCCTGTTCAATTTCGATGATTGGCGTTGCAAGGTCCAACTGGAGGGTGTTTGTTGGCAGGACCTCAGTTTTTGGCTCCGAATTTCCGCTAAAAGCCCAAATCACTATCAAAACGATGGCAACAATTACCATAATTCCGGCAGCAATCATGCCCGGCTGCTTCAAGGCATTCTTTATAGTATCGAAAAATTTTTGTGTTGTTGAATCCTGCGGCTCCATATCTTGAGCGCTTGATTCTTTTTCATCTGGAAGTCTATTTTCGTTCATATTTACTCCATTTAGGCATATTAATCATTTTCAACCGATCTGTCAAGTTTGCGAAATCTGCAATTTTAGTCAGCTTCACTTAGGGATTTTGAAAATACTTGCTGACAATTGGGCTGAGATCTTGATCTGTATGTCGATTGAAGGCTTCAAAGAAGTCTGCTTTTGTGGCTATATTATACGTGTTATCGTAAGTGTAGTCTTTTAAGGATGTGAAGAAGGCACCATCACCGATCGTTTGGCGGATTTCATGTAAAAACAAAACGCCTTGCAAATAGACGGCATCGCGATAGGGCAGGTAACCTTCCGGCAGATAAATTGATGAGTCAACGTAACCGGATGGGGCAGGTCCATAGATGCGCATGCGCCACCACCAGTCAACGCTTTGTGGGTAGTAACGTTCGTAAAAGAGCAATTCGCAATAGGTGGCAATGGCTTCGTCCAACCAGGGTTCCATAGCATGGTCGTTGCCTATGAATCCATAAAACCATTGATGGGAGAGCTCGTGTGCGGTCAGCATGTGTAAATTGACGTCGAGGTTTGATTCCTGATTACCGTCGAAAAAATCAAAAATGCCATAGCTGATCATAATCAGCCCGTCCATCTCCATGTTATGGGTAAAATCGCCAACCACGATGGAAATCAAATCGCGAGGATAGGGGTAAAAAAGTTCGCCAAAGAGTCTGATGGCATCTGCGGCGATTGCGGTTACCGCTTCGCCGGCTTCGACTTCGCTCATAAAGACATAGGAACGAATCGTTACTCCATTCTCGACAATTTCGTGTTCAAAATAACTGTCACTGATTGAAAAAGTGAAGCCGCGGGCATTCTCAAGGCGATAGCTAAATCGTCCGTTTTCGCCACTTGCCGGGGCACTGGCGGCGACTTCGATCAGGTCGGCATGACTGACCAGGGTTAGATTGACCTCAAAATCGCTGAATTCATTGACGATTGATTCACCGACGATAATATCGTTTTGATCAACTTCCCGCGGATATGCCAACCAGCCTTTTGTCTCGTCATAAGGTGGAATGAAGGGGTACCAATCCGAAATATTGGCTTGTTGGCTGGTGTAACCGTAAATTCCGGGATAATTGGGCAAATAAATGCGAAATGCGATGTTGATAACGGTTGTTTCGGAAGGCTCAAGCGCTCGGTTTAGCGCAATGTAGGTGAAGATTCCTTCTTCGCGGAAAGAAGCAACCAAATCTCCGGTGATGCGGTCTTGGTCATAGCTGCCTTCATAATTGCGAGGAGGTACAACCAGCATAATTTCGTCCAAAGGCTGACTGCTTTTGTTGGTGTAGACAATTTGTTGGCTGACCGAGCCGTAATGCGAATAATAATCAAAAATAAAGTCAAGTTTGTAACGCGTACGGTTTGGCAGGGGCTCAGGCAATTGGTAGACCCTGGGCGTTTCGGTCGGGATGGGTTCCTGCTCAAGAACTTCAGGCGGAGCGAGAGGCTCTTCCGTTATTTCAGGAACAAGCACTTCGGGCGTGGCTTTATTGCATGAGCTTAGAAAGAGTGCAATCAGGAGCAGGAGTATGATGTGCTTCGTTTTCATAGTAATATCATTTTACCGCAACTTGGAACTGACTAAAATGTTGAAAAAAACTCCTTTATGCATTATCCTTCTGGTGGGAATGGTAAGGTCCCGGTGGGCTTCCTGGTCTTCAAAATCAGTGTCGGGTCGAGAGAGCCGATGTGGGTTCGACTCCCATCCATTCCCGCTCACAAGAGGTTTGCTTGATAAATAAACAAAAACTTTTCCCCGTATTCATACTCATTGCGACTGCTATGACATTTTCTGCTTGTATGAGCAGCGAAACAGTCAGTACCGTCGAAGCTCCGAACGAAGCAACGATAAGCGCTGTTGTGGATGAAATCGCTACTGAGGAAAGTACGATTGCCGTTCCGACAGCTGAGCCAAATGCGGAAAGCACGATTGCAGAGTCCACAATTGAACCGACTGCGACCGAGCAACCAGCTATTAATCAAATTAATCAGGCGCAAATTGATGCTTTGAATGGCCTGACGATTAGCCTTCGCCATCCTTTTTATCAAAACCTCGAGAAATTTGAAGCTTTGATTGAAGAATTCAATCTGACCAATCCCTGGGGTTTAAATGTGAATGCGGTTGAGGGTGGGGGTCTTCCGGGCGTTGCAGCTTCGCTTGGAGAAGAAAGTTTTAGCGATAATCTGGTGATTGCTTCAGCTTTGGGCATTTTGGAAGCCCAAGCTAAAAAAGACTTTCTCCCACTGAATGATTTTGCTCTCGACGCTGAATATGGTTTGCAAGCGGCTTTTGATGTCGATTCACCCTTTGTTGATTTTCAACCGAGTTTTGGAGGGGAACCTCATTATGAAATACCACTGGCTTACAATGCCGGAATTTTACTATTTAACACAAGCTGGGCGCAGGAGTTAGGTTTTCCTGAGCTTCCTAAAACCCAGGATGAACTAATGGCTGTGGCAGAAGCTGCCCGATTGGCGAATCTGGCAGACTCGTCGATTGCAAATGATAATTATGGTGGGATATGGCTCTCGCGGACTGCTCTTTCTGCCCAAACTTGGTATCAGGCTTTTGGCGGACGTTTCGAGTTTGAGGGTGAGGTCTTTACGCCTCAAGCTGATCCTATGCTGAATTCTTTCAATTTTCTCAAAAACGCATTTTTGATGTCCAACAGTTGGGGCAGTGTTGAAAATTATCCATACCGTTATTTCTCTGATCGCCTGGCGGTACTTGCCGAAAGTGATTTAACCGGTTTGCCTGAACAAACTGCCTATCAACAAACGGGAGATTTTCAGGATGAATTTACGGCATTGAGCTATCCCGCAATTGATGGCAAGGGTAGCCTTGTGCTCGAAGCGCTCTCTTTCGCCATTCCAAAAGCAAACGAAGAAACCGAATTAGCTGCCTGGCTTTTCGCTTCCTGGCTGATGGAGCCGGAACAACAAGCCAGACTGGTCGAAATCCACGGACTTTGGCCTTCGATTGGAAATCCGGAAAAAATTGCCCCTCAATATGCGGCAGAACATCCAAGTTGGGTATCAGCTTTGGCGAATCAACCAAAGCTTAGTCTCGAGCCTGAGGTTGCCGATTGGGCATGGATTCGTTTGCTTTTCCAAGATGCTTACGAGCGGATTTACAATCTGGATGCCAGTGCTTTCCCGAGAATTTTAGAAGTTTTTGAGCAAAGCAGCCGGATCAATCGGGAGCAAAGACCATGAGCAACCTTGTGGAAGTAGAAATATACACGGACGGAGCTTGCAGCGGCAACCCGGGACCGGGAGGATGGGCAGCAATTTTACAATCCGGAAAGCATGAAAAGGTGATTAGTGGCGGCGAAAAAGAAACCACCAATAACCGCATGGAGATAACCGCCGCGCTGGAAGCCTTGCGCGTCCTCAATAAAGCCTCTCATGTGCGCTTTCACACCGATTCATCCTATTTGCTCAACGGGGCGACTTCGTGGTTGATAGATTGGAAAAAACGCGATTGGAAGCGCAAGCAAGGCAGCTTGCAGAACGTGGATTTATGGAAAGAAATGGATATTGAGCTTGCCAAACATGAGGTTGAATGGCTTTGGGTTAAGGGCCACGCCGGAAACCCGATGAACGAGCGGGTTGACGAATTAGCCAGAGCGGCAATTCCGCGGTCAGGAAACAGGTAACAGGAATTAGGAAACAAAAAAGCAGCAAACCGTAAATGGTCTACTGCTTATTCTTTTCTTAAAACGGGGTACTGCTAAGAGCTATTTCTTTTTCTCAAAATTTTTCAATCTAAGACTATTGGTTACAACAAAAATACTGCTCAATGACATGGCTGCGGCGGCGAACATGGGGTGTAAGAAGCCGAATGCTGCTACAGGAATCAAAATGATGTTGTAAATAAAAGCCCAGAAGAGGTTCTGGCGAATGGTGCGCAAGGTTCGTCTGGATAGGCGAATGGCTTGCGAGATTGCGAGCGGATCGCCGCTAATCACGACTACCGAAGCCGAGGCGATGGCAACGTCTGTGCCGGTGCCGATGGCGATGCCGGTGTCTGCTTGTGTCAGGGCAGGAGCGTCGTTGATTCCGTCGCCTACCATGGCGACTTTGTGGCCGGCTTCTTGCTCTTGCTTGATAATACCGGTCTTGTCACCGGGTAAAAGGTTGCTATGAACCTTGCTGATGCCGGCTTGTTTGGCAATTGCCTGGGCAGTTGTCAGGTTGTCACCGGTTAGCATACCGGTGGTCAGACCGATTTTTTCCAATTCAGCCACAGCCTGTTTGGAAGTCGGTTTGAGAGCGTCGGTGATCCCGAAAAGGGCTTCAATTTGGCCGTCAATGGCAAGTAAGACAACTGTCTTGGCTTCTGCTTCGAGAACTTTCATTCTTTGCTCAATTTCGGCATCGAAAGCAAGATTTTGAGATTCAATAAAGCGACTGTTACCCACGAAAACCGTTTTTCCGTTGATCATGGCTCGGATTCCCTTGCCGGGGAAGTTTCGGAAAGATTCAAGTGGGTGCAGTTCGAGGTTGCGCAAGGTTGCTTCTGCCACGATTGCATCCGCCAAAGGATGTTCGGAACCGCTCTCAGCCGAGGCGGCGAAATTGAGCAATTCCTCTTTCTTGTATCTCTCAGAGAGCGCCTGGATGTCGGTTAGTTGTGGTCTTCCGATAGTCAAAGTACCGGTTTTGTCAAACAAAATTGTGTCTGCGCTGCCGGTTGCTTCCAAACTTTCGCCGGATTTGAACAAAATGCCCAGTTCCGAAGCACGGCCGGTGCCGGTCATGACGGCGGTCGGGGTTGCCAAACCCATTGCACAAGGGCAGGCAATCACCAGAACGGCGACCGTGTTAATCAGTGCGCGGGCAAGCCGGGTGGGTTCTTCGGCACCATGCATCATGATGTTTTGTGGAGCCGCTGGCTGGACAAAGAACCAGACCAAGAAGGTGACAAGGGCAACGCCAATAACAATCGGCACGAATACCGCAGAAATTTTGTCTGCAAGTTGTTGAATCGGGGCTTTGCTGGTTTGGGCGTCCTCGACCATTTTGATAATTTGGCTCAAAAAAGTGTCGCGCCCGACTTTGGTGGCTTTGTAAACAATGCGACCGTTTTTGTTGAGCGTGGCACCGAAAACTTCATCGCCCGGGTTTTTATCAATCGGTTTTGATTCGCCGGTCAACATGCTTTCATCCAGGCTGGAGTTGCCTTCAACGACAATGCCATCAGTAGGCAATTTTTCGCCCGGTTTGACGACAATCATATCGCCCGGGACTAAATCGCCGGCGTCGATTTCGACTTCCTGACCATTGCGTAAAATTCGGGCTTTGCTCGGTTTGAGGCTGAGCAATTTTTTGATTGAATCGCCGGCGCCGGATTTGGCTTTGGTTTCCAGATATTTTCCCAGGCGAACCAGGGTAATGATCGTTGCGGAGGTTTCAAAGTAAACCATACCGGGGAAAACACCAAAGATGACCAAAATTGAGAAGAAATAGGCAACCGAAGTGCCGAGTGCAACCAAAACATCCATGTTGGCAGAGCCGTTTTTCAGCGATTTGTAAGCGTTGACATAATAGGAACGCCCAACATAAAACTGAACCGGAGTTGCCAGGGCAAAGAGCAACCAGTGGAACCAGGGTTGGTGCATCCATGCTTGCGGCAGGAGACCTAATTCGGTGCCCATCTGTAAAATGAAAATCGGCACGGTGAGAATCAAAGAAACGGTCAGCAAATGGCGCTGACGGGCGATTGCGTTCTGACGGGCTTTGGTTTCGGGATCATCGAGATCGCGATCGCTCAAAACAGGCGAGAAACCGGCTTTCGTAATCACTTCCATAATCTCAGTGACGTTGGTAACAGTCGGTACGTAGACCAGGCTCAATGTTTCAGCAACTTGATTCGCTCTGGCGGAGACAACCCCCAATTTGTCCTGGAGTAGTTTTTCAAGACGCTGTACATTGACCGCGTCGCTCAATTCGGTGATAGAAATGACTGCTTCTCCGGTTGCGACATCGTAACCGGCATCTTTGATGCTGGTAACCAGGTCATTTAATACAGCCTGGTCGCCATCAAAAGTAACTGCAACGCGTTCTGAAGATAAATTGACCATCGCATCATCGACGCCCTCGGTCTTTTTTAAGGCGCGCTCGACGGATACGGCGCAGTTTGCGCAGGTCATCCCCAGAACTGGCAGATTGACATGCTCTTTTTCGCTCATTATTCAGCTGCCGGGAAATTGACCGAGGCTAAAGTTTCACGAATGAGTTCATCGCTTGCGGGGGAATCAAAATCGACTGTCAATTTTTTTGTTGCCAAATCTGCTTCGGCATAATCAACGCCATCAAGAGCTTGAATTGCGTTGTTAATCGTCATAACACAGTGCTTACAGTTGATGTTTGGGATAGAATAAGTTTTAGTTTCCATAGTTTTACCTTTCGGAATTTATTTAGGATTATTATAAAAAATATTTGGAGAATTTGCAAGCAGATTATGAAAAATGATAATAAATTAACGGTTTCAGCTCTTTTGCTGGACATGGACGGAACTTTCTTTTTGGGCGAAAGCTTGTTGCCGGGGGCGTTAGAGCTGCTGGATTTTCTGAATGAGAAGAGCATACGCTATTCTTTTTTGACCAATAATTCTTCAAAAAACCGGTCTGCTTACGTAGAAAAACTGACCGCTTTGGGCGTTCGGAAGGAAGACGCGCGGATTTATACAGCCGGTGATGCCACAATTGCATACTTGAAGCAGCATTTTGTTGGGAAAAGAATCGGCTTATTGGGGACAAAGAGCTTAAGGGCAAGTTTTCATGGAGCCGGGCTTAATGTAGTGGAAGAAGAGCCGGAGGTTATGGTCATGGGATATGATACCGAAATGACCTACGCCGAATTGGCGGGCTTTTGTTTGCAGCTGCAAAAAGGGCTGCCTTTCGTGGCAACGCATCCCGATATCAATTGCCCCTCGCCAATTGGTCCCCTGCCGGATATCGGGGCATTTTTTGCCCTGGTCGAAGTTAGCACAGGTCGAAAGCCGGATGTGGTGATCGGCAAACCCAACCGTGGGCTCGTTGATGCACTGGCGCAAAAATGGGGCTTGAGGAATGAAGAAATATTGATGGTCGGCGACCGGCTTTATACCGACATTGCCTTGGGGTCGACCGCCGGAGTTCAGACCTGTTTGGTTTTGAGCGGAGAAAGCAAGCTTGCGGATATTCCGGGGTCGCAATATCAGCCGGATTTGGTTTGCGAAAATTTGGCGGAATTGGTGGCTTTATTTAGGAAACAGTAAACAGGAAACGGGAAACATCTCAAAAAACGCTTGATTCAAAGGTAGGGCGAGATTGAATGGGCTTATTGCCTTTTGCCTGGTATACATTTCGCCCATTCAATCCGCCAATGTTTAGGTTTCATTTAAGTATAGATATCAGAATTACGGATTATGAGTTATTTATGCGGGTGATGTGATAATGTAAAAATAAATAAACCCGAAATGCAGGCGGATTGAATGGGCGTTAGTTAAACCAGGCAAAAAGCATTAAGCCCATTCAATCACGCCCTACGAATCTTGGCTTTGCTTAGGGAACGGGAAAAGGGGATAAAAAAAGAGGCGACGATGGGAATTGAACCCATGATGAGAGTTTTGCAGACTCCTGCCTTACCGCTTGGCCACGTCGCCGTTAAAAATAAGACTGATAACGTCTGCTATCAGTCTTGAAAGAGCGGGCGATGAGACTCGAACTCACGACCTTCTCCTTGGCAAGGAGACGTTCTACCAATTGAACT
>Ga0265295_1005754_pt1 | contig 15531 bp, 16 predicted proteins | sample Munlansysbiofilm_FD_192503 | JGI IMG/M metagenome (GOLD analysis project Ga0265295, IMG submission 192503) | Leachate microbial communities from a municipal landfill in Southern Ontario, Canada - Methane capture system biofilm | ecosystem: Engineered > Solid waste > Landfill > Unclassified ... | reverse complement strand
GAACCCACTGAGAAAAAACAAAAAAAAATCAGGACTGCCTGCCACTGGCATCGCGATTGCTTGATTCTCACTATACTCTTTAGTATATAGCGGACACAGTGGCACGGCCAATGCGAGAGCCCCGGCCCGTGCTCCCGCACCTGCTGCACCAGCTCAAAGGAGGTCATGACTATGAACGGCAATGCAAACGGGCACGCGGCATCCTTGCGCATCGTCGGCAGGGTCGCCGCCCCCCTGGCGATCCCGATCGAAGCGCTCTGCGCCATGGACAGCATGGAAATGAACGATCTCCCCATGATCTGCGGCAGCGGGGAGCCCAAGGGCCGTATCGGACAGTGCCGGGGGGTTCTTCTCGCCGAGGTGATCAACCGGGCCGAGGTGGTGGTCAAGGAGCACAACGACACCAAAAAGATGTTCGTGGTGGCCGCCTCGGACGACGGCTACAAGGCCGTTTTCTCCTGGCAGGAAATTTTCAACTCCCCCAACGGCGATGGCATCCTGATCGTGCTGGAAAAGGATGGGCGCCCGTTGTACGAGGGAGGCGGAGAGGTCGACCTGCTGTCCGCCCATGACCACCTCACCGGCCCGCGATATGTCCGGCAACTGAAGACCGTTGAAATTGTCATGGTGGACTGATTTTTTTGCCCATCGTTATTCGATTACTGCATAACGAGCGCGTCGATAACGCCGGCAGCCGTCTCCGCTGAAGGCGCACGGCTCAACAATAAAATATTCTTATTTGTTTTTATTCATTTTATTTTTTTGCTCACCGTTATTCAAAAATACAATAACGGCCAACAAGGAAGACACAAACCGCCACCAGATCGCATCGTCCCCCCGCTCTTTCCGGAACGGTGGACCATGCCAGGCGCCGATCACCTGCAATGCAACTGATATCGAAGACCATGATGCACACCATCGATTGGAACGCGGCGTGGCGGCAAGCGCGCACGCACAGGAAGCATGACCGTGGCGGCAAGCAGCACTGGAACAAACGGGCGCCGTCGTTTGCCCAACATGCCAGGAAAAGCAGCTATCCCGCCGATTTTATCCGCCTGATGACGCCGCGGCCGGAATGGAGCGTGCTCGATGTCGGCTGTGGCGCCGGCACCCTGGCCATTCCCCTGGCCGGTCTGGTGCGACGGGTGACGGCCATCGATCTTTCCGACACCATGATCGCTCTTCTCCGCGCCCAGTGCGAGGAACAGGGCATAGCAAACGTCCGCGCCGATGTCCTCGGTTGGGAAGACGACTGGGAGCAGGCCGGCATCGGCGAGCACGACGCGGCCATCGCCTCGCGCTCCCTGGCGGTCGACGACCTGCGCCTGGCGCTCACCAAGCTGCACGACAAGGCGCGCAAGCGGGTGTATCTCGCCTCCCTGGTCGGCGACGGTCCGTTCGACCGGAGGATTTTCGAAGCCATCGGCCGCGACCTCGACCGGGGCCCGGACTACATCTACGTCTACAACCTGCTCTATCAGATGGGTATCCATGCCGATGTCAGCTTCGTGATGAACGGGGACGGCGGCAGGGTGTACCGCGACCTCGACGATGCCATGGACAAGTTCGACTGGATGATCGACGGCATCACGCCGGAGGAAACGACCAGCCTCCGCCGGTATTTCGAACAGCATCTCCGCAGGACGACCGGCGGCTGGGTCCTTTCCCATCGCCATGTCGTCCGCTGGGCCATCATTTCCTGGAGCAAGTGACCATGCAGATCAATGCCCGCGCCTTCGACGAAATCGCTCGTACCGTCTTTGCCCCCATCTATCCGATCATCGCCCGGCAGATCGTCGCGCACACCGGCATGACCCGCGGCGTCTGTCTGGACGCAGGCTGCGGCAGCGGCTACCTGGGCGCGGCCCTGGCAAGCATAACCGAACTGCATGTGACATTTTTCGACGAATCCGCGGAGATGCTCGCCCTTGCGGAGAACACCATCAAAGAGAACGGATTGCGGAGCCGGACCGGGACGCTTCAGGGCGATATTGGCTCCATCGCCCTGCCGGCCGGCTCCGTCGATCTCGTCATCAGCCGGGGATCGATCTTTTTCTGGGAGGACCTGCCCCGGGCCCTCCGGGAAGTATCCCGCATCCTGGCCCCCGGCGGGCGGACCTGGATCGGTGGCGGCTTCGGCACCGCCCGGCTGAAGGAATCGATCCGCGACCAGATGGCCGCGCGCAACAAGGGCAGCGGCGCCTTCGGCTCCAAGATACGCTGCAATCTCGGGCCGCAGATGCGCGCCCGCTTCGAGGAGGCCCTGGAGCAGGCCGACATCGCCGACTACCAGATCGTCCAGAGCGATGACATCGGCCTGTGGATCGACATCCGCAAGGAAGGGAAGGAAAACGGGCCGTAATTCCGACCATCATTGCTCAAATCATCATTCGAACCATCATGTCATCATATCAGAAGGGAGGGAAAATGAAGTCTTACCTATGGCCGCGAACCGGCCGGATCACTGTCGCCTTGCTCCTGCTCGCCGGGACCGCCTCCGGAGCGGCCACCGACGCGGAACAACAGGAAACCAGTCAGCAGCTCAAACCCATCGTGGTCGAGGGGCAGGGCGACAGCCAGCGGGAAGATCTCAAGGCCGACAGCACCACCAACCTCTACCGGGTGGAGTCCACCGCCCGTTTCGGTACGGAGGTCTTCACCGAAAAGGACATCAAGGCCTTGAAACCCAACAATGTCTTCGATCTGCTCGACAAGGCCGTCGGCATCAGCCTGACCTACCAGGGGCGCCGCAGCCCCTTCATCGTCGAGGAACGCGGCGGCGGCACCTTTACCTACATCATCGACGGCGCCGTGCTGCCACCCTCCTCCAACCGCATTCTCTTTAAATTCCCCATTGCCGCCATCGAGGAAATGCAGATCGTCCGTGGCTCGACTTCGCTGACCTTGGGGCCGTCCATCCCCATCGGTGCCTCCAATTCGGGTTCCGGCCTCAACACCGGCTTCATCATCATCCGCACCAAGCAGCCGAAGAAAACCGAGGCCGTACTGACGGCCTCGGCGGAAAAGGCGAACGGCGGCCATCCGGTGGAGACCAGTGAAAGCCTGTACGCCGGCACCCGCTTCGGCGAGGGCGACGGCAAGGATGGGGAGGAAAAGCCGAGCCCGGTCAAGGGCTATGTGGCCGGACTGGTGGCCAACATGGACCGCCCCAGCCAGGACTCCTGGTTTGACGGCCGCGAGAACACAAGCGGCATGGGCAGCGCCGGCCTGACCTTTGGCAAATTCAACGCCAACATGATGGTCTACAAGGATTCAGGCTCGTTCGAGATGCAGCGGGGCGTCTCGACCACCGGCGTGTTGCAGGACCAGAAATGGTGGTACGATCCTCTGGAAACCACCATCTATTCCACCGACATGGCCATGCGGTGGACCCCGAACCAGACCACGCTGTTCAACGCCTTCAAAACCGTCTTCGACCAGAAGGAGCACGTGGAATCCTTCACCTCCAGCACCTCCTCCCTCCGGGAATACGACGAGGATACCAGCGGTTTCGGCCTGCGGCACAACGCCCGCTTCGGCAACACCCTGGTGCAGGCGGGCTACCAGTTTTCCGACAGCAGCGGTCTCGGAGGCAACCTCAGTAACAACTACAACCGGTACGACACCTCCATCAGCGGCTGGTCCGCCTCGGTGGAGCAGAAACTCTTCGACGAAGCCCTGGTGCTGGACGCCGGTTACCGCCAGGACACCAAACACATCGACTATTCGAGCACCAATGTCAGAGCGGACCGGGCCAACAACGACGTCGACATGGACCCGGCCAAGGTCTACGCCCTGGGCGGCCGCTGGCGGATCACCGACATGTTCGCCCTGAATGGCCGCTACTACAACGGCGACCAGGGCACTTCAGACGATTTCGACATGCGCCCCCTGCCCGGCAGCGGCCCGCTCCACGGAGAACGGCAGGACCGGATAGAAATCGGCCTGGAAGCGGATATCGTCCCCTGGTTCCAACCGTCGCTCACCTGGTTCGACATCGACATCGACAACGCCAAGACCGCCACCGCCACCACCTATGTGGCCAACGGCGCCACCTACTACTATTACACCGAGTCGGACGAACTGCGCCGCGGCCTGGAAATGGTCATCAAGGGCACCATTGCCGACAACACCACCTACAAACTGAGCTGGACCCGCATGTTCGATGCCGAGACCACCAGTGACGGGGTGACCACCGACGCCATCGGCGTGACCACGCCGGAAAACCTGTTCGGCCTCACCCTGAGCCATACCTGGGGGCTGTACCGGTTCAATCTGTCGGTCAAACAGATGGATAAGTTTACCACTTCCATCGCCCCTTCGCCGGGGATCGTGTCCGTAGTCGACGATCTCGGCGACTACACCCGTGTCGACGCCAACATCCAGCGCGACTTCCAGATCGGCGAAACCCTGCTGACCGCGACCCTGTTCGGCCGCAACCTCGGCGACGACAACTACTCCACCCGATATGTCACCGGCTATTACCAGGATCGCGGCCGGACCATCGGCCTGGAACTCTCGTGGGCGTTTTGAGCGATGAAGATGAACATGGACAAAGGAGGAACGATGCAAGAAAAGACCTGGAGAAGAACCTGCCTGGCGGCCTGCGCCCTGCTGGCCGCCGGACCTGCCGTGGCGGCGCAGAGCGCGGCAACGGATCAGCCGGCGACAACGACCCAGAAAAACGTTGTCGTATCACAGACTGAGGAGGCGACCACAACACCAACTCCGCCTGCCGCGGACAATGTCTTCACCCTGGGGCAGATCACGGTCACCGCCGCGGAAGAAGGTGAAACCCCGATCGGCTATTCCAGCCTCAGCAGGGAAGACCTGGACGATTTCAGCCGGGACGGTCTGCCGGAGGCGCTCAATCTGGTGCCGGGCGTGGCCATGACCACCGGCAGCGGCAACCGCAACGAATCGGTGCTGAGCCTGCGCGGCTTCAACCGCTGGCAGGTGCCGCTCACCATGGACGGCATCCGCCTCTATCTTCCGGCGGACAACAGGATCGATTTCGATCGGTTCCTCACCGCCGACCTCTCGGAAATCCAGGTCTCCAAGGGTTATGTCTCCGTGCTCAACGGTCCGGACGGCATGGGCGGCACCATCAACCTGGTCACCCGCAAGCCGGTCAAGGAGTTTGAGGCGGAATTGCGCGACACTATGTCCCTGGGCAACGACGGCAAATACAGCGGCAACACGGTGTATGGCGATGTCGGCACCCGCCAGGAAAAATTCTACGCCCAGGCCAGCTTCGAGCAACGCGATATCGACCACTGGCGCCTGGCCGACGATTTCGATGCCACCATCGCCGAAGATGGCGGCAACCGCGACCATACCGACAAAAAGGACTGGCGCACCAACCTCAAGGCAGGCTTCACTCCCAACAGCACCGACGAGTATTCGCTCAACTTCATGAAGCAGGCCGGCGAGAAGCACGGCATCGGTTCCGTTACGGGAACGTCAACGATCAGCCTCTGGGATTGGCCCAAATGGGACGTCACCAGCATCTACTGGTTGGGGCATACCCAGTTGAACGGCACCACCTACCTCAACACCAAGGTGTATTACAATGAATTCAAAAATGACCTGCGGGCCTATACCAACCTCAATCTGACCACACCCAACTGGACCAGCTACTACGACGACAATGCCTACGGCGCCTCCCTTGAACTGGGGACCACCTACTTCTCCAGGCAAACCCTGAAAGGCGCCCTGCACTATCGGCGGGACAATCACACCGAATGGCAGGTGACCCACAGGACAAATTTCACGGAACCGAAGCAGGACACGGAAGAAGACATCTATTCCGTCGCCCTGGAGGATACCATTCACCTCACTTCGCAGCTCGACCTCGTGCTCGGCATCAGCCAGGACGAACGCACCACCCACGAGGCCCAGGAATACGCCAGCAATGCCCTGTTCGATCAACCCACCTCGGATCAATCCGCCACCAATTACCAGGGCGCGGTGATCTACCGCTATCGCGACCAGGGCAAGGTCCATGTCAGCGCCTCCCACCGCACCCGCTTCCCCACCATGTTCGAGCGGTTCAGCTCCCGCTTTGGCGGCGCTCTCTCCAATCCGGGGCTTGATCCGGAACGGGCGCTCAACCTGGAAGTCGGCGTCGCCGACACCTTCTTCTCCAAGATCCATACCGAAGTCAATCTGTTCCACAGCAGGATCGACGATTACATGCAGTCGGTTGCCATCCGGTATAACAACGCCTGGTACACACAGTTCCAGAATGTGGGGGAAGCAACCATCAAGGGCGCTGAATTGATACTCTCCACCATGGTGACCGACACCCTGGAATTGGGCGGCAACTATACCTATATCGACACATCCATCGAGAACCCGGAGGATCCCGACGTACAGTTCATCGGTATCCCGCAGCACAAGCTGTTTATCTACGGCAAATGGCGTCCCTGGGAGGCGCTTTCCATTATTCCCAGCATCGAATACGCCGACCAGCGCCAGTCGGAACGGGCCGACAGCAGTCCCGGTTATATCGAAACCGGCGACTACACCCTGGTCAATCTCAAAATCGGCTATCAGCTGACCCCGCAGTGGGATCTCTCCGTGGCCGGGCGCAACCTGCTCGACAAGAATTATGCGCTCACGGAAGGATATCCGGACGAGGGGCGGAACTTCCTGGTGACGGCCCGCTACAGATTCTGATCCGGGAAAACGGACGCGGCATGCATCCCTCCGATATCCAGACCTACAACGAAGTGGCCCTGGGCGTGAACGCCCCGATCTACGCCTACTATGCCGACCGGATCGTGGCCCGGACCGGCGTGACCAGCGGCGGCTGCCTCGACATCGGTTGCGGCGGCGGCTACCTGGGGCTGGCCCTGGCCGGCATCACCGATCTCGACCTGGTGTTCCTCGACCAATCGCCGGCGATGCTGGCCTGCGCCGAGGAAAACATCGTCCGCTTTGGCTGTCGCACCCGCGCCCGTACTCTCCTCGGCCGGGTGCAGGCCATTCCCCTTGGCGAGGGCTCGGTGGACCTGGCGATCAGCCGGGGGTCCCTGCCCTTCTGGGACGATCTCGCCGCGGCCTTCGGCGAAATCCGCCGGGTGCTGCGGCCGGGCGGGCATGCCTATGTCGGCGGCGGTCTGGGCGATCCTGCCACGCGGGCCGAGTTGGAACGTCAGCGCAACCGCCTCCATCCGGAGTGGGGCGCGAAAAACCGTCGGCCACCGCAGCGGGCCGACCGGGAGTATATCGACGCGCTCCAGAGCGCCGGTATCGACCCCTTCCGGATCGACCGCGGCGACGACGGGTTGTGGATCACCTTCCGCAGGGAAGCGGCGTGAGAACGGCGATGGAGAAAGCGGTCATGTCGAGCGGGAACGGCGCCCTTCCGCAGGAACAGCAGCCCGCTGCCGGCGGACAGTCGATTGTGGACGAAGCCGCGGCCGTCCTTGCCCAACGGTATGGGTCCGACCTGGCGGCGCTCCGGGTCGAACGGCTGGTGGTGGGCGTCTTTTTCGTGGGGATCAAGCTCAACAACGGCCACGCCGGCGTCGCCTACACGCCGCCGGACCTGGTCCGCAGCGCCGGCCGGCGCATTCTCAAGGGAACCTCGCCGACGGTCCGGGGGATGGCCGCCGAAATGGTGATGCAGGGGGATTTTCCGCATCCCTTCGCCGAAGTCATCCGGCTGGCGACCCTCAACGCGTTGTCCGCGCCCTTCTTCGCCCAGCATCTCTATCCGGCGGGCTGCGGCGAGGATCTCTCCGGGATGGGGTCGCTGTTCCGGGACCGCCGGGTCTGCATGGTGGGGGCGATCATTCCGCTGCTCAAGCGTCTGCGCGAGCTGCGGCCGACCAGCGTCTCCATCATCGACCACAAGCAGGAAACCAGGGCCGAGGCCGAAGCCGATTTCGGCACCTTCATGCCGACGGAACAGACCGCCTTTGCCTTGGCCCGTTGCCAGACCGCGGTTTTCACCGGCGCCGCCATCGCCAACGGCAGCATCGAACAACTGATTGCCCAGGTGCCGGACGACGCCGCCATCGCCGTGGTCGGCCCCACCGCCGGTTTCGTGCCCGAGCCACTGTTCCGGCGCCACGTCGCCCTGGTCGGCACCTCGGTGGTGACCAACAGCGACCGCGCCCTGGAACTGCTGGCCGAGGGCGGCGGCGGTTACCGTTTGTTCACCAGCTGCGTGCGCAAGATCAACCTGCTCAATGCACCACGATTGCAGCAACTGGGGCTGATGCCCACCCATCGATAAAAAGGAGCAACCAATGCAAACCCCCTCTTTCGGGACCTACGAGGAGCTGGTCGAACAGGCCGGCCAGTTTCATGGCGACATCTGCCACGGCATCAAAATCGGCACCCGCATGACCATGGCCGGCCTGCGCCGCATCGGCATCACCGATCCCAAGGGCGCGGACCGCAAGAAACTGATGGTCTTCGTCGAAATCGACCGCTGCACCACCGATGCCATCATGGCCCTGACCGGATGCCGGCCGGGCAAGCGCACCATGAAGATCCGCGACTACGGCAAGATGGCCGCCACCTTCATCAACCTGGAAACCAACACGGCCTTCCGGGTGGTGGTCAAGGGCAACCGGAAACAGGGGGAAAACGGCGGCGAAGAACCCGATTTCGCCACCCTGCCCGAAGAGGAGCTGTTCACCATCAACGAGGTGGCGGTGCCGCTGCGGCCCGAGGACATGCCGGGCAAGCCGCTTTCCCGCGTGCCCTGCGCCCGTTGCGGCGAGACCGTCATGGACGGTCGCGAAGTGCGGGACGGCGAGCGGGTGCTGTGCGTACCCTGCTCCGCGGCGGTTGACTACTACCGCATCACCGATTGAGGAGGGCGAACCATGCGCAGCTGCTTTTGTCCGCGTCCATTCCGCCGTTGGTCGTTGCCCGTGGTGCTGTGTCTGCTGCTGGCGGCCATGCCGCTGCACGCCAGGCACATCGTCGACATGGCCGGCAAGAAGGTTTCCCTGCCCGACACCATCACCAAGGTGGCCGCCGTATCGCCGCCCGGCACCTATCTGATCTATGCCATCGACCCCGCCCTGCTGGCCGGCATCAATTTCCCGCTCTATGACAGCGAAAAAAAATATACCGTGCCCGCCTACCGCCACCTGCCGGTGATCGGCGGCATGGCCGGCCAGGGCAGGACGCTCAACCGCGAGGTGCTGCTCCAGGTTAAACCGGATTTCATGATCCATTGGGCCTGGCGGGAGGATGCCACCAACGACAAATTCGTGCAATCCATGGCGGGCATGCCCTTTCCCCTGGTGAACGTCCGTCTGGGCAGCGTGCTCCTGTATCCCGAGGCCCTGCGGTTTGTCGGCGACATCACCGACCGGCAAGAACGCGGCGAAACCCTATCGCGCTACGCCCAAAAGGTTCTGGACGAGGCCAAGGCCCTGGTGGCGGCCATTCCCGAGGAAAAGAAGGTCAGGGTGTATTACGCCGAGGGGACGGACGGCCTCAGCACCGAGCGGGCCGCCTCCCTGCACGCCGAACTGATCCCCCTTGCCGGCGGCGTCAATGTGCACCGGGGTGAGGAACTGGACCATTACGGCATGGAGAAGATTTCCATGGAGCAGCTGCTTCTCTACGATCCGGAGGTCATCCTGGTGAAGGAGAAGACCTTCTACGACACGGTCTATGCCGATGCCCGCTGGCAGAACCTGAAGGCCGTCAAGGACAAGCGGGTGTACCTCATCCCCTACGAGCCGTTCAACTGGTTCGACCGACCGCCGTCGTTCATGCGGCTTCTGGGGATCAAATGGCTGATCAACCTCCTGTATCCCGACCGCTACCCCGTGGACATGGTCGCGGAGACCCGCTCCTTCTACCAACTGTTCCTCGGCGTGGAGTTGACCGAGGCCCAGGCCGGGGAAGTGCTCAACCGATGAAGCGACTCTCCCTGCCCCTGCTGGCCGCGCTCCTGGTGGCTGCCGTGCTTGTCTCCCTGTGCCTGGGCAAGTACCGGGTGCCGCTCGACGACATCCTCGCCTTTGCCGGCTGGAAATTTTTTGGTTTGTCCGGCCTCGACGAGGAAAGCCGCGGCCTGCTGACCAACGTCCTCCTGGACATCCGCCTGCCGCGCATCCTGGCCGCGCTGCTCATCGGCGCCGCCCTCGCCGTTTCCGGGACCGCCTTCCAGGCTCTGTTCATCAACCCCCTGGTTTCGCCGGGCATTCTCGGCGTGCTCGCCGGGGCCGCCTTCGGTGCCGCCCTGGGGATGATGCTGGCGAACAGCTGGCTGGTGGTGCAATGCTCGACCCTGGCGTTCGGCTTCGCCGCCGTGGGCGTGGCCGTGGGCATCGCCCGGCTGTTCCGCTCGCACTCGATTATTATGCTGGTCCTGGGCGGCATCATCAGCGGCGCCTTTTTCACTGCCCTGCTCTCCATCGCCAAATACGCCGCTGACCCGACCAACCAACTGCCGGCCATCGTCTACTGGCTGATGGGCAACCTCGCCGCCGCCGACCGCCCGACCATCCTGACCGTCAGCGTTCCCATGCTGCTCGGCATCGTGCTGCTGCTGTGCCACGGCGGCCGGCTCAACGTGATGAGCATGGGCGAGGAAGAGGCCAGCGCCCTGGGTATCAATGTCAAGCAGGTTCGGATGACCGTCATTTTCCTGGCCACCATGGTCAGCGCCCTGACCGTGGTCATCGGCGGCATCATCGGCTGGGTGGGGCTGATCATCCCCCACATCTGCCGGATGCTGGTCGGCCCGGACAACCGCCTGCTCCTGCCGGCGGCCGCCCTGCTCGGCGCCACCTACCTGCTGGTGGTCGACAATGTCTGCCGGTTGCTCTTCACCTTTGAAATTCCCACCGGCATCGTGACCTCGCTGATCGGCATCCCCTTCTTCGTGCTGGTGCTGAACAATGTGCGCAGGGGGTGGCGATGAGCGCGCTCATGCAGACATTGGGCGTCAACTTCGCCTATCGGGGCCGGAAGGTGCTGCACGACATCTCCCTCGATTTCCGCGCCGGCGAGGTAGTCAGCCTGCTCGGCCCCAACGGCAGCGGCAAGACCACCCTGCTCAAGGTCCTGCTCGGCCTGCTGATGCCACAAAGCGGTTTCGTCCACTTCGAGGGGCGCCTGCTGCAGAGCTATCGTCGCACCGAACTGGCCAAGCGTATGGCCTATGTGCCCCAGGTGCATCGCGAGGCCTTCGCCTACACCGTGGAAGAGGTGGTGCTGATGGGGCGGATGCCGTATCACGGCTTTTTCTCGACTTATTCCGCCCAGGACCGCGTCCTGGCCCAGACGGCCATGGCCAAGGTCGGCATCGGCCACCTGCAGGACCGGCCCTACACCGAGATCAGCGGCGGCGAACGGCAACTGACCCTGATCGCCCGCGCCCTGGCCCAGGGGGCCGACGTGTTCATCATGGACGAGCCGGTCAACGGCCTCGACTACGGCAACCAGATGCGGCTGCTCAGCGACATCGTCGGCCTGGCCAGGGAGGGGCTGACCTTCATCATGACCACGCATTTTCCCGACCATGCCCTGATGACCGCCGATCGGGTGATTCTGTTCAGGGAGGGTGCGGTCCTGGCCGACGGCCACCCGGCTGCGGTGGTCACCACCGGGTCCTTGCAGGAACTCTACCGCATCGAGGTCAAGGTCATGAACATTCCCGGTCAAACCGGCTCGGCGCGGGTGTGTGTCCCGGCCTGGGCTTTGTGAGATACCTATGGACTGGCTGCATCAACTCATCGATTACGGCGTGCTCGGACTCCTCTTTGTGCTCAGCATCGTCGCCCTGGCCCTGGCTCTGGAGCGGTTCTTCGTTTTCCGCGCCACCCGCGTCGAGGCCTTTGCCGACCGCAAGGAGTTGGAACTGCACCTGACCCGCAAGCTCCACCTCATCGCCACCATCGGCGCCAACGCCCCCTACATCGGCCTGCTCGGCACCGTGCTCGGCATCATGCTCACCTTCTACGACATCGGCGCCGCCGGCTTCGACACCACCAAGATCATGACCGGCTTGGCGCTCGCGCTCAAGGCCACCGCCTTGGGCCTCTTGGTCGCCATCCCCGCGGTCACCCTCTACAACCTGCTCTTGCGCAAATGCAAGGTGCTCCTCATCCAGTGGGATATCCGCCATGGACGAGAAGGAATTTGATTACTTAAACGTCATCCCGCTGGTCGACGTCATGCTGGTGCTGCTGACCATCGTCCTCACCACCTCCACCTTCATCGCCACCGGCGGTATCAAGGTGGAGCTGCCCAAAACCCAGGAGAGCGAGGAGATCCAGGACCTGCATCCCCGCACCGTGGTGATCAACAAGGAGGGGCGGATCTGGCTGGACGCGGAAGAGATGTCCCTCGACCAGCTCACCGCAATCCTGGAGGGGTTTGACCGGGAAACACCCATTCTGGTGCGGGCGGACAGGGAGTTGGTCCTGCAGGGGTTTGTCGATGTCTTTGCCGCCATCAGGCAGTGCGGTTTCACCCGTCTCAGCCTGCAAACCGAACAGAGCCCATGACGCCCCAGACCAAGGCCACCCAACTCTCCCTGGTCGTGCACGCCTTGGTCGTGCTCGGCGTGCTTTTGTTCAGCAGGTATGCGGAGCCCGAGACCCCGTTGGTGATCGATTTTTCCCTGGCCATCGCCGAGTCGGCCCATGCGGGCACCGGACCGCCTCCCGGACCGGAATCCCCGCAACCGCAGGCCGCTCCCGCCCCGGAACAACCGCCCGAGCCGAAGAAGAAGCCGGTAAAGGCTCCGCCAAAGGTGGCGAAGAAAAAACCGGCCAAGCAGGTGCAAACCCCGCCGAAGCAGGAACCGCGACCGGAGCCGGCCCCGGAAGAGGCGACCGCCCAGACGGAGACAGCGCAGGATGCCCTGCAAGCCGAGCAGGGCGGCACCGCCGGAACCGCGGCCCATGCCGGCGCGGGCCAGACGGCGGCCGGCGGCCAACCGACGGGCAGCGGCGATGGCGGCGGCGGTCTGCCCTATTCGTACGAATATGTGCGCCGGCTGATCATGAAGCACCTGACCTTCCCCGCCACAGCCCGGCGCATGGGTCTCTCCGGCAAGGTGGTGGTCTCTTTCCTGCTCAAGAAGGACGGCCGGGCCGAGGACATCGCCATTGTCGTAAGCTCAGGGCACGAACTCCTGGATACGGCCGTGGTCGCCACCATCCGCAGCATTGTGCCCTTCCCCAAACCGCCCGCACCTGCCCACCTCACCCTCCCCATCGTCTTCAATCTCAGAAAATAGCGTGGGTTGCGGGCCGCGTCTCGGCCCTATTCGAGGTCCGACGGGACGGGCTCATCTATTCATTAAAAAGACGGCGACGGCCGCGAGCGCGTATTCCCGAGGATCGGAGAATATTCCCGGTTAGAGGAGCACCAGTACTGCCGCGACGATGACACCGGCGGCGGCAATGGCAAAGGATCGTTTGAAGTATCTGCTTTCAGGTTTGTACATCCAGAAAGAAGAGATCGCGAGGAATACAAGGCACAGCGCATACAGCACCGTGAACCACTGCCGTGGATCATGGCTGGGCACTTTGTGCAGGTCGTTCAATTTCCTCAATACCAGCGGAAGCTCCTGGCTCGTATACGATGCGGTTCCCGTTGTTTTGTCATAGATTCCGCCGGTAAAACGAATTGCCTGTTCATCTTCGCCGATTACCTCCATTTTTTTAAGATGGAGGGCTCGGCCGAGCTGGTTGCTGTCCAGTCCGGGCGCAACAGTTTTCTCAATATGGGTTTCACTCTTCAACAAGCCGGTTTCACGATAGGTCAGCATGATACCGCTGACACCGTAGATCACGGTCAGGCCGACGACAAAAAAACCGATGTCCCGGTGCAATATGCGCATCCACCGGTGAAGCGACCTGTTCTTTCCTGCTTCCATTATCTTTTATCTCGTTTTGTTGTTTGTTGTTGGTGGCGTGATGGTGTTTTTGGGGGGCGGAGCCAGATAGCTCCGGAAAACAACAATTGCCTTTTTGTCGAAACTCGGCTTGACGGGCTTCAATGGGGCCGGAGCCAGATAGCTCCGGAAAACCATCCCCCCTCCGGAGCGTCCGACCAGCGCGCAGTCGCTTCAATTGGCCATTGTATCTTTCAGGATACTCAGCAAATCTATTTGAATTGAGAATGTTTTTCGGCCCCGGCTACCGGATTTATTACCCCATCAGAAATAATACAGTCATTCTCCTTTTGGCCGGTGGCAAAAATCGGCTCCTCGTCATTTGGTGTGGATTTGCTGTATATAGGGATCAAAGCCACACCAAATGACGAGGGATACCATGAACGGCAACGATATCATTGCGTTAGGCCTTGGGCTGCTGGCGCCTTGGGAGATTACCGGGCAAATGCTCGACACATCCAAGAGTCCTCACGAACTTCGATTAACGATAGCGGCTCAACGCGGCACGCTTTTCCCGTGCCCTGAGTGCGGGAAGCTCTGCCACGCCCATGATTTTAAGGAGATGACTTGGCGCCATCTCAATTTTTTTCAGCACCATTGCTACATTACCGCGTCGGTCCCTCGTGTTCGCTGCCCGGAACATAAGGTTAAACAGGTCACGGTTCCTTGGGCACGAAAAGGAAGCAACTTCACCTTGCTGTTTGAGCAGGCAGCCATGCTCCTGGTCCGGGAAATGCCGGTCTTAACCACCGCGAACCTCTTGGAAATGAAGGACAAACGGCTGTGGCGCATTGTGCTACATTATGTGCAAAGCGCCATGAGCCGCCTTGATCTCAGTGGACTGAAAGCCTTCAGTCTCGATGAAACCAAATCCCGCAAGGGGCATCGGTACGTTACCGTCTTCATTGACCTTGATCAGGCCAAGAAGCCGGTCGTTTTCGCTGTTGCCGGCAAAGGCAAGCAGACCTTGCAAGCCTTCAAGAAACACTTGGCCGAGCACGGCGGCAAGGCCGAACAGATCATCGAGGTGGTGTCCGATATGTCCGGCGCCTTTATTGCCGGGGTTAAAGCCCATTTCTCCAACAGTAGCCACACGGTGGACTGGTTTCATGTGGTTCAGTTGTTCACCAAGGCCATTGATGAGGTCCGCCGTGCAGAAGCCAAGGAAACGCGTCTCCCTAAGGCAACCCGATGGGCGACCCTGAAAAATGCCGATGGTCCACTGACGGAGAAGCAGATCGATGCCCTGGCAGAACTGATGAGTATGGATATGCAGACCTCCAAGGCATGGCGTATCAAGGAGATGCTCCGTTGGGTGCGCAAGGCAACTTCGATGCGAGGCGCACAATGGCGACTGACCAATTTCATCAATGTTGCCTTGAAGTTGGTTACGGATATCGACCTCCTCAAGCCAGTCCGCAACGCACTGAAAACGGTGGATAAGCATCGCCAAGCCATCCTTGCGCGCTGGGTATCAGGCCACAACAACGCCAGGATAGAAGCGCTCAACGGCATCTTCCAAGCAGCAAAGTGTAGGGCCAGAGGATACAGAAATGATGACACGTTCATCTGCATGATTTATCTGCTGGCCGCCCCGATACAAAATCTGGTCAAATCCACTTGAAACGACGAAGAGCCAA
>Ga0265295_1005751_pt1 | contig 15540 bp, 13 predicted proteins | sample Munlansysbiofilm_FD_192503 | JGI IMG/M metagenome (GOLD analysis project Ga0265295, IMG submission 192503) | Leachate microbial communities from a municipal landfill in Southern Ontario, Canada - Methane capture system biofilm | ecosystem: Engineered > Solid waste > Landfill > Unclassified ... | reverse complement strand
ATCAGAAAATCCTTTGGTTTTAGAACGATAAACATTGCAAAAGTAGCTATGTATCACCAACTTGGAAACTTGCCTGAACCTGACCTTACCCACGAATTTAAGTGAAGAGGCTTTTAAATTTAGACGAAGACGACTTGGTGTGTCTTAGTGTAGCTTTGTGTGTCTTAGTGGCCAAATCTCTGTCAGGCCAGCTTTTTGGACAGGGTAAGCGAGGCAATAGTAGGAGCCGAGTGCCACCCTGGGTAAAAGCCCCCCCGAATCCGGCGCCCTGTAGGGGCGCCACAAATCTGCTGAACGGCAGGAAACGGGAGCAGGGAACACGCAAGCTAAAGCTTGCTAAGAGCGCAGGCTAAAGCCTGAACTACGAACATACGCCGGCTAAAGCCGGCGGAGAACAAAAAATTTTCGGGCTTAAGTTAGCGCCAATAGGCTGGATGCCGGCATACAACCCCATCCGCTTTAAAAACACAAATAACGCTGTGGAACGTGAATGCACCTAGGGGGCTTGCTTTCCTGTGGTTGGTTTTAATCTCTGGTTTGTTTTTATCTTAGTTGGTTGTATGCCGGCAAGGATGCCGGCGCTCCGACCCCGCCACTTCCGATCGACATGTCCGATTCGTCCGATTCGTCCGATTTATATGCCAGATTGCCACGCCCGACCCCGCCATGAGCGCCACCCTGGGTAAAAGCCCCCCCGAATGCGGCGCCCTGTAGGGGCGCCACAAATGATCGGTTTTTTTTGCACAGCGAGGCCACCAAGGGGCACAAAGACACGCCGAGTTTTGTAAGCCCTGCATTAAGGTTGCGGAGGCCAACAGGGCTTTTTCCATCAAACGGCTTGTTACAGGATGTGGCTTGCGCTTCAAAACCGTAGCAGCTTGCCTTCTGACTCGCTTGATTCGAGCATGGCGAGGGCGAGCCTGGCGGCCTCCAGGCCCTCATCCAGGGTGACTTGCCGGGGCTTGCCGTCAAGGATCATATTGCAGAAGGCCTGGGCCTGGCGCAGGCGGGTGAGCTGGTTGTCGATTATCCTAAGCTCGGTTTTCTCTTCGGCGTTATACAGCTGAAGGGTGTTGAAGTCGCTGACGAGAGTATGCTTGTCCCCATAAATCTCGATGCGGTCATAAGTCTGGCCGTAGCGTTGGTAAGACGATTCCAGTCCACAGAAGAAGCCCTTGTCGTATGAAATGGTGGCACTGACATAGTCGCAGGGCGGTTCATCGGCAGACAGGCTGCGCTCGAACATGACTGCCTTGGCGGAGACCGCTTTTGGTCTGCCGAAGAACCAGTTCAGCAAGTCGGCGTAATGGCTAGCCATATCCAAGGTGGTTCCGCCGGATCTTGCGTAGCTGGCAAAATAGTCTCCCCATTGTCTGGCATAGCCGGCATTGCAAAAATGGATTTTAGCGAATCGGAGTCTTCCCAGCCTTTTTGCGTCCAGCAATTCTTTGATGCGCTGATTCAGCGGCGCGTGTCTGCGATGATGCCCAATCATGATGTTGGCACCTGATTTTGCCGCGGCCTGGCGCAGGACGTCAATCTCCTCGAGTTTTCTGACGGCTGGTTTTTCGCAGAAGATGCTCTTGTGTCCCGCCGCCATGCAATCAAGCATGCTCCGGCAGTGCTGGTCGCCATAGTTGCAGATGACTATGCCGTCCAGGCTTTTGTCGGCAATCAGCTCCTCGGCGGACTGATAGACCTTCTGCAAGGCGTGGCGCTGGAGAAACTCGGCGCTACGGTCTTGCAGGGGGTCGTAGACGCCGACGAGTTCGGCTTGTTTGGCCTGCTTGAGTTCCGCGGCCATGGCGTTGGCCATGCGGCCGGCGGCGATGAAAGAAATCCTCGGCTTTTTCATGCCTCTTCCTTTTGTTTTGTCTGATGTATGCCGCTGGTGTCCAAAGCAGCCAGCGGATTGTCGGAGTAAATTTTCTCCAGCGCGTCGGGTTGCGCCGTAATTCGGTCTTGCACTGCCTGTGCGGGTGCTGCCCAGCGTATGGCATTGGCAATGATTTTGATGATGACCGGGTCGTGGAACACCGGGAAGGTCTCATGTCCGGGCGAGAAATAGAAGAGCCTTCCTCTGTCGCGTGCAAAGGCGACTCCGCTGCGGAAGACATTGCCGCCTTCGTACCAGGACATGAAAACGAGGTCGCCGTCCTTGGGTATGTCAAAGGGCTCGCCGTACATTTCATGGTGGGGGATGGTAAAGGTCTCGGGTATGCCCTGGGCTATGGGGTGGGACGGCGACACCACCCAGAGGCGTTCTTTTTCGCCGGCCTCGCGCCAGCGCAGACGGCAGGCGGTGCCCATCAGGCGGCGGAAAATCTTGGACATGTGCCCGGAGTGCAGGACTATCAGGCCCATTCCCTGCAGGACGCGCCGCTGAATTTTGGTCACCAGTTCGTCATTGACCTCGGCATGCGCGCAGTGTCCCCACCAGAGCAAAGCCTCGGTGTTTTGCAAGACCTGGTCGGGCAAGCCCTGTTCAGGCTCATCCAAGGAGACCGCTTTGATGACAAAGTCATCCGCGGCCAGGTTTTTTGCCAGGCAGTTGTGCAAGCCGTCCGGATAGAAGCCGCGAATCAACTCTCCCACCGGCGAGTCCTCTTTCTCGTGTCTGAACTCGTTCCAAATCGTCACATTGATTTTTTGCATCAGTATATTCCCGCTTTTATTTTGAGTGCGCGCTTTGTCAGAGCCTAAGGCTCTTGTTTGCCAATATTAAAAAACAGCGGATTCCGTCACAAGGTGCCCTGACAGAGATTTGGACACTAAGACACACTAAGACACAGCAAGTAGTCTTCGTCTAAAATTAAAATTTCTGCATTAGCCCTTCGTGAGCCTTCGTGTCCCTTCGTGTCCCTTCGTGTCCCTTCGTGTCCCTTCGTGTCCTCCCTCTTCGTATGCCTTTGTAGTTCAAGGGCTTTTTGGACGCGGTCTAAGGTAGAGCAAGAGCAGTGCAGTAAGAATCACTCTGGCATAAGCAGCTCTATGTCCATCCATTCGCAGAATTGCAGCAGTTCTTCTTTTACGTCGCCATAGATGAGGGTGTAGTGATGTTCAAGTCCTTTTTTCATGATCAGGTCTATCAGTTTATTCACTGGTTGGTGCAGGCGTATGTTCAGCGGATTTCCTCTGATGAACGGTTCGGTGTCCAGGGCGGTTCCGCTGGCGAGCAGCATACGGAAGTGCCCGTCCTTGTCCTGGTCCAGTTTTGCGATGGTGACTTTGCCCTGCTTCAGCGAGAACTCGTTGCAGACCCCTTTTTTATTGCCGCCGTCGACTCTGAAATGCAGGTTGTACTCGGTTTCGTCAAAGTTTCGGCTTAGCGAGCAGGGAGCCGCTCCGCAGTGCCATGCCACGGCGGTATTTTCTTTTTCATCATACGAGATCAGATCGACAAACAGTGGTATTCCCCCATTTGCCAGGGCTTGCAGTATCTTCATGCTCAGCGCTCCGGGCACATCGCCCTCACAACTGACTGGCAGCCCCAAGTCGTTGAGCAGGCCTATGGCGGCACAGGGCGCTATGCCGAAAATATCCGGATTTTCCGGCCAGCAGCGCAGCGCCAGGGCGTCAAGCCGGTACTTTTCCACCATAAGCAAAATGGCCGCATACATCTTGGCAAGCAATTCGAGTTCCCGCTCGCTGACGCCGTTCACCCTGGCGGCGGATTTTTTCACCAGGTTCCGTCCCTGGCGCAATTGCTCCGGAGTCAATTTTTCCGCCAAATCGCTCATTTCCAGCAGTGTGCAGAGTTCCACGGCGCTGCCGAACTTCCGGCGCAGCATCATCTCGTCAATATTTGAGGTGTAGAACCCCGGCACTCTGCCGCCCAGCAAGCCGACCCGGCAATTTCGCAGGGTTTTGATGCAGCGTGCCGCGGCGATGTGTTTTTGTATGGCTGAGCCAATGTGTTCCGGCATGGTTCGGACAAAGGCGTATTGCTTGTCCATGCGGCGCATGACGAAGGCACCCAGGTTGGCTCCGCAGAAGGAGTTTTGCTCCCAGATCCGATTTTCCCCCGGCTCTTCCGGGTTGGCCAGCAGCACTATGGGCGCCTGTGTTCTTGCCGCGATGAGGGGGATCAGAGCCCCTGCGGGGAAGGTGACGAAATGCAGGACGATCAGGTCGGGCGGCTGAGCCTGCAGTTTTTCACAGGCTTGTTCGGCCTCGGCCTCGCTGGTGATCAGAGGGACGGGATAGCTCAGGCGGCAGCCGGGCAACTCGCTTAGATGCCTGGCGCTGTCTTCCGCCAAGGAGTCGATCTTGGGGCTGCGCCAGCTCAATTTCGACAAGGGAAGATAGGCGATTCTGATGTTTTGCATGAATTTTTCCTTGATGGGGCAAATTTTTGTCCGGACCCGGCCCAACAGGCGGGGCAGAAAACCTGATGTCCGGATTAAAACTTGATCACATTGCCGGTTTTGGCTGATTCTATCATGGCCAGGCCTATCTTGAGGCTGTCGTAGGCCTCCTGGATGCCGGGCAGAGGCCGGCTTTGTCCGGACAGCGCCGCAGTCAGGTTTTGAGATTGCCGGAAGAATCCGGAGGCGGCGTTGACGTTGTCAACCCCCTTGGCGCTGGCTTTGGGAGGGGGAAACTCGGCGGCGGCGTCGATTTTCTGCAGATTGCCCTGCTCGTCATAGAGGCTGAGCAGCTCGCCGCCGTCTATGATTAGAGCGCCTTTTTCGCCGTAGATCTCCATCATCTCATTGCTGCGCCCGAAGCGTTGCCAGGATGACATCAGGTTGCAGATGACGCCGTTGTCGTAGTTGACCACGGAGGCGACGTAGTCGGTGGGCAGCGGCAGCTTGGGATCGAGCATAAGGCTGGAAGCGAAGACATTCCTGGGGCGGCCAAAGAACCAGTTGCACAAGTCCACATGGTGAGCAAGCATATCCAAGGTCGCTCCGCCGCAGAGCTCGAAGTCGGCAAACCACTCGCCAGGCATGCGTTTGTAGCGGCTATGGGACAAATCAACATTGCAATAAAGCAGGCGCCCCAGGCTTCCGGAGTCAATTATCTGCTTGGCCTTGAGTGTCTTGCTCATGTGTCGGCGGACAAAGCCTACGGCAAAGAGCGGCTCGTAGTCGTCGAACAGGGCGAGCAGCCGCTCGGCGTCAGCCTGGCTGCGGCAGAGTGGTTTTTCGCAGAAGATGTTCAGTTTTGCCTGCTGTGCGGCCAGGATGGCCTCGGCATGGGCATAGGTCGGGGTGGTGATGATCAGGCAGTCCAGGTTCGGCAGGGCCAGCAGCTCATCGAGGCTGGAGCAGGCTTGAGCGGCAAACTTCTGCGCCAACTCCTGACTGCGCTCCGGCAAAATATCATAGACGCCAGCCAGCTGAGCGTTTTCGACCTGGGACAAATTGCCGGCGTGGGCATTGCCCATGCGACCGGCGCCAACAATTGCATAGCGAATCATGTTCGGAATCCTTTTTTCAGTGGCTCGTTTTGCTTTGGATGTGGTTCAGTGACCTTTCCCAGACATGGGCTTTTTGGGGGGTGCTTTCGCGTGTCTTCGTGTGTCTTCGTGTTCTAATTCTCCTTCGGGTTTTTATGCTTTTTTCCATCTTGGCTGCCCGGCCACCCAGGTTTGCTGCGGGTTCCAGTCCTGGTCGCTGACTGTGAAGTCGGCGGCATAACCCGGTTCGATTTTGCCGTAGCCTTGCAGACCCAGCGATCTGGCCTGATTCCAGGAGCTGCATTTGACCAGTTCGCAAGGCGGCAGCCTGCTGATCCGGGCGGCTCTTTGCAGGGCCTGGTGGAATTGCAGCGTGCTGCCGGCCACGCGGTCCATATGAGCCAGAACCGCCTTGCCGTTTTTGACCAGGACGGGCAGGCCGCCCAGGCTGTATTCGCCGTCGGGCATGGCGGCGGCGCGCATGGCGTCGCTGATGAGCATCAGACTGTCCGCCCCTTTTACCTGAAAAATGAATTTGATCATCGGGTCTGAGAGATGCACGCCGTCGCAGATGATTTCCAGCATGAGTTGCTTTTCGCTGAGACCGGCTCCGACCATGCCGAAGCGCAGATGATGCAGGGGGCTCATGACATTGCAGAAGTGGGTCAGGTGGCGCATGCCGGCCCGCATGGCCTTTAGCGTGCAGGCGTAGTCGGCGCCGCTGTGCGCGCCGGAGGGCATGATGCCGGCCTGGCAGAGCTGCGTTATGAAGGGCAGCGCGCCGGGCAATTCCGGCGAAAAGGAGGCTATGCGTATGGGGCAGAGCGCGTGCAATTCGGCAACCAGGGAGAAATCCGGAGGGCGCAGATACTTTGGGTTCTGCGCGCCGGCGCCGTCGGGGTGAAAGAAGGGTCCTTCCAGGTGCATGCCCAGCAGCCTGGCTCCATCGCGATTATTCTTCTGATAGCGCCTGGCGCACATAAAGGTGTTGCGCAGCTCTTGTTTAGGCAGGGTCAGTGTGGTGGCCAAAAAGCCGCTCACGCCTTCTTTCAGCTTGCCCTTGCCGATCTGCTCGAAGGCCGCGTCGCTGGCGTCGCAGAAGTCGTGGTTGTCGCGTCCGTGGCAATGTATGTCGATGAATCCGGGCAGCAGCCACTGTCCTTCGAGGTCTATCTTCTGCTCGGCCTCGGGCAGTTTTTGTTTCGCCGTAAACAGCCTCTCGATACGCTCGCCATGCAGCAGCACGGCGGCGTTATCGAGCTGAAATCCGGGCGAGATAATGCAGGCGTTATGCAAGAGGGTTCGCATCGCTTTATTCCAGGCTGATTTTATCTTGAGTGTAGACTATTTCGGCATTATTGTGCTGCAGCAGGTATGAGGCGGGCAGTTCCGGGCTGACGCGGCCTTGCCGGATTCTTTGCAGCACGCCGCTTTGCTGCTCGAAGCAGGCCAAAAGCAGGATTTTGGCGGCGGCCAGGATAGGCTTCATACCCATGGTCACGGCCTGCCTGGGCACCTGGCTTTCGTCGCCGCCGGCGGTTAGCTTGGCATTGGTGCTGATGGTGAGTGCCTTGAGACCAATGACGCGGGTGGGCAGCGCGGCGAAAGCCGCTGTGCTGATTTCCTCCTCGCTTTGCGGTTCATTAAAGGCAATATGGCCATTGAAGCCTATGCCTAGGAGCTGCAAATGCAAGCCGCCATTATTCTGCAGGAGGCGGTCGAAAGCGGCAGGGTCTTCAGGGCGGGGAAAATGCGCCTGTTCCGGTTTGAAGCCCAAGGCCGGTTCGAGGCGTGAAAATAAGTTGTCCTGCATATATTTTCGGTAGCTGAGCGCGTGTTCCGGGGGCAGGGAGCCGCCGTCCGGACTTACATACTCGTCCAGGTTATAGGTATGCAGCCCGCTTAAATCAGTCTTGTTTTGATTTAATTTCGCGGCCAGTAATTCATAGAGCCGCAGCATGGTATTACCGGTGGCCAGACCCAGGTTGAAGAGCTGCTGGCGGTGCGCCGCGGCGGCGACGGCGCGGTAAATCACGGCGGCGCCGTACTGGCTCATTTCCTCGTAGGATGATACTTTCGTCCAAAGCATTTGGCTGCTCCGCGTTATGATTTGTTTGGGACACTAAGACACACGAAGTTACACGAAGGCGTTTCCAGGAAACACAGTTGGGGCGGTCGGGATTTTAATTGTGCTCGGCCAGTTTTTGCAGCAGCCCGAGGGCGTTTTTCAGGTCCTTGAACTGCTCCGGGCCTATGGGGATTTCGCGTTCGATGACGATGGGGCCGCGGAAGCCGTCCCGGAGGATGGTTTGAAAAAGGGCGGCAAATTCGCTGTCGCCTTCGCCCAGCACGCTTTCCCGTCCCCGCTCTTCGCCGCTCTGCGGTCTTTTGGCGTCTTTGCAGTGCAGCGCCTTCACCCAGGGGCCCAGCTTTTGGTACAGCTCCAGCGGGCTTTCGGGCAGGTTATAGATAAGCACGTTGCCGGGGTCCAGGTTCAGTCCCAGTGCCGGGCTGTCGGCGGCCGTGAAAATCTCCAGCAGTGTATCTCCGTCAATGGAGCCGGTTTCGAAGAGGAACTGCTGCTGGTTTTCCTCTGCCAGTCTGGCCAGCTGCTGCAGGTCGGCGATGAATTGCTCGAATTCGGGGCCTTTGTTTTCGGGCAGTTCACCGACATGGCATACTGCGACTTTGATTCCATGTCTTTCTGCCCAGTTAAGCTGTCGGCAGATATTGAGCATATTTTGGCAGCGGCATTTTGGCTCTATGACGCCTCCGGGCGCGGCAACGAAGATACTTGTAGGCGGCAGCTCTTTTTGCTGCAGGCTACGTATTAGCTCTTCGCTGTTTTGCAGGCCTTCTTGGCCCCTGAGATACTTCTCGGAAACCCGGCAGAGCTGGCTTTCGCGCATGCCGATATCCTGCAGAGTCTGCAGATAAGACGCTTCAAATGTGCCAAGCCTAAGCATGGCTCCCAGTTTCAACTTGCCCATTGTCGTTTTCCTTTCTGTTGCCTTGTTACAGCAGTGTTGCGGCCAGCTCTTCGAGGCTGAGCACTTGCAGGTTTTTGACTTCGGCCAGTCGCGCCCTGGTGTAGGGCGCGGCGCAGACCAGCAGGTCCTGCGCCGGGTCGTTAATCCTGGCGCAGACATAGTCCAGCATAAGCCTGGCCAGTTTGGGATTCAGCTGCGGCAGTACCAGGGCGGCCTCGCCACAGCTATATGATTCCTCCTGGTTGTTGCCGAAATCACGCTGTTCGGCACCCAGTCTGGCCAGCAGCCGGTGCGGATGCTCATAGCCGCCGCAGTAGTTCTTCAGAAAATCACTTTCCAAGTAGTACAGCGGGCCGGCCTTTTTCCTGTAGGGCAAGTCCAGTGCGGCCAGAAATTCACTGCTGTGCATGACCTGGCAGTTCAGTTCTATGCCCCAGGCCGGGAAGTCGCAACTCAGCGTGTAGTAGGCGGCGGGGTTGGAGACTACCAGGGTTTTGGCCTTCGCGACATTGATTGCCGCCGCGAAGCTCTCCGCTCTTTGGCGCGCCTCGTCGTCATAGCCGAGCACTTGCAGCACCTTGCCCGGACAGGCGTTTTCGGCCTTGCGGTATTGAATCCCGGCGGCTTGCATAAGGCGCTCGAAGGCAGCCGGGATTTCCGGCAGGGCGGCGCTTTGGTAGTCAATGAAATAAAGCGTATCACCCTGTCCCGAGAGCTCAGGTTTTATCGGGCGTTGGCGGAACTGCTCGGCCAGCGCGGCCACCCTGGGCGGCGCCAGGCCGGCCGCGACCAGGTCTTGCCTGGCGGCCAAGAGCAGGCCTATCTCATCAAAATGCTTTTCGCAGTTGCTGCGGCAGGTGCCGGAGAGGTCGGCGGCGTAGAGGGTGTCGATGAGGTCTGGTTTGGCCAGCAGTTCGGGCTGTCTGAGCACATTGTCCAGAAGAATGGCGCGCACTCTGGGGGTGTCGGCCTCTCTGAAGGTCACATTTGCGCTGCCGGAAAGATGCCTGCACATGAAACAGTAGCGGCAGGCATGGATGACTTCAATGAAGTTCTCTATTTTCATCTTATACTCCTGGGAAGCCCATTTTTCCGGGATTCATGATATTGTTCGGGTCTAGGGTTTTCTTGATTCCCTCTAGCAGTTTAAAGCCGTCTTTGTAGAGTTCTTTCATCAGCCTGCCCAGCTTCATGCCCACGCCGTGGTGTTCGTTGATGACGCCGCCGTTGGCTATGGCGGCCCTGATGGCCAGGTCCCAGACGCGGTTGTAGAGCTCGAGGGCTTCGACGGGGTCCTCGGGGACCTGCTCTTTTTCAAAGATGAACCTGGCGTAAAGCATGGCCCCCCACTCGTACCAATGCGAAAAGTGGCCGATGAAGCGAGCCTGCGGGAAATTCTCGTTGACCGTCTTTTTCATGGCTGTGTAGACCTGCTCGATGTGTGCGAAGTCGGCCACCGTGTCCAGCGTGCCGTAGCCCTGCGGCATATGGAAGGCGTAGCCGGGATAAAAGAACTTGTATTTGTTTTGCCACCACAGCTCGCCGCCCTCCGGCCCCATGTCCTCGGTCTGGTAGCGCGACATGATCTGCAAGGCGTATTCCATCTCGAGGTCGACGATTTTTTCCGGCCCGTCGAACCCGAACACCAGGTATGAGCCTTGTCGGTCTACTCCGAGCACTCTTTTGACGTGGTGGCTGGTTTCCTCCTCGTCGTATAGCCTGATGGCTGCGGGTCTGAGGCGGCTGCGCATAAGGTCGGCCCCGGCATTTAAGGCCTCGTGCAGGTTCTTGAAGATAAAGGCGTGAAATTTGCGGCACTCCGGCTCGGGGTGGATTTTCATGGTGAGCTTGGTGATGACCCCCAGGGTGCCCTCGCTGCCCAGGAAGAGCATGGTCAGGTCCGGGCCGGAGGCGTGGCGGGGGACGGGCAGGGTCTGCACTATGTCGCCGCCGGGAGTGACTACTTCGAGCGAGAGGATCATGTCCTCGATCTTGCCCCATTTGGTGGAGAGCACGCCGGTGCCGCGATGCGCCAGAAAGCCGCCCATGGTCGAACAGGAGATGGAGGCGGGCAGATGCATGGTGGAGTAGCCGGCCTGGTTGACGGCCCATTCCAGCTGCTGGGCGATGATGCCGGCCTCGCAGGTGACGCTCAATGACTGCTCGTCGATGCGGAGCACCTTGTTCATGCGCTTGGTGTCCAGGATGATGCCATTGTAGACCGGCAGCGCGCCGCCCTGCGAGCCGGCGCCGCCGCCCCAGGGGGTCACCGGGATTTTATACTGATTGGCGATCTTCAGCACCTTGGAGACCTCCTCGGCGCTGCCCGGGTAGACGACGAAGTCGGGCAGCGACATCTTCATGCCGCGGTCGTGCCACATTTCCGGTATCCAATAGTAGTCTATGCTGTGTCCGGCGGCGTCGCTGTAGCCCGTGTCGACGTTTTGCGGGCCTACCGCGTCCAGCAGTTCGCAGCGTATCATTTGGTACATATAGCTGTCACGATCAAGTAACATGAGGTGGCTCCTGGGTATTAGAGGGGGGGACACGAAGATGCACGAAGGCGCACTAAGGGCTTATGCGGCTTTCTGTTTTGTTTATGATGTCTGGTAAATCTTGGCCAGGGCGGCTTGGATTTTTTTGTAGCAATCGAATTGTTTTTGGTAGAATGCGGCGTTTTCCTGATTCGGCTTGATGCTGCGTTCGAGGCGCAGGCATTGGCCTATGGCCTCGCGCGTATCGGCAAAAACGCCTCGACCCACGCCGGCGAGCAGGGCGCTGCCGAAGGAAGCGTCGCCAGGCCGGGGCACCTGCACCTCTGTGTCGAAGACATCGGCGATAATCTGGCTCCAGAGCGGGCTGCGTGCCCCGCCGCCAATGAGGAAGATGCGTTTTGCCGGCAGCCCGAGTTTTTCCAGGCAACCCTGGCAATCGCGCAAAGAGTAGGCTACTCCTTCGAGGAGGGCGCGCATAAAATCGGCCTTGCCGGAGGCGATGGAGACCCCGCAGAAGCTGGCCCTGAGGCGGTGGTCCCAGTATGGCGAGCGCTCTCCTTGCAGGTATGGATGGAAGAAGACGCCGCCGGCTCCGGGCGGCGAGGCCTGGGCGAGGCGCTCCATAAGCTGATATGCCGAGAGGGCTTTTTGCTGGGCGGCTAGTTTTTCGCGCTCGCAGAAGTTGTCTCTGAACCATCTTTGGCAGAGTGCGGCGGCATTGGTGGCGGCCACGCTGTACCACAGCCCGGGGATAATGTGCGAATAGGTCAGGGTATTTGCTGAAGGGCAGGGCTTGGCGCTCATAATGTTGACGTTGCCGGCGGTGGCCAGCTTGATGACGCAGTCGCCCGGCTCGACGGCGCCGGCGGCATAGTCCTCCACGGCGGAATCACTGCTGCCGCAAAACACCGGCGTGCCCGGCGCAAGTCCAGTCAGCCTGGAGGCCTCGGCGCTGATCTGCCCGGCCTGGTCACAGGGTTCGAGCAGCTCGGGCAGCACGCTGAGCGGCAGGCCGGTCAGGGCGAAGAGCTCTTCGGACCAGGTGCGAGACCCCATGTCGTAGAACAGGCTGCCCTGAGCCTCGATATGGTCGCTGGCCGGCAGCCCGGTAAGCAGAAAACGGACATAGTCCTTGACAAAGAGCAGGTGCCGGGTGGCGGTCAGAATTTCCGGCTCATGCTTTTTGAGCCAGAGCAGCTGCGGCAGGGTCCAGGTGGGTGTGGCGCGCTGATAGGTGGTTGCAAAAATCCGCTTTCCGTAGTTTTCCTGCAGAAAGCCGCATTCCTGGTGGCTGCGCTGGTCAGTCCACATAATGGTTTTGCGCAGCGGCTGCCAATTTTGGTCTAGCAGCACGGCGTTATGTGTCGAGCCGTCCAGGGCTATGGCTTGTATTTGGCTTAGCGTCAGTCCCTGTTTTTCGAGTTTGCGCAGTGCTTTTTGCAGAGCTTCGAGCCAGTGCTGCGGGTTTTGTTCGGCCCAGCCGGGATTGGCGTGTTCAGTTGGATACTCGGTGCCGGCCTCGGCGAGCAGCTCGCCTTCCAGGCTGATGGCGCAGAGCTTGCAGCCTCCGGTGCCCAGGTCAATTCCCAGTAATGATGCTTGGTCTTTCATGTTTTTTGTCATGAGTTTAGTTTGCCAGGGACATTCCTACTCTCGGCATAGTCGGCTTTCCCACAAACCAAAACGGGCAAGCCCTTCGTGCCCCTTCGTGTCCTCCCCCCTTGCGCCCTGTCATGTTTTCACCACCCATTCGTGGTTCGGGTCCATGCTTGAGACCAATCCCCTTTGATTTTTACCGCACATGACCCAGAGGTAGTACATATTGTATCCTGGCGCGGCGCAGAGCGGGTGGTAGCCTTCGGCTATGGCCACGGTGTCATTGTTTTTGACGGTGTAGGTCTCATCGATTCTGCCGTCCCTGGTATAGACTTTTTGTATACCGAAGCCTTGCGGCGGGTCAAAGCGGTAAAAGTAGCACTCCTCCATGTCCAGTTCGAGGGGCGGGTTGTCCACATCGTGTCTGTGCGGCGGGTATCCCGACCAGTTGCCTGAGGGTACCATGCCTTCGCCTATGTAGAAGTGTCTCGAGTCGAATTTTTCGTCGATAATAATGCAGGCCTCTCTTTTGAAGTTGTCGCGTCCTATGCTCAGGCTGCGGGTCATTTCAGGCGTGATGAGGCTGGGCGGTGCGCTCTCTTTGGTGGCCGGCGCGCGGCAGAGCGCCAGGTCCAGCTGGCTCGATGCCAGGATTTCGTAGTTTTGGTGTCTGGGCAGGTATACGGCGTAGGGCTTGCCGTCAAAGACGGTGGCGCGTCGTCCCACCTCTTTGAAGTGGAAGCCCTCGCCTTTGACGGCGCATTTGCCGCCCAGGATAATGAGTGCCAGTTCGGACTCGGCGCTGCTGGCGCTCCAGCTTTGTCCGGCGCTGAGCTGCAGCAGGCCGAAGCCGGTGAGCTGCATATTGTACTGACCCGGCTCGATAATGGCGGTATAGCCCTCTCGAGGCCGGCTGTGGATCAATAAATCTTTGTGCATGCTGTTTTCCGCTGGGGTGAAAATGTTGCGGCCTGCAAGCCAGGCCGGGGGTCAAGTATGTCTCCGTGTCTAAAAATCCGGCTATTGTCTTTTTGCCAGGAACTCTTCGGTTTCCTGGCGGCTTGGTATGCCGCTTCTGCCGCCCAGTCTGCGGCATTTCAGGGCGGCGACCGCGGCGGCGAATCTTTGGCTTTCGCCCTGGTCCCGGGTTTCGAGATAACGCAGCGCAAAGGCGGCGTGGAAGACGTCGCCGCAGCCGGTCGTGTCCACCACCTCCAGGGCAAAAGCCGGGCAGTGCAGGAATTCGCCGTCCTTGTAGAGCATGCAGCCTTCAGCGCCCATGGTGCAGCCGATCACTTCGGCTCCGATAGCCGCCATTTTGCGCAGCGCCTCGCGCAAGTCGTTCTGCCCGCTGTAGGCGCGGGCGAACTCCTCGGAGGCGATAAAGATATCCAGCAGGGGGAGCAGCTCCAGGAGCGCGGGGCGCAGGCTGCCGGCATCCAGACTCAGCAGAACACCGTGTTTTTTGGCGATTTTCGCCGCCGCGAGCGCGGCCGGTCCCTGGTGTCCGTCCAGGTGCAGGATTTTGGCATTGGCGACTAGGTTTTGGTCGATTTCCCCGGCCTTCAATTCGTCCAGGCCGCCTTTGCTCCAGGCAATGCTGCGTTTGCCGCTGTTTTTTTCTATCCAGCAATATGAGAGCGGGGTTTTCTGGTTGTTGCGCATGACGACGTTATGGCATCTCACCTTTTCCAGTTCAAACTCCTGCAGCAGGCTTTTTCCCTCGGCGTCGTCTCCCACTGTGCCTATGAAGGCGCTGCTCATGCCCAGTCTGGCGGCGCAGACCGCGGCGCTGGCCGCCGGCCCGCCGCCCTGTATCTGCTGTTCGAGCATCTCTACTTTGCTGTCATGGGGGATATGCGGCAGCAGGCAGAGATGGTCCAGGTTACAATGCCCTAGGGCGACAAACTCGGGATGGGGGAGCATTGGGGGTCCTATTGCTGGTCGGTTGGTTTTTTTGGACACGAAGGCACACGAAGCAGTACCAGGGGTTTATGCGGTGCCGGCCTACTGTTTTTTGGCTTTGGGCGGCTCGGCGTCGCAGATAATCGAGCCAAGCTCCTCGCGGCGGCAAATCTCATACAGCCCGGCCTTGCCCAGCTTACTGCTGTCCAGCAGCAAATGGCTTTTTCCCGCACGCTTGAGCAGCAGCCGCAAAAATGCGGCGTGTTCCTCGTTGAAGGTGCTCGCAACGTCGTCCTTGAAGCCGACGGCGGAGAAGAAGGCGCGGTCAATGCGCAGCTTCTCGAGGCTCTCCAGCGCCGTGCCGCCCAGAAACGAGTTCAGCGAGGCCGAAAAGCCGCCGCCGACGCCGCATAGCATGAAGTGAGCCGGAAACTGGTGGAACTCCTGCATGATGAGCACTGAGTTGCTGATAACGGTCAGGTTGCTGAACAAGGCCTTCTGCAAGGCGCGAGCCAAGTATAAAGAGCTGGTCGAGGAGTCCAGAAAAACAATCTCGCCATCCTCGATGAGAGCCAAGGCGGACTGCGCCATCTGCTCCTTCTTGTCGGCATTGCGGTGGATGCGAAGCAGAAAAGGTAGGGCGGCGGAAGCCTCCGGCGCAGCGGAAACCGCCTGGGACTCGCTTAAAACCACGCCGCCGCTGACACGCCGCAGAGCGCCGCGCTCGGCAAGCTCGGAGACATTGCGGTACATGGTCGCAGGCGAAACAGCAAAATGACTGGTCAATTCGTCTATCGAACAGTGACGGCGAGCAGCTAAATACTCGAGTATCTGTAAAGAACGCAAGGTTTTCATATAAAAAAAAGACTTTCTCAAAAATTCTCATTGGTTAAGAATTATTGATACTATATCGCTATATTCTATCATTGCAACGAGAAAGTTTAATAATTTTCAGTTTTTTTGCAGAATACATGAGACGGGTACGAGGTCGGAGCACCGGCTTCCTGCCTATTGGCGCTAACTTAGACCGCGTCCAAAAAGCCCTTGAGCCACTAAGGCACACGAGGGGGGGAGGACACGAAGGGACACGAAGGGACACAAAGGCACACGAAGGGCTTATGCGACGCCTGCGGCGCCGCATAAGCCGCTT
>Ga0265295_1005750_pt1 | contig 15543 bp, 14 predicted proteins | sample Munlansysbiofilm_FD_192503 | JGI IMG/M metagenome (GOLD analysis project Ga0265295, IMG submission 192503) | Leachate microbial communities from a municipal landfill in Southern Ontario, Canada - Methane capture system biofilm | ecosystem: Engineered > Solid waste > Landfill > Unclassified ... | reverse complement strand
ATTCCCCGGAAATGAGGTCCGCCTGCGCGGTGCCTACTTTATCACCTGTCAGGAAGTGATCAAAGATACCGATGGCCAGGTGATTGAGCTTAAATGTACCTACGACCCGGCCACCAAATCCGGCGCAGGCTGTGAGCGAAAGGTCAAAGGGACCATCCACTGGGTGGACGCCAACCACGCCAGCGAAGTGGAACTCCACCTCTACGACTACCTGGTTGAGGATGATGCCGGCCTCAACAAAGATAACTTTCTGGAACGGATCAATCAGAAATCATTGGAAATTGTCAAAGCCTATATTGAACCAGAACTGCTAAAAGCCGAGCCCTATGAAAAATTCCAATTTATCCGCAACGGCTTTTTCTCGGTCGATCCTAAATATTCTAAACCAGGTGCACTGGTTTTTAACCAGATCGTCTCTTTAAAAAGTTCTTGGAAACCGACAAAATAAATTTATTAATGCTGCTACATGCTGCTTTTAGACGAGGGGAATAAGTTATGAAAATATGGTCTGAAAAAGAAAAAATATCCCGGGAAGAAATCCGGAAACTCCAGTTTAAGCGTTTAATGAAAACCCTGCATCACGTTTATGAAAACGTGCCTTATTATCATGAAAAGTTCAAAGCCGCCGGGGTTAAACCGGTGGATATCCGAAGCCTTAAAGATCTGCGGCTCCTCCCACTCACCACTAAGGAAGACCTGCGGAAAAATTATCCCTTCGGACTCTTTGCCGTGCCCAAAAATAAAATTGTCCGTTATCATGCCTCTTCCGGGACCACCGGGAAACCAACTGTGGTCGGTTATACCAAAAATGATCTAAAAGTCTGGCGGGAAGTTATCGCCCGGATTGTGACCATGGGTGGCGTCACCAATGAAGATACCGCGCAGATCACCTTTGGATTTGGTCTCTTTACCGGTGCCTTTGGCTTACAACAGGGTTTGGAAAAGGTTGGCGCCGGGGTGATCCCGATTTCTTCCGGAAATACTAAAAAACAGATTATGATCATGCAGGATTTCCAATCCACCGTCCTGATCGGAACCCCCTCCTACGCCCTGCATCTGGCTGAAACCGCCCAGGAAATGGGGATTGATCCCAAAGAAGAACTGTTTCTTAACTACGGCCTCTTTGGCGGCGAAGGCTCCACCGAAGAAATGCGGGCAAAACTAAACGAGGCCTGGGGCATTATCTCCACCGAAAACTACGGCATGAGCGAACTCATCGGTCCCGGAGTTTCCGGAGAGTGTCAGGCTTTTAACGGCATGCATATCAATGAGGATCATTTTATTGCCGAAATTATTGATCCCGAAACCCTGGAAGTGCTGCCGGAAGGTTCGGTCGGCGAATTGGTGATTACACCAATTACCAAAGAAGGACTACCGCTAATCCGTTACCGCACCAAGGATATCACTCAGCTTGACACCACCCCCTGCGATTGTGGCCGAACCTCTGCCCGGATGGCAAAGATCACTGGCCGAACCGACGATATGCTAATCATCGGTGGGGTTAATGTTTTCCCATCACAAATTGAAGGGGTACTCCTGGGCATTAAGGGAATCGGCTCAAATTACCAGATTCGGGTGCTCAAAAAAGGGTATCTTGATCGTATCGAAATCGATGTCGAAGTGATCAATCAGGACCTGCTGGTCTCGGTTACCCTGCTTGATCAGCTTTACAAAGAAATCGAATCCAAACTCCATACGATCCTTGGCATCCACGCCGGTATTCATCTGGTTGAGCCCAAAAGTCTGGTTCGCTCCGAAGGAAAAGCCAAACGGGTCATCGATCTGCGATCTTAAAAATTTATAGGAGGCAAACCATGCTTATTAATCAATTATCGGTCTTTATTGAAAATAAAAAAGGCCATCTCAGCAAGATCACCAAAGTCTTAAAAGATGCCCAGGTTGATATTCGCGCTATTTCCGTTTTTGACAGCGCTGAATTCGGGATTTTGCGGATCGTCGTGGATAAACCCGAGGTGGGCGCCGAGGCTCTAAAAAACGCTGGGCATGTCGTTAAACAAAGCTATGTGCTGGCGGTGGATCCTTCTGATAAGGTTGGCAGCCTTCATGATGTCTTTTCGCTCCTTTCTGAAAATGACGTCAATATTGAATATGTCTATTCTTTCGTTATGCCCAATAACCAGGGTTCACCCCTGATTATTTTAAAAGCCGACGATCAGGAAAAAGCCATTGCCCTGCTGACCGCCTCGGATTTTAACCTGATTCCCAAAGAGGCCGTATATAACGTTCAAAATAACTAAACAAAATACACTTGGTCCCTTATTAACCCCGTACCAACAATTATTCGTCCGCAAGCAAACAATGAATTAATAATTGCTCGGTCGGCAGGCAGTTGACGACATAGTAAAAGCCGGAGCGTTGCTCCGGCTTTGTTTTATCGTCTATTTTTAACCTTTTTAAGCCGGAAAAACTCTTCCCGCTCTTTTTCTTCGATGGTATCCTGAATATACTTAATTTCGTCCTTTAATCGGGGAATCTGAATCTTATCCAGGGCATTGGCACTTTTTTGAGTCTTTCTAATTTCTAACGAAAGTTTATAGGCCGTTGTTTCAACCTGGGCCAATTGATAGGACAAAAATTTGACATCATTAAATTTTTTGATGGCAATATCCAGGGCCGGATTATTCTCATAAAATCCATAGGGAAGACTTTTTTCGTATTTTTCGGTATAAACCACCTCCGGTATATCAACCCCCATTACCCCTTTAATTCGAATCTCAAAGGGCATTTCCGAGTTTATTGATAAGGCAAACTCTTCCAGGTGATTGAGTCCCATGCTAATGCAAACCTGTTGCAACGCCTTATAGGCTTCCTGAAACTTCTGGTTGATCTCATTTTCAATCAACTCCGCTTCTTTAACCAATTGCATGATCTCCTGGATCAGGATGGTTCTTTTTTTATCCAAAAGATCATACCCTTTTACCGAAAAACTCATTCGACTCTTCGCTTTTATCAGGTTTGCTTTTGTTGGCGTTATTTTAATGGCCATCGTCCCACCTACATTTCTTTAGGGAAATATTTTTCGATGTTTTCAGGACTCAGTCGATCCAGCTCCGTCAGTGGTAATAAAGCCAGAAGTTTCCACCCCAGGTTAAGGCTTTGCATAATATTTCGACTTTCATCAAAACCCTGGTTTAGAAATTTCGCCTCAAAAGCACGTCCAAAAGCCATATATTTTTTATCAGTGGGACTTAGATCCTCCTCACCGATAATCTGAGATAAATCCCTTACTTCCTGAACCTTGGAATAGGAAGCAAACAATTGGTTGGCAACCTCAGCATGATCTTCCCGGGTGAAACCTTCACCAACACCATCTTTCATCAGTCGGGACAGCGATGGCAAAATAGCCACCGGCGGGTAAATACTCCGCTGGAAAAGATCACGCCCTAAAACAACTTGCCCCTCGGTGATATATCCGGTCAGATCCGGAATCGGATGCGTTATATCATCATTTGGCATGGTCAGTATTGGTAAAAACGTAATTGAACCAACCTGGTCTTTTAACATCCCAGCTCGTTCATAAAGAGAAGCCAGATCCGAGTACATATAACCGGGATAGCCTTTACGGCTGGGAACTTCTTCACGAGCGGAGGATATTTCCCGCAATGCCTCACAGTAACTGGTAATATCGGTCATGACGACCAGGATATGCATATGTTTTTCAAACGCCAGATATTCGGCTGCTGTTAAAGCGCAGCGGGGCGTTGTAATCCGTTCGGCAATGGGATCATCGGCATAGTTGACAAACATCACGACCCGGTCCATGACATTGGCATCATCAAAGCTCTTCCTAAAGAATTTTTCATCATCGTGTTTAACCCCAATGGCGGCAAAAACAATCGCAAAATCTTCGTGAACATTGTCTCCTAGTCGGGCCTGCTTAACAATTTGAGCGGCCAATTCATTATGAGGTAAGCCATTACCTGAAAAAATCGGCAATTTTTGACCGCGGATCAGCGTCGCCAGAGTATCGATGGAAGAAATACCCGTCTGGATAAAATTCCGCGGATATTCCCGGGACATCGGGTTAATGGGACGACCATTAATGTTTGCTTCAACCAAACTAAAAATGTCACTGCCATTATCAATCGGTTCACCGATGCCATTAAAGATCCGTCCCTGTAAATCCAGGGACATCGGCAAATTAAAGGATTCGCCAGTAAATTTGATAATACTGTTTCCGGCGGCCAAGCCGGCCGTACTTTGAAAAACCTGGACGGTAACCTTTTTTTCGTCAATTTTGATGACTTTTCCCTTTTTGACTTTCCCGGTGCTGATTTCGACAATATCAACCACTTCACCGTAGAAAACATCGTCCACATCCGAGATTTGAATCAGGGGACCAACGACTTTATCAATTTTTAAATACTCTTTTTTCATTGTTTCCCCCTAATTCTCATATTTTTTAAAAAGCACTTCAAAATACTGGTCGATCTCATCTTTTAGCCGATCAATCCCGCTTAAATCATCATTTGGAATGGTATACTTCATTTTTATGAACTGCCCAAAAATATTCAGATCTTTTAGTTGCGATGTCGGTATTCCGAGTTTTAAGCCTTCCCGACCGCGTTCGTATAAATATTCAATGGCTTTTAGCATCGCATACTGTTTTTCCAAGGGGACATAGGTATCATCTTTATTATAGGCGTTCTGTTGCAGATAACCGACTTTGATCAGTTTGGCAATCTCAAGAACCCAGCGCTGATCGTCGGGGAGCACATCTTCTCCAACTAGCATCACCATTTCCTGGAGCTTGTTTTCTTCATACATCAACTCCAGCATTTTATTTCTGAGTGAAATGCAATCCTCGGCCACATTGTCCTCATACCAGTCTGATAGTATTTTAATGTAACCACTGTAGCTTTCCAGCCAGTTAATGGCCGGGTAATGCCTGGCATAGGCAAGACTCTTATCCAGCGCCAGAAAAACATTGACAAAGCGCTTGGTGTTTTCAGTAACCGGTTCGGAGAAATCTCCTCCGGCTGGTGATACGGCACCGATAATCGTAATTGAACCCTCATCCCCGCCCAGGGTTTCAATACTACCAGCCCGTTCGTAAAATTCAGCAATTCGGGATGGTAAATAGGCCGGATATCCTTCTTCTGCCGGCATCTCTTCCAGACGGCCGGAGATCTCGCGCAGCGCCTCCGCCCAGCGCGAAGTAGAGTCTGCCATCATTGCCACCGCGTAACCCATATCCCGATAGTATTCGGCAATGGTGATGCCAGTATAAATACTGGCCTCCCGGGCCGCTACTGGCATGTTGGACGTATTGGCAATTAAAACCGTTCGCTCCATAATCGATTTGCCCGACCGGGGATCGATAAGTTTGGGAAAATCTTCAATAACTTCAGTCATTTCATTTCCCCGCTCACCGCAACCGATATAGACAATGATATCTGCATCCGACCACTTGGCCAACTGATGCTGAGTCATCGTTTTTCCGGTTCCAAATCCCCCGGGGATCGCTGCTGTTCCACCTTTGGCAATGGGGAAAAAGATATCAATTACCCGCTGTCCAGTGATTAATGGCACCAGGGTTTCTTTTCGGTAGGCATTGGGACGAGGTGTACGAATTGGCCATTCATGGGCCATTTTTAATTCATGAACCTGATTCTTATGATCCGAAATTCGCACCAGCACATCGTCAATGGTATAGCTGCCATCAGGGACCACCTCAATAACGGTTCCCGAAAGGTTTGGTGGCACCAGTAACCGATTTTTTATAACTTCCGTTTCCGAAACGGTGCCAAAAATACACCCCGCCGCTAACGCATCCCCCGGTTTAACACTCAAGACGGTTTCCCACATTTTTTTGTCATCAATGGATAAAAGTCCTATTCCTTCCGGAATAAAAATTGGCGAGATTTCCTGAATTTTTTCCAGGGGACGCTGGATTCCGTCAAACATGTTTTTTAACATCCCAGGACCTAAATTCAAGCTCAGTGGTCTGCCGGTAGGGTTGATTACCTCGCCAATTTTCAGCCCTTCCGTTTCCTCATAAACCTGAATCGTGCCTATGTCACCTTCTAGAATAATCACTTCGCCAATGAGCCGTTTGTCACCAACCGTGACCATTTCCCGCATTTTAAAGGTGGTCATGTTTTTACCTTTGATAACCGGTCCATTAATCGCCGAAATCATCCCGGTAATTTTTTTTTCTTCTGTAACTGCCACCTAAATCACCTGCTTTTCCATAAACCCATTAAGTGTCATTCCGATGAGTTTATAATTGCTTTTTATGAGACTTTCAACGGTAAAATCGCAATGAAGGCTGACTTCTTCATCTTCGACAATGAATCCGCCAATACACTCCTGACAATTCTTATGATAGTTTACCGCATAACCATCTAACTGCTCGTCAATGAGGTTTTTGATTTGTTCATAATCGCGTTCATTGACAAAAACAACCAGTTCCTTTTTACTTTCAAATACCTGCGGTATCTGCGCGATACAATCACGCAAATAGCGCTCGTAAACTTCTTCGGTCAGATACGCTCTGGCCTTTTCCCGGATAATCTGATTAAAATCCAGTAAAATGCGTTTCTTTTCTTCCAGTTCTAATGCTTTGGCTTTGTTTTTTCCTTCTGCGATAATTTTATTTTTATCTCTGAAAATAGTATGGTAACTCCGTTCTTCAACAGACCTTTTTTCTTTTCTGATTTTTTCCCACGAGTCTTCCAATAGGGCGTCCCGCTTTTCTTTCGCTTCGTAGATGATATCTTTTCCCCATTTTCGTTCTTTACTTAAAATATATTGGGTAAACACCCGGAGTTTTTCTTCTACAGAAATCATTTTATCACATCCTTACAATCCCACAGACTCTTTAATATACCGTGTTATCATTCCTTCGCTTCTTTGATAACCATAACGATCCGGAATAATTGTAATTAAAGGCGTAAAATACTTCTTCTTTACTTCATTTACAGTTTCTTCCATCATCAAATATGCTTTTTCCGTCAAAAAAATAATTCCAATATCCTTGTTTTTCAAGGCTTCTTTAAAAGCCGCTTCAATATCATCTTTTGATTTTAAATAAGTCCCTTCGATACCCGCTAGTTGCATTCCCAGATAAGAATCCCGGTTCTCACTAATCACATAAGATTTCATTTTTATAAACTTCCAATAATCATAATTGAAATGATCAGACCGTAGATTGCAACACCCTCTGCCAAGCCAACATAGATAAGGGTTTTACCTAAAATTTTCTGATCTTCAGAAACGGCGCCCAAGGCGGCCGATCCAACAACCCCGACTGCATAACCAGCCCCAGCACAAGCCAGCCCGGTCGATAGTGCTGCCGCGATATAACCTAAACCGGCATCTGTGATTCCACTGGATACGCCGTCAGTCGCGGCTGAAACAATACTGGGAGCCATAAAAATAAGGGCCCCAGCGAGTAAAGGAATAAATGTTGACAGATTTACGCGCAAGAATTTTTTCATATTCTGACTTTTTTCATCACAATCATTATAGACAAAATAGACCCCACAAGCGATTGTTCCCAAAACTAACAGTGCTGCTCCAATTGTAATCAGAGTTAATAGATTCATTTTAATTCTCCTTAATTTAGATTAATTTCCAGATCAACCGGTTTAAACTCAATCCCGTCACCTGAATAGTATTTACTGAACAACTCATAGAATTGTAATCTTAATGCCTGAATACCAACAATTAAACCTTCCAAGGCAATGATGAATATATTGGCAAAGATGAGTATTCCAAAACTGATCACACCATTTTGTACCATGATGGCCAATGTCTGAAAGGCCATAAACAGACCCACATGAGTCAATGCAAAGGCACCGATTCTGATAAAGGAAAGGGTGTTGCTCAACATACCCAAGAACATTTCGAAAAGCTCAAAACCGCTCTCGACATAATACTCTGATGCCGTTTCTTCATACAAGGGCTTTTTCTTCATCAAATAGTTTGCCAAAGGCTCTCTAATTAGTACCAGAAATACCAAAAACACTGCCAGAAGAATCAACCCGGGAACTAAGATTTCCAGATGCGGAAATATTCCAAAGTTCAAACCCAAAATCCCCAAAAGACTGACATATAAAGCAAAACCGCAGAGACCGTTTTTTCCAAAAACCCCCTCTTTGATATCTTTCTTTTTAAGTTTATTGATGATACTGTAAATATAGGCAACAAAAAGCATCACAATTCCGATCAGAACGGCCGAAAGAAGGACGGTATTAATCTCATGGAAGGGCCTTAACCAGAGCGGATGAATCACCTCTTCAAATCCAAAAACACTGCCATACATAAACCCGAAAAACGTAGAGCACATCCCTAATCGTAACAGCACTTTCCCAAGCACTACTCCCCTTTTTCCCAGGATCCAGCCAGCGAGAGCCAAAATAAGGCCCTGGCCAACATCACCAAACATAAATCCGAAACAAAACATATAGGTTATGCTTAAAAAAGGGGTTGGGTCCAGCTCATTAAATGAGGGCACGCCATACATTTTTACTAAGGTCTCAAAGGGACGAAAAAGCCAATTATTCTTCAATTTAGTGGGTGGCTTTCCACTGCCACTATTTGTATCCGAAAACATGATGATCATTTCCGGGTATTTAGCGGCGATCGCCTCCATCCGTTTTTTATCACGTCTGGAAATCCATCCAGAAAAATAAAAATTCTCTTCACTAAAGGCCATATATTTTTTAATGATGCTCAAATTCCCATATAAACTCAGGGTATTAAAACTCTCCGTTGCTTCTTTTTTATTTTCTTTTAAATGGGCATTCAAATCCACAAGTAACTTTGATTTTCTTTCTTTTAACACTTCAACTTCTTGATTAATTTTTTTAAGAATGATCTTTGGTGTTTCGGTATATTCTGAACTAAACCCTTCAATGGGCTTAAAATTCAGCGCCTTTAGAATCCGCTTGGATTCAATTTCTAAATCCCTGGGGGACACAATCATAAACACTTCTTCATTGTCTACCTGATTGCCAACATGAAATACAATTGAAGTCACACTGTTATAAATACTTTTCAAGCGGGCGGCATTATCCTTTGTAACTGATCCCATACTAAACGAGAAATTTTCGAGATGATCAAGTTCGCTCATATTAGCTTCCAGTTCATCTAAATAGCCATAAGCCGTTCTGCTTTTTTCAAGCGCTTCAAGGCGATCGTTTATTTCTTTGATCTCACCATACTCAAGGACTAAATTGTTTTCAAAAGCTTTAGCATTGGCCAACGCTTTTCCGAGATCCGTATCACCTTTTGCTAAAGACACCATATCTAAACTGAGGGATCCCTTGTAGAGTTCATTTAATTTATTTACGGTTTTGACAAAATTCTTCTCATCCATCATGGTTTCTCCAGACACAAGCTGAGCAAACCCCAATAGTTCTCCCATGTTTTCTTCCCGAATTGGCAGAATAAATCTACCCGAGTCAATCTCGTGCATGGCGTCCACTATTTGTATGTCATTGAAAAGAAAAATGTCTTTGGCAAATTTGTCTACATCTTTAATTTTGCCGACTACATCCATCATAATCACATTTTCAACTGCCATAGAGTACTTCCTTTCACACCCTAATCAATGGGTCTGATTAAATATTTTTTTGTCTCATCCGCGCCCATTCGATAACGCTTGCTTTCAATTATTGACGTGATATCTTCGATTTCAAAATCCAACAAGCGCACATATGCTACAACCCGACCCAAACCACTGTCACTATCGCCGAAAAGCTTTAAGTTCTGATAATACAAATAGCGTTCCTTGCGTCTTTCCATAAATAAATCGATGGTATCCGTGTGGTTAAAAAGAAATGCATAATCAGAATTTGTTAATAAAGCTTTAATTTCGACGAGATTTTTTGCATCAACCAGGCTTAACAAACGTTTCTCATTAAGCTCCAGACCACCGCGTAGCGAATAGGCAATTAATTCTTCTCGGGATAAGCTATAGAATTTTTTTCCGCGATAAATCCAGATTAAATTTAGCAAATCGAAGTTTCGTCTTTGTAGATCGATTAAATCTTGATTCGATTTTTTATCAAGCTTCATTAAACGGTTTTTTAACAAATCATAATAATAGCGATCCAGATTTTTTTCCACCATTACTAAGTCATGGGGACCCCTGATATCCTTATAAATTTCAAAAATACGGTAGTAATCGGTATTAACGAGCATCTTTTTAAATTCTTCCCAGTCTCTAGCACGAAAAAGACGATCAAAAGGTATTTTGGTGTACTTTTCGGAAAAAATCATTAGTGCCTTGAGTGATTCCAAATTACCACTTCTGGCGATGCCACGAATTAAAATTCGAATCGATTCGACCTCCATACGGATTAGCAAAATCAGAAGAAAATTCTTTTCCTCACCGAGTAGGTAATGCATCAGCTTTTCGGTGTCACGCACTTTCAAATCATTCAAGTGCGCTTCAATCTCTGTTCGATGAAGATCTTCTGGATTCATTTTACTTAAAAAATCGCCATAATAAGTATGATCTCTTAGGTAAAGGAATACTTCTTTCAAGTCTTTTGCCTTAATCAACTCAAGATAATCTTTATCATTAATTCTTCGAGCTCGCATTGCAAGCACTTTTGTATTTATAGCTGCATGTTTACTTTTAGACATTTAACTCTCACACTTTTCTATAAAATTTAGATCGAAAATCCATAGAATCAGATACTGCCATCGGTTACTTAAAGAGTTTTTCCAGAACTTCCAGTGCCTTTTCATCTTTTTTCTCATCATATCGGCATCGAGTCTTAGCTAATTCCTGATCCATCGAATCAATGATGCTTTGTCGCTCTTCTTTGGCCTTGGTAATCTCCACGTGATAGTTTTGTTTGGCTAATTCATGAACACCATCTAATTCATTTTTCTCATTTACTTTGATCTTATTTTTAGTATGCTCTAAAATTCGATCCGCTCGTTGGCTAACATTTTTTTTGATCCGCACCGCCTTCATATCTAAATCGATAACTTGCCTGATGACCAAATTAATATCTGCGTCTTCACTATGTAACATGATTAATCTCCTTTCAATTAAATTTCAAAACATTTTCTTCTTATTAATATACCCAATATTTCTGTTTTTCATTATAGCACTTTAAAAAATGATAGCAAGATGTAATTTTTTCCAGCAACCGATTGCATGTTTCTTAAAATTAATTATTTTGTTGACACAAATCGATAAATGGTGTATTATTAGGTTATAAAGACACCCCTCCCCACGAGGGGTAGATTTTAAGGAGGACTCACTATGGAAAGAACGCAGTTTAATATTAGTGGCATGACCTGCACCGCATGTGCCAGCGCCATTGAACGTAAAGTTGGCCAAATAGATGGTGTCGATTCTGCCGTTATCAATTTTTCAAATGAGAAACTGATTGTCCAGCATGATCCGACACTTGCTCCCGTACCGCTGATTGTCACCACCATCACAGCTCTAGGCTATGGCGCAACACTGGTTGAGGAAGGAAGTAAATTCACCTCAGGTACTAATAAAAAACAAAATGATAAGCCCGGTTATCAAGTTCAAATTGACGAAGTTAAAGCGCGACTCATCAGTTCGCTGATCTTTACCCTCCCCTTATTTTATCTCGCCATGGGTCCGATGATCGGCTTGCCAATTCCAGCTTTTTTAGCTGGCGAAAAAAATTTACTGATTAACGCCTTAACGCAAATGTTTCTAACCTTACCGGTTGTCTTTTTGTGTCGGCATTTTTACATCAATGGTTTTAAAGCTCTGGCCAAACGTATTCCTAATATGGATTCGCTCGTGGCCGTAGGCACGAGTGCTGCCTTTATCTATGGGGTTATCGTTTTGTTTATCCTCGCTTATGGTTTTTCATATGATAATATGGAATTGATTCATCACTATTCACATGAACTCTATTTTGAATCAACCACTGTTATTTTAGTTTTAATCACTTTAGGCAAATTTCTTGAAACAAAAGCAAAAGGGAAAACGTCCCAAGCGATCGAAAAATTGATTGCTTTAGTACCCGAAAACGCCCGCGTGTTAAGAAATAATTTAGAAGTCGAAATTTCTATTGATGAGGTTCGAATCGATGATATTATCATTATTCGCCCTGGAGAACGTGTTCCTGTTGATGGGGTCATTCTGAGTGGTCATTCCAGTGTTGACGAATCTCTACTGACTGGCGAAAGTTTGCCTGTCGAAAAAGTGACCGGTGACACTGTTATTTCCGGCAGTATGAATAAAACCGGTTCTTTTGAATTTAAAGCGACTAAGATCGGACAGGACACTACCCTCAGTAAAATTATACAACTGGTTGAAGAAGCACAGTCATCGAAAGCCCCAATTGCCCGAATTGCCGATGAAATCAGTCGCTTTTTTGTTCCCGCAGTAATGGGAATCTCACTGCTGACTTTTATAATCTGGATGATCCTTGGTTTTGGGCTATCTTTTGCCTTATCGGCTGCGATATCTGTTCTCGTTATTTCCTGCCCCTGTGCCTTAGGACTAGCCACTCCAACAGCTATTATGGTTGGTACCGGAAAAGGCGCCGAAAAAGGCATCTTATTTAAGAATGGTCCGGCTTTGGAAATTCTTGGCAAATCAAATACCGTTGTTTTCGATAAGACCGGTACCTTAACGATCGGTTCTCCATCGATTACCGATATCATTCTTTATGATTCTGAAATCGATCAGAATGAATTGTTAACCATAACCGCTTCTTTAGAAAAAAAATCAGAGCACCCGCTGAGTGAAGCGATTGTAAATAAAGCTGATGAACTTCATCTTTCTTTACATGAAGTGTCAAAATTTGATTCGTTATCTGGATTAGGTATTCAAGGTCAGCTCGCTGGTAAAAATGTAGTGATAGGAAATATCAAACTAATGGAGCAAAATAGCCTTTCCGTTGATCACATTATGAACGATTATCTGCGACTCTCTGATTTGGGGAAAACGCCGCTATTAGTAGGCTGGGATCAATCGGTCAAAGGCATCATCGGCGTTGCCGATACCATTAAGGAAAACAGTAATTTAGCCGTTTCGCAACTAAAAGCAATGGGGATCAAGGTCTATATGCTCACCGGCGATAACGAACGGACAGCGCAGGCGATTGGCAACACGGTCAACATCGAAAATGTCGTAGCCAATGTGCTTCCTCATGAAAAAGCATCGATGATAAAGAATCTGCAAGCAGAGGGACATCAGGTAATCATGGTCGGAGATGGCATCAATGATGCCCCGGCGTTAGCCCAAAGTGATGTCGGTATTGCAATCGGTAACGGCACCGACATCGCCATTGAATCGGCCGATGTTATCCTTATGCAAAACGATTTAATGAATATTGTTTCAGCAATACAATTAAGTAAGGCCACTTTGAAGAACATCAAACAAAACTTATTTTGGGCCTTTATTTATAATGTGATTGGTATCCCCCTTGCTGCTGGTGTTTTATTTATACCGTTTGGTCTAAAACTAAACCCAATGTTTGCCGCTGGCGCAATGAGCTTAAGTTCAGTTTCCGTTGTGCTCAACGCTTTATCGCTAAAAACATTTAAAGCTAAATTATTAAACGTAAAGCAACCTGAAGCAAATCCTACCGTTAGCAAAGCAACACTGCTTAAAGATAAAAAAATTGAAATGAAAGAAGGAAAAAAAATGAAAAAATTATTAAAAGTTAGTGATATGAGTTGTCAACACTGCGTTAAACGTGTTGAAAGTGTGTTAAATGGCATTGATGGAATCAGTGATGTGTCCGTATCTCTAGAACAAAGCCAGGCCAGTTTTACAGCTTCCGATAATGTTAATCTAAGTGCAGTGACTGCTGCCCTCACAGAAGCAGGTTACCCGGCCTCTGAAATCACTGAATAATTATGGAAGTCAAGGATCGTACAATTGAGCTAAACCTGCTTAAAACTGCCCGGGGTCAGATCGATGGTATTATAAAGATGCTTGAAAATGATCGGTATTGCATTGACATTTCGAAACAAATCCTCGCAGTTCAGGCCCTTTTAAAAAAGACGAACCTGGAAATTTTAAAAAAACACATGAATTCTTGTGTAGCAGATGCCTTTGAAAAAGGCGATGGTGAAGCAAAAATTGATGAGATCATGCTTGTTCTTGATAAATATTATCGATAGATTAGACTAAATTAGCGCCTGTAACTAAAAAAAAGCCGCCAAGATCGGTCAAGATCTTGGGCGGCATTTTTTTGATTCAAACATAAAAAAGTGCCTACGGCACGTCAACACCCCTGCCCCTCAATCTTGAGGGGTTTTGGGGTTTTCTTTATCTTTCATTTGGTGTAAAATTCAAGCATGAGTATTTTACAGCATATTTTTTCTGATTATTATGACCTGATTCGTACCTTAACACTGCGACTTGTTGTTGTTGAAAATATTGATAAAATGGTTCATTGCGGAGATTTTTCCCGCGGCTTTGCTTTATACGGCTGCAGTCATTGCGGCAAGTTAAAATTTGTACCGTTCCGCTGCAAAAGCCGTTTCTGCCCCACCTGCGGCAATCTCTATTCCCGGAAACGCTCCACCGCCATGTCCTTTAAACTGCTCAACTGCCGTCATCGCCACTGTGTTTTTACGATTCCTGAACAATTACGCATTTTCTTTTTGAAGGATCGCTCGCTGCTCTCTGATCTTTTCCATTCCGTCAGGGATGTCATTCTGCGCCTTTTTTCAAAAATGAACCGCTCTGAAAACTTCACCCCCGGTTTCATCGCTGTCCTTCACACCTTTGGCCGTGATCTCAAGTGGAATCCTCACATCCATGTCCTTGTTTCAGAAGGGGCTGCCGGCAACAGGACTCCCTGGCGCAAAGTCAGTCATTTCAATTTCAACTTCCTCCGCTTTGCCTTCCGGACGGCTCTGCTTGATCATCTGGCCGCCCGTCTCGGTCCTTCTTTTAATCCCATGAAATCCCTGATTTATAAACTCTGCCCCAAGGGGTTTTATGTTTATGCCAAACCCAATGTCTGCAATCCCCATCAGGTTGCCAACTATATTGGACGCTATCTGGGACGACCGGTCATTGCCACTTCCCGGATTGACTCCTATGATGGCCAATCCGTCACCTTTCATTACAACCGCCACGAAGACGGCGTTCTTGTTCATGAAACCCTTTCCGCCATGGACTTTATCAAGCGGCTTATCCGCCATATTCCTGACAAACATTTTAAAATGATCCGCTATTATGGCCTTTATGCCAAACACCACCCCCAGATGCCTTACTTCCGCTATGCGATTCATCCCGGAAAACGTAAGATCCTCCGTTCCTTCAATCGCTGGCGTGATTCCATCGCACTTTCTTTTGGCCTTGACCCGCTTCTTTGTTCCTGCGGTCATACCATGAATATTCTCGAAATCTATCACCACCATACAGCGCTTTTCCATCACTATCTGAAGGATCCCGATTCTTCCTGACTCACCCTTATTTATGTTATAATGGGATATCTTTTTTACCTGGAGGTTTCCCATGACATCACCCGCCGATGTAAAAGCGCTGCGAAACATTTATATCCAAAATCCCCCTGAAGGCATTTCGCCGGATGAAATCCGCCA
>Ga0265295_1005749_pt1 | contig 15546 bp, 8 predicted proteins | sample Munlansysbiofilm_FD_192503 | JGI IMG/M metagenome (GOLD analysis project Ga0265295, IMG submission 192503) | Leachate microbial communities from a municipal landfill in Southern Ontario, Canada - Methane capture system biofilm | ecosystem: Engineered > Solid waste > Landfill > Unclassified ... | reverse complement strand
CCCGGTGATGGACAAAGACCGGGAAATTGAATTTATAGCGCTTTGCCAGGTTTTCAACAAAGTATACGCTGCGGTGTTGACCACCGGTACAACCGATAGCAACGACAATCATTCCGCGGTTCTCTCTAATTGTCGACGGAATGTATTTATCTAAGTATTGGGTGATTAAGTCAAAGTTATCTTTGGTTTCTCTTTGCTTATTAATAAAATCAATGACAGGTTGATCAAGGCCACTTAAATATTTGAGTTCGTCTAAATAATAGGGATTAGGCACGGTTCTCACATCAAATATAATATCAGCGTCTTGGGGCGCGCCATTTTTAAAGCCGAAACTAATAAAAGAAACCATGACTGGGTTTTTACTCGGGTCTCCATAGCGTTTAAAAATAATTTCCCGCAGTTGTCTAATTGATAAATCAGTCGTATTAATTACAAAATTAACATCATCCTTATATTTAGCAAGCAAGTTATATTCATAATCAAGCGCTTTATCTAGTGTGATTCCGCTAGCTTGCAGAGGATGCGCGTGTCTTGTTAATTTATAACGGTTCAACACCGTGTCCTTATCAGCATGGAGAATCAGAACATCGCTATCAATGTCTTTATATTTCTTAACGAGTTCGAGAATTTTTGGCAAGTATTCGATTCGAATTGTCACAAATGTTTTTAAGTAACTAGAGTCGGTCGGTTTTTGGAGTTTTTCAAAGAGTTGCTCAAAGAGAAAAACGGGCAAATTGCTGATGCAGGAATAATGCATTTCTTCAAAAGCATAATTCGCACTTGTTTTGCCTGATCCGCTGATTCCACTAAGAATAACTAACTCTGATGCCATTTCCGTCTCCTTATCTCTTTATATTGTATTATACATCTTATATCTTCTATTTTCTTAATTAAGGCAACAAAAAACTAGCCAAAGTTGGCTAGTTGGTAAAACTATTTCTTTTTCTTAACGTATCTATTTGCTGCAAGTGCGGCAATTGCGCCATCACTTGTCGCGGTGACAATTTGCCGTAATGTCTTTTGATTAACATCGCCAATACTAAACAAACCAGGAATTGAAGTCATCATTTCACTATCAACAAGAACATAGCCTTTGTCATCTCTCACGTTAAGTTCGGTAAGGAAATCACTAACGGCATCAAGTCCAACAAATGGAAAGACGGCCTTAACAGGAATGATCTTCTCCTCGCCAGTTTTAATGTTTTTAACTTTAACTCCGGTCACGAAGTTTCCGTCTCCAAGAATTTCTAATGGAATAGTATCAAGGACTAATTCAATGTTTTTAGTTTCTTTAACTTCTTCAACAATTAGGTCTTCAGCCCTAAATTCTTGCCGACGGTGAATCAGATATATTTTGTCAACAATACCGGCGGTAAAGGCCGCTTCTTCAAGTGCGGAGTTTCCGCCCCCAATAATCGCAATTTCTTGGCCTTTATATAGAGCGGCATCACATACTGCACAATAAGAGACACCTTTGTTCGTATATTTACCTTCGCCAGGAATTTTAAGTTTACGTTCTTTGGTGCCCGTGGCAATAATTACTGCCTTGGCGTACTCTTTTCCTTCATCACTTTCAATAACGAATTCTTCATCTACTTTAGTGATGTTTTTAACATCGGCATAACCAATATCAATACCCATGCCTTTTAGTTGTTCATACATTTTAAAAGCAAGGTCGGGACCAGGAATATCAAAGTATCCCGGGTAATTATCAACAATGGCTGTAATGTTCATTTTGCCACCAGGGGCATACTTATCAACAATTTTAAATTCAATGTTAGCTCTTTTTAAATAAATTGCGGCAGTCATCCCCGCAGGGCCTGCTCCTATAATATAAACTTGGTGTATTTTCTTTTCTTCACTCATACTTTACCTCCTCAGACTTTATAAATCATACCTTAACCGTTGCTATTAAAACATACTTTTCAGCGCAGATGTTTGTATATGCTTTATTCTGCGCTTGGTTTGACTGGTTTTAAGGCATAACGGCGAATTAGATGGTTGACAATAATTGCTAACAATCCCGCTCCGGCGAACACATAGCCCCAAATGTAAGACCAATTGCCTGTATCACCCATGTTAAATGCTGGGTCACGTAATGGTTCTAACACAACCCGTGTTAGTCCGTACCAGACTGCGTAGGCAAAAGCCATGTCGAGTGGTTGCTTGTATTTTTTCAAACCTTCACCGATTCCATATCTAATGACAAAGAAACCAGCAATGTTAGTTAAAAATTCAATGAAAAACAACGGAACGCGGTAACTTCCCTCGATGAACATGTTTTGTTTAACAAATTCAGGGAGGAAAAAGAAAGCTTTCATATCTGATAAGGCGACTCCGTATACTTCTTGATTAAAGAAGTTGCCCCAACGGCCGACTGCTTGCGCTAAAAGAATCGTTGGAATAATCACATCGACAGCCCAGATGATATTAATTTCTTTACGTTTAAACTTAACATAGAGAACGCCAACAATAATTCCAAGTAAGGCTCCGCCCATAATTGCGAGGCCACCTTCCCATATATAGAACATCTTTATTGGATCAGCGGCAAAGCGGTACCAATCACCAATTACAAACCAAATTCTTGCACCGACAATCCCGGCCGGAAATGCGACATAGAAGACGTTTTCTAAAAGACCATGGCGTTTATAACGTTTAAATAATTCATGATCTGAGACAGCTAGCGCTAAAATAGCACCAACTAAAATAAATAAGGCGTAGAAAGCGATTCCGCTCCCGCTCGCACGATTAAAATAAATTTTATTCATTAGTGGGAAAGTGATGACATCTAAATAGACAAAGCCATCAAGAACCATAAACAAAGTGACAAACGTTAATAAGCCACTTAAGATAACTACTTTAAATGAAAGATTTTCTTTGATTTGAAGTGGTTTGAGTTTATAAAAGTGAACGACAAAGCTCAATATAAATGTTAATAAGGAACCGGCAAACACGAGGGCCCCACCGACACTCAGAGCTAAGGCCCCAACTTCTCCATTGCCCGCCCCCAGTGCGAGGGTCGTAATCGCGGCAATAAACCCGCCAATAGTCGTAACAACCCCATAGAGCATCGCCCGATTTTTATCCTTATTAAAGTGTTTGACCGCCACCTCTTCTTGAATGTAATTTTTAACACCATAACCTAACAGCAAAATTCCCCCGATTGTTAACATCGTAAAGAATACAATTAGTGTTGTTTGTAGAGCGTTAATATTGATGATATTTAAAGGCATACGTTTCCTCCTATACTAGAAAATAATACCATGATAGAGCCAATATATTAAGTAGACTTTTATTTATTCAAATATGGTTTTAAGTATTGCCCAGTCACGGAATTAGGATTTAAAACAATTTCCTCAGGGGTTCCTGTTGCGACTACTTGTCCGCCGTGGTTACCACCATCTGGTCCTAAATCAATAATATGGTCGGCCATTTTGATTACTTCGAGGTTGTGTTCAATCACTAAAACAGTTTCACCATTGTCAACAAAGCGTTGCAGAGCGAGTAATAACTTTTTAACATCATCGGTATGTAAACCAGTTGTGGGTTCATCAAGTAGATAAAGTGTTTTACCAGTTGAACGCCGTTGTAGTTCAAAGGCCAACTTAACTCTTTGGGCCTCACCACCACTTAATTCTGGGGCCGGTTGACCTAATTTAATATAATCAAGACCCACATCAGCTAGCGTTTGAAGTTTATGAAGAATTTTGGTCCGTGATCCGAAAAATTTAATCGCATCTTCGACTGTTAAGTCTAAAACATCAGCGATTGACTTATCGCGATATTTGACCGCAAGTGTTTCTTCGTTATAGCGTTTTCCATCGCATATTTCGCAACGAACATAAACATCGGGTAAGAAATTCATTGGAATTCTTGTGACCCCCGCGCCTTCACAGTGTTCGCAACGCCCACCGCGATTGTTAAAGGAAAATTGTCCTTTGTCAAAGCCGCGGCTTTTGGCATCAAGCGTTTGAGAAAATAAGTCTCTTATTTCATCAAAGACTTTAGTATAGGTCGCCGGATTAGATCTCGGTGTCCGTCCAATTGGATCTTGACCAATACTAATAACTTTATCAATAAATTCTAGACCTTTTATTTCATCGTGTTCACCAGGAAAAGTATCTACTTTACGAAGATACCCATCGACAGCTTTATAAAGAATGTCGTTAATTAGTGTCGATTTACCACTGCCAGAAACGCCAGTCACCAGTGTGAGCGTGCCTAAAGGAATTTTTACATCGATATTTTTGAGGTTATGACATCTTGCACCCTTGATTTCAATAAACTTACCATTGCCACTACTTCTTCTAAGCGGTAACGGAATAAACTTACGACCCGCAAGATAATCACCTGTAATTGAACGTTTCGCATTCATGATGTCTTGAATCGTGCCCGTTGCGACGACTTCACCACCGTGAACGCCAGCGCCGGGACCAATATCAACTATATAATCGGCATTTTTTATTGTGTCTTCGTCATGTTCAACGACAATTAAAGTATTGCCTAAATCGACCATATCTTTAAGTGCTTGAATAAGTTTATCGTTATCCCGTTGATGGAGGCCAATACTTGGTTCATCGAGGACGTATAAGACGCCAGAAAGTTTAGAGCCAATTTGGGTGGCAAGTCTAATCCGTTGGGCTTCCCCACCAGACAGCGTCATACTGGCCCGTGCAAGTGTTAAATAATCAAGTCCCACTTTAATTAAGAATTCAAGGCGATGATCAATTTCTTTTAAAACAAGATCCGCAATTTGGGCCTCAGTCGTACTAAGTTTGGCGATCTGTTGGCTTAAAAACTTTCGTAATTCACCAATTTGCATCAAGGTTAGGTCATAAATTGATTGCCCACCAAATTTGACGGCTAAAGCTTCAGGCCTAAGCCGGGCGCCATGACATTTAGTGCAAATTGTATCATGCATATACTTTTCATAAACGATACGCATAAAGTCACTAGTTGTTTCTTCATAAAGTCGTTCAATTAAAACTTTCGCACCTTCAATATATCCTCGTTTGATGTTAACATTTCCACTGCTTGATTTAATCGTATATTCATGCGGTTTCGTCGAGCCAAACAAAACGATATTTTGCTTTTCAGGACTTAATTTATTATAGGGGAGATTCATATCAACCTCATATAATTCACAAAGTTTGCTGAACTCTTGCCATGAGATATTTTTAGTGCCAATGATATTTTTATAAAATTCGATGGCCCCTTGGTTAATCGTTAAATTTTGGTTCGGAATTAAAATTCGTAAATCAACTTCACGTTTAATCCCTAAACCGCGACATTCTGGACAAAAGCCTAATGGAGCGTTAAAGGAAAATAACCGTGGTTCTAATTTAGGAATACTAAAGCCACAATGCTTACAGGCATGATGGGTTGAAAAGAGTTTTTCCTCATCGTCAAGTAAAACTTTGACATAGCCGTGTCCCCAATCAAGCGCGAGCGTTAAAGCATCATAAATTCGTGAACGACTTTCATCATTAAGACCAATGCGGTCAATCACGATATCAATGTTATGACGTTTATTTTTATCTAATTCACTAATTTCTTCAATTCTGACAATCTCACCATCAATCCGCAAACGGACAAAGCCGTTTTTCTTGATACGTTCAATGCTATCTTTATGTGTCCCTTTTTCATGACTCGCAATAGGTGCTAAAATTTGCAACTTAGTCCGGGTCGGATAAACTAGAATTTCATCAATTATTTGTTGAGTGCTATACGCAACAATTGGTTCATGATGAATCGGACAATAAGGAATGCCAATTCGGGCAAAAAGCAGGCGAAAATAATCGTAAACTTCGGTGATAGTCCCAACTGTAGAACGGGGATTATTCGATGTCGTTTTTTGTTCGATACTAATCGCTGGACTTAAGCCTTCGATGGAATCAACATCAGGCTTAGAAACGTTACCTAAAAATTGGCGAGCATAACTAGAAAGACTTTCAACATAGCGTCGTTGTCCTTCGTTATAAATTGTTTCTAAAGCAAGCGAAGATTTCCCACTTCCGGAGACACCAGTAAAAACGACTAATTTATATTTTGGAATAGTTAAACTTATATTTTTGAGATTATGATCTCGAGCACCTTTGATAATAATGTTATTACGACTGTCCATATTGCACCTCAGTTTGTATTGTAGCAAACTAGCCTTCGTTTTTATTGATAAATGCGTACACTTTTTATAGCAATAGTATAAATCTAATTTGACTATATATATAGTTTTCATTTAGACTATAATATATAAGAATCGGGACGTAGCACAGCTTGGTAGTGCGCTACCTTGGGGTGGTAGAGGTCGTGAGTTCAAATCTCATCGTTCCGACCATGTTAAATTGAATTAGCTTCCAAATCTTGGAGAAAGGTATAGTAGAAATACCTGAGCAAGAAGGGAGCTATTTTTTATGCGAATAGGTCAAAAATATGTATTTATCACTAAAGCAATATAATGCTAACTCAAATAAGTGTTTAAAAGATCGAAGATAAATAAAAAACTAGACCTTCCGGTCTAGTCTTTATTTTGATTACTTAACGCTTATGCGAATTTTTTAATGCGGATATAGCGTTTTCTTGCGTCGTTTTCGCTCTTATTAAGGAGGAATTCGGCATTTTCAGGATTGACGACTGGAAGTTGACTAAAGCGAGTTTCGCCCATCACGAATTCACGGAATTGCGTGTAGTCTGGTTCTTTGACGTTATCCATTTGTAGCGGTGACTTACCTTGTTCTTCTAAACGTGGATCGTAACGGAAGATTGGCCAATATCCACTGGCGACAGCCTTCTTCTCAACTTGGATGTGGTTACTTAAACCACCCTTGATCCCATGTTCAGTACATGGTGAGTAAGCAATAATTAGTGATGGACCTTGATATGATTCAGCTTCATGGAAGGCTTTCAAGGTCGCAACGGGGTTCGCACCTAGTGCAACTTGCGCGACATAAACATCTCCATACGCCATTGCCATCATTGCAAGATTCTTTTTGGCACCAGTTTTTCCACTAGCGGCGAACTTTGCGATTTGACCAGCTTGGCTAGCCTTGGACATTTGTCCACCAGTATTGGAATAAACTTCGGTATCTAGCACTAGAATGTTAACATTTGCGCCACTAGCTAAGACGTGATCTAAACCACCGTAGCCAATATCATATGCCCATCCGTCGCCACCAATAATCCAAACTGATTTATCGAGGAAGTCATCTTTATATTTAAGTGTTTCTTTAATATCTTCGTTTTTGGACTTGGCAATGAGGTCGAGAAGTTCTGGAAGGAATTCGCGAACTTTATTACGGTCTTTAATATTTTCGAGGTAAAGTGCCATCACTTCTTGCAGACGTGGTTCGACTTTATCTTTTTGTGCACCTAAGATGCTAGAGATTAATGAAAGTTTATAGTCGTTGGCAAGTCTCATCCCGAAACCATATTCAGCGTTATCTTCGAATAGTGAGTTAGCCCATGCGACACCATCGCCGTTATGATCGGTTGTAAATGGAGTACCTGGAGTTGATCCACAGTAGATACTTGAACAGCCAGTTGCGTTAGCGACAAGCATGTCTTTGCCAAATAGTTGGGTGACGATGCGGTAGTATGGTGTTTCTCCACAACCTGCACACGCACCACTGATTTCCATGTAAGGCATTAAGAATCCAACGCCTTTAGGAGCGGTAAGTGGGAACTTATCAGCTTTATAACTTACTTGTTTGTAAAGGTAATCCGCCGCTGGTTCAAATTTCCATTCATTACGAGCTTCAACCATTTCAAGGGCTTTTTTGCCACCCTTACCTGGACATTCGGCCACGCATAATCCACAGCCAACACAGTTTTCTGGACTAACTTGAATTCTAAATCTTAAACCGGCAACACGAGGACCACCGACAGCTTGTAAGTGTTCATCTCTAACCATTTCTGGTAAACCCGCAACTTCCTTCTCATCTAATAAGAATGGGCGAATCGTTGCGTGTGGGCACACGAGTGAACAAGTATTACATTGAATACAATTGTCCATATTCCAATGTGGAACCATGTCGGCAATCCGCCGTTTTTGACGGAAAGTGACATCATTTTTCATTGAACCATCAATTAAGCCGTAATCTTCTTCAACGAAGACACTGGTTGGCAGATCATAACCATCAAGGTTATCAATCGGCATGACAAATTTATCAAAGTATTTGTCACCAGTTAGTGTGACTTCTCGTAATGGTTTTAGTTCAACCCATTCTGGTAAAACTTCAATCTTGCGTAAACCTTTGGCTCCCGCATCAATTGCGTCAAAGTTTTGTTGAACGATTTCATCACCCTTACGGAAATAAGTTTTTTCGGCAAACTTCTTCATCCATTCAAGCGCTTGTTCATAAGGCATGATACTTGGATTTAAATAGAAGAATGAAGCTTGTAGAATTGTATTTGTGTGACGGCCTAATCCTAATTCACGAGCAAGTGAGTTCGCATCGATAATGTAGAATTTGACATTTTTCTTCGCTAGTTGATATTTTAGCCGGTTTGGTAGTGATTTAATCACATCGGCTTCACTCATCGAAGTATTGAGTAAGAACGTTCCGCCTTTTTTAAGATTCTTAAGCATGTCGAATTTATAAATATAGGCATCTTGCGAACAGGAAATAAAGTCCGCGGTTTCAATGTAATAAATTGAATGAATTGGTTGTTTGCCAAAACGCAAGTAACTGCGGGTTGGTCCCCCAGCTTTTCTTGAGTCATAGGCGAAATAAGCTTGGGCATATTGGCCAGTTGAATCGCCAATAATTTTAATGCTGGATTTATTAGCACTAACGGTGCCGTCGCTCCCTAGACCGTAGAATAAACAGGCAGTATAACTATGGTTAATGTGATAATCTTCATCCCATTTAACACTTAAGTTGGTCACATCATCAACGATACCGACGGTAAATGAATTCCATGGTTTATCATCTAAGAAATCATAAACACCTTTAATGTGTTTTGGTTGGGTGTCACGGCTACTTAGCCCGTAACGACCACCAACGATCACATCAATCTCACGGCCAACTTGTTGGAGTGAAGTGATAACATCAACATATAATGGTTCGCCAACGCCACCCATTTCTTTGGTTCTATCTAAGACAGCAATTTTTTTCACACTAGCAGGAATAACACTTGCTAAATGTTTGGCGCTGAATGGACGATAAAGGTGAACTTTGATTAAGCCAAGTTTTTGGCCTTTATTATTTAAATCTTCAATTACTTCACCAATTGTTTCGGTGACTGAGCCCATCGCGATAATAACTTTTTCCGCTTGTGGGTGGCCGACGTAAACAAATGGAGCATAGGTGCGACCGGTCATCGCGCTAACTTTAGCAAGAATTTTTTCAGTTATTCCTAAAACGCGACCATAATGGGAGTTTTGGGCTTCTTTACCTTGGAAGTAAATATCATCGTTCTCGGCGCCACCACGAGTAACAGCGTTACCATGTGGATTTAAAGCCTTAGCTCTAAATGCGGCGACTTTATCTTGTGGTAATAATGATTTCCACGCTTCGTGATCAAGGAATTCGACGTTTTGAATTTCATGTGAAGTTCTAAAACCATCAAAGAAGTGAAGCATTGGTGCACTAGCTTCTAAGGCGATTAAGTGTGCAGCGTTGGCTAAATCAGCCACTTCTTGCACGGAGTGTGAACATAACATTGTGATGCCCGTTTGCCGAACAGCATAAATATCTTGATGATCACCAAAAATCGAAAGCGCCCGGCTGGCAAGTGAACGCGCAGGGACGTGTAAGACGGCTGGTAATAATTCACCAACCCACTTATAGATGTTTGGTAGCATCAGTAATAAGCCTTGTGAAGCTGTATAGGTCGATGCAAGCGTTCCGGCTTGTAGGGCCCCGTGGACTGCGCCAGCAGCGCCGCCTTCAGATTGAAGTTCGACGACTTTTACTTTACTGCCGAAAAAGTTTAGTTTTCCTTCAGATGAATATTTGTCGATTAGCTCAGCAATAGGTGATGATGGGGTGATTGGGTAAATCGCCGCCACATCTGTATAGTTATAGGCCGCTAAAGCAGCAGCTGTATTCCCGTCTACCGATAGTAAAGATTTCTTAAATTCCATGATGTCCTCCTAAATCTTTTTAACAAAGTTATTATACATGATATATCGGTAATATGAACCACTATTTAACATTTTGTCAATCAAAAAAAGGCACATCGCTTGACATGCCTTTGTAAAATGGTAGACCGTACAGGATTTGAACCTGCGACCCGCTGATTAAGAGTCAGCTGCTCTGCCAACTGAGCTAACGGTCCATATTTCTTAAATAGGATATATCAAATGCTAGTATTTTTCAATTAAAATTAATTAATATTACAAAAAAGAAAGGGTACCCGCAGGTACCCTCAATAAACTAAACGAGATTTGCTTAGGCAACGACAGTAACATCAGCAATAGTCATTGGATTTAAGATTGGTTCATTGTACCAGCTTAAGATTCCATCATAAGTAATGTGACCACCAATACCAGCAGCGATTAATTTGTCTTTAAGTCCTTGTTGGACAGTAGGACCAATGTGGTAATTAAGTGATAGTTTGATTTCGATATCGGTCGTGCCAACAGTCGCACCAAGAATAATATCAGCATGTTTACCAGTTGTTGGTAATGCGCTTAGGGCAATTTCAACCCCGTTTGCATCGATTGCACGTAATATTTTTAGTGGTGTATCGACTTTAACTCTGGCGCTATCAAGTTCATAAAGTTTTGTCATGAATTGAGCAGCTGGATCTGTGGCATCAAAGAATTCTTTGAAGTCAGCAGGAGTAATGTCATGGACAACAGGTAAGGCCGCGCCGTTTTCAACTGGATCAGCAATATTTAAACGTTTAATCCAGCTAAGTTGGGAGACACCGTTGTAACCGCCAAACTCTCCGACAGCTTCAATATAATCGCCAACTTTTAGACCCATTGCGGCAAACTCTTGAATCTTGAAGAAGTTAAGAGCATACTCGCCATCTTGGACGGTAAGGGCGTTATTATCAGCATACATTGTTGTAATATAACCGCGAGCACCAACGATGGTTTTAAGTGGGGTATCACGAATGACATCAAGTTTAACCCAATCGACGCGCATTTGTGGTTGAAGATACATATCAAAGTAAACACGTAATGTTTCACCTTCTAGGGTAAGGTCGGCGTATAAACGGGCAACGCTAGTTGGTGGAATAACACTAATGTCATCGCCGCCAGCACTAATTTGTAGTTCATATTCTGGATAACCAGGACGGGCGCTTGTTGTTTCACCATCAATATCAGTGAAAGCAAAGGTTCCTAAATCACGGCCAGCGCCATCGACGCCAACTTTATATGACCAGGCAATAGTGACGACGCCTTCTTCACGAGTTGCCTTAGTTCTGAGTGTAAGGTCGCGACCATCAACTAGATCGGAAACTTCATCACGATAAAGAACCGTTCCTGTTCCATTTTCAGTGACGAGCGGAACAAAGTTAGCAACTTCTAGTAAGACTGCTTGTTTTTCCTCTTTAGTGAGTTCAGAAACAGGTTCAGTACTTGCTTCTTCACTAACTGATGGGACTTGTGAAGTTGTAGGACCACAGCCAGCAATAGTTGCTAACATTGTGGTAAATAGCGCGACTTTAATAAATTTGTTTTTCATGTTTTTCTCCTATTTTTGTACGAATTTGCTTAAACGGGCATACGCTTGATCAATGGCTTGTTGTGGGGTAATCGGTTTACCTTCATCGCCATAGAAAACTTTCCCGATAATGAAGCCGACTTCATCACGGATTTGACTTGAGCCGACAAAGCCTGGATCAACGAATTTAATCCATGATTCACCATCATCAAGATAGAAATCGTTATTTAATTTAGCAGTATCTTGAACAGCTCTATCGCCGGCAGAGTAATTTGAACTATCGCCATTGAGGAAGGTTGTATAAAGTTCACTGCTTTGAGTACTAACTGAGACTGGGAAGTAGCCAGTATCCCTACTGAATTCGGCATTACGGTCGACTGTTAAATATTTAAGTAGTAACCATGCTGCTTCTTGTTCGGCTGCTTTGCCCCGTTTTAGTAACGCGAGGTTTGTCCCTTGGGAGATGACAAATTTTTTGTCAGCTTCTTTGAATGGAATTGGATGGACACTAACTTCAAATGGATAATCAGTTGAATTGTTTGGAAGGTTTTCTTTGACGCCAGCTGAACTGGAAATTGTCAGAACTATTTTACCAAGTTTAAATGGGTTACTACCGAATTGGGTTTGGCCATAAACTTGTGGAATTCCAACAATACGTTGGTCTGAAAGACCTTTTAAGAAGGTTAAGCCTTGAACAACTTGCGCGGTATTAAAGCGTAAGTAGCCTTGACGAATATTTCCACCTTTTTCTGTGTAAACACCCCCCCATTGACGAACCATCGTAATAAAGAAGTTGGAAGTTGAATCCCAGTTGAAGGGAACAAATGTGCTTTTTTCCACTTCTGTAAAGTCAAAGACAGTCTTAGCAGCAAAAGCGGCTTTAACGGCTGGGGTTGGTTCGACTGGACGAGCGACGGCTTCATAGCCTCCGCCATCTTTACGAACGACAACTTTACCAAAATAGCCTTGTTCTTCTGTGATTTGTTTAATTCTTAAACCAATTGTGGCTAGTTCGGCCCATGTTTCAGGAACTTTAACGCTTGGGTCATGCGACGCCATTACTTCAAAGAATCCTTTGTTTGCAACCATGATCTCGGTTGATTTGTTGAATGGTAAGCCAACAGTGACGCCATCGACTAGTTCTTGGTTTTCAGTCATATAGTCAGCATAGAAATCATCAACATCAATGCCGACATCTTCTCTAGCCATGTAGGCATCAAGTGGCAACATAATGTTTGAGTTTAAATAACTGGCGAAGTGATCAGGATAACCATTAGCAATGTGAGGATAAGCAGTATTTCCGACTGAAAGGTCAATTGCTTGTTTTAGGTTAGGATATCCCCCCTTGGTTTCGTAAACGACATCAATATTTGGATTAGCGACTTCAAAGTCAGCAATCATTGGTTCTAGTACTGTGTTAACCGCACCACCAAAGCCTGTCCAAAAATCAATTCTGGTTTTTGGTCCTGTGTTGCTTCCATCGCTGTTCGATGTTTCGGTCGTGGGACCACATCCAGCTAAGACGCCAACCAATAAGGCCGTCGCCATAAATAATATAGGTTTTTTATTTTGCATTTATTATGCTCCTTTCCTGTATCTTATAATCTTTCGCATATTGCGAAATACTATCCTTTAATACCACTACGTGAAACTCCACGCATGATATATTTTCTAAAGAAGACGAAGATTACGAGTAATGGGGCACTAATAACCATCGAGCCCGCGATTTTAACTGTATCAAAACTGCGGTAGTCACTTTGGAATAAACTCATTAACCCGTTACTAACTAGACGCATGGTCCATTCGATTCCATAATCCATTAAGAACTTGTGATTCCCGTTAGCAACAAGTGTTGGCCACACATAAGCGTTCCAACTGCCCATCACGTTAAGAATAATGATTGTCACAATTGTCGGCATTCCGAGTGGAATCATTACGCGCCATAGATAACGGAATTCACCATATCCATCGACCTTAGCGGCGAGGAATAGTTCATTAGGTATTTGTTGGAATGTTTGCCGTAATTGGAAGATATAGAAAACACTAATGCCGTGAACGAAGATTAGGGGGAAGAAGGTATTTAACATACCACCGGTAAGCCCAAACATTCCGTTAACGGTTTGATAGTTAGTAATGATCATCATTTCACCAGGAACCATCATTGTTGCGAGTAAGAGCGCAAATAATGCATTTTTCCCCTTGAAATCCAGTCGAGCGAAGGCAAATGATGTGAAGATGGTCGTGATTACTGTAAACACAGTTGCAACGACCGCGACAATAAAGGTATTGACGAAGTATGGCATAAAGTTAACAGTTGAACTTGCCATCGTGTTAATTAAATCAACCGGAAGTGTACTATAGCCAGGTTCACCTGGATTAATTCCCCCGAGAATCAAGCGGAAGTTAACTAGCGATGGGTTAGTCGTAATAAGACTTACGGAGCCTGCTGTAACTGATCTGTTATAACTAATTGGATCGGTCAATGAGGTTGAAATCATAAAGAAGAATGGCGCTAGAATGATAAAAGCAAAGAATGCAAGGAAGGCATAAGTGATAATTTTAACAATTATCCCCATTGTTTTGTATTGTTTGAGTTTTTCATAAGTTGGAATAAAGCGATCATCACCGTGAGGAGCAGCATTTTCAATTTTGGCTAGTACTTCTTTTTCTTCGGCAGTTAAATTTTCTTCAACTTTGAGATTTTTAGATTCGTTATTTTTCATGTTTGTTCCTCCTTCCTAGTAGTGAACGCGTTTCTTCGATATTTGCGTTTGGACCATTGTGATCAGTAAGACAAGCACTAATAAGACAAGTGCACCAGCGGCCGCACGTGGAAGATCGTCAGAACGGAAACGGTAAATATAGCCAACGACGGTTATCCATAATGTTCCATCAACTCCACCGAAGTCCGTTGGACCTTTGCCAACAACCGAGATGATTGAAGAATACATCTTAAATGCGCCAATAAATGACGTGATTGTAATATAAAAGATTTGCGGGCTTAATAGTGGAACTGTAATTTTCGAGAAAATTCTAATTCTTCTTGTTCCATCAATTTTTGCAGCATCATAATATTGCTTATCAATCGTCGCAAGACCGCTCATGAATACGAGAATCTTGAAGGCCATTCCTGACCAAACTGATTGGGCAATAAGAACGACACCCATAGAAAACTTAGTCATAGGTTCCACGCCCTGTGGCGCGCCTAATTCAACCCAAGCCGTTGGTGTTCCACCAAACACTTGAATAATTTGGTTCATAATCCCGCTTGGTTCAGGCGAGAACAATACGTTAAAGACCATCCCGACTGCGATTGCGTTTGTAACGTAAGGGAGGAAGAAAACAGTTTGGAAAAAGCCTTTAAATGCCTTAATCGAGTTAATTGCGACCGATAATAATAAGGAAATAATAATCGTCAGCGGGACACTAATGACTGTCAAAATTGCTGTATTCATCAACGCCCGACGGAAGACAAGATCATTTAAGACTAAACCAAAGTTTTGAAATGAGAAACGTGGAATTTCTGGAGCAATAAAGATGCCGCCATCAAATCCAGGAGGCGGAGTTGCCGAGGTAAACCCCGACAAATACATTTGTCTGAAAAAGTTAGAGAAAGAGAATGAGCCCGCACCTTGTTGCCAACTAAAATCTTCAATGAATGCAATGATTGTTGTATTAATCATTGGATAGAAGGTAAAGAAGGTGAGAAAAATCATCGCTGGTAGAAGTGAAATTACAACTTTGGCCCATAATGGAAGGGTCCGTCCTTGTTTGATTTTCATCGGACGAACGGCATTCTCTCCGCTTAGTTGCACCACATTATCACCGCCACCACTTTTTAAGTCGGCGGGTTTATCAGCGTCTTCTCTGAAATATTTATTTTTGTTCATATTTCATCCTTGAAGTAAACTACTTCACCCTTTCGCCG